>Ga0315279_10005097_pt1 | contig 17221 bp, 13 predicted proteins | sample YL17G06_20_MG_FD_203694 | JGI IMG/M metagenome (GOLD analysis project Ga0315279, IMG submission 203694) | Sediment microbial communities from Yellowstone Lake, YNP, Wyoming, USA - YL17G06_20 | ecosystem: Environmental > Aquatic > Freshwater > Lake > Sediment | place: USA: Wyoming | collected...
GTAGCACCCGTCCCCGGCATCCCTGGCAGAGTCCCCCAGGGCTCGCCCGGCGTGTACTCGCGGGCGCTGTGGATCATGAGCGCGCGGCCGGAGGCAGAGCGCGACGCCGCCTGGAAGTTCATCAAGTGGCTGATGGAGCCCGAGCAGCAGGCGGAATGGTTCGCCGGTAGCGGCTACCTCCCTGTCCGCAACTCCGCCTACGACCTCCCTGCCGCCAAGGATATCATCGCCGAGTACCCGCAGTTCCAGATCCCGATCGACCTGTTTGCAGAGACGGCGACAACAAGCGCTGCCCTCGGACCGCTCCTCGGGTGCTTCCCACAGGTGCACGAGGCGGTCGTGGAAGCTGTCGAGAGCATGGTCTCCGGAAACGCCAGCCCTGATGAAGCCATGGCGGCCGCGGTCAAGGAGAGCAACGCGGTCATCAGCGACTACAACCGCCGCCTGGGCCGCTAGGGGGCCACCAGGCAGGCGTGGCCAAGGGCCCGCGTGAGATTAATCCCCGAATCCAGAGTTATAAATGACAACCATTGGGGGTACCACATCATCCGTTTTTGTAACTTTTTCTACGGGCACCTAGGAGCACTCTTCGGCAGTCTGACCTCCCCTAGGCTGCCCTCCTAACTCGGGCAGGTTCGGCTATCTCCTCAATCCTGCCCCTTGCGGCCCCCTACTTCATTTGTTGATGATTTGGAGCTGTAGGGTGGCAAAACCCCATCCGTATCTGGACGTTGACGTACTGGGGCGTCTGGGCCGGCCCTGGGGCAACAGGGCCGACTCGTCAGTCGCGCGTGGCCGACCAGCGCCAGCGAACGGCCAGCGGGTCGTGATCGCTTAGCGGCTCGCCGTCCGCATCGCGAAACCTCTCGACCTCGAACTTCCAGGCCAGCGGCTCGAGATCGATCCCCCCGCCGCTGGTGAATGCGAACTTGTCGATCCTGGTCGAATCCTCGCAATTAAGCGCATCACACACGTCTACGAGACGGGTCTGCGCGAGGAACGTCTCCCACACCCTTGCGTCCTCGCGGTCCAGTGGATCGTCGCTCCGGGGGTCGCTGTGCAGATTGGTGTCACCACCGATGATGACGGCGTGGCCAGCCGAGTGCTCTTGGATGTAGGCGGCGAGCTGCACGAAGCCTGCGGCGCGTGCCGCGATGTCCGAGTCTTCGCTGCCGGCATCGGCATGCAGGTTGTATACGTCCACGTTCAGACCCGAAGCGAGCTCGACTCGTGCCATGGCAAAGCCCTTCATCGCCAGGCAGTCGGCCGCGCCTTCGCCGCACGTCTCCCACGGGACGCGGCGGAACTCGTCGAACGGGAAGCGCGACAGGATGCCGAGACCGTCACCCACCTGTAGCATGGGTCGTTCCGCCGCCACGTCGATTCCCACCGCCTCCGGTCCCGGGTGACGCTCGCTTCGGTAGGGATGGTCGACCTTGGCGCGCAGACGCGCATGGTAGTTGGCGAAGTCGAGCTGGTTCAGCGCCGGCTGCCACCAGTCGAAATCCTCTTGCGTCAGGACAATGTCATAGTCGTTGAGCAGCGGGCTGATCAGCGGAATGTGCTTCTGTGGGTTTACCTGGGAGACTTCCTGAGGGAGGCCGGCCACGTTGTAGGCTAGCGTCGTGAGTTCGCCTGAGGCTTCCTCGCTGGCGGGGGTCTCGTCGTTAGATGGCATCTTCTCCCGCTCTCCGGCGTTGTCGCTGCAGGCGGCCAGGGCGAGGAGCGTTGGGATGAGCAGATAGAAGACGTACGGTGTCCAATGCGTCATTCCTGACCTCACTCTCTCAACGTCAGGTGGTGCAGGTAACCCCTATCCGCTAGTACCGTAAGCGAAGGCTCATGGGCGCGGCATCCTTTCAGGGATTCGGCCACGTCTCCCGGTCCGGCCGGACTATCCTACCACCGCAATGGCGGGACTGACATAGCGAGCGGTGGGGTGTGTGGAGGCGGGCAGGGGCTTCGAGGCCAGATTGCCGTTCGAACCCTCGATATCGCCGTGAACCCTCTGCTTGCCAGGCAGATGCTGTACGCTGCGGATACGCGTCGCGCAGCGCCAATCGAGTGCCAAAGACGGCCAATCTTCGTTGCCCGAAGTAGGCCAGCGTGGCGTCACCTCATCCTATTGCGGCCGTTGCGGGGCCAGAAACATCGCGAGGCGTCCTGCGTTTGGTGATGCAGGGAATGGAAAATGGAAGCGCTCCTCCTCCTCATACTGGTAGTCACAGCTCTGATCATCCTGGCACTTCTTCGCGCCCTGGTAGTCAAGCGGCGTGGCCTCCCGTATCGGAGGAGAGATCACCTGTTGACCGCAGCCGAACGCTCCTTCCACGGAGTCCTCATGCAGGCCGTCGGAGGCAGGTATCACATAGCCTGGAAAGTGAGAATGGCGGACGTTCTGTGGGTCCCAGGTGGTACCAGCAACCGTCAACGTCACTTGAACCGCATCTTCGCGAAGCATCTCGACTTCGTGCTCTGCCACCCCGAGACCAGTGCACCCGTCCTGGCCATAGAGCTAGACGACTCTTCACATCGTGAGAGCAGACGCAGGGAACGTGACTCATTCGTGGATGCAGCGCTAGATGCTGCCGATCTGCCTCTACTGCGGATCCCGGTCAGGAGGTCCTACGATCCACGCGAGTTGGCCGATCTGATTGCGTTGCAGTTCGGATGACTCCGAACCATCCCCGTTGCCATTGACTCCGGCCTCCCGGGTCGTGAACCAGTCCTGCCCCAGCTTCCAGGCCGGGAGCCTCCCCGTACGTGCCAGAAGCCGGAGGTGGGACGGGCTCAGCCCGCTGTAGGCCGCCGCCTGCCTCATAGAGATGAGGTCCGTCGGCTCGGGCAGGCTTCGGCCCCCCTTTGTAGTCGAGGCCGAGTGTAACTCACGCAGCGGGCCGGCCCCCGGCCGACGTAGGTGCCGTTGACGAAGAGGCGGTAGCGGCCGTCGGCGGAGACGTGGGCCAGGGCTTCGCGGGGGGCCGCCGCCAGGTCGAACGCGCGGCGGAAGTAGACGTACAGGTTGCGGTCCTGCTCGTAGTCGGGCCGGCCCCAGGGCCCGTCGCCGCGGATGGGTATGCCCAGGCGTTCCCGCCATATCCATTCTGCTCGACGTTGCAGCTGCTTGGGCATGACACCTCCTATGTCCTATGAGCTGTGCTCGGACTATTACTCTGCACTCTCTATGCAGCGCCTCGAGAGTGGTCAATCTACTCCCCGGTGCATCTACGCATTCGCTCCTGAATCGCGGCCTGGGCTTCCAGCAATGGCCTCTCGAGGTACACTATATGGTCCGCCTCCCCATGGCGGTGAGTCACCGCCCCCGGCTCATACTGCCGCGAGTTCTCGCGAATGTAGGTCAGGTCCCCCTCCACGAGCGTCAGCATGTACTGTGCTGTGCCCTTGTCGAACATCCACCAGTCGCCACCACAAGCCACGTAGATGGGTGAGCTGTGTGCAAAGATCCCACGCCGCCAGACGTCGTAGTGCCGCGTAGTGCCGGTGTCGAAGTAGTTCGGTCCGCCGCAACGAGCGGCAAGCCAGGTGTGGTGGTCGATCTTGATCCTCTCCTTCAGTTCGAGCCGCCTCGTGGCCTCACGCGACTCAGCGACTGCGACGACGCGCCCTTCCTGGATGATCTCCAAGCGGTGCATGGGGAGCACGCTCTCGGCGCGGGCCTCCACCTCGATCGTTCCTGGGCCAGGCAGACTGACCGTGTCTCCTATGTCATGGCCCTCGACGCGAAAGTGCAGGATTGGCCCGCCGCTGAGGAAGGTGCGCCCCCGCACGACATTCCGGCACCAGTTCTCGTAGTTGAACTCCTCGTCCTCCGGGATGTGCACGTACGTCCGGTACAGTCCCACGGGCACATCAGAGGTCATCTTGTCTGTGCCGCCCACGAGGGGTAGGCGGTAGCCGCAGTTGAGGTACCAGTAGTAGTACTCGTGGTTCCTCGGTTGCTGCATTATCATCTCTACGCCGTCCAGGCGGCCGGTTGCGATGAGCGCCGCGTGCTCACCGGGTGGCTCGGGGAAGTGCGGCTGTATCACATAGCCGCCCTGGGCGTGACACTCGTCAGCCCAGTGGCTGAGCGTCGTCTCGAGCGTTCCGCCCAACTCCGCCTCATCCAGCCCATCGCTACACCAGGGCATGACCGCCTTCTTGAGCCCCCAGAGGATCATGTGGCCCATGAAGTGCTGCCGGTTCTCCTGTGAGACGTAAACGATGTTGTTGCCGGTCCTCGAAACGCTCGGCTCTCCCGCGAAGTCCTCGGTGTTCGTGAACAGGCTGCCCCACTGCGACTGCAGCAGATTGACGACGTTCAGATCCTCGCCCTGAGACTCAAGGTGGGCGCCGCTGGGTGAGAGAAAGTGGACGTGAGAGTCGCCGCTGAACCATCTGCGGTCGTTCATCTTCGTCCAGCGCTTGATTCGCAGCACCAGCTCGCGCTGACCTGGCTCTATGGTCGTCCTTGTCCGCAGCGGCTCATATTCGAAGCCGCGGGCGACATCCACGAGGACCTCGCCCCGCGGCAGCCAACCCTCGCAGGTACCGTCAATGTAAGCGTACGTGATCTGTCCCAGGCGAAGGTCGCCCCCGACATCGATGTGCCACGTGCCCAGGTTCGAGTTCACATGGTTGTGGTGACCATGAGGCTGGAACGGGATGCCCTGCGGCGACCGGAAGTGGACCCGGCATGGGACAGGGGCATTCGTGTCCTCGTCCAACACCGTGATGCGGACCCAATTCCTGCCGGGGTCGACCAGTTCGATGCGCGCAGCCGGCGTCTCCACCGCGCCATCCCTTTCCACTTCTCCCCACTTGGCGTGTGCAATCTCTGCGCCCGCCTGCTTCACCGTGACAGTGGCTGAAGGAACGGCCGATACCTCCACATATGCCGGACTGGACTTTGCGTTCTGCTCCTCTCCCCACCCTCTGAGCGCATCGCTCAGGAACGCCTCGGCAGAGGCTTCCGACAACGCATGGACGTAAGTCGCATCACCTCGGTCGACCTCCACGTCCAGGTCAAAGGGACTGGCGGCGACCTCGGCATCCTTCAACACAATGTGCACCGCCCGCCGCCCTTCCCGCGGGAACGGGTGTTCGTCGACGTGTCCCAGTGTGATGCCCGCGATGATGAACTGCGGCCCGGCAGGGATTATCTCCAGCGCCTCGACGGCATTCTCCGGACGGGGGTTTCTCCAGGTCCACAAGTAGTACCAGCGCGGCCCCCCTAGCCCGGCCTCTGTCTGTCGAACGCCTGCGAAGTCCCAGCGACCTTCCTTGCGAGGCATCAACACCGCCTGCTGATCACCCACGGCCCGAAGTGGCTGAAGTTCCCCCCACCTGGTCGGCAGCGCGCCGATCTCGAACCCGTTGCGTATGCGCACTCGTTCCTCGCCTCCGCCAGCGATACGAAACACGTAGTCGGCGACATGGACACCCAATCCCTGATCCACGGACGGCGCCTTTCCGACAACGCGATGGGCCAGAATCACCTGATGCGCAGGCAGACCAATGGGGATGGTAAGGTGACCCTGCGAGGCGTCGAGGGCGATGAAGCATCTCTGCCCTGCATCGTCTGCCTCCGTTCCGATCCGAAACGGCAAGCCGCGAATCGTCTGACGTCCCCCAAGCCAAGGGAACCACTGCTCACCGAGAATCGCAACGCCGGCGTTGCACCACTTTGACAGGTCCAGGGGCTCATACTGTGCAGTCATGCGGTGCCTCCTTGGCTGTTTCATCCAGTTCAACCGAGCCTGGGCTCTGCTATCGAGTCTCGCATTGGTGTCCGCTGTCGGATGGAGGCATTTCCCCCTGCGCGGCCGCCGGCCATGCGGAGCAAGCCGACCCATCGCCGTCTAGGATTGTATTGGCCGCTACCCTGCAGACGCTATCGCCGGCTGGTGTAGGTCTGGTGACCGGAGTCCCTGCCTCCACGCCGGCGGGCTTGCCCAGCCTCTGTTGTCCCTATGGGCACAGTTCCTGAGCCGCATTATATGTCGGGCCGAAATAGTAGTCAAACACCACACCACTTGAAGTCGGCTGCCGCCGTTGGTAGTCTGAGGGCACGGTCTCAGCAGCTCGGTGCAGGAGAACTGGAAGCGGCCCGCTGATTCCATCATGCTGCGCGCACACTTGAGACAGGAGGAACGAACATGCTGCGTGTAGGCGCTGTCGGTTGCGGCCTGATCGGGCGGCTGCATCAACAAGCCTATCTCTCGCATCCCGATGCGAAGCTCGTTTGCGTCTGCGACACGGACAGCGCGAAGGCGGACGCGCGCGCCAAGGAAATCAACGTCAAGGCCTACTACTCGGTCAAGGACATGCTCGCCCAAGAGCCGCTCGACGCAGTGGACGTCGTCACCGCCGAACATTTGCATTTCGAGCCGGTGATGGCGTGTCTCGAAGCCGGCAAACACACGATGTGCGAGAAGCCGCTTTCGCTGAAGATCGCCGAGGCCGAGCAGATGGTCGCGAAGGCGCGCGAGCGCGGCGTGCATCTGGCAATCAACCACAACCGGCGGTTCGCGCCGGCCTATGTACAAGCGCGGAAGTGGTTCGACGCAGGCGAAGTCGGCAAGCTAGCCTATATCATGATGAAACTCTCGCAGGGCGGCCCTGCAAGTTCGTGGCAAGGCGAGTTCTATCAGCTCTACGAGTTGCAGACGCACTCGATTGACCTGCTGCACTGGTTCGGCGGCGACATCATGTCGGTGAGCGTGCAAATGGCACGGGCGCAACAGGCGCAGGCCAAGCCGAACGAGCCGGCGGCCTACACGAGCATGGCGATCAGCGTGAAGTTCGCTGGCGAGGCGGTCGCAACGCTGTTGGCGAGCTGGGACAGCGACTTCGTCAGCCCGATCGAGCACTTCGAACTCTGCGGTGACAGGGCGGAGATCATCGTCGACAACATCATGAGCGGCGCACGGCTGATGCGCCGTAACGATCCCGTCGTCCAGCACTGGAAGCCGAACATTTTCCGACCCGACCTCCTCACGTTCAACGCCACCTTCGAGCACCGCGTCCACGCGTTTGTGAGCGATCTGGTCGCGGGTCGCCCGCCCGTACCAACCGGCGAGGATGGGCTGAAGACCCTACGCGTCCTAGAGGCGATCATCAAGTCATGGCAGGAACAAAGAACCATCACCCTGCAATGAAGTCGCGATTCGCGACGCCTGCCGTCTTCGTGTGCCGTGTCGCGTTTGCCGAGTCTCGACAGTCGACCGCGTCATAGGGCGCGCCGAGCAGGGCGCCGGGACAGTGCAGGAAGAACTGGCCGCCGGACTGGGCGGCCAGGGTGGTGTTAGGACTTTCCCCAGCGTCTTAGGCCTGGCCTCGCTGCTGGTGGTTGGCACAGGCCGGCGCTGACGGTGGACGTGGCTTTGCCTCCTCGATCGCTACTGCCGGTAATCAAGGACGACCTTGATCGAGTGGGTGCGCGCCTGCTGGATAGCGGTGGCGACGGCCTGACGGTACTCAGGTAGGGTGAAACTGTGAGTGATGAAGCCGTCCGTCTTCATCTTCCCTTCCCGCATTAAGCGGGCGATGAGTTCGAAGGTGCCGACGCGCTCACCCTGCCAGTCTTCGGCGCCGTGAGCCAGCACGCCGATGAGGTCCACCTCCCGATACCAGACGGGCGTAAGGTCTATCTTCATGAGCTCCAGGAAGACCCCTACCAGGACCACGGTGCCTCCGGCCCTGGCCAGTCGCAGCGCGTCCTTGAGGGTACTGGGGATGCCGACGCAGTCGTAGACCACGTCGAATCCGCCCAGGAGCATGCGGTTGCCGAACATGCCCTGGTAGACCTTACCTCCCGTGAGGCGGGCCGCCTCCTGATAGAGGTCGGCGCCCAGCATGATGACCTCGTCGGCGCCGTAGCGTCGGGACATGTCGGCCTGGAAGGGGAAGCGGGCGAGGACCGTGACGTGGCAGTCGGGTTGCAGGGCGCGGATGGAGAGCAGGGTACCGAGGCCCTGCGTACCCTGGCCGATGATGAGGACCTTCTCTCCCGGCTGTGGGGTGCGGCGACAGGCCGCCCGTAAGCCAGAGCCGATCGGTTCGATGAGGACGGCCTGCTCATCGGTCAGTTCGTCGGGGACGGGGAAGAGGAAGCCCTCCGCCATCACGAACTCCTCGCCCCAGCCGCCGCCCACGCCCTGGCTGCGCAGCTCTTCCACCGGCCTCTCGCAGAGGCTGTAGTTGCCGATGGCGCACTGGCGGCAGAGCGGCTGGCGCCCGAGGCCCAGGCAGCTAATGCCCCGTTCCTGGACGACCCGGTCTCCCACCTTGAGGCGGGTGACACCTGGCCCCACCTCTGTCACCTCGCCGACGATCTCGTGGCCCATGTAGGGGTTGTGGGTGGTCGGGATGGCAGCCAGCGAGATGCGCAAGTCGCCCTCGCCGAGGACGACGTGGAGGTCGGAGCCGCAGATGCCGCAGAGGCGGTTGCGGACCCGGACCTGGCCCGGGCCGGGAGAAGTCGGCAGTGGAACCTCGCGGAGGTAGATGGTGGAGAGCGGGCCGAAGTAGGGAACTCGGCCCAGGCGTCGCATGAGCCGGGTGAAGAGGACGCGGGCGGGACTGATACTGGAGAGGACGGCCTTCATGGCTATCACCAACCTTTCGGGGCTTACAGAAGCGGCCTGGCGGACGGGCGTTCCTGCCGTCTGCCGGCAGGCAGGGTGGCGGGCGGTACGACTATGCCTGCCGCCACGCCGGCGGGCTCGCCCGGCCCCTGTTGTCCCTATGAGCACAGTTCCTGAGCCGTATTATATGCCGGGCCGCGATAGTGGTCAATCACTGTGGTGCTCCAGGACATGTGAGACAGAGAGGGGGTGAACGAAGGCCAGCCAGGCTACCCGTGCTTCTACAGGGGAGTGCCTGCACAGCGCCCTGGGCTACACGGCGCCCGCGGCGTATGCTCTGCAGCGCCTGCCCCGAGCCCGGATCTCTCACGTGTCTTAAAACACTACACGCGTGATCAAGTGGTGTGGGCACGTCGGGTGGTGTACCGCTCCGGTCAGGAAGTCGGACAGGCTGGGAAAGAGCACGCCCATTCACCATCGTGGAGGGCGCGCGCGTTCCGGCAGCGAGCCGTGCTCGGCCGCTGTCGGCGCTGCTGTGCCAAGGGCCCATCCAGCGGCGGCGAACACGGGAGTAACGGCGCCGCTGTCGATCACCCACTGAGGCTCGGCCTTGGCCATGAGCTCCGGGAGCACGCCCTGGTAGGACAACCGCACCTTAACCTCGTCCTGTGACGAGCTGTACCGGGAGGCCAAGCGTTCCAGGGTGTCCTGGTTAGCACCCGTTTCCGAGTATCAGAGGTCGATGGGGACGGTGCCGCCTGGCGGGCCAGCGCCGGGGGTCTCTCCGGTAGCCGCCTTTTCCCCGCCGCCTCCACCGCAGGCGGAGAGGGCCAGGGAGAAGAGGAGCGCCAGAATGAGAAGAACGCGTGGTTTTGACATGCTGAGACCTCCGAAGACCCCTGCGCCGGTTATTCTGGGTAGCCCGTAATCCTCTGAATCTCCTTGAACAGGGGCAGGAGTCTTCCATACATCTTCAGGTAAACCCTCTCATACAGCTCTTGGTAGGTATCGACGTTGTTCTCAATAGGCTCGAAAACGTCCCGCACTCTGGTCATGGCGTTTACCGCCTGGTCGAAGTCCGGGAAGAATTTGAGACCTACGGCTGCATCGATAGCAGCGCCCACGATGGAGGTCTCGTGGGTATGAGGCCTCTGAGCGGGGAGCCCGAAAATATCGGCCGTCACCTGCATAATTGAATCGCTCTGGGAGCCTCCCCCGGACGCCCTGATTTGGACTATGGGTGTCTTGTTCTTCTTCTCCGTTAACTGTGCGCCCTCTTTAAGCGCAAAACCGAGTCCTTCAATGATTGCGCGGTAGAGGTGGGCCCTGGTATGGATGTCGCCAAACCCGATGATCGATCCTTTGGCATACGACGCCAGCTCCGGTCCGGGGGTCCAGTACGGTTGGAGCACTAGGCCCATTGAGCCCGGCGGTACGTCTCGTATGAGTTCTTCAAACAACTCTTCCGGCTGGGCTTCCCCGTCCATTGCCAGGAGTCTCTCTTGCAGGCCGAACTCCTGCTTGAACCAGGAGACCATCCAAAGCCCCCTCGTTACCCCGACCTCCGAATAGAACTGCCCTGGAATTGCCGATGGATAGGGAGCCATCAAAGGGCGGAGCTCGACGTACTCTTTGTTCTGGGTGTTGATGGTTGCGATGGTACCGAAGCTGATGCAGGCTGTATCAGGGGTGAGACAGCCGGCGCCGATCACTTCACACGCTTTGTCGTTCGAAGCCGCAATCAGGGGGAGGCCCTTGGGAATGCCTGTGTCCTCGGCGGCCTTTTCGGTGACATGCCCCAGCAGTTCACCCGGGTTGACCAGGTCCGGAAGCTTCTCCTCCTCTACCGGAAACAGCGTCCATTTCAGGTCGTCTTTGGACGCCCACCTGAACGTTTTCACGTCGAACGGCATAGTGCCGATGATGTTTCCGGCGGAGTCCCTGAACTCTCCGCTCATTCGATGTGTCAGGTACCCCGACAGGCAGAGGAATTTGTGAGTCTTCTCCCAAATATCGGGTTGATTCTGTCTGATCCAGTTCGATCGGCAGTACTGGACCCCAAACTTCACCAGGTCATAGAGCTTGGCCTTCTTGAGGAAAGGCGTGAGAGCGGGCAGAATAACACCTCTTGTGCTTGCCTTCCTCTGGTCCAGCCAGATAATGGCCGGCCGAAGTGGATTGCCCTCGCGGTCAACGTTGATGTAGGTCCCCCGCTGAGTCGCCAGCGTCGCCGCGACAATCCTACCCTTCGGAGCGTCGGCCGCATCAAGCAGCTTCCGGCAGGTATGACACAGCATCTGCCAGTAGTATTCGGGCTGCTGTTCGGCCCACCCAGGATGCTCTGAGAAGTACGGCTCGATTGGCGTCTTGACGAGGTCGCGAATTTGGCCGCTCAGATCTACCAGAGCAGCCCTGATTGACTGCGTGCCGGCATCGATCGCCAGTATCAACTCGCCGTTTTGCTTAGTCATATCTTCCGTCCGCAAGCATCCAGAAGAAGGAAAGCCTATGTGAGGACTCTAACTTGATACTCCGCCTCATCCGCGGAGTCGAGTCCCAGGGTTCCACCCGGGTTCATGATGTTGTTGGGATCGAAGTGCCTCTTTAGCGCGCGCAGCACTTCCATCTGTTCCTTGCCGAGATAGGTCTCCATCCACGGCGCAAACATCCTGCCGATCCCGTGATGATGGCTTATCGATCCCCCATGCTCGACCATCTTGTCCATTGCACCCTTACGGAACTGGAAAAACTCCTCCTCGTCTTCTGGTCTAAGGATGAAGATGAAATACAGGTTCGTCCCCTGGGGATAGAAGTGAGAACAATGGGTCGTGCAGAGCGTTTGCGGCCTTTGCTTTGCGAACGAGCGGACCGCCTCATAGACCCGCTGCAGGTTATCCCAGGTGACGCCTGTTTCGAGCGTGTCGATTATTATGCCGTAGTCGAAAAGGTCGTCCCTCATGTGCACGTCCGAGTATCGGCCACGCTCCCACTGTTTGGTGCCATAACCTGTGAGTGACATCGCGCCATGAGCGCGGGCGATTCTTAGGACCATTCTTCTAATATGTTTTGCCTGTCCCTTCTCTCCCTCAGCAGTGCCGATACACAGGCAACGCTCCATGGGTCTAAACCCGCGGAGCCTCATGAATCTGTCGAATATGGTGTCGTTGAAGCCTTTGAGCTTAAGGCCGATCTCTGTTTCCTCGGGGTCGGATATTCTGAACACCGTCGGCAACCCGAACTCTCCCTGCATGATCTCCCTGCTGGCCTCGACAGCCTCATCCCATGATTTGAAGATGAAGGAGAAACGCTGGCGGTTTTCGGGCATGTGCCGGAAGATTTTCATTGTGGCTTCAACCAGGATCCCGTACGCCCCTTCACTCCCTTTCATGATGTCATTGACTCTTGGCCCGGTTGCGGTTCCTGGGATGTCGCGGGTCTTGATGATGCCGGAAGGGGTTACGTATACCGCGCTGATGACGAGGTGATACGCGTCGCCGTAGTAGGTGGAAGCCTGGCCGGAGCCGGAAGCGAGAATCCATCCTCCCACTGAAGATAACTCGAAGGACTGAGGAAAATGGCCGCAAGTGTAACTTCGACTGGTGCCGAATAGCTGGGGAGCATTGTTGAGAGCTTCTTCGTAGTCGGGGCCCATCATTCCCGGCTGGACCACGGCGGTCTGGTTCAGCTCGTTAACCGCCAGGACTTTGTTCATGTGCGTCTTCAGGACCAACGCAACTCCGCCCTTGCTCGCACGAGTACCAAACACAACACCCGACCCCGCGCTCCACGTGATGATGGGGATCCTCTGGGAGTTGCAGTACTCGACGATCTTCACCACGTCGTCCTTATTTCGAGGGTGGACAACTAGATCCGGCACGCCGCCCACGATGCCTTTTCGAAGGGCTAAATTTTCATCCACGGACTTGCCATGACCGTACTTGACCCGGCTGTAATCATCGCCGGAAACGTTATCCTTCCCAACGATGTTGATAAACGCATTCACCTGGTCGTCGCTCAGCCCGCTCTTGCGACCGACTACGACCTGTTCGTCGCCTCCCGACCGCCTTTCGCGGAAATCATCGTCGGTCATCCCGAACTCTTGCTTGAACATCTCGTACCAGGCGTGGCTCGGGTGTTTGAACTTCTGCGGGTCCAGCTTGAAGATCGCCCTGTACGTCCCTTCCGCTGGAACGTCCTCTCGCCATTTGGGCAGAAAACTTCTAGACTCAGTCATGATGATTCCCCTGTTCTCTCTCTCAAAGATTAAGCCGGTAGTTGCAAGGTCTGCTTCACTTGGGCGACCTCGCTGCCTTTCCTCTCCTTATCCCAGCTAAGTTCTGCCGCGGCCAAGTCGGCTACCTTATTGATTACCTCGTCTCCCGGGTCTCCAAGCGTACCGAGCCCGGTGCGTCGTAAGAAGATGTCCTTGAGAGTCAGGGCCATCTCCTCTCTTATCGCATAAACCACCTGGGCGGCAAGCTCACCGTCCGGGTCAAGAGGTTCGGCCAGTGACTTGTCCGCTCGGGCCATATCGATAACCCTTTGGCATTCAGTCCCGTAGTGCCTGCCCAGCCGGTCGAGAGTCCTCTCTTCAAAGTCCTTATTCTCGCTCTTCACCCCATCCATAAAGGCATTGATGTCTTTGATCTCACAGCCCGCCCATTGATTAGGTCTCTTACCTTCACGCCGCTGATTCTTCTGCCTCACCAGGCCGAACTCAAGATTCGCCAGGTACCTGAAGCCCTCATGGATGAGCTTGGACGTCGCCGCGGATGTAGCACAGCCGAAGTCCTGCTTCTCCAGAAGAGCGACCGACAAGCCACGGGAAGCCGCGTCATAGGCGACAGCGGCCCCACTTATGCCGCCGCCTACAACGATTACGTCAAAGGGCCTTCCGTCGTATGTCTCTATGAATCGTCTCATGTCTGTCGGTTCCCGCTTACCTTCTTTTGAAGACCCTGCTGAACCCACTGACCTGCCTGCCATGAGAGCCGGGGCGATCAGCGCCAGATATGGCCAGGGAACCGAGACGTGCTTGGGGGGGTCGAGTATCTGCATCAGCAGCCTGACCAGCATTTGAGCGGCCCCCCAGCCGAGCGCCGCGCTGGCGACGCCCACCTGCACAGCTGCCGCTGCCTACCGCAGGTGTCTCTGAATGGGTAGCTCCCGATGCCGCTCGCCCGTCAAGTCGAACGCCGCATTAGCGATCGCAGCGGCGATAGGTACGATGGCCGGCTCCCCCGCCCCCGTCGAGGGCGTCTCGGGATCGCCGACCAGCGCCACGTCAATGGTGGGCGCATCGTTGATCCGCGGCACCCGGTAGCGGGTGAAACCTGCGTTCAGTACGCAACCCCCCTCGAAGTCGATGGCCTCATAAAGCGCCGTGCCCATCCCCATCACGATGGAGCCTTCCACCTGGTTCGCAACGCCTTCGGGGTTCACCGTGAGACCACAGTCCATGGCCACCGTCACCAGCTGCACCTTCACTTCCGAGGCCAGCACGTCCAGTTGCACGCAGGTCGCCGCGTAGGTTCCGACGTCCAGCCCTATGGCGACGCCCACGCCCCGCTTCGATGGCGGCTGGCCTCCACTCCAGCCGAAACGCTCCGCTGCCATCTCGAGCACCCGCCGGAAACGCGGGTGGGTCAGGTTACGCAGACGCAGCTCGACCGGGTCCATGCCCACCGCCTCGGCGATCTCGTCAATGTGGGCCTCGCGGGCGAAGTGATTCACCGCACCACCAAGGGACCGGTATGACCCCGCCGGTAACGGGCTGTCCGCAAGTGCAACGGTAACCTTCACGTTCTGTACATCGTAGGGAGTCTCCGAACCCCGGCGGCCGCGGAAGCGCCCGATCTGGGCGGTCGGGCCCGAGGAAGCGTGGTACGCTCTGAACTCCCAGGCGACGATCGCTCCATCTGACTTGAAGCCGCTCTTCACCTCGATCAGCGCCGCCGGACGAAACGTCGACCAGGTCATCTCTTCAGCGCGGTCGTAGGCGACCCGTACCGGCCGACCAGCCGCCCTGGCGAGGCGCGCCGCCTCGGCGGCCGCCCCGTAGATGCTCTTGCCGCCAAAGCCACCGCCGATCTCCGGCACGATCACCCGGACCCTCTCTTCGTCCATTTCAAAATACCGGGCCAGCTCCTCTCGAATCCCGAACGGCCGCTGCGTGCCCGCCCACACGGTGAGCTGACCTTCGTTCCATTGCGCCACCGCCGCCCGGGGCTCCATCGGCGTATTGGAGACGTAGGGGATGTAGTATGTGGCTTCCAGGATGCCATCAGCCGCTCGGAAACCATTCTTTAGGGAGCCCGTGTCTTGCGTGGTTTCTGCCTCCCCCGCCGTACGCAGCAGGATGTCGGGCACGTCCCAGTGCGAAGGCTGGTTCACCTCCTCCTCCCACTGTGCCCGCAGCATCTTGGCGGCGAATCCCGCCTGCTCGTCCGTCTCCGCCAGCACCGCGACGAGGTCGCTGTCGCGGACCACGTGCGCCACGCCGGGCATGCGCTCCGCCACCGAGGAGTCGAGGTCAACCACCTTCGCCCCGAATGACGGCGGACGCAGCACCTTGGCGAAGAGCATGCCCGCCACCGCAACGTCCTGCGAGTACTTTGCCTGGCCCGTCACCCGTGCCACGGCGTCGAGCCGCCGGACCACTGTTGTCATCACCTGTAGCTCCGCGGCCGGCGTCAACGCGATGTCGTCGATGAGGTCCCGAACCAGCCTTTGCCCTGCGACCAGCTCCCCGTAGCCTATGCCACGGTCGGCGTCGTCGCGCGACCTGACTCGACCCTCAAGGCAAACCAGATCGGCGACGGGCAGATCGAGGCGGCTCGCGGCCAACTCGAGGAGTGCCTGCCGCGCCGTCGCCGCCGCCTTTCGCAGCCGCAGCCCCACCGTTGCCGTCGACTGGCTGCCGGCCGTCCCCCAGTCCCAGGGCACCCGATCGGTGTCGCCCAACACTACTTCAACAGAGCCAAGCGGCGCCCGCAGCTCATCTGCCACCTCCATCGCGAAGCCGGTCCGGATCCCCTGCCCGTACTCGACCTTCCCCGCATAGGCCGTGACCGACCCGTCCGGCTGCACAACCAGCCAGGTGGCCGGCTGCTGCGGGGAGAAGCCCGTAGCGGCCGGCCCAACGATGCTAAGACCTTCTTCGGCGCTCTGCATCGCCTCGCTCACCGCTTCGCCCCTTCCATGACACGAGCGGCGCGCTCGACCGCTCGCTGGATACGTTGGTACGTGCCGCAACGGCACATGTTCTCGGCCAGCGCCTCGCGGATCTGGTCGCTGCTGGGACGCCCCTCCCGACTCAGGAGCGCCAGCGCCGCCATGATGAACCCCGGGGTACAGTACCCACATTGCATCGCGGACTCGTCAATGAACGCTTGCTGCACGGGATGCAGCGCTGAGTTCTGGGCCAGCCCCTCGATGGTGGTGATAGAGCCGCCCGCCACCGCCCCAACCGTCGTCATGCAAGCGCGCAGCGCCTGCCCATCAACGAGCACAGTGCAGGCGCCGCATAGACCCTCGCCGCAACCGGGCTTGGCGCCCGTCAATCCCAGGTCATAACGGATATAGCTCAACAGGTTGCGGTCGCGGTCCGGTGCCTGCCGCAGCTCGCCGTTCACGTGAATCGATACCATCTCTGCGTCTCCTGGCGGGCTGGTCGCCTTCGAGGCCGACGCGAAGTATCTCCCTGGCCACCTGCTGCTACCAGTTATAAATGATAACTACTGAGGGTACCACACCCCAGACAACGCCCCAAGAGGGCCCTCATTCTCGCTGAGAACCCGCACCCACGGGCAATTGGCCTGCCCAGCAGAGGCTGTTATGATGGTCGCGAGAGTTCCGGTCTGGAGGACACCGCTAGATGCGCTTCGCCGTCATCGGTTGCAGTCACGTCCACATCATCTCTATGGCGCAGGCCCTGTTGGGCGTGCCCGGCGTCGTCTGTGAGGGGTTCTGCCCGGAAGAGACCCCCATCGCCAGGGGTTTCGCGGGCCTGTTCCCAGACCTGCGCCGCCGTTCCCGGGATGAACTGCTGGCCGATCCGGGTATCGACCTTATCCTGTGCGCCGACGTGAACGGGCTGCGCGGCTCGCTGCTGGTCGCTGCCCTGAAAGCCGGTAAGCACGTCTTCGTAGACAAGCCCCCGGTGACCACGCTGGAGGACCTGCACGCGGTCGAGCGTGCTGTGGAGGAGAGCGGCAAGCTCTTCTTCGTCTACTTCGGCGAGCGCCTGGGCAATCCCCTTTCGCTGAAGGCCAGGCAACTGGTCCGAGAGGGCCGCATCGGTCGGACAGTCAATTTCATCGGTCTCGGCCCTCACAAGCTGAGCATCGAGCACCGGCCCGCCTGGATGTTCGACCCCACCCTCTACGGCGGAATCCTGAACGACATCGCTATCCATCAGGTGGAGCTGTTCGGCTGGCTCACAGGCCAGCGCGTGGCCCGGTTCCGCTCCCGGGTGGGCAACTTCGGGACGCCCCAACACCCGACCTTCGAGGACTTCGGCGACGCCTGGTTCGAGGGCGATGGCGGCACCGCCGGCTACGTGAGGGTGGACTGGTTCACTCCCGATGCCCTGCCCACCTGGGGGGACATCCGGCAACTGCTGGTCGGCACCG
>Ga0315279_10005099_pt1 | contig 17215 bp, 19 predicted proteins | sample YL17G06_20_MG_FD_203694 | JGI IMG/M metagenome (GOLD analysis project Ga0315279, IMG submission 203694) | Sediment microbial communities from Yellowstone Lake, YNP, Wyoming, USA - YL17G06_20 | ecosystem: Environmental > Aquatic > Freshwater > Lake > Sediment | place: USA: Wyoming | collected...
ATCTGCCGGCTTCACGTTGCCGTGCGTAATCCTGAAGCAAAACATCTTCCACCCAGCGTGTGTTCACTTTTCCATTTAGATAATCAGAATGTTTCAACATAAACTGATAAAATGGCATCGTTGTACTTATGCCAGATACCACAAATTTGGCCAGCGCGTATTTCATGCGGTCAACAGCTTCAAGACGATTGCTCCCGTGGGTGATTAACTTTGCAAGAAGAGAATCATAAAAAGGTGGAACAAAATATCCTGAATAACAATGGCTATCGACTCGTATCCCTTGCCCTTCGGGTGGAATCCACTGCTCGATTTTTCCTGGGCAAGGTCTAAATTGGTCTTCCGGGGACTCAGCATTTATCCGACACTCAATAGCATGCCCCATTACTCGTACTGCCTCTTGCTGGAAACTGACAGCTTGTCCCGCGGCGATCCGGATTTGTTCTTTGACCAAGTCGATCCCGGTCACCATCTCGGTTACGGGATGTTCCACCTGAATTCTTGTATTCATTTCAAGGAAATAAAATTGTCTTTGATCTTGGTCAAAGATGAATTCAACTGTTCCGGCATTTTCATACTTTATGTGTCGGGCAATGCTTACCGCTGATCTGCAGATTTCCTGCCTAAGCCCACTCGAAACAACTGGAGATGGCGATTCTTCAACCATTTTCTGATAGCGACGTTGAATGGAACAGTCGCGCTCAAAGAGATGCACGACATTTCCAAAACTATCCGCAATAATCTGAACCTCAATATGGCGCGCATTTGGGATAAAGTGTTCAATATAGATCCGATCGTCCCCGAATGCCGCGCGGGCTTCCGCTGACGCCTCCACAAAGATCATCTTTAAATCCTTGGGCCCCTCTACAATCTTCATTCCCTTTCCGCCGCCTCCTGCGGCGGCTTTCAAAAGAATCGGATAGCCTACTTTCTCTCCTGCTTTCGCCGCAGCCTCAAAATCCTTTACTAACTCTGAACCGGGAATAACCGGAATCCCCAATTCGTGGGCTATTTTTCGAGCTAGGAGCTTGTCACCCATTTTCCTGATATTATCGGCGGTTGGCCCAATAAAAATCAGGCCGTTCTGAGCGCACGCCTCAGGGAGGCCGGGTTGTTCAGCAAGAAAACCATATCCAGGGTGGACAGCATCGGCGCCCGTGCCAAGAGCTGCCGAAATGATCGTGCCCACCTTCAAGTAACTCTCCGTTGCCTTTGCCGGACCGATACACACAGAGCGGTCTGCCATTTTTGCCGGCAGACTTTCCTTATCAGCTTCTGAGACTGTCACAACTGTTTTTATCCCGAGTTCCTGGCAAGCCCGTATGACCCGAACGGCGATTTCACTCCTATTAGCAATCAAAACTCGGGTGATACCTTTCATAAGGTGTGCTCTTACTATGGATTCTTACCCTCTTCAATGTTCTCCAGCAAGAAAAGTACTTGCTTATACTCGACCAGTTGCGCATTTTCCGCACAGATTTTAGCAATGCGCCCCCTAACCCCCGCTCTAACCATATTAAAAAGCTTCATCACTTCAATGATGCAAACCACATCCTCCTTTGTCACAAGTTGACCAACTTCAACAAACGGAGGTGCATCTGGTTTAGGCGCCCTATAGAAAGTCCCTAACATTGGGGCTTTAATAGGTATAAAGCCATCTTCCTCATCAATAGGTACAGGTTCTGGCTTTTGGACGGTGGTCTGAGAGGGAAGAGGTACGGATGGCTTTTCGAAATCCTTTTCCTTTGTTAGACTCTTAGGGCTGGATTCCAACTGTTGCACAGATGCTTCCTGCCCATATTTTTTTATAATCAACTTAAGGTCGCCTGTTTCGACATGCAATTCGTCAATGTCCGATTCGGTAACCATCTTCAATATTTGAATAATGTCATCATGGGTTATCAAGACCATAATATTCCCCCTCTGTATATCAACCTATCCCTGTCTTCTGAACGATAGCCACCTGTTTCAATGCCCCCCACCCTCGCCCTCCCCCTCGAGGGGGAGGGTGAGGGTGGGGGTGATCCTTACGATCTTTATGATTGCTTTAAGAAATTTGGGCCAATCTTAAAAGAACCTTTTTGAATATTGACCGTTTTGATTTCGTGCCGGGTTGCTAATTCTTTTATCAAAAAAGCTAACGGCGTTCTCACCACAGGGTGCGATTCAATCGTCTTCTTGTTTTGGTAAAATTTCTCCATCGTTTCCCGGGTATTAAATATGGTTAGGAGCAAATCCTCATCCGATAGAGATGATCCTTGTTCCGCTCGAACTTTGCTCACCAGAGGTTCCGAAAAATTTTCTGATGGATCGATGGGCTCCTTATCCCCGCCGGCCAGAATTCGATCAAGGGCATTGGGATCAATCGGAGCTGCTGGCTTCCCATAAGCTCCTCTCACATATAGCTTCAATTCCTCGGGCACAGTACGATAACGCTCTCCTTCCACTACATTAAACACAGCTTGTACACCAACAAGCTGCGAGTACGGCGTCACCATCACTGGATATCCGAGTTCTTGACGGACCCTCCCTGCTTCCGCGAGAACCTCCGGCAACTTATGCAGAAGCTTCAATTCTAATAGCTGATTTTCTAAATTTGACATCATGCCGCCAGGTATTTGATGAACCACATATTTTTTATATTTGACAGGATCGAACTGAACTCTTTTCCCAATTGGCTTCTTTTCCTCATAGGCAGCCCAAAAAAAATAATCGTCAATCTCCTTAATGCGTTGCTCATCAACCCGCACCTTACGTCCTATTTGCTGAGCATGAGATAACATATCTATTGTGGCAGGGAGTGAATATCCATGAGCCAAAGGCAAGCTCACTGTCTTGAGAATATCAACCCCATGTTGCATGGCCTCAATATAGCAATCATCTGCCACCCCAGTACAATCATGAGCAAAGAATCCTAATTTTGCTTTCCCATTTAGGGCCTGCCGAACCGCTATGACCAGGCTGCGAACCCTCTCTGGTATCATGGCACCGCAGGGATCTGATAAATTCACGACATCCACACCCAACCTGACCAATTCTCTTGCCTTCGCAGCAAAATATTCATCCGTATGCACTGGACTCTCGGTACAAGATATATGACCGGTACGTTGGAGGCCAAGTTTCTTAGCTACGCCGAAATGCCACTCAATCATACTCAAGTCATTAAGGCCGTCAAAAACCTCAACCCATTGTATGCCCATTCTTTGAATACATTTGAGAAAGAGTTCGATGACGTCGTTTGGCAACATTTTCCATCCCATCAGGTTTCGGCTGCGGATGAAAAAGTTCAAAGGTGTCTTCGGCATGGCCCGTCGAAGCAGACGCAGGCGCTCCCAAGGGTCTTCGTATAGATACATAACGGCTGTCTCAAAAGCCGCGGCGCTTGTAACACATACTTTTGTGAACCCAGCTTCTTCGACTTTGGGGGCTATCCCGAGCATTGTTTCCGTTCTCATTCGGGTCGCCCACAGACTCTGTGGTGCGGTACGGAAGCTTTCGTCCTCGAATCCTAACTTTTTCATGATCTCAGATTTCTTCCTTAGCCGTAGCCGAGAAACTGTCTCCTCTTCTCTTTACAACAGTCAGTTTCAGGTCTTCTAATTCGAGGTGTAATTCTCCATGGGTTGAATGATCGATGATCTCCAAAATGTCTACAACGTCTTTATAGGTTAAGTCGTATCTTAATTTTTTTTCTTTCTTTCTCTCCACCGCGACCTCCTCCTGCTAATCATCTTTCGCCGAGGTTTCATCCCTTCCTTTCGCCTTGGTAAAATAAGGAAGGATTGAAATAATAAGCAATAGGATCGAGATACTGATGAAGACCGCCGAAATAGGTCGGGTAAAGAAGATAAGGAAGCTCCCCTTGGAAAGGAGGAGGGATTGGCGAAGGTTTGTCTCGACCATTGGCCCCAGAACAAAAGCAAGGACTAACGGAGCAGGTTCAAATTCAAATTTTCTGAAGAGGTACCCAAACAATCCGAAGATCATCATGACCAGCACGTCAAAGGTACTATTCTTAACACTGAAAGTGCCTATAATGCAAAAAAGTAATATGAGTGGAAAGAGAATCTTGTGGGGCACCTTCAGAACCTGCACCCACAAGGGTATGAGAGGAAGGTTAAGGATCAACAGCATCACATTTCCGATATACATACTGCTGATCACACCCCAGAATAAATCTGGATGCTCATTCAAAAGCTGAGGTCCGGGACGCATTCCATGAATCATGAGTGCACCGAACATCAAGGCCATTATGGCATTGGAAGGAATTCCAAGGATGAAGAGTGGAATAAATCCTCCGGCAGTAGCAGAGTTATTCGCAGATTCCGGGCCTGCCACACCTTCGATAGCGCCTTTGCCAAATCTCTCAGGTTCCTTCGATATTCTTTTTTCAACAGCGTAGGATAAGAATGAGGCAGTCGCCGGATGTCCGCCAGGCAAAATGCCCAAAAAGAATCCAAGAATAGAACCTCTGATGATTGCCCATTTAGACTGGATCCAGTCAGCAAGAGTAGGAAAATAGCTCTTTATTTTCGTTTTAAGAATTTCAGGCGTCTCGGTCTTCTCGATGTTTTCCAGGACTTCGGGGATGCCAAACAGGCCCATTGCTATTGGCACGATATCAATCCCATCCCACAATTGCATGCAATTGAATGTCATTCTGGGTGTTCCATGAATGGAGTCAAGGCCGACGCAACTCAGGATGAGACCAAAGGCTCCCATGATAATCGCTTTTATTGTAGAACCAGTAGAAAGATATGTGACAAGGGTCAGTCCGAGAAGGCAGAGTCCAAAATATTCAGGAGAACCAAATCTCAATGCAAACTTAGCAAGGGGTATAGCGAGAACCGTGACCCCTACGACTCCGAGTGTCCCAGCAATAAAAGACCCAAAAGCCGCAATTCCTAAGGCAGGGCCTGCCCTTCCCTGTTTTGCCATCTGATAACCGTCCAAACAGGTAACCACGGATGCAGCCTCTCCTGGGATATTGACCAGAATGGAGGTTGTCGATCCGCCATACATGGCACCGTAGTAAATGCCTGCCAACATGATGATCGCAGCCGTTGGGGGCATATGGAAGGTCGCCGGTAAGAGTATGGCTATTGCTCCGACGGGTCCGATCCCCGGAAGAACCCCTATTAGAGTTCCCAATAATGCCCCAAAAAAACAGAACAGTAAATTGATGGGTTGGAGCCCCACAGAAAAGCCGTAGACGAGGTTATAAAATATGTCCACTCGGTTTTTCTTCCTTCAGAAGCGCACTTTACCCCGCACCACATAAAGCCCTGTTCTTCCCCGGCCTCGCTCCGCGAAGCGGGGCGGGCAGAACAGGGATGTAGGAGTGCATGAAAATATCTACCTCAAAGAAAGCCCCGTGTTTTAAAACGGGGTGCGGGGTTTACCTAAAAACCCAAAATTCCTTTAGGGAGTGCGATGCTAAGCAAAATATAAAAAATAACATAACTGACCAATGTAATAATTAAAGCCCTTACCCCCTGAACCCAAACTTTCGATCTCCCCATGATGGCGATCGAAAAGGCCATTAGCCCAAATGTCGTAATGAGATATCCCATGATCGGCAGAACGAAAGGGTATAGGAAAAGAGAGAATAAGACCCAGATGACCTTCTTCCATTCCACTCCTTTCCAAAGATCTGCTATCTTTCGTTTCCATTTTTTCTTCAGACGGATGTTGACCAAAAGAATGACTGCAAATGTACCCAGAATAACGGCTGACCAGAAAGGAAAGAATCCCGGGCCCGGAGAGCGAAAGGTCCCGATACCACACCGGATGGATTCAATACAAATAAATATGGAAATTCCCAACCAAAAGAGGCCACTTAATAAATCGCGATGATCCACATGGGCTCCTTTACAGGGATTTGCAAAAACGTTGCACCGTTTTCCATCCTGAGATGGAAGTCAACCCTTCGACTCCCCAGTATAAATAATAGGATGTTGCTCAGAGTTGACCCTGAGCAACGCTTCTTTACCCCACCTTCAAAGGTGGAGCTTGCCGCTGTCGAATGGGTCAATCCTTGAACCTGAATCCTGCGTGATTTTAGATTTTGGTTATGTAAGAACCCTCAAAAATATGTCTTCGAGAATTGGACAAACCCAGAATGAAGAAAATCGAGGAACTGAAAATCTAACATAAAGTTTCCACGCAGGATTCAGGTTTAATATATCTCCTGGCGATGCATGCTCATCTCACACCGGACTAATTCCCTACATAGGTTCCCAATTCCTTCAATATCGGTACAGTAACTTCTTCTTGTCTTTTAATCGATTCTATCATAAGTTCTGGTCCCCCAAATCTGGGTTCATCACCAATTTTTTCAATTCCTTTCTTAAATTCTGGATCTTCAAAAGTCTTTTTGAAAGCATCAGAAAGAATCTTCCTAACCTCTTCAGGCGTATCTTTATGGGCGAAAACGCCAATCATGGCCATAATTTTTGAGGCCTCTGGAAAACCAAGTTCCAATGCACAGGGTACATCAGATGGATCGCTATATCTTCTATCAGAAAAAAAGACCACGTACCTAATTGTTCCCGCCTTTATATGACCTGCAACGGCCCCGTAGGGCTGGACAATTGCATCTATATGCCCACCCAATAGGGCAGTGATTGATTCGGGAGCGCCTTTATATGGTATATCAATTGTTTCAACACCAGCTTTTCTAAATATCAATGTTGGATTTATATGTGTTAACAGTCCACGGCCGCTGTGGCCCCACCTTAATTTTCCAGGATTTTTTCTTGCATAGTCTAACAGGTCTTTGAGAGTTTTCCAAGGAGAATCACCCTTAACCTTTAATCCGACTTTTAATTCTGCAAAGGTCATAAGTGGAATGACATGACTCGGATCAAACGGGATCTTTTGAGTCTTAACAACGATTGAGAAGTAATCGTTGAAAAGTACTCCAAGCTTATAACCATCAGGCTTGGAGCTAATCATGTCAGCAGCGACTGTGGTTCCTGCCCCACCTGGTTTATTAATCACAATCATAGGCTGCCCTAAATGTCTCGATACTCTGTCTGCGACTAATCTGCTGTAAAGATCAATGCTACCACCAGCCGGAAAAGGGCAGAGAAGTTCAATAGGTTTTGTGGGATATTCTTTTCCAAGCACAGGTTGGATGAATATACTTCCAACGAATACTATTGATAAACCCAATATTAATGCTTTTCTCCACATAACGATACCCTCCTTTCAAAACTCTATTTCTGCCAGAAGCTAAATTTAGGAGCCGTCGACCGTCTCCGACACTTTAACCGTCATTCCCTGAAGGCTATCACCTCCTTTCGGCTATTTTCGGTCACTTTTAGGGCTGATTTTACACTTCTACTCCAAACAGACTCCTCGAATAGACCCATATGGGAAATTTATTTAGGAGCTGGCAACGTAATAGTCAAATCCCATAACTCTAATCAATCAGATGCTCAAAATATGGGTCGTGCATGCCGCATGTTGTGTTCCCTGTAGACCACCTCCTGTGACTTGCGACATTGCGGTTTTAGCTCCTTCTACCTGGTAACCTGTACATTGGCCACGGAGTTGCTTGACATTTTGAACAACTTGGGCGGCTCCGGAGGCACCCATTGGATGGCCATAGGATAACATCCCCCCTCGTGGACTGAAAACTACTTTCCCCCCATGCGTCACATTTCCATCGCGCACCATTCTCAAACCTTCACCTTTTTTGCAAAAGCCCATTGCTTCGTAATAGAGTATCTCGGAGATGGTAAAAGCATCGTGGCATTCAACCATATCAATGTCTTCCGGACCTATTCCTGCTTCCTCATATGCCTTGTTTGTGCCTAGGGTTACGATATCATCTCCGGTTTCATCTTTGAGCCCGACATTGAAAGGCCCAGAAACAACTGTGGAGGCCACTATTTTCACAGGCTTCTGAATGCCTAATCTTTTAACGATCTCCTCCGATGCAACAATAACAGCACCTGCACCGTCAGTCATTCCACAACATTGTTCAAGTGTTAAGGGCGTAGCGATCATCCTTGAATTGACAATCTCCTCTACGGTAATCTTGCCCTTTCGCCAGGCATAAGGATTGTTTGTAGCATGTTTTCGGTTCTTTACTGTCACTTGGGCGAGGTCTTCTATTGTGGCTCCTGTTTCGTACATATAACGCTGAGCTCTTAATCCGTACTTAGCAACCATCACAGCCCCTAAGAATCCCTCAATATCTGTCATATCTGGCGAAGGAGCGGACCCTGGTTCCCTGTGCAAAGACGCATTTTCAGTTCCCACACCGATTGAAATTTCGTCGAGCCCTGTAGCCACTCTTATGTAAGCACAGTGAACGGCTAACGCCCCTGCTGAACAGGCGCTTTCGACATTGATGATAGGCAATTCACCACACATTCCTAAATCTCGAAATACTCTCTGTCCGGTCGTAATTCCATTGGTTCCGTTTCCCACAAAGGCACTCTGAATTTCTTTCCACGAAATGCCTGCATCCTTTATGGCCGCCCTTACGGCCTTCTGACCCAAAATATGAAAATCACCATTGAGCATACCAAAAACGATCTCTCCAACACCAATGATATAAACATTACGCATGGCTGCCCCCTTCCGCTCAAAAAACCTTTTTGTACTTATAACTGATTATCGGGTTACCATCCCTGTTCTTTCTGATTGGACCTGCTACCAGTTCAACTTCGTCTCCACATTGAAAACTGCCAATTTCGCCTTCGAGTTGGGCGAAAACTCTTACACCTTCAGGAAGATCTACGTAGGCCATCACCATAGGCATATATTCTCTCATCGTCGGCTGGCCGATAAAGACATCCGTAGCACTATAAATTTTCCCCCTACGACTTAATTGAATCACTTCCATCTCCTCGGACCAGCAATCCGGGTTTGGACAGGGGACGAATTTAGGGAACCAAATCTTTCCACAGTTTTTGCATTTATACCCCTTTAAATAGGGAGGTTTCCCTTCTGGCACTTCGAACAGATCGGAATGGAAAAAAGTGATATCCTCTTCTCTATCTTTCTTCTTTTTCTCCGTCATCGCAACATCTCCTCATCAGATAATCTTTTCCTTTCGCAGCTCTTGAATTTTTTGTTCATCATATTTGAGAAGGTCTTTTAATACCGATTCTGTGTGCTCACCCAGTCGAGGTGCACGCATCGGAGGAACTTCTTTTGCCTTCGACATTCTAATGGGGTTCTTTGCAAATATACGCTTCCCAGCGACAGGGTCCTCAAACTCAACGAACATCTTTCTTGCCATTAAATGAGGACATTTAACTAAATCTTCGATATTCTGAACCGGTCCTGCTGGAATTCCATTTTTTAGGAGCGTATCAACAATCTCTTCCTTGGTCCTTGCTGCCATCCAGTCTTGAACGATAGGTTCGAGAAAGTCCTTGTTTTTAAATCTTGCACTTCCAGTAACCGTCTTAGGATTTTCAATTAAGTCTTCACGTTCTATGGCTTTGCAAAACTTCGGCCATAAAAGCTCATTCGCTACAAGGAGTGCCACATAGCTGCCATCCTTAACTTTGTAAACACCCGCTGGAGCCTGAAATGTCAGGGTTCTTCCCCTTGTTAAAACTTGTCCAGTGAAGGAGTAAGTCATTATTCCCATTGCATTTAGAGCCACCAGATTGTCGTACATGCTCGAATCGATAAACTGTCCCTCTTCAGTCTTTTCCCGCATAATAAGTGCAAGCATAATCGAGTACGCTGTCACTATGCTGGCGTACAAATCAGCTAAACCGGGAAAACCATAAGGCGGAGGCCTACCTTCTTCGCCTATTTGATCCGTAATTCCAGACATTGCTTGAATAACCGGGTCAAAGGCAGGTCTCTCCGAATAGATGCCTTTGAATTCTTCAAGTCTTCCAAAACCGCTCATAGCTACATAGATGAGTCTTGGATTAATTTTCTGCAAGGTATCATATCCTAAACCGAGCTTATCTACTGCCTTGGGAGCTAAGTTCTCCACCACGACGTCGGTATGCTTAATCAGCTCCTTGTAAACCTGTTTACCCTTTTCCGTTTGGATGTCCAGGGTAAGACTCTTTTTATATCTGTTATAGATCATAAACCCTCCAAAGGCCTTATTGCCTTTGGAATCTTCAACAACTGGAGGATAGTTCCTTCTGGCTTCTCCAATGCCAGGTCTTTCAATCTTAATCACCTCAGCACCAGCATTTGCCAACCATAACGTACAGTCAGGCCCTGCTACGTATTGTTCCAACCCAAGTACCCTAAAACCCTCTAATGGATAGGATATTTTCATATCCACCTCCTGTCCTTTCATCATTTCATTCTGCCCGTCAGTTGCCAAAAATATGCTGTGGAAACCGGGCGGGGGTACTGGAAAAGCCTTGCAGCGGCACCTTCGGGATTTGGCTGCATGCGTTTCCAGATAAAATCGGGACTTAACCCAAAGTCAGATCCTCTGTAACCCTTCATTACCGGAAAATCCGCTATTGCAAGGTTTTGGAAGTACCCTTGCCCGGTTTCTGTGATGCAACATCTGGGTCTACCTTCTTGAATCTGCCTCATTCTGGTTCTGGTTGGATTCATACAACTCCTTGAATATATCAAAATGGTCAACCATCAATTTCCTTATATGATCTCTGTCTCTCTTTACCAAGCAATCGAAGATCCTCTTATTGTACTCCAGATCCTTGATCCCTACCTCCGAAGTCAATTTTAATTTTCCAAATAAATCCTCGTGGACTTTAGTCACCGCCTCCATAAAACCACTTATCAGTTTATTGTGGCAGGCATTGGCCAACAAACGATGAAATTCTAAGTGCTTAGCAAGTTCGATCTTCCCTTCACTTACGATCTTCTCACAATAATCTAAGTTGGCCTGCAGGGCTTTTATGTCTTCATCCGTCCGACGCAAAGCCGCCAATTCGGCTACCCCAGGTTCTAAGAACTGTCTGAATTCGGTCAATTCTGCTGGACTCAGTCCGCCAAAGTTCCATGCATGTAGCACACTGTCCCTCACTCTGTCCATACCAGGTTTTGTGACATAGATCCCTCCTGAAGCTCCTCTCTTCATTCGGATCAGATCCTCCTCCTCCAAACTACGAAGGGCTTCATGCACCGTCACTTTGCTAACCTTGAAGTAAGCTGCGATCTTCTCTACCGTGGGAAGCATATCCCCAACTTTGAACGTGGAGTCTTCAATAGCTTTCTTCAGAGCATTTCTCACCTGGTCTGACAACTTGGTTGCTTTGAATTGGATTCCATTTAGACTTTTTGACATAACATCTTCGCTTTTTATTTTTTTATAAAACTAAAAAACATGTTTATTATAAATCAGTTTTATTGTCAAGAAAATTTATAAGGTCAAAAAAATGTTGACAAGAAAAAATGCATAATGTATAAAGTATACAGGAAGTTTTAAACAATGCAAAAGATCAATCCCTCTAATCTCTCCTTAGTCAACCAGGCTTATCAGGAACTGAAACGCATTATTCTCGAACATCAGGTTCCTTTAGGAGGGAAATTGAACGAAGGCGAATTAGCTGTGGCCCTTGGTATTAGCCGAACACCGGTACGGGAGGCGATCAACCGCTTGCAAAAAGAAGGGCTCGTGGAAATCTATCCCCAGAAGGGTGCTTTTGTTGTCCAGCTTACAGAGAAGGATATCCTCGAACTCTTCCTCATCCGGGAGAATCTGGAAGGCCTCGCGGCCTATTTGGCTGCCGAGAGGATAGATGAGAACCACCTCGCCAGGCTGACTTCCTGCATTCAGGGTTTTTGTGAGCCTTTCGGTGAAAAAGATATCAAACGATATGCCAAGGAGGATTTCAAGTTTCACCAGACGATTGTCATGCTCTCCGATGCCCAGCGCCTGATCAACCTAATCTCAACCCTTTACGACCACATTCGCATCTTCCGTCTAACCACCATGGGACTTTCCGACCGAATGAAGACGTCTTTGGAGGACCACAGACTCCTCATTGAAGCCCTCCACAAGAGAGATCCAGAGGAGTCTGAACAGAGGATGAGGCTGCACATCCGGCATGTGCGGGACGGGGTGATGGAGAACATTAAACTGTTCCTGAGCAATAAATAAAAAACCAACCCGGATCAAGGAGAAAAGATATGACATCGTTTAATTACCAGATCATTGAGGACACAGCCAAAGAGCTCTACATTCGCGCTCTGAAAATTCTTCCACCGGATGTCCGCATCGCCCTGAAAAATGCTTATGAACGTGAGACGAACCCAACCGCAAAAGATACCTTCAAAACCATCCTGCGAAATATAGAGATAGCTGACAAAGAAAATGTCCTGATCTGCCAGGATACAGGATTACCCATCTACATAGTGAAGATTGGAAGCAAGTTTCCAATTGATGGAGCATGCGTAGCCGCAGCTCTAAAGGAAGGTGCAAAAAGGGCTACCCTCGAGCATCCCTTCCGAGGAAGTTCTACACATCCAGTTACCCGGGTCAATCCCCAGACCAGTGTGGGAGAGGGACTTCCCGTCATTTACTGGGATTTTATGGGGGAGAATGACTATTTAGATCTCCTCATGATTCCGAAAGGGTCTGGCTCCGAGAATATGAGTGCCATGAAGATGTTCATACCGGCAGACGGGATCGCCGCGGTGAAGAAGTTCATCATCGATACTGTTTTGCAATCCGGCTCCAACCCCTGCCCCCCTGGTGTTATTGGGGTTGGGATAGGAGGAACAGCTGACTTAGTGAGCAAGCTGGCCAAAGAAGCTATTGCCCGGCCTGTTGGCTCGCATAACCACGATCCCTTTTTTGCCAAATTAGAAGATGAGCTCTGCGAGGCGATCAATTCCCTGGGCATTGGGCCCATGGGCCTGGGGGGCGACGTCACAACCCTCGCTGTTCACATTGAATGGGCCCACACTCATATTACCCAGAACCCTGTGGCTGTAAACACCCAGTGCTGGCCGGCCAGACGGGCTAGGGCAAAGATTTACCCAGACGGGAGAGTCGAATACGGATTTTAAATAAGGGGCAAGAAGCGAGAACAACTGACCCATAACCACATGATCCTGCTTTTTAACAAGGAGAGAGAAATGGCCACCTATACTTTATCAACCCCCCTGTCAGAAGAAGCGGTGAGGAAGTTGAACGTCAGGGATGCGGTGATTCTTAATGGAACAATCTTTGGTATTCGCGATCTTACCCAGATCCGCATCTTCGATCACAAGATGGATCCGCCGGTGTCCCTCCAGGGTGCAGCCTGTATTCACACGGCTCCGAGTCTGAAGAAAGTGGGAGACCGCTGGGAGAAGATCTGCGTGGGGACCACCACCAGCGGACGCATGGACCGCTTTACCCCGGGCCTCATGGAAAAGTATGGGGTGCGGGCCATCATCGGCAAGGGAGGCCAGTATCAGGCGAGCTTGGAGGCTATGAAAAAATTCGGTGGTTGCTACTTAGCTATCGTCGGCGGTGCAGCTGCCCTGGAGACGAATCAGATCGTTGAGGTGGAAAAGGTTTATTGGGAAGATATTCATCCTGAAGCCCTCTACCAGTTCAAAGTTAAAGACTTTGGTCCCCTTATTGTAGCCATGGATTCCCACGGCAACAACCTTTACTTTGACATCAAAGCGGAGGCAGAAAAAAGATTGCCGGATATTTACAAACAGTTAGGAATCCCGATGTAGAATGGGAGCTTTAACCTTCATCTTCCTGCCTTATCTGTGCACAGCGATCTTTCTCCTTGGGATCGGGATGAAAGTCTTTACTTGGATTCGGACGCCGGTTCCTTTGCGGATCGTTACCACCCCTGCCCCCAAGACCCGATTGGGGGTTCTCTGGCGATTAATCGGGGATCTTTTTTGGTTCCCTAACCTATTCAAGGCCGATAAACTCTTATGGGCTTCCGGAGTCCTCTTCCACATCTGCCTCTGGTTCGTCCTCCTCAGGCAATTACGATACTTTCTCTATCCCGTACCTACATGGATGGAAGGAATGCAAACCCTGGGATTGTATGCGGGATACATCATCCCTTTGCCCGTGGCTTTTTTACTTGCTCGCCGATTGGTCATTAACCAGGTTCTTTATATATCAATTTTAGGAGATTATTTCGCCCTCTTCCTTCTGTTGACCATTACAGTCAGCGGGATTCTATTACAGCTTTTTTTTAGAACCTATGTAATCGATGTGAAGGCGCTCATCCTTGGTCTCATCTATTTTCAACCGAAGATTCTGAATGTCCACTGGCTCTTTACTTTACACTTTATCTCCGTCATGATTCTCCTGGTCTATTTCCCTTTTAGCAAACTATTGCATGCAGGGGGCTTCCTTCTGAGTCCGATGCACAACCAGCGCGCCAGTTTTAGAGAACGTTTGGTCAATCCCTGGGATTTCCCTGTAGCATATCATGCTGAGAATATCTCGACACCTGAGAAGTATGCTCAGGCCCTATCCGGGGAAGGAGGAGAGGAATGAAGGCACCGATTCCTATCCCGGAAATCAAGCTCGAGGCCTCCGGACACCAGCGCTGCTATCCGGCAAAAGCGAAGGACATGGTCAAGATCAATCTCCCGACGGAGCGTGCGGAGAATTGGAAAGAGGTCATGTTAAAGAAAATGGCCGAAGTCCTGAACAAGTATCGCTCTGTTCGTCTCTTCATGGATATCTGTGTCAAATGCGGTGCCTGTGCAGACAAATGCCAGTTTTTTCTCGGAACCGGCGATCCCAAAAACATGCCAGTGGCGCGTGCCGATCTATTCAGAAAGGTCTACAGACGATACTTCACCCTCGGAGGCAAGGCTTTTGGCTTCATCACTGAAGCGGAGGAATTGGATGAAAGGATGCTGCAGGATTGGTTTACCTATTTCTATCAGTGCAGTGAATGCCGCCGCTGTTCCATCTTCTGTCCGTACGGAATCGACACGGCAGAGATCACAATGGCTGCCCGGGAGATCATGGCTGCCGCTGGGATTGCCACCAAATACGTGACCGAGGTTGTCGCCAAGGTTTACGACACCGGCAATAACCTGGGGATCTGGCCAAAAGCATGGAAGCATACCTGTTCCTTCTTGGAAGAGGATTTGAAGGAAATCGAGGGCGTTGATATTAAATTTCCGGTGGATGAAGTCGGTGCCGAAGTCCTCCTTGTCCCTCCTTCCGCAGATAATTTCGTCAATACCGATACGATGATCGGTTATGCAAAGATGTTTCATGCTGCGGGCATCTCCTGGACGACCAGTACGTACTGCAACGAGGCCGGAAATTTTGGACTCTTCCTCAACTATGCCAATCTGAAGCAGACAAACAACCGTATTCTTGAAGCTGCTCGGCAGCTAAAGGTGAAGAAGATATATTGGGGGGAATGAGGACACGCCTGGAGGGCCGGTCTGGCCTTTACTCTGACATTGAGCGGACCCATGGACTTTCTTGAAGTCCCTTATCCCCTCCACATCTGCGATCTGACATGGGAGTTGATTTCGAGAGGGGCCTTTAAAATCGATAAATCAGCTAATGATCAATTTTTAGTCACGTATCACGATCCATGCAATGTGGCCCGGGCAGCAGGGTATTTTGAACCTCCAAGAAATATTATTAAAGCGACGTGCAATCATTTTGTTGAAATGCACAAAGATACGATTCGAGAAAAGACATACTGCTGTGGCGCAGGAGGAGGTCTTTTGGCGGATGAGATCATGGAGATTCGAATGGCTGGAGGTCGGCCAAGAGCAGAGGCATGCCGGCAGACGGGGGCCAACTATATGGCTACTATCTGCGCCATCTGCAAGGCCAATCTGCCTGAAGTGATGAAACATCATGGCGTAGACTGTGAGGTGGGTGGAGTCCACGACCTTTTTGGGAGAACCCTCATCCTCAAATGAGAAATGACAAATTACAAATGACAAATTCCAAAAAGATTCCAGTAGCCATTAGCTATTTGCTATCAGCTATCAGCCTCTTTATGATTGTCGGTTGTCAGCAAGTTCAGAAGCCAGAAGTGAAAGGGGAAGGTCCTCTGGCAGTGAAGATGGCTCGGGGCATCAACAGCCCTGAATTTCACGCCCCCTTAGAACGATGGAGGACAACCCATAAAAAGGTGCTCAATACGGGGGATTTCACGGAGCGAGAGTGTATCCTCTGCCATGACCCCAAAAAGTCCTGCAACAATTGCCATAAGTATATCGGGGCTCGAGAAATCTATGTTCCTGAAGCCTCCTTATTCTGGCCCGAAGAGAAGAAGGAGAAGGAGTGAACTTGAAAGAAGAAAATTCCTCAGAAATCCTGACAACCCGGAGAGGACTTTTCAAAGGCCTCTTCACATTTTTTGGGGCTCTCGGGCTTGGCGGCATTCTGTACGGATTATATGGCTTTTTGGCTCGTGGAGAAGGAGCCTATTCCCCCATGGAGGTTTCACTGAGCGAAATTCCTTTGGGGGGCACCTACCTTTTTCAGTATGGAGGATCACCGGCAATCTTGATCCACGAGGAAGAAGGAGTTCTCGAGGCCCTCTCCCTGGTCTGCACCCATCTGGGCTGTACTGTCGTCTGGAACGTGGAGAAAAAAGAATTCCATTGTCCCTGTCACGACGGTCTCTTCGACGCCCATGGCAATGTGCTTAGCGGTCCTCCACCCTCCCCGCTTGAGCGGTGGAAGGTTAAAGTGGACGGGGAAAAAGTTTTCATAGGATGATGTATAGTATGAACGGGGAAATTGCCCCTCAGGAAAGGGTGACAGAATCCGAGAAACATGCAAGGGATCTATTTTTCTATCCTCTTCTCGGAATATTCACTTTGACCCTCTTCTCTGGCCTCTTTCTTGCCGTTTACTATATTCCAACTTTCACTCAAGCCTTCTCATCAGTGGAACGTTTGAACGAACAGATTCCATTTGGCTGGTTTCTCCGCCGAATTCACGGCACAGGGGCCAACTTTTCCCTCATGCTCATTATCGCGAGTCTTCTGCGTACCCTTTATACAGGAGAGTACAAAAGCAGTCCTCGGTCCTCTTGGGCCATTGGGGTCTTACTACTCTTCCTGGGGATGATGGAAAATCTTACCGGGTTTGTCCTTCCCCTTTCCCAATCGGCCTTTTGGGGAACGGTAAACGTCTTATCCGGTCTCGCTTCCATTCCGTGGGTCGGAAACTTCTTGGTCCATCTGCTCCGGGGTGGGAAAGAACTCGGAGGAACCGCACTGATTCGCTTCTACAGCGCCCATATCGGAATTGCAGTATTGATGACTTTCCTCTTTCTCAGAGCTTACC
>Ga0315279_10005100_pt1 | contig 17215 bp, 15 predicted proteins | sample YL17G06_20_MG_FD_203694 | JGI IMG/M metagenome (GOLD analysis project Ga0315279, IMG submission 203694) | Sediment microbial communities from Yellowstone Lake, YNP, Wyoming, USA - YL17G06_20 | ecosystem: Environmental > Aquatic > Freshwater > Lake > Sediment | place: USA: Wyoming | collected...
TTCCGGCATCTGCTGTGGCTGCTGGTGTTCGTGCGACTGCTTCTGCCGCCGGGACTCGCAACGCCTTGGTCGGCCGGCACGATTGGCCGGCATCTTCTCTCTCCTCTGAACAGCACGCTTCGGTCGGAGTCGGGACTCCGCATCGGCGATCTCGGCATCCAGCGGATGAGCGAGAATTCGGCGGGCACGTCGTCGGGACCTTTGGCTGTTGAGCCGGTTGCCGCGCGGGCTGCCTCAGGGCCGGAATGGTTTGCCCATCCCGAAGGAATCGTAATGGCCGTGTGGGCGGTTGTGACGGTTGCGCTGTTGGGGACGCTTGTGTTCCGATACGCACGTTATCTGCGCACCGTGAGGAAGGACTTGGCCCCCTTGCCGGAGGAACTCATGGCGAAGATCCGCGTGCAGGGCGACGCCATCGGAGTCCGCCGCGGATTCGGCATCCACCTTACCCCGCATATCTCCACACCAGCCGTGCTGGGATTCCGGCGACCGCAGATTCTCTTGCCCGCGCGTGTGGTGGAGGATCTCACCGAACCCCAATTGCTCAATCTGGTCCGCCACGAGATGGCGCATATCAAGCGCAATGACATTCAGATTGGCTGGCTCGTCTCCGTGCTTCTGTGCTTTTACTGGTTCCACCCGGCGGCATGGCTGGCGAGCTTCTACCTGAGGAGGGAACGCGAAATGGCTTGTGATGACGCAGTCTTGTACGAAACGCGGCAAGAGGGAAAAGAGTACGTGGCCACGATGGTCCGGATGGCTGAGTCCTTCGACACGCGCGCTCCGGTGGGCGTCGGTTTTGTCGGATTGCTCGAGATCTCAGACAACTTGCTCCATCGGGTTCGGTCTGTGCTCGATGGCACGCGCGCCCGCAGGCCCGGATGGCGTTCCGTGGTCATCCTTACCCTCTTCGCCCTCGTCTTTTTGCCCATGGGCGCATGGGCGCCGCGTTCGTACGCACAGCAGGCCGCTGGTGATGCCGTACAGAGTGCCGCCGCTGAGAGGCCGGCGATTGTGTCGACCGAGCCCAAGAATGGCGCAACCAATGTTGCCCCGAAGCTCGACGCCATCAAGGTAACGTTCGACCAGGACATGGCGGGCGGGTTCTCCTGGACCGGCGGCCCGCCGCTGTTCCCGGAAACCACCGGCAAACCGCAATGGACCGACAAACGCACCTGCATCCTGCCGGTGCGGCTCGAAGCGGCCAAGCTCTACCGGGTTGGCATCAACTCGAAATCACACCAGAATTTCAGGAGTGCGGTCGGCGGCCCGGTCGAGCCCACCGTCATTGCCTTTACCACCGAAGGGGCGGACCCCTCGCTTGTCTCGGGCCTCGAACCACCGAAAGTGATGTCCATGACGCCCGCTAACGGCGCGGCCGGCGTTGCCTCCACGCTGGACCGTCTCACCGCCGTGTTTGACCGGCCTATGGGCAAAGGCTTCTCCTGGGTCGGCGGCGGAGACAACTATCCAGAGACCACGGGCGCGCCGCAATGGTCCGAAGACGGCAAAACGTGTTCGCTGCCCGTAAAGCTGAAGCCGGACTGGACCTATTCCCTAAGCCTCAACAGCGACCGGCACATCAATTTCCAGAGCGACAAGGGTGTGCCGCTTGCGCCCGTCCGCTGGGAGTTCACAACCGGAAAGTAGACCTATCGCGTGGATTGGCGGTTAACCCTGTTCTGATTTGAAGGCGTACCTGAGCAATCTCACAAGGAAGGAGTTTGATTATGTCCAAGCCCCTGATCGTAGTCGTATGTGTCGTCGTGGTCGTGCTGGCGGTTCCATTCCTGATCAGGGCTGTCCAGTCCCCTGGCGCCGCCCCGCCAGCAAGTTCTGCGAGTACGCAGGACCGCGTTCCCTCTGCCGCACCCGCGCCGCCTCCGGCAGCGCTTTCGGGCGCCCCGTCTGTCGTGACTTTTGATCCGCCCAACAGGGCCACGAATGTGTCCCCCGCGAAAACCGAGCTCCGGGTCACATTCAACATGCCGATGCGTGGCGGTTTCTCGTGGACCGGCGGTGGACCCAGCTTCCCGCCTGGCCGGGAAGGTCAAAAGCCATCATGGACCTCCGACAAGCGCACCTGTATTCTGCCCGTCAGCCTGCAGCCGAACACGTCATATAGGGTTGGGCTGAATTCTCCTTCGCACAAGAACTTCAAGAGTGAAAGCGGCGTGCCTCTTGATCCGGTTGTCTACACGTTCAGCACAGGCGCCATGTAGGGTCTTCCGCAGAGCACGGCACCCAACACACAGTGTCGAGTGATGGTCCAAGGCTAGCGAGTCCCCCTTTGAAGGGGGACTTTATCACCCATACTTGAGCGTGAACGGCAGAGGAGCCTGCGCCAGAATTTGGGGTATTCATGCGGAGTCGGCGAGTCGTTGCGATCCCCGGGGTGGCATGGATAAGCCTGGTTTGGCCGGTTCGGGACCCTGACCCTACGTAGGCAGCTTCGATCCGGCCAAACCAGGCTTATCCATGCCACCCTCTCCTGCTACCCGTCGTTAGACACGTCCGTCGGGAGCTCGACCCTGCCGACCAACAGCCAATATAGTGCCTGTTGCACTCTCCGTTTGCGCTCTCGTACACTCACCGGCAACTACCTACGGATCGCAATCCCCACGGAAAGGAGTGCGCATGTCGATTCAGACGCCATATCGGCCCGAACATGCGCGGATGGCCCGTGAGCTGGTCCGTGACATGCACGCGAACGATGGTCTAGCGCCGCTGGATCTCGAGCGGTTCTGGGCCGATCAGGAGATTGCCCGCGCGAATCCTTTCCGGAAAGCGATACCTCAGGTTCCTCTTGGCGCGATACTCACGAACGAATGCGTCTATGCGGAACTCGGCATCAAGGAGGATTTGTGGCGCTACAATCACGACGACGCGTGGCGGCTCAGGCTGAACAGAGCTTACAACGATATCGCGGAGAGCATTGTCGGCCGGCGCATCCTCTCTGAACAAGCGGACGACCCGGGACTTCGATATCCGCCGGTCAAGGGCCTCCATGACATCTTCGAGGCCGAGAACGTCTGGGTTGACCAATCGTGGTGGCTTCAGAAATCCGCCAACGGGCCTGGGGAACTCGAGGCGCTTCTCGATCGCGTGGAAGGGCGCGACATCCGGAGCTTCATTCTCCCGGAAAACTGGGACGAGGCAAAGGAGCGGCTCATCCCCTTGGGAATTCGCCCCAACCTCTACCGCGGCCAGCGGGGTCCCGTCACGTTCGCTGCTTCCATCTATGGCGCGGAAGACCTGATCTTCCTCATCATCGAGAAGCCGGAACTCGCGACGCGGTTCAGCCGCGTCATTCTCAAGACCATGCTCGAGATTGCGCGCATCCTCGATGTCGAGGCCGGCTACACACGTGATACCGCCCCGCACGGCTTCTCATTCTGCGATGATAACTGTTGTCTGCTCACACCCGATATGTACGAGTTGTTCGGCTATCCCGTCCTCGACGGCATCTTCAATCGTTACAGTCCCAACCCTGAAGACCGACGCTACCAGCACTCGGATTCCCCGATGGCGCACCTGCTGCCGGTCCTCGGCAGGCTGAACATGACCGAAGTGAACTTCGGACCCACCGTGATGGTTTCCGAGATGCGGGCCCACCTCCCGAATGCCGTAATCGACGGCCAAATGGCGCCGTTCACTTACAGCCGTAACGAGGAGGAGAGCATTGTCCTCGAGTTCCTGCGCGATTTCGAGATGACGCGAGAACAGCGCGGCCTTCTGTTCAGCACGGCGGGATCCATAAACAACGGCACGCGCCTCACGAGCATGCGCCTGGCCATGGCGGCGATCCAACGTTACGGGCGGTATTGACGATTGGGGATTGGGGATTGCGGATTGAGGATTAGCTGCGCAACCTTGGGCCTTTCCTGCGTGGCTCGCATTCGAGCGCTTGCGCGATGGTTTCGAGTTCGCCGAATAACTCCCTTGTCGCTTCGGCGCTTGACTCAGTCAATTGGACACGTTCTTCCGCAACGGCGCGCTTGCTCATCTCGAGTTCAGCGGCGAACGACATTGCGGCCAACAAGGCAAACTCGAGGCTGTCCAGACGATCGCTCTGCCTTTCGATCTCCTGGAGCCGCGCATTGACTTGCTCCGCGATCCGCTTCGTCGTGGCTTCATCGCCGATGAGAGGCGCTTTCATCCGAATCCTGCCCACTACTATTTCGACGAGGGGTGTCTTCATTGCCGGAACTCCGACTCGAGCGTTTCCGCGTGGGCAAGGATTCGCCGCAATCGCTCCTCGAACTCAGCGGTCTTGGCGACCAAACGGTCGTTCTGGGTTTTCAAGGCGGTGAGGTCCTCGATGCGTTCTTTGAAGACGGCGATCTCCTTGGCCTGGGCCCAGTTTTTCCTCTGGAGCTCATTTCGGCTCTCCGCAAGAGTCTTCAGTTGCTCCTGGGTCTCCAGGAGTTCGTCCTTCAGGTCTTCAATCCCTTTGACGATCTGTTTGATGCGCTGTGCGATCAACGGGTTCATTGAACATAATCCACAGCCGAGGGCGGCTGTTCCACATTCTCCCGGCCCAACAGCCGAGGGCGGCTGTTCCACACTCTCACCACCGCTGCTAACGAAGTTCCGCCTGGAACGCACCTTTCAGCTTGCCCAAGATCCGATCCCAGGCCTTCTGGGTGTCCGCATCCGTCAACGTGCGTTCTTCCGACTGGAACACGAGACTGAGCGCGACGCTCTTCTTTCCCTCGGGCACTTGTTTGCCGGTGTAAACATCAAAGATGTCGACCGTCTTCAGCAACTGGCCGCCGGACTGGGCCGCCAAATCCCGTATCGCTCCCGCGGGCACGGACGCATCGACCATCACCGCCATGTCGCGTCGCGAGGGCGGGAACATAGGGGTTGATTGGAATTGCGCTGCATCCCGCTTGTACTTCAGCAGAGGATCGAGGTCCAGCTCCAATAGGTAGACGGGTTGCTCGACGTCGTAGCTTTTCAGTATCCCTTCACGCACCTGTCCAAGGTAGCCCAGGATCGTTTCTCCCATTACGACCTTCCCACACTGGCCGCTGTGAAACGGGCCGAACTCGACGGGCTCAAACGAACATGACACGCCGAAGAAATCCAGGATCGACTCGCAATAACCCTTCAGGTCATGGAAATCGACGGCCCGTTGAGGCAGGCTCCAGTGCTTCTCGCTGCTCGACCCCGACAATACAACGCCGACACGCGTCACCTCGTTTGGAAGCGTCTCGCCCGCCTCCGGAATGTACACGGGCCCCAACTCGAACGCCAGAATGTCGACGTTCCCGTGACGCACGTTCCTGGACACGGTCACAAGCAATCCCGGAATCAGCGACGAACGCATGGTCGCCTGCTTCTCCGAAAGGGGATTTTGCAGCGCAATCATGTCCAGATATCGTTCATCCAAACCGCAGTTCTTCACTTCCTCCGGAGAACTAAACGTCCAATTGAAAAACTCGCTCAGGCCCTGGCCGACCAGGTGCTTGCGCAATGCACGAACCGGCGCGTCATTTGGCGCAAGGATAATATCCATCTGCCGCACTTTCGGAAGCGTCGTGTCGATCCTGTCATACCCGTGGAGCCGCGCGACTTCCTCGATCAGGTCCGCTTCCTGATCAATATCGTGCCGCCAACTCGGAACCGCGACACGGCACGATTCTTCCGTGCTTTCCTTCACGGTGAAGCCTAGGTTCTCGAGTATCTCGCGCTGCCTCTGAGCCGGCACCTTGGTGCCGAGCAGCAGGTCCGATCTCTTGTGACGCAAGGTTACTTCTTTCGGGAGATGCCGCCCCGGATACTCGTCAAGCACGCCCCGGGCAACATGGGCTCTGGCCAGTTCCTGCATCAGCATGGCCGCGCGGTTGATCGCGTACAGAGCCATCTCCGGGTCCGCGCCGCGTTGGAAACGCATCGACGCTTCCGTCTGCATTCCCAGTGCGCGTGCCGTCCGTCGGATCGATGCAGGCTTGAAGTACGCGCTCTCCAGAAACACGGTCGTCGTCCCCTCCCCCACTTCGCTCTCGCGGCCACCCATTATCCCCGCGACTGCCACCGGGTTTTGCGCGTCCGCAATGATCAGCATGTCAGGAGTAAGCTCCCGCACCTCTCCGTCAATCGACGTGATCGTTTCGCCGGGCCGCGGCGTGCGGACAACGATCCGGTTCTCTTTCAAAAGGTCGCAGTCAAAAGCGTGCAGCGGATGCCCCGTCTCGAAAAGGACATAGTTCGTGATGTCGACCACGTTGTTGATCGGGCGCTGACCCGCCGCCAGGAGCTTGCGACACATCCAGTCCGGCGACGGGCCAATCTTCACCTCGGACAGCACACGACCAATGTATCGCGGGCACAGATCGTCGTCCTCAATCCGCACGGAAGACAACACAGACGCGCTTGGATCCTTCTCGACGATACGGATCTCCGGCAACCGGACCTTGCCCCCAAACACTGCCGCCAACTCCCGCGCTACCCCTATCATGCTCGCCCAATCACCCCGGTTTGGCGTGATCTCGAGGTCGAAAACCACATCATCCAGGCCCAATATCGGTATGGCGTCTTGTCCGATGGGCGTATCTGGAGGCAAGATCAGCAGGCCAGTATGATCATCGCCCAAGCCAAGCTCACGGGCAGAGCACATCATGCCTTGTGACTCGACGCCACGCATTTTACGACGCCCAATCTCGAATTTCCCGGCAAGAGTAGCGCCGACAACAGCCGTAGGTACAATATCCCCCTCTTTCATATTTGTGGCGCCGCATACGATTTGAAGCGGTGCCCCACGGCCGATATCAGTCCGGCAGACCACAAGCTTGTCGGCATCCGGGTGCCGCTCGATGCTGAGGATCTTGCCGGTAAACACTTTTGTGACGTCCGCGCCTGGACGCTCGATGGCCTCGATCTCGAGCCCGACCATCGTTAGGGTGTGGGCCAACTCGTCCACGCCGACAGGAATGTCAACGTAGTCTTTCAGCCAGTTCAATGAAACGCGCATGTCAGAATTGCTCCACGAACCTCAAGTCGTTTTCGTACAGGTGGCTGATGCTGTCAAGGGCGTGCTTCAACATTGCGATGCGGTCCACGCCAAAACCGAAGGCATATCCTGTGTACTTTTCATAATCATAGTTGGCATATCGAAACACCGCGGGATGCACCATCCCGCACCCGAGGATCTCGAGCCATCCACTGTTCTTGCAGATCCTGCACCCGCTGCCCTTGCAGACCGTGCACGCGATGTCCATTTCCGCCGAAGGTTCCGTGAAGGGAAAGAAATGCGGCCGGAACCGCAGTCTCGTGTCCGGTCCGAAGAATCGATGGACAAACAGCATCAGCGTCCCTTTCAGGTCGGCAAAACTGACGCCTTCATCCACGAGTAACCCTTCGATCTGGAAGAACATCGGACTGTGGCTCGCATCGTAGTCCACCCGGTACACGCGCCCCGGCGCAACGATGGCCACGGGCGGCTGAATCCTCTCCATCACGCGCATCTGCACCGGGCTTGTCTGCGTCCGCAAGACCACGCCCGGGCTCACAAAGAAGGTGTCGTGCGTATCGCGCGCGGGATGGTCCGCGGGCGTGTTGAGACTGTCAAAGTTATAGTATTCCGTCTCAACGTCGGGGCCCGAGGCGACCTGGAAGCCCATCTGAAAGAAGATATCGAGAATCTCTTCCGTCACCTGCGGGATCAGGTGCATATGGCCGGTGCGAGGTCGACGCCCGGGCAGCGAAAGGTCAACGCGGTTCAGGTCCGCCCGTTTCTCGGCCTCGTGTGCTTCGAGTGCGGCCTTGCGTTCATCCAGGACTTGGCTGATCGCGGCCTTCACCTCGTTTGCCGCCTGCCCGAGCGCTGGACGCTCCGTCTCTGGCGCCTGACCCAGCCCACGCAGCACCTCCGTCAGTGCGCCCTTGCGTCCGAGGTATTTCACGCGCAGGTTCTCAAGCGTCTGCAGCGAGTCGGCCGCGACCACCGCGTGCATAGCTTCTGCTCGAATGGCCTCGAGCTTCTCCTTCATGAACGTCACCCTTTCCTTGCCTGCGCCATCCTTGTACGGTAGGGTCGAGCAGGAGCTCGACCCTACCTATCTCTATGCGAACAGGGCCGTGCCGATGCGGACTTGGGTCGCGCCTTCCTCGATCGCGACTTCAAAGTCGTTCGACATGCCCATCGACAGAACATTCAGCCCTACTTGCTCCGCAAGCTTCCGCAGAGCCGTGAACACCGGCCGCACTTCCTCCGGGTCATCCACGAGCGGCGCCATCGTCATCAGACCCTCCGCGCGCAGATACGCCAGCCTGCGCATCCGTTCCAAAGCCGAAGGCAGGTCCGCCGGAATAAAGCCGTGCTTGCTGGCCTCGCCGGAGACGTTGACCTCGAGAAGGACCGGCATCGTTTTCCCGTGCTCGGCGCATTTCCGCTCGAGCGCCTCCGCCAGTTCGACCCGATCCACGGAGTCTACGCACGCGAATAACTCGACCACTTCGCCGGCTTTGCGACGCTGCACCGTTCCTATCATATGCCACTGAGCCTGGGAACCAACCACGTCAACTTTCGGCCGCGCATCCTCGACCCGGTTCTCGCCCAGATCTCTGACTCCCAACTCGAGCAGTGTGCGTGCTTCTTCGATGCCCACGGCTTTCGTGACCGCCACAAGCCGCACGGAATCGCTGGAACGGCCCGACCGCCCTGCGGCTTCGGCCATCCGCGCGCGCACGCGCTCAAGATTGCGTTCGATAATCTCGTGCGCCGACAAAGGCAAGTCCCTCTTTGAACTGCAACTCTTTCTCAAGTACAGAAAGAATAAGAAGGGCCTCCCCTTGGATTCAAGCCCTCGGCAACGGCGGAACACAAGCGCTTATCTTAGAGCGTGTACGGAAAGCCCCTGGGCCGCAGGGTGGCATGGATAAGACGGCGTCGTATGCGCCCGTCCATTGGCCATAACAACCGAAAGCGACGCCGTCTTATCCATGGCACCCAGTCCTTGGAAGCCATCCCGGGACCTTTCCGTACACGCTCTTAGAGAAGGGGCCGCGTATTACTTGCCTTCAGGCGCGTTCGCGTTGGGCGGCATGTTCTTGTATTTTTCCGCTTCTTCGCGGCGCATGACGGCCTTCTTCTCGGAAACGGACAACGGAATGCCGGCCTTGAGCTTCACATCGATGATCATACTCAGCGCCTCGTCCGCGAACGAAGCGCTCTTGGACCAGGCGTTCTGCAGCATGGCAATCGCCTCGTAATACTGCTTCTCCTCGATCAGCTTCAGGGCCTTCATGCGCATGATGCGCCCGACCGCGAACGGGTCTTCCTCAATTCCTGAACCAGCCTGCGCCTGCCACATTTGCAGGGCCTCGCCGCGCAATCGTTCCGCCTCGGCGCGCGCCGCCTCCGCCGCAGCCGGGTCCGTCGCGTTTCGCGCGCGTTCTGCGGCCTCATCCGCCTCTTTCTCCTTGACCAAGGCTTTGTCGCGTTCGACAAACCGTGGCGCCGTCGTGTTGTCCGGGAACTTTGTCAGGTAGTCTTCCCACCCCGCCAGAGCATCCTCATACTGGCCGTTCAACTCCATGGCAATATACAACTGCCGCGGGACCCACCGATCGTGCCGGTGACGGATCGCCTCCGACAAATACTTCACCGCATTCGCGTAATCTTTCAGCTTAAGTTCGTAGATGCCAAACCCAAGATCGAAGTAAAGCTTGTAATTTCGAGGGTTCTTCCGAATGCCGTCCTTAAGGAAATCGACGGCCATGTAATAATAGAGCTCTTTTTCGCCCAACCGCACCCCGTACTCCGGATAATACTTCTTCAGCGGCTCCGGTGTATCCGACATCTTTGCCGTCGCGTTATAGGCCAGGTGCCAGGCGCCCACTAGATAGGCATCGATAAAGTTCGGGTCAAGCCAAACGCACGTCTTCATCAGCGGCACCATCCGGTGCATCATGCCCTGGTGCCAGTACCGGTCCACTTGCAGCCAGACGAAATTCGCCGCCAGTTGCCGAAACCCAAAGAAAATATTGCCGAGGCCGACGTTCGCGCCCTGCTCGCCGTACACTGAGTTGGGGTCGAACTGCGACGCCACGGAAGTGAGCTTCTTCTCGCGGAGGTACTTCAGGAAATCCGCCTGTTGCTTGGTCAGCGCGTCGCTCCTCACCAAGTCCCACACAACCTTGTCTTGTGAGTCATCGCTCGTCACCGCGATGAGCTTCTTGAGGGGATTGCCCTTATCGTCCGTCGCGTGCTGCACCGGGAGAACCTTTTCCGCAACGTCGAGGATCTCCTTAAACAGCGGACGATCCATCATGTTCCTTTCCTCGGGTTCCGCCCCTGCCGCCTTGAATTCCGGGAAAAGACGGTACTGTGTCGATTCCGCGAGGATCCACCGGTAGAACAACTCCGACTCGCGCAGGCGTCCGATCCGGCGGCCCTGGAAGGAACCCAACCCGAGGGCGGCGATTATGAGAACGGCCAGAACGATGTTCGAGGATTTCTTCATCGTCGACTACAGCTCCTTGCGGCGGAACACCCAGTAGGCAATGAGGTAGCCGGCGACGGCGTAAACGAGACCATAGACAATCAGGTTCGGGATCATCACGTCCCGGGGGGGGTCGTTCGGCTGCAAGTAAAGGACCTGGTTGCGCAGGCTGAAGTTCTGCAGGTTCGGCAGGACTTGATACAGGCCATATGCCAATTTGCCGGTCAACTCGTCAATCCACAGGCCGGTCTGACCCGCTCGGACGTACACGTCCTTGAGGTACTCCGTCATGTTGCCCGTAATGTAGATGAACAGCCCGGCGATCGTCGGCAACACGGCGGAACTCGATGCGCAGGAAACCGCGAAGGTGAACGCCGACACAATCAGGAACTCGAAGTAAGTCAGGAAAATCGACCAAAGCAGAAGGGTCGGCAAAATCCGCTGCTTCAGGTACAACGCGATGAAAAAAAGCCCTCCCATCAGCACAAGATTGATGATGACGATGAGTTGAACCCCGATGAACTTGCCCAGCAGGTACTCGAACCGGCGCACCGGTTTCGATAGAACCGTATAGACGACCTTGTTCTCGACCTCGGTCGGCACGACCGACGCCGAAATGAAGATCGTTATCAGGACCCCGAAAATCGATATCGCCGCGACGCAGATGTCCTTGATGAGTTTGGCCTCGATGTCCGTTTGCGCCTCGCCCACGGTGGTCTGCGTCATGAAGGCCGTCATGAAGCTCGATCCGAGGATCACCAGGATGCTCAGGATAAGAAATCCAATGAGCGTCTTCTTGCGCATGCCCTCGCGCCACGTATAGACGGCAATTGTCCACGGGCCTCGAATATGATCCATCAGCATAGAAATCACGAGCCTTTCTTCTCTGCCGCGCCAATTGGGACGCGCGGTTGCGCGTCTTTGATAACGCGGACGAACAACTCTTCGAGCGTTTCGCGGCGCGGCGCGATGCTCTGCAACGCGAGGTTCTCCGCACGGCACATCTCGAGCGCCTGGTACACACTCACCGTATCGGGAATTCGGAGCGCGACGCGATCCTCAACGCGGTCCTCGGCTTGAATGCCGGCTGCCGCGAGCTTCTCAAGCGCCTGCGGGGGCGCATTGAGAACGCTGATAATGACTTCCCGGTTGGTCAGGAGGTCGTCGAGCTTGCCCGACATCTGAAGCACACCTTCTGAAAGAATGCCCACGCGGTCGCTGATCAGTTCGACCTCGAGCAACTCGTGGGACGATATAAGCAGCGTCTTTCCCTCATCGCGCAAGTTCGCAAGGATATCGCGGATCTCCTTGCGCGCGATCGGGTCAAGCCCCGTCGTGGGTTCATCCAAGATCAGGATCTGCGGATCGTTCAAGAGGGCTTGTGCCAAACCGATGCGCTGGCGCATTCCCTTCGAGTAGCCGCGCACGAGCCGCATCCGGGCGCGCGTCATCCCGACCGTCTCAAGCGCCTCCGCGACACGCTTTCTGAGTTCGGCTCCACCAAGGCCATACAGTTGCCCATAGAACCGCAGCACCTCCTCGCCTCGCAGGAAATCGGGATAGTACGCTCCTTCCGGAAGATAACCGATCTTCTTGCGGATCGCTGGCGAGCCAATGTCCTTGTTTCCCAGGATCTCCATGCTGCCCGACGTCGGGAAGATCAGCCCCAACAACAGCTTGATGGTGGTCGTCTTCCCCGAACCATTCGGCCCAAGATATCCGAAGATCTCTCCGCTGTGAATCTCGAGATTCAGATCCTCGAGCGCATGAACGTCCTGGCCTCTGAACGCGGCCTCATAGACTTTTGTTAGAGAGTGTGTTTCGATGACTACAGACACGAGAGTGAGCCTTTCGCGTAATAGTGGTTAGCGGCTAGCCGCTGACCACTAGCCACTGATAGGGGAAACGCAACAACCGCGGGATCATAGCAAACCATCGGATCGCAGTCAATCGGAGCGCAGACCCTCGCTTGGGCTGCTCCCTGACGCCAACACTTCTTGCGCGGACGGAACGGTCTCGTCCCAGAATTTCACCGCCCTCCCATCGAGCACCAGATAGAATCGAGGCGGCTCTTGTCCTATGAGACCGGAGAATGTCCTTACGGACGACCCCATCGAGTACATCGGAAACTCCGGAGCGGTCTGCGCCTGGAAACTGTCCATTGCACCTTTCTCGTCCTCGTAACACAGCGCAACAATTTGAGGAAACCCGGGCGTTGCCGCAAGATCATTGATCGCTGGAACGGAGGCCTTGCAGTCTTTGCACGTCATACTCAGTATCGCCACGAAATACTCGCCCCGGCCCAGATCATATTTGACGCCATCGACATCGAAAACAAACTGCGAGAACGTCCCTTTTTCTTCAGGAACCGCTTCGAGATGAGCATGTGCGTAAGCCGCCACGCCGCACGCCGCCGCGACAGTGACGCCGTACCGCATCAAAAGCGAGCGTAAGCTCGCAGTACGTCCGGCGGACCTCGAGTATCCCAACCAGGCGCCGAAGCAAAGAGCGGCCAGGACCACGTTCTTGGCAATCGATACTCCGGGGGAAATCTCGAATCGGCCGAAACACCCGCAATCCTGAATACCGTGAAACGCCCAAGCATACGCGATCAGCCCTGTGAATCCGGCAAGCAAGGCCAGCGTGGCGGCGTAGGCCGCGCCTCGAAGGCGCGCCCCCAAGACGAGCGCACACCCAAGCGAAGCCTCCACCCAAAGCGTGCCGACGGCGGCCACACTGACAAGAACCGGGTTCGCCAGAACGCCATAGCGCGATATCTGGACCACAAACAGGTTCACGTCGCCGGCCTTCAACAATGCGCCGGCGGCAAAAACCAAGCCCACTAATACTTCAGCAGGGCGCCAAAGCCACATCAATCGAATCCGATAGTCCTCCACACGGCCAGTCCGCCATCAGAATGCCACGCCTCGCAAGTACGCTATCATCTCAAGTCGATTGACGGCCCCTTTGCTGAAAGCGCCCGGCATATCTTGTTGGCCAACCGCTCCGGAATCTCTGAGTGCCGAGGCACGGCCTCAACGTGTCCTGTCTGGGGATTGCACCACAACGAATGTGACCGCCCTTCGCGCTTCAGAAAACATCCCGATGTCCGCAGGACTCTGAGCAGGGCCTCTCGTTTCATTCGATGGTGATCGCCTCGCACCGCGCATCGGCAGGAACTCCTCGAAGGCCGTCTTCCCGCCTATCCTCAAGAATTAGGGCAACAGCTTCAGACAGGCTGCGCTTGCAGTCTTCGACGGTCTTCCCTTGTCCGTTCGCTCCTGGCACCTCCAAACAGTAGGCAACATACCATTCGCCATCCTGTTCCACAACAGCGGTAAATTCGTTGTGCATATGCAAGATCTCCTGTCGCTCATTGTACCACGGCTTCCGAGGAAGGAGAAAGACGAGGTTGGCGGTCGACGATTCCCGAGCGCATATTGCCCCCCGCCTTCGTTCATGATAGCATACGCGTGGTTCAATTGCGTGAGGGAGGCAATGCTGAAGCCTGTGTTTGCTAATCCATGGGTGCAGGCCATCGCGGTTGTTGCGGGCCTTGTGAGCTTCTGCGTTGTGTGCTACGTCCTGAGCCCGGTCCTTATCCCTCTGTTCTTTGCGTTTCTGGTGGCCTACATGCTCGATCCCGTCGTGGACCGCCTCGAATCCGGAGGGATATCCCGCAGGTGGGCGATAGCGATAATCGCCGTCGTCGCTATTGTCGTCCTGCTCATTCTTCCCGTCTTCTTAGTCCACAACCTCATCACGGGCGCGCAGGACTTGATACAGGCCGGCGCTGAAGGCATCCGTGGCGGCGCGCTCCAATCGCTGGCGGCGCCGTTGGCGCAGAAGTTCCGTCCCTTTCTACTCGATCTCCTTGTTTACGTGGGTTGGGTTGGGCCTGGCGAATCGCCCGCTGATCTCAGCGCCCTGATCGCCCAGCACATCGGCGAGTACGTCCAACTTAACGCCGTTCAGTTCATCCGAAATTACGCACCCCAGTTTGTCGGCGCGGGACAATGGGCCGGCACGACCGCCGCACAAGTCTTGTCCTCTGTCGGAAGAGGCACGATTGGGCTACTCGAGTTCCTGGGCAGCTTAGCCCTATTTGCCGTCGTGACCGTGTACCTGTTGAGAGACTTCGACGGCATTGTGGTTTCCGCGAGAGAGTTGATACCTCCCAGGCAACGCGAGCGCGTGACCGATCTCGTCGTGCGGATCGACGAGCAGATCCACGGATTCCTGCGCGGTCAGATCCTGGTGTGCGCGTGCCTCGCCGTGATGTACTCGGCCGGACTAACGATCTCCGGGGTGCCCTTTGCCGTTCCCATCGGGCTGATCGGCGGCGCGGCCAGCTTCGTTCCCTATCTGGGTTTTGCGCTGACCAGCATCCCTTCGCTCGTTCTCGTGCTCTTGCAGCACGGGATTGACTGGCACGTCATAGGCGTCGTGGCCACTTTTGGGATCGCGCAGGCCGTCGAGGGCACGTTCCTCACCCCGAAGATCGTCGGCGATAAAGTGGGACTGGGACCCGTTTGGGTCATCCTCGCGATCATGGTCTTCAGCAGCCTGCTCGGCTTTGTCGGACTTCTGTTGGCTGTGCCGATGGCCGCGGCGTTGAAGGTCCTCGTCCTCGAGGGGCTCGCGTACTACCGCTCTTCCTCGGTGTTCACCTCCTCCGATTCCGGAAGAGGACCGTCGAACATCGCTTCAGGCTCCAGAGAGGGGGGCGGCTCCGAAGGAACCGGGATCCCTGATGCAGGAGCGCCTGCCGGAAGCGGGCGCCTCCCCCGAAAGCGCATCAAAAAGTCGTCATAGAGTCCGAATACGACGTACGCCATAAACAGTGGGAACAGCACAATTGCCGGCGAGTACGTCACGGCATAATGAATGACCGCAATCGCGATCCCCGACAAGGCCAGCATCCTGAACGCATTGCGCGGCGCCACGACAAATGCCCGCTTCAGCCGATCCTTTGGGTAACGAACCATGCTTACCATGAGCGCGGCCAAAATAAGCGTCAGCGGGCCCAGCACCCAGAACGCGACGTGGAGATCCCAGTACATCGTGAACAACACGAACGATGCAATCGTGCCGCCCGCCGCGGGGATCGGCAGCCCGGAGAACGATTCCCGTTGAGTGCTTTGGTAGACGTTGTACCGCGCGAGACGAAGGGCGCCCAGGATCACGAAGATGATCGCGATGATCGATCCCGTGCGACCCTCCGGCGTGCCCGCCATTTGCTCCTCTCGCCAATACGCGTGGTAGATCAGAACCGCCGGCGCCACGCCGAACGATACCAGGTCGCAGAGACTGTCGAGCTCCTTGCCGAACTCGGACACGCTCTTCGTGATCCGCGCCACCGTGCCGTCGAGCATGTCGCAAATGACCGCCGCGAAGATCGCGAAGGCCGCCCAATCATACGTCTCACGCATGCTGAGGAATATGCTGGCCAAACCAAAATACAGACTGAGCGCCGTAATGAAGCTTGCCAACACATTGATGGGCCGGCGCTTCATCTCCCGCTTGAACTTGTACCTGCGAAATCTCTTCATGTGAATCGAGCCACCACGCTTGTTCCCCCCTTTACCTTTTCAGCCACCTTAACGCAAACATCCGCGCTCAACGGAAGGTACAGTTCCGTCCTCGAACCGAACTTTATCATACCAAATCTCTCCCCCCTGGCGAGCGTATCCCCCACCTTCGCCTTGCATACAATGCGCCTCGCGATCATCCCTGTGATCTGCCGAACCGTCATCGGACCGCGCGGCGTCTCAATCCAGACATCGTTCGACACGTTCTTCTCGCTGGCTTCCGGCTTCGTCGCGATCAGAAACCCGCCCTCACGCCGCCGGATATCGCGGACGGTCCCTTCAAACGGCGCCCGGTTCACATGAACGCTCAAGATCGAAAGGAAGATCGATATCCGCCTGCACGGACCATTATAGTGCGGCGTCTGTGCGAGATCTTCGACCGCTACCACAGTGCCGTCCGCGGGACTCACTACGTCGCCGGCCTCTGCCGAGATCGCTCTTTCGGGATCTCTAAAGAAGAACAGCGAGAACACGCCATAGAAAAGGAACACCGCAACCCCGATCCACGCCCAATGATGTCCTCGGCATGCGGGGTAAAGGCAAGCGAACAGCAACACGAACGCCGGCACGTAGTGTGCCACGCCCTCTCGCCATGCGCTGAACCTTTGCACTACATCAGGCTCCTCTCTTTAAGACTCACGTACCGGCCGTCGCCGAAAATGACATGATCGAGCAACGTCACGCCGAGGATGCCCGCCGCCTCGGTCAATCGCTTCGTCAACAACAGGTCATCGCGGCTTGGTTCCGGATCCCCGCTTGGATGATTGTGACACACAATCACCGAACACGCGCCCTCGCGGACCGCCTGGCGAAACACGTCTCGAGGCAGTGCGGAAGTCCCGTCGATCCCGCCTTGCGAGACATCCACGGTTTTCAGGACCTCATGCTTCGCGTTGAGCAAGAGACACTTGAACTGTTCCGTCTCACAGTCCTTAAACCGCAGCATAAGGAAGTCCACAACGTCCTGCGCCGACTGTATGCGCCAACGGTGTCTGTCCGTGTGCGCGGCAAGGCGTAAGCCCAGTTCGAGCGCCGCCTTGATCTCGATGGCCTTGACCGCGCCCATGCCCTTGACCTGCTGCAATTCTTCGATGGACACCCGAGACAGCGACCGCAGATCGCCAAAATGCGCCAGCACCTTTTCGGCAAGCCCCACCGCGCCAACCTCGCGTG
>Ga0315279_10005101_pt1 | contig 17215 bp, 14 predicted proteins | sample YL17G06_20_MG_FD_203694 | JGI IMG/M metagenome (GOLD analysis project Ga0315279, IMG submission 203694) | Sediment microbial communities from Yellowstone Lake, YNP, Wyoming, USA - YL17G06_20 | ecosystem: Environmental > Aquatic > Freshwater > Lake > Sediment | place: USA: Wyoming | collected...
CGCACCCAGGCACGCTACTAAATCGAGATTCAAATTCCATCAGATCCCGGGGATAATCCTCCATGCTCTAAACACTACATGTTGCGCAGTGCTGAGTCAAGTGGATACCCCCATAGAACTGTTTTCCCAATTTCAAATTGCGAGGCACCCATGAATAATTCGCATCGTGTCGCAGCTGCGATAGCGGTATTGTCGTTCTGTTTTTGCGCGCAATCCGCGATTATCGGCTGCGTTGGCACCAGCATAACGAACTGGTCCGGATATCCCGAGAAACTCGGTTCCCTTCTCGGCGCGGGCAATACGGTCTATAATCTCGGCAAATATGGGACAACGGCCATTAAAGCGGGCGATAGTCCTTATTGGGGATGCGACCGTTTTCCCACGGTATTTAGCGATCTGCCGGAACTCATTACCATTGAAATGGGAATTAATGATTCAAAAAAAGCGAATTGGAACCCCGCATGGTTTGATGCGGACCTGAGGAGTTTGATCGATACCTTTTGCACTATGTCCACAAAACCGAAAATCTGGCTCTGCCTGCCTACGCCGTCATGGAACAATACAATGGGAATTTCCAATGACACCATCGAACAATATGTCATTCCCGCCATCCAGGCAATAGCAGGAGAAAGAGGATTGCCGGTAATCGATTTTCATACGCCGTATAAAAATCATCCTGAATGGTTCAGCGACGGCATTCATCCGGTCAAAACAAGTCCCGTGGCCGATTCCATGGCGGCCATTATGCGGCGCGCCATCACCCAGCCGGTCATGGGGCTATCGCAGCAGACCTTGGAATTCAGTTCGATGATCGGGCAAGCAGACCCCGCGGACCAAACCATCACGGTCGTGAATATGGGAATCAATACGACTTTGAACCAGGTCTCCGTCACCAAACACGCCGCATGGCTGACGGTGGCCGTCAACGCGACCAGCCGGAACGGCCAAATCTTGACAAACCACATCGATCCGTCGCAGGTGGCCGCGCAGGAACGGACCTGGGTCGATACGGTTACTGTTACGTCAACCAATGCCGTTCCGGCGGCCGCCCGGTACGTCGTGACCCTCTGGGTGCGTCCGGCCGCCGTATTGTCCGCGGTCTCCATCACACCGGCCGCGGTTCATGTGCCGAACCAGGCAACGCAGCAGTTTTCCGCGCAGGGGATCGATCAATTCGGCAAGCCGATGGTCCCTTCGCCGGCAATAACCTGGAGCGCGAGCGGCGGCGCCATCACCACATCCGGATTATTTACCGCGGGGGCGGTCCAGGGCAATTTCCCCATCGTCGCGGCATCGGGCGCCTTTTCCGATACGGCATACGTCAATCTGTCCCCGATTACCTATCTTCCCGAAGGAAGGATCACCCAGATGCTTGTGCTCATGCGAAGCGGCTCGCCCTATATAGCGCGGGGCAGCGGCACGATCAGTACCGACTTTTTGGGCAACGAAGCGACCGTACAGCCGGTTGCCGGCGCCAAAGACACGGTGAATGGTCTGGAGTGCGTATGGACAATGGCAACCGACGCCGACGGCATGTGGTTTGATCAGACATCACAGGACAATTTCGTTGCGTATGGGGCAATTTATATCTATAGCAGTGATTCGCTTAAAAAGGTATATCTGCGCTATCGGTTTGATGACAATTGCCGCGCCTACTGCAATGGCACGGTGCGCATTAATGAGATCGCCCTTAACGACGATGGGGTGCAGCGGGTATCGTCGCCCATGTATCTGAATAGAGGAATCAACCGGTATAACTTCAAATTTATCGAAAACACGGGCGCCAATTACTTCGCCGTTCGCATTACCGACGAAACCGGCGCCGACGCGACGAATGTCGGCTATCAGTTTACGCCCGTGCCGCCGACGGTCAATGCCATCAATGCCGCCTCTTCGATACGCCTGGCGAATCCCGCGATATGCTTGACGAACCGCGTAATTCGCGTGACATTTCCATCGCATGAGGATCGGACCGTTGAACTGGTCGACGCGAAGGGCAGGCTTCTCTATGCGCAGCGGCAGACTGCTTCCCGCATTATCGTGCCGATATCCGGATGCGCAGCCGGGATCTGCGTGCTGCGCGCAGCTTCTTTGCATACTGAATTTCGGCGCGCGCTGATGATCCGGTAAACCCGGCGGGGAACATGATCGCGGCAGCAGCGCCGGATCAGGTGATATGGTATTTCTGCCGGAATTCAGACGGCGTCATCTGGCATATCTTCTTGAAATACTTCTCCATCTCCTCGGTATCGTGAAATCCGCTCGAATCCGAAATAAACGCCTCGCTGGTGTGCGAGGAGCGAAGGCGTTCCTTGGCGATCTCCACGCGCGCCCGCATTACGTAATTGACAAATGTAATTCCCGTGCCTTTTTTCAGCATCGAATTGATGGTGCCGGGGCGGAGCGACAGGTCCTGGGCAAGGCCGGCCAGCGTCAGGTTGCGGTCGGTGACCCGCGTGTCAATGGCCCGGGTAATGGTTTCGAGCCATTTTTTATCATGCTCTCCAATATCCTCGAATTTCCGCAGAAACCGCTCGGTAGGATTGAACGCGCGCACAAGAAGGCCGATCCCCAAGGTGATGCCGAGACCGCCGGCGAAAAGCGCCACCCACCACAGCATTGCGTGCTGCAGGGCCATACTCGGCAAAAATCGCACAATCCCCCAGGTGAACGGGCTGTAGACGTCGTTGCCCGCGCCTCCGCTCCACGAAAGCCTGACCGGGCTTCCTTGATTGTCAAATGAATTGACGATGATATTGCATCCCATGTTCGGCGGCGGCGTCGCAACGTCCGCAGGGATGGGGATATCGGCTTCAACCGTGTATCCTTCGCCGTTTGCGGCACGGACCCGGCACGGCCAGGATGAATCGCCATAGGCGCGCTCCAGTGAGAATGCAGCGAGGTTAGGCGATCGACGGAAGGTAAACGCGCGTGCTTTGCCTTCGAAGGGAATGGCGACGAACGGTATCGAGGACACGGGATATGCCGCGCGTTTCTGCTGCCAATCGAGTCCGATCTCCACTGAAGCCAATGCGCGCCGTTCCGCAGATGCACCTGCCAGTATTGCATCTTTGATTTGCACGGTGATCAAAAGATTTTGTTTGTTCCAATTGAAATATGCCTGCACGGAGGCCGGCATGTCCGCGGACGCCATGGTGATTCCCGACGGCGGCGGGACATGGGGTCGCTTGGACGCATATACGGCATCAAACGATGGCGGCGGTGTGGGATGATTGATAAAAAAGACGCCATTGCATAGTGTGGTCGCCTGGGTCCCATCGTTAAACCGGGCTTCGGCGGTAAGTGCCATTCCGTCAAAAAGCTGGTTCGGTATGTCGCTCAGGTTCCACGGGAGTGTGAAGGGAGGACGCTGCAGATTGCCGAGGACGCGCTTCTCTTTCAATTGACGGTCTGCCGAGGAAAACTGGGCAATAAGGCTCAGCGACTGAAGCGTCGCCGGCCGGCAGACCTCCAGAGAGAGGGTGCAGGCGGCGCCTTCAATAACGCTGTTGGGCAATGGGTACAGAAATCGGATGCAGGGCAATGCAACAGGGGGAATGGAATCGGCAGCGGCAAGAGTGCTGATGATACAAAGCGCGAGAAGTGCCTTCCTCATGCCGTCTTTCCGGGTGCTGAAGGAGGAGGGAAGCCGGAAAAGAGAAAATGGGCGCAGTAGGACTCGAACCTACGGTCTCTGCGATGTGAACGCAGCGCTTTAACCAACTGAGCCATGCGCCCATAAGCGAAGGATAAAAATAATTTCCCGCATGCGAAAGCTCAATCCGGAGATGCAAACGGAATTTCCGCCGCGCGTTCAATCGATCATTTCGTGCGCGTTTTTACCAGCCCCAGCGCCGCGATCATGGCATCGTCCTGGGGTACGCCGGCGCCGCCCGTGGTAAGGTAGCCGCCGGAGATATAGCTGTTGGCGCCGGCGAAAAAGATCAGCGGCTGCAATGCACCCAGACTGGCTTCCCGTCCGCCGGCGACCTTGATGACCGCTTTGGAATGCGACAGCCGGAACAGCGCCACGATTTTCAGCAGCTCCAAGGGCGTTTCGCCGGATGGCCGCGCTTTCGTTCCGGGAATGGCGTTGAGGAAATTGATGGGTATGCAATGGACATCAAGCGTTCGCAGCTCTTGACAGAGAGATATACGGTCCTGCCACGATTCGCCCAGCCCGAAGACGCCGCCGCAGCAGATTTCCAGCCCGGCCCGCCGGGCCGATCGCACGGTGGCGATTCTATCGTCCCAGGCGTGCGTGGTGCAGAGCCGCGGGAAAAACGCGCGGCTGCTTTCCAGATTATGATTATAGCACGCAACGCCGGCTTCCTTTAATCGCCGCAGTTCATCAAAGGCCAGCATCCCGAGTGATGCATGGACCGGGCCGCCGCATTGCCGGACGGCATCGACCACCATTTCGATTTCCCTGGGGGAAAGACGCCGTCCGCTGGACACCAGGCAGAAATCCAGGCCGTGTTCCCTGGCCGCGCGATAGCACGCGGCGATTTCCGCCGCACGTGATAATTGTGTAACGTCCACGCCGGTGGCGTGCCGCGCCGATTGCGCGCAGAAGGCGCAATCTTCGGTGCAGCCGCCGGATTTGACGTTCATGATGCCGCACGGTTCCACCGTGCGGCCGAAAAAGCGGCTGCGCACCTGGTCGGCGCAGGAGAAGAGCACCGAAAGACCGTCCCGCGGCCACTCCGCGATTTCGGCCATGTCCGCGGGCAGGATGTTCCCCTTGATGGACGACTGGAACAGGCGATCGGCTTTTTCGAAAAGGGAATTCATGACGCGGCGGCGTCTCCCGGTTGGATGAACATATCGATTTCGGACTTGACTAATGCGCTATTTTCGCGGAAAAACGCATGACCGCCCTCCATCGCCAAACGCCGCGCGCCGCATTCTTTGACCAGCCATTGCCCGGCGCCGGACGGCACAATGCGGTCTTTGCGGCCAAGAAGGATGAGCATGGGACATGCGGGCTTTTCAAGCGGCAGCACCGATGCATGTTCCAGAAAAACCGTTCCCGCGATCATCTGATCGATCGACGCAACGATCCCCGGGACATCGGACTCGCCGAAATCGCACTGATCGGAGAATTGACGTACCGCCGCGGCGCCGTCCGCCGCGAGCTGCGCGCGCATGGACTGCAGTGCCGCGGGTTTCCAGCCGAATGCGAACCCTTCGCGCCGGCAGAAGGACGGCGTAGGGGAGAGCAGCACCATCCTTGATGGCTTGATAAAAGGTGATAAAGCCAATGCGATCAGGCCGCCGGCAGACCATCCGGCAAGCAGGGGTCCATCAGCGGTCACGCGCGGCATGGCCGCCCTATGCATGATTTCCTTCCAGTCGCCGCGCAGGCGTTCGTCATCAACGACATACGGGAAAAGCTTGTTGACATCGATATAGCGCGCGTTTGCGCCGAAAATCGGTTCAAGAATTTCCGGCGGAAAACCCCAGCCGCCAAAGAGAATGATCATGATGGTATGCCATTCATATCGAGATAAAAAAATACCATGCGCCATGGGATTTATGGACGAACGTATTTTGGTTCATTAATCCTGTGGCGACGAGTCGGTGACTCGTCGCGGAATAGGGAGAGAATGTTCGGGCGGTTGCGCGATTTTTGTCATACCGCCGGTTTTGATTTTTCCCGCGCGCCGCTCACGACCATTGCCGCCCGGTTCATGGAGGGTTATGCAACAAGACACGGTTCGAAAGCAATCCGCGGCCCCGCGCCAGCATGACCGGATCGGCATGGGAATCCTTGGCGCCGGCGCAGGTAGTAATTTTCACATGCTTTTTTATCCCCATTCCACGGAAGGCGGGCGCTATGAGGGAATCCGCGTACAGGATTGCATTCTCCATCCTTTGCGTGTGCCTCATCGCGGGCTTTGGGACCGGCATGGCGGCTGATCGGGCGATGTCCGCCGCCGGCAATCGGGCTGCGACAAAACCGGCCGGGACCTTCAGCAATCCGATCCTGTGCGGCTTCTACCCCGATCCCAGCATCTGCCGCCGCGGGGATGATTATTATCTTGTCAACTCAAGCTTCGAATACTTTCCCGGCCTGCCGGTGTTCCACAGCCGCGATCTGGTCAACTGGCGGCAGATCGGGCATGTGATCAGCCGGCCGTCGCAGCTGGACCTCGACAGCGTGCCCCCGTTGGGCGGCCTTTATGCGCCGACGATCCGGTTCCATGGCGGCACATTCTATGTTGTCAACACTCTATCCCGCGGCGAAGAGCGAAAAACCAATTTCATCGTGACCGCCGCGGACCCCGCGGGGCCCTGGTCCCAGCCATACTGGTTGAATGATGCGCCCGGGATCGATCCCTCCCTGTTCTTCGACGATGATGGCCGCGCCTGGTATACGGTCAGCCGGCATGCGTTCGAAGGACATTATCGCGGGCATACGGAGATCCGGCTTCAGGAATTCGATTGCGCCGCCATGCGGCTGGTTGGCGAATCGCAGGTCGTGTGGGACGGCGCGCTTAGCGGCGCGGCGTATTCCGAAGGACCGCATATGTACAAAATAGACGGTTGGTATTACCTGCTTACCGCTGAAGGCGGCACCGGGCATGACCACGCCGTGGTCGTCGCGCGCAGCAAAAACATTGCCGGGCCGTATCAGAACAATCCGCGCAATCCGATTCTGACCCATCGCCATTTAGGCCTCGAGTATCCGATTGTCGGCGCCGGGCATGCGGACATCGTGCAAACGCAGAAGGGCGAATGGTGGATGGTGCTGCTGGCCATGCGACCGTATGGCGGCTATTATTACAACCTCGGCCGCGAAACATTTCTGGCGCCCATGACGTGGGAAGATGGCTGGCCGGTCGTCTGTCCCGGCATCGGACGCGTGGAATTCTCCAATCCCGCGCCCGATCTCCCGGAACACCCCTGGCCATTGCCGGCGCAGCGCGACGATTTCGACAGCAGCGGACTTGCGCTCTGCTGGAATTTCATCCGCATCCCCCGCGACACCTTCTGCAGCCTGAGCGAACATCCCGGCTTCCTGCGTGTGCATCTTACGCCGCGCATGTTGACGGAACCAACTAACCCCGCGTTTATCGGTCGACGACAGCAACACCGGAACTTCTGCGCAACGACGGTCATGGAATTCTCTTCGAACAAACCCAGCGAATGCGCCGGAATGGCCCTGGTGCAGAATCCCCGATATAATTTCCGTTTTGTCGTGACCCGCGGGGAGCGCGCTGCGATATCATTGGTACAATGTAAAAACGGCCGCGATTCGGTCATACGTGCGGTCCCGATTATCGGCAAGCGGATTTTCATGAAAGTGCAGGCGCATGGCCAGGACTACGGCTTTTACATCGCTGAACAACCGGAACAATGGAAACCGGTCGCGGAAAAGGTCGATGGCCGCATCCTCAGCACTCCGGAGGCCGGGGGGTTCGTGGGCGCCTATATCGGCCTGTACGCGAGCAGCAACGGGCAAACAAGCGATGCCTATGCTGATTTTGATTGGTTCGAATACCAGGGGATGAAAGACAAATAATCCCCTGAACGCGATGGCGGAGCGGCCCTGATTTCAGGTCAAATGAGCGGGAAGTATTTTATCCCCGTTATCACGACGAAAGGAGAACAGCATGTTTTTCGGATTATCGCTTCCCGCGTTTCTTGGCATAATCGCGTTTGTCATCGTATGCAGCGCTATCGGCGTTGTCATCCTGTCGCTTAAATTCAACTATGAAAAAGAACAGAGAATGACCGCTGCCCAGGGGAAATCCGAGGCGCAGAAGCCGAAAGCATAGCGTGGAAAGTGCCGGCGCGAATATCGTCATTGAACCGTGCAATCGGTATTGATGGACGACGTCTCTCAGCGGGACTGTATTTTGTGTGCGTGAGGTGCGCCGATCAGGTTGTCGTGCGACCGGCGATGGCCCGAAGATAGCGCGGGAAATCGGGCCCGCCTGCCAGCCTTTATCGCGAGCGTCGTTTCGGCTGCTTTTTCTTCCCGCGTTGTATTCCGGCGCTTGTTCTGCTTTTCCGTACGCTCGTGCGCTCATGCGCTCGCACGCTCGTTTTTCTTCCCCCGGATCGTCGCGGGGCTGCGGCAAGCGATAGCATGGCTGCGCGCGGCTGCGCGGCCGGCTGGCCGGCGGGGACCGGCGCGGCCATAGCGCCGGACAGCCAGGTAGGCAATGTCAGCTTGTTCTTCGCATAATAGGCCGATAGCCGGCTGAAGTTCTTTTCCCCTGCTGTCAATCCGAGAAATTGCATGGCATTCTGGCCGAAAAGGTTTCGCATGGTTCCGGAGGGCAGGCCGCCGGCGCACCAATTCTGGAATGCATCATGTGTGATCTGATAGTATTGTTCCTGCTTCGGCTCTACGGTGATCATCTCCCAATCGGTCCCGTACATCATGCGATCGATCAGGATTGGATGGTCTTCATAAATATCGGTTAGAGTATCGAGATATATCCTGCACGCTCGATCATCCCGCAGACACGAAAAATATCCCATATCGGTATACACGGAATAGTTTTCCATGAGCCGCGCAATGTCGTGCGACCAGCAGGTATCCGGCGATTCCACCATCTGCTTGCCGCCGCCGAAATGCGCCAGATTTAAACGCAGATGGGAATATTTCTGCAACACCGGTTCCCAGAGCATGGGATTTCCATACGCGCCACTGACCCCCGGCTGCGCTTCCGCGCCGCCGGGAGAACAATGCGCGGCTATCGGCACCTGTTCGCTGTCGCAATATTCATAAAGGCTTTCCAGGACCTTGTCGTAGCGGGCGGATTCAGGATCATTCGGTATAATCGTCGCGTTATTGCAGGGGACAAACCCCATGGCGGGATACAGCTTGACGCCGATGAATCCCCGGTTCTCTATCGCGTCCTTGACAAATATCAGCGGATCGTTTGCGGTGCCGGCGTTTCTGACCGCCCTTCGCGGGCAGAATGGCGCAAACGGGTGGATGCAGCCGGGAAATGCGCGGACCAGCTTCTCCAGCTCAATAATTTGTTGCGGGATGGAAACGTTGATTGTGTCGTTGAGCCACAATTCCATATCGACCATAAGGGGGGTGAAAAGGTCGACCTCTCCAAATTGGTCCAGCATGGTCTGGGCGATCTGGCGGCGCGATCCGGTGATGACCTTTGCCCAGGTGATATAATCGATCCCGTCATTAAGCCTGATATGCGGCTGCGCATCCCGGTACAGTCGCTTGATTTCATCATCCGTTTCAAGCAGGTGATTAACGAGCGCATGCGTCCTGTTGTCGGCGGAAATCGGGGACGGCGGTGCAACACCGTAGCTGGGCGCAAGCCCCTGCAGAATCCGATCAATAAGCACGGAAACAAACCCCGGAATTTTCCGCGCACGCATCATCCCTTCAACCGGCACATCGTCGGCATTGAAAATATGGCAATGGCAATCGACGACAAAGCTCATGGCAGGCTCCTTGAAATAGTGGCTACTACGAATGTGCATTCAAGGCGGCGGTATGTCATTGCGAGGCGCGAAGCAACGAAGCAATCTTCCCCCAATGAGATCGCCGCGCTTCGCTCGCGATGACAATATAAATACTGTCATTATGAATGCAAATAAATATACTATTTGACGGAATAGTGAGCTATCTGTAAATAGTGGGCGGGCAGTGGCGCCGGGGACAGGGGTGCCGGCCGGCTTACGCCAGCCAGACTTCCCTGAAATTCGCCGCATTCTGATGGTTATCGGGTCCGCCGGCAAAGACATACTGGGCGATGCGCCTGCCGCTTTCATCCGCGGTATTCACCGCCAGATCAAAGCCGATCTTTCCCGGCACACCGTCGCCTGCGCAAAAGGAGGAAAAGGGTATGCGCATGCGCATGCGATAGCCCTGGCCGGTCCGTTCGCTTGAAAGGTCGATCTTGAATTCCTTATGGGAAGTCCAGACATGGTAAAATGCGGGCGCATTGTCCTTGAATCCGGGATACAGAGCGATTTGCGAGACGCCGTATTCGTACGACGGGTTGCCGATCCGCTCGGGTTTGCGGCCGTCAAGGAACAGCTCCAGACCGTCCACCAACTGGCCTTTGTGCGCATCCGGATGGCTGGGGAAAAGCAGATCGTCTTTGACGTTCGCCAGCACAAGCAGTCCGGCGTCGTCATAGGAAAGCTTGAAACGCATGCCGTGGAGCGCAGCGGACTCTTTCTTTTCCGAGAAGTCTTCCGGCTTCGGGCACGCTTCCAGCCATTGCCCGTCAGTCCAATTGTCCGCAAGCCCTTTGCGCAGGATCAGATAGCGGTGGTGCTTGGTGATGGTTTCGGTTGTGCTTTCATGCGTCAGGTCGATGCTGCAATCGATTGACCCCAAGGATGGCGTGAATTCTCCTTCCAGCACGATGTTTTTCGTGCGGAAGGAGGGAATGTCGCTGATACGCGCCGCGGTGCGCGAGAAAACCGTGGTATCGGCTCCCGCGGCGTGCACGTCGATGTTCGCGGGCTTTTCCGTCATGTTCTGCGCCGATACGCGCAGCGCAAAGGACCCGGCGGGGGTCACTTTCGTAAACCGCGCATCATAGAGAATGGAACCGATGCGTTTGTCAAACAGCTTTGCCGCCTGGCGCATGCGGTCGGGGATGTCGATTTTCTGCGGGCACTTGTCAAGGCACTTGCCGCACGCGATGCATTCGACGGATTTGACGTTCAGTCCCGCGTACTGGTTCAGGGCATGGTCTTTGAGCCCGTAAATCAGGTAATTGTTGAGCGCCTCTAAGGTCTCGGGGATCGGAATGCTCTGCGGGCACGTGGGCGTGCAGTAGCGGCAGGCGGTGCAGTAAAGACCGCTTTTTTTCTTGCGTTCGGCAACAGCCCGGTCAAGCGCCGCGACCTGATCTTTTGTAAATGGTCGGGCGGTTTCGGCGATGTGAATGTTCTCTTCCAGCATTGCCATGGTTTCCATGCCCGAAAGCGCGATATTGACCGCCGGGTGCGCCCACACGAACCGCAGCGCCGCCTCAACGGTGGATTTTGCCTCGCCGCCGGTAAGGTCGGCAATGGTATCGCTCTTCAGCCCAAGCCGGCCGCCGCCGACCGGGCCCATGACTACAATGCCCATGCCTTTTTCACGCGCATAATGCATGGCCTCGGCATTTGCCTGGTCTAGAAGGTTGTATTGCAGAATGACGTTTTCAAATATGCCGGTGTCGGCCAGCTTCTTGAGGGAATCGGGATGGTCATGAAATGAAAAACCGACATGGCGGACCAGGCCCTCCTCTTTCGCGCGCAGCATCTCTTTGGTCAATCCGTCTTTCGAAGGGTCCAGGTTCTTGACAAAAACATCCCAGTTGATGCCGTGGTGGTTGTACAGATCGAGGTAATCAGTGCGCAGATACGTGAGTGAATTTTCAAGGTGACGGCGCCATTCGGCCGGCGCGGCCTGATGGTTGCCGTTTTTCGTGGAGAGAAATACTTTGTGCCGGATGCCCTGCATGGCGTCGCCCAGCGCCTTTTCTGAATCATGATTGCAGTAGCCGATGGCGCTGTCGAAAAAATTAATGCCGAGGTCAACGGCGCGCCGGAGCATGGGCGTGGACAGATCGCGGTCCACGCTCGCGCCTTTCATGGGCAGGCGCATGCAGCCGAACCCGAGGGCGGAGACGTTCATTCCTGTTTTACCGAGAAGTGAATAGCGCATGGTGAATTCCTTTCAGAACTGTATTTCAATAGGATGATTTTGCCCACGGACCACCTGGCTGCGGCTCCGCCGCGTCAGGTGATCCGCGGGCTTATTGATTTATCCGATGCATTCATGAAATCTCAAAATTGCTGATCTCCGCGCATTGCTTCATCACTGTATCCAATCTCTCCTTATCAATCCAGTAATAGACATCCCGGCACGTCTTGCGGCATTGTACAAGGTCCGCATTATACAGGACTTTGAGATGGTGCGATACTGTCGGCTGCGGGACCGAAAGCTCTTCCGCAAGTTCCGAGACGTTATAGACAAGTTCGCATGTGTCCGTCGGCGGCAGCAATTTCAGGATGCGCAGCCGCGTTGGATCGGCAATTGCCTTTAATTTCTCGGAAAGATCAATGAAATCCATAAGACCCCAAAATAATCAATGTATTGATGTGAATCAATACGTTGATTCTTTATTTGCGTGCTGGGATTTATATTGAAGTGAAGAATGTGATGAACACAATCTGTCGGAGGATCAAGCACTATGCGCTCGAAATATGCATTCGTTGCCGGATGCGCTTTCCTGATCGCTGCCGCATCCGCCGCGTGGTCTGCCAGTTTCATTGCCGCTGATAATCAGAATGTCCGCTACATCGGGCGGTTCGATCGCTCCTCCGCGGCAGCCCCGCAATTCAATTGGCCGGGTTCCACTATTGCCTTCGCGATGCAGGGGGGCGGCTGCAAAGCCATCCTTCGCCAGTCGTTGGATAGCTGCTCATTCAATGTTATCATCGACGGCGCATTCGTCCGGTATTTCATCGCACATGCGGGTATCGATACCTATGCTGTTGCCACTGGACTGATCGGAAGCCATCAGATCGCCGTTTCGCAGCGTGGCGAATCCGCGGAGCATGCGATCACCTTTGGCGGGCTGGTGTTGGATGACGGCGCCTCCCTGACTGCGTTGCCGACGTCAACGGGCAGGCGCATTGAATTCATCGGCGATTCCCATACCGCGGGCGACGGCGCCCGGGGAACGGCGGACTGGGCCACCTGCGTCTATGGGGTCAATGACGCGTGGGTGTCCTATGCGTCGATCGCAGGGCGGGCGCTGGGCGCCGATGCGTACCTTATCGCCGCGTCGGGGAAAGGCGTGGTCCACAATCATTCCGACAGCAATCAGGTATCGGCTGTCACCATGCGCCAACTTTACAAACGAACGCTCATCAACGGTCCCGCGTCTTCATGGGATTTCACATCGTGGAAGCCGCAGGTCGTGGTCGTCAACCTCGGCACCAATGATTTCGCCGAATGTTTCCAGATGGCCAGCGAGAAGTGGCGGCATCCCGCCACGGCAGCCCAATTCATGCCCGCCTATGCCGGATTGCTGGACAGCGTGCGAGCACTCTATGGCGGCGCGAAAATCGTGATGATGGGCCCGTATGACCAGTGCGGCAGCCTGGATTCGGCGCAGAAGGTCATTCGCCGCGTTTACGACGCGCAGATAAGCGCGGGAAAGACCGATGTCGCATGGTGCGCATATCCCAAATTCACAAATGGGGACTATGTCTGCTGTCATCCCGGCACCGCGTATCATCAGAAGCTGGCGGATTCGCTGGCAACGGTGATCCGGTCGATTGCCGGCTGGAACGCGGGCGTGGACAAGCCGGTCCGTCCGAAAAACAGCAAGGCAGATCCGGGCGCGCGCAGTAAGCGCGGATCATTCCTCCCGCACTGGTACGATATTCATGGGAAAGCGTTGTCGCAGGCTGCGCTTTCCGGCTGCGTGATAGCGGCGTATGCCAACGACGATGCGGAATACCTGCGAAAGATCGTAATGCGCTGAGTCTTGGGAATCCGGACGAAAGCAGAAAGGAACGCCATCGGCGTTCCTTTCTGCTGTATGGATTTGCTGCTTCAGTTCTTCAAGCGCGGCCCGGAAGATCAGCCGAACACCTTGCGCAATTCATGCTTGACATTATGAATCTGGCGGCGGATGCGTTCGAGCTTGGTGTGGTCCTTCGCGGCAATGGCTTCGTCGCGGACCTTCTTCAGCTCCTTGATTTTTGACTTCAAATTCAGCTTATCTATGTTCACTTTGGCTTTGTGATGGCCATGCGTATCGACCTTGAGCGCTTTGCACAACGCCGCCAGCAGGTGCTCCTTATTGAGCTGCGAATAGCCCTTGACCGCTTCGTTATCAACATCTTTCGCGATCTCACGAAGTTCGGCTACGGTTTTCCCTTTCAGTTCGTCATACGTATACGCCATGGCGCTTATGCCTCCGTTGATGGTTGATGGTATTTCCGGAATAGAGAAAAATATAGTCTTCCCACCTTATAAAAGGCAATCACCACGCCTCGCCAATCCTGAAATCCCGTATCATTGCGGCAGCTTTCCCCGAATTCAGCGCTACATTCGCGACGCGCGGCGGACCGTTGACCTCTTCCGCGCGCGGGAATCGGTGATGCAGCGCGGCAGGATATTGTCGCCGCGCGGCACCTCCATTGACGGCGGGCGAATGGCGAAAATGCGGTCCGGCGGCAGCAAACCGCTCAGGCGGCGATAAATCGGCCATCCGTGGATCGAGCTGGCGCCGGTGATACATACACGAAGATCGTCACGCAGGTTCATGCACGCGTCCGGCATTCACACCATCTGTTTTTCCAGCAGGTCCTGCGCGCGGGGAGGAAGGCGGCGTGCGTCGCTGATCCGATAGCGGCAGGCGTCCGAGTCGGTCACGAAAATCGTGCCCTTGTCCGTCAGCATCACATTCTCTTTCCGATCGCGCACCTGGATCGTGCGGCCGCCGCGGTCGGTTTGAATCACCCATTCGTCCATGCCGTGCTTGCTGCTGATTTTCGTGATGTCGGTGATTTCGGGCACAAAGTAACGAAATGCTATGTCATCCTCGATCAGGCGCCGCTGGTCCGCGGGGAAAACGCCGGGATCGCGGATGATCCCCAGCTCAACGTATTCCTTTTCTTTCTTGATAAGAATCGAGATGTAGCCGGCCGCCGGTGAATGCGGGAAAAGCGGTGCGCAGCGCACATTTTCATGCCGCTCCGTGCCGCGATACAGCGCATTGAGAACGCCGGAAGACGTTTTCTCAAGCGTGATGGCGCCAGCGTCCAGAATGTTCATGCTCATGGTGTTTCTGTTCCTCCGCGGGCGCGCCGATGATGGCCGACATCTCCTGTTGCATGGTGACAAGCTCGTAGAACTTGCCTTTTTTCGCCATCAATTCCTCATGCGTCCCCTGCTCAACAAGCGCGCCGTCGTCAATGAGGAGAAGGCGGTTGTAGCTTCGCAAGGTGGAGAGGCGGTGGGCGATCGCGATCGTGGTGCGGTTTCGCGTGAGCGTATCGAGCGCGTCCTGTATCTTCTTTTCCGTCTGCGTGTCAACCGACGATGTGGCCTCGTCCAGGATAAGCACCGCCGGGTCGCGCAGAATGGCGCGCGCAATGGCAATGCGCTGTTTTTCGCCGCCCGAAAGCCGGTTGCCGCGTTCGCCTACATCGGTATCATAGCCGTCGGATTTCTGGATAATGAATTCGTGCGCATTGGCGGCGATTGACGCCTCGATGATCTGGTCGCGCGTGGCGTCCGGCCGCGCATAAGCGATGTTTTCATAAATCGTGCCGTTGAACAGGAAGGTGTCCTGCAGCACCACGCCGATCTGCCGGCGCACGTCGGCATGTCTGATTTTGCGAATGTCAACCCCATCCACGAGGATTTCGCCGCGGTCCACGTCGTACAGCCGGCAGATCAGGTTGATGATCGTGCTTTTTCCAGTCCCGCTTTTGCCCACCAATCCCACTTTTTCGCAGGCATTCACGGAGAAGGTCAGCTCTTTAATGACCGGCTTGAACGCGGTGTAGCCGAAGGTGACACCCCGGAATTCAATGGCGCCCTTGATATTCGGCATTTCAACGGCATGGTCGTCGTCTTTGACCTGCGGCTCGGTATCGATCACATCAAAAACGCGTTCGGCTGCGGAGAGCGAATTGGTGACCATTTCAATGAGCCGCGTAAGCGTCATGACCGGCCGGTAGAACATGGCCAGATAGCCTGAATAGGCCACAACCGAGCCGATGGTCATTTTATGGTCGATCACGAGATTGCCGCCCACGGCCCATACGATGATGGTGCCGGACATGATGAAAAAGTGCAGGATCGGGTGATAGACGCTCCACTGCTTCACCAGGTCGATGCCGGAATCGCGGTAATCGGCGCTGCGCCGGTCGAATTTGGAGACTTCGAGCTTCTCCTGGCCGAATGCCTTGACAACCCGAATTCCCGATATGGCGTCGTTGACCAGCGCGCTCAGACGCGAACGTCGATGGTAATAGCGGTGGAAGTAGTTCCAGACGCGCGGGAAGATCCGCTTGAGGAACCAGACCGTTGCCACCACGGGCACGAGTACGAAGAGCGTGAGCTGCCAGCTGAGGATGAAGAGGAAAATGCCCACGCCGATCAGCAGGAACACGCTTTCGAGGGAAAGCGGGAAGAAATCAACGATAAAGCGCTGCAGTTCGCCGGTGTCCTGATTGACGCGCGCTAAAAGGCCGCCGGTCTGGTGCTTGTCGAAAAAAGAGAGGGAGAGCTCCTGCAGTTTTTCATAAATCGCGGCGCGGACATCATAGACGGTCCGATATCCCAGAGCGCCGGAGAAACGCTCCTGCACGCCTCCCAGAAAGAGCTGCGCGGTATAGGCCGCAAGCATGGCGATTACCGCTATTGGAAGCCATTTGGCATATTCGAATACGCCGGTCACGGCATCAGGTTTCAGGATATAATCGATGAATAATTTGCTGAGCCATGGTATGCCCAGGCCGCAGATCGTGCTCAGGATCATGAACAGGAAAATCAGCAGCAGAAGGCCGGCATAGGGCCGCGAAAAATCCATGATGCGCAGAAATGTCTTGCCTTTATGCACGCAGCGCGGGCAGCGGTTGAGATCGGGCGGAACAGGTTTGCCGCAGACGTCGCATTTCTTCTCATGGTCTTCGGGTTTGCCGCCATTGTCAATCGGTTTGCCCTCTTTGATCGCGCGGATTTTTTCCGCGGCTTCAAAGAATTTCTGCGACCGCGCGCTGGAATAGAAGATCAGACGGCTGACGCCGGTCTTGCTGCCTGCTTCGATGACCCCGCGGCCGACCAAGTTGACCGCTTCGATGGTATCGATTTCGCTCAGGGCCTTCCTGGCGCGAAGGGAGGAGTTTCCATTGTCAAGGGTGATGGTCAGCAGCGCATCGCTGATGACAACCAGCCATTCTTCGCCGAATCGACCCTCGGCATTGATATCGGAGGAGATCGCGATGGCCGGCGCTATCGCGGGAAATTCGCGTTCGAGCAACTGCCGGATCGGGGAGGGGAGATCGTCGTTTTTCATGAGCGCCGGGGATCTATCGGATTATGCGGATTCATGCTGAATATCCAAACACTTCAAAATATCTGATAACCCATGGGCAAAGCAATGCACAGTGCTCTCTGCCAGCAGTTCCGCAACTTCTCTGTGAAATAGCGTACTATCAAAGGCGCACCCCCAAGATTTATCCATTCAGGAAC
>Ga0315279_10005103_pt1 | contig 17212 bp, 17 predicted proteins | sample YL17G06_20_MG_FD_203694 | JGI IMG/M metagenome (GOLD analysis project Ga0315279, IMG submission 203694) | Sediment microbial communities from Yellowstone Lake, YNP, Wyoming, USA - YL17G06_20 | ecosystem: Environmental > Aquatic > Freshwater > Lake > Sediment | place: USA: Wyoming | collected...
CAATCAGGGAGTCGAGTCTGTCTGGGTCGTCTCTCCTCCCACAGCGACCGCGCACTATGGGGGGATCGCGGTGGCAATGGACGACCCTAGCTTCTGCCGTTCTCAACCCTAGTGGTTCTGACTTTCTAAGGCGGCAACCTGAGGATATACCTAAAAGAGCATCTGATTCCCCGCCGTCGAGATGGCCAAGAGGAGCCGCCCCTCTGATCCCAACGACGGTGCGGGAGCACGCCCGACTCATCCCGCTTCATTTCTGATCGCCCGTCTGATACCCTTGGCTAGGGGGAATTCAACTAGGAAAGGTAGCTCCATGACTGTGATCCGGCGTCCGCCTGTGCAGTTGCCCCTGCACTACGGCGCGGCCCCCAGGTGGCTGTTCGAGCGGATGACCAGGCTGGCCCGCCAGGTCACCCTGGTCATCGTCGAGGAGTTCGGGCCGCAGGAGGTGCTGGCCAAGCTGTCGGACCCCCTGTGGTTCCAGGCCTTCGGCTGCGTCCTCGGCTTCGACTGGCACTCCAGCGGCGTCACCACCACCGTCTGCGGCGCCCTCAAGGAGGGCCTGCGCGGGCTGGAGAAGGACTCGGGGCTGTTCGTGGCCGGGGGCAAGGGCAAGACCTCGCGCAAGACGCCCCAGGAGCTCGAGGCCTTCGGCGAGCGCTTCGGCTTCGAGCCAGCGGGCCTGGTCTACGCCTCCCGCATGGCGGCCAAGGTGGACTCGGCTGCCCTCCAGGATGGCTATCAGCTCTACCACCACACCTTCGTCTGTAGCGGCGACGGCGCCTGGACGGTCATCCAGCAGGGGATGAACGAGGCCACCGGCTGGGCCCGTCGCTACCACTGGCTGTCGGTGGCGGTGGACGACTTCGTCTGCGAGCCCCACAAGGCCATCTGCTCCGATGAGCGAGGGGTCGTGCTCAACATGGTGGCCCAGGAGAGCGGCGAGTGCCGCGACCTGAGCGCCGAACTGGCTGGCCAGAATCCCGACAAGCTGGTGGGCGAGCTGAAGCGACTGCAAACCCTCGAACTGCCCGAACGCCATCACCTTGAGGTCAGCGACATCCATCCCGATAAGCTGGCCAAGATCTTCCTCAAGACCTACGAGCGCCAGCCCGAGGACTTCGAGCGCCTTCTGGGCATGGAGGGGGTGGGCGCCAAGACCATCCGCGCCCTGGCCCTCGTCTCGGAGCTGGTGTACGGGGCAAAGGCCAGTGTGCGCGACCCCGCCCGCTTCTCATTCGCCCACGGCGGCAAGGACGGCCATCCCTATCCGGTCGACCGCCGCACCTACGACCGCTCCATCGAGGCCCTGCGCACGGCGGTTGAGCGGGCCAAGTTGGGCCAGCGGGAGAAGCTGGAGGCGCTGCGGCGGCTGGCGGCTGTCTGACCTGGTGCGATTGCCACCCTTCGCATAAGCGGCTACAATGAGCGCGCCATGATCGAAGAGGTCTTCGAGATCCTGAAGAAAGAGAAGCTCGACAGCGACGAGCGCATAGAGCGCGCCATCATGCGCGACCGGTCCGTCCACCAGATTCTGGCTGTCGTGTCGCGGCTGTCAGAGGCGGTGGGTCAGCATGCGGGGTCTGCTCAGACCGACTTGGCGGGGTTTGATTTCCTGCCGAACGGGGAGATCAGCGCGCAATACGGTAGCTGTATCGAGTGGACATGCCGGGTGCAGCGCGCAGAGCGCCTCGCTAGGTTCGCCGCTTTGTGGGCCGATCGAATTCTCATACCGTCGTACTTCGGCCGCTACGTGGAAGACTCCCGTGTGGCCGAGGACAAGGCTCTGCGGTACTGGGTTGCGGGTGACCTGAAGGTGCTCCTGAGCCTGGCGCCCCTCCTGAGGGCGGGGATCATTGAGCTCTTTGGCCCAGGCTTTCACCTGTGCGCTGACTGCGGCCGGAGATATCAGGATGAGCTGGCCGCAGCGCAAGAGAGACTAGCCCGCGCGAGGAGCAAGGTAAGCGATCTGTATCTCGACAAAGTCGAGGTATGGTTCAGGTCGCGGGCCGGACGTCCTCACGGGAGTGCGTTCGAGTTGGGCATTCGGGGCCCTGAAGACATCGTGCCGCACGGTGTCGGCCTGTGGATCGCGTACGGGCCCCCGGAGTGGCTCCCCAGGCGGCTGAAGCGGCGCGCCTATGACGAGGACGTGTTCTACAGGGTTCCCTCCAGCAAGATCCCGTCGACGGGGCTGTTGGCTGTGGTGCTCGAGTCGGTCACGTGGGATGTGGTCATGCAGCATATTCTGTCCATGTTCAGGGGCACCAAGTATCTCACCAACCGTCAGGCTGACGCCGCATTTCTGTGCGCCGTGAACGACAGGGACGATTACGCGGCGTGGAGCGACGTTCTTAGCCAGTACCTTCAGTACGACATGCCCATCATCGAGGGGGTACCTCTCGAGGAACTCGTCGCTGTTAGGCGTTCCGAGCATGACGCGTTTCTGGTCTACAGGGACACTCTGAAAGACATCATACGCAACCACGTCGCGGAGCACCCCGCCCTTTCTGGCCGCGAGGCGCAGCAGATGTACGAGGACGTCGTACAGCCCAGCCTGAATAGGATGAAGGCGAAGGCGTCCTCGATTCGCCGCTCCTTGGTGGAGAAGACTGGTAGGGATGTCGTGATCACTGGAGGCCTGGTGGGGGTCGGAGTCTTCAGCGGCCTCCTTCCAGCCGACTTGGCGCCGCTCGTCGGGGCAGTCGGCGGCTTCAGCATCGCCAAGGATGTGCTGGCGTCGCTCGCCTCACTCCGCTCGACGCCCGGCGAACTCCGAAACGAGAACCTGTACTTCCTGTGGAAGATCGGAGAGAAGCGTCAGAAACGGCCCCAAGCCTGACGTGCCTCGCGGCTGTATAATAAGCTCGACATGGAGATCCGCCAGCTTCACCCCTGGAACCTGGAGCCCCGCGACGCAATAGCCACTCAGAAGCGACTGGCCTGCCAGGTCGTTCTGGAGGGCTCGCCGCAGGACGTGCGCACGGTGGCGGGGGCGGACATCTCCACCGCCGGCGGCAGGGGGCGCGGCGCCGTGGTTGTGCTCAGCTACCCCGAGCTGCAGGTGCTGGAGAGCCAGGTGGTCGAAGCTGAGCTAGCGTTTCCCTACATACCGGGGCTGCTGGCCTTCCGCGAGGTGCCGGTGCTGGCCGAGGCCTTCCAGCGCCTCTCTGTCCGGCCCGACCTGCTCCTGGTGGACGGCCAGGGGCTGGCCCACCAGCGTCGCTTCGGCATCGCCTGCCACCTGGGGCTGCTCCTCGACCTGCCGACCATCGGCTGCGCCAAGTCGCGCCTGGTGGGCGAGCACGAGCCCGTGGGTGGGGAGGCGGGCTGCCGGGTGGAGCTGCGCGACGGGTCGGAGGTCATCGGCCTGGTGGTGCGCACGCGGGCGGGGGTGACGCCCGTCTACGTATCCGTGGGCCATCGCATCGGCCTGGCGGAAGCGGCGGAGTGGGTGCTATCCCTCTGCCGGGGCTATCGCCTGCCGGAGCCCGCTCGTCTGGCTCACCAGGCGGCCGGCGGCCAGGCGATGGCGGTGGCGACGCAACCCGCCGGCGACCAGATGTCGCTGTTCTAGCAATCTAAGCGCAAGGTGGTCGATACTGCCATGCAAGAGGTGAAAGAGGTCATCAAGCAGCTCTCCGAGCGCATCTTTCGCATAACGGAGAGTCTTTGACGTCGCCAGCCAGGAACGCGAGATAGCCGCCCTCGAGAGGCGCTCTGCTCAGCCTGACTTCTGGGACGACTCCCAGGAGGCCCAAAAGGTGATGCGTCGCCTGGCCGAGGCCCGTGAGCAGGTGGAGACCTGGCGTGGCCTGGAGGCCGAGGTGCGCGAGCTGTCCGACCTGCTGGAGCTGGCGGAGGCGGAGGAGGACGAGGCGACGGCGGCGGACGTGTCCGCTGAGGCCGAGGCGCTGGCGGTGCGACTGGACAAGCTGGAGCTGTCCCTGGCCCTCTCCGGCGAGTATGACCGCCGCGATGTCATCCTGGCTGTCCACGCCGGCGCTGGCGGCACCGACTCCCAGGACTGGGCGGACATGCTCCTGCGCATGTACCTTCGCTGGGCGGAGAGCCACGGCTATCAGGCGCGCGTGCTGGACATGACGGTGGGGGAGGAGGCGGGGATCAAGAGCGCGACGGTGGAGGTGGCTGGCCGCAACGCCTACGGCTACCTGCGGGCCGAGCGGGGTGTCCACCGTTTGGTGCGGTTGTCGCCCTTTGACTTTGCTCACGCCCGCCACACCTCCTTTGCTCTGGTGGAGGTGCTGCCGGAGGTCGAAGACGTGGCGGAGGTGACCATCGACCCCGATGACCTGCGCACCGACGTGTTCCGGGCCAGTGGCCACGGCGGCCAGAACGTCCAGAAGAACGCCACGGCTGTCCGTATTACCCACATCCCCAGCGGCATCGTGGTCTCCTGCCAGAACGAGCGGTCGCAGTATCGCAACAAAGATATCGCCATGAAGGTGCTCCAGGCGCGCCTGCTGGAGCGTGAGCTGGAGCGCCACGCCGAGGAGAAGGTTCGCCTCAAGGGGGAGCACGTCTCCGCTGCCTGGGGCAACCAGATCCGCAGCTACGTGCTCCATCCTTACAAGATGGTGAAGGACCACCGCACGGGCTACGAGAGCAGCGACGTCGAGGCTGTCCTGGACGGCGAGCTCGATGAGCTTCTGCGGGCCTATCAGAAGGCCACGCTGGGCAAGGACGGCGGATGAAAGTAACCGGTTCATGATTGGTGAGTTCTGGGCTCTCGGGTCCACACACAACCCCCCCCGACAGTTCGGGGGGGCATGGATGCCGCCCCGTTTACGGGGCGGTGTGGAGAGAATTGTGAAGCGGCCTCTAGTCCTCCTGGGCCTGGCTGTTCTCTTCTTGGGGATGGCTCTCTCCCCCACCGCCTCCGCTCAGGGCGGCCCGGAGGTCACGGCCGCCGATGTGGTGAACAATTTCCCCGAGGAGGTGGTGTTCCGCCTCTCGGCCCACAGCGAGGCCACCATCGAGGCAGTGACCCTCCACTATCAGATCCTGCCCGACGGCGTCATGGCCTACGGCCGGCCCGATTTCACCCCCGCCGAGCGCGTGCAGGTGGACTTTCACCTCAAGGGGAACGACCCGCCTCGCAGCTACCTGGCCCCTGGCGCCGAGATCGACTACTTTTGGGAGATCGAGGACGCCGCCGGCAACAAGCTGACCATGGAGCCAGCTACCTTCGTCTACGAGGACACTCGCTTCTCCTGGGAAAGCGCCAGCGATGGCAATATCAGCGTCTACTGGTACGCCGGTAGCCGCTCCGCTGCCGAATCGTCTCTGGAGGTGGCGCGCGACACGCTGGACGAGATGTCGGCGCTCTTGGGCGGGACCGTCGACTATCCAGTGAAGGTCTGGATCTACGATAGCTACGAGGACATGCTGCCCGCCCTGGTGCGGCGCAGCGAGGCCCTCGAACAGCGGGTGGTCGTCGCCGGCGAGCTGGTATCGTCGGATACGGTTCTCATGCAAGGCGAAGGCCCCGGCGACACCCTTCGCCACGAGCTGACTCACATCGTGACCCACGTGGCCGGCGAGGGCCCATACGGCGGTCTGCCCACCTGGCTGGACGAGGGGACGGCCATGTACGCTCAGTCGAAGCCCGGCGAGGGCTTCACCTCAGCCCTGGACAAGGCCGTGGAGCGCGATAGCCTGCTCTCCGTTCGCTCGATGACCTCGCCCACCGGTGACTCCAGCAAGGTTACGCTTTTCTACGGCCAGGCCTGGAGCCTGGCGAACTTCCTGATCGAGACCTACGGGCCGGCGAAGTTCGCCGAGCTGTTCGCTACGTTCAAAGAGGGCAGCACCGCCGACAAGGCCCTGTTGAAGGCCTACGGCTTCGACCAGGATGGCCTGGAGGACGCCTGGCGCGCCAGTCTGGGGCTGTCGCCACGCCAGCGGGCGACTCCCACCGCCACCCCCAGTCCCAGCACCACTCCCGCTCAGCCGTCGCCCACAAGTGCCGGGCCGCAAGAGGGGGCCGGCGAGGACGAGTTTCCCTGGGATACGGCGCTGGGCCTGGCGGCTGCTGCTGTGGGTCTGGCGGGTGTGAGCCTTCTGGGGGTGGGCTTGCTGGCTGGCCGACTGCGCCGGCGTTAGGGCAGGATGATCTTGCCGCCAGCGGGCGCGCCGCCGGGCTGGGATGCCGGCGTGACCGGCCCCGCCTCCGGCGCTGCTGTCTCCGTCAGGAGCGCCGGCTGCATGACCCGCTCGATGATGTCTATCAGGGCGTCGGCGGGCACGGCGCCGGCAAAGCTCATCTTGTCGTCGATGATGGTGACGGGGACGGCGCGCACCTGGTAGCGCTGGCTCAGCTCGGGGAACTCGCTTGCCTCGATTACCTCTGCTCTGATGCGGGGGCTTTCCAGGGCCAGGTGATAGGCGAGGCGAGCCATCTGAGGGCAGTGGGGGCAGGCCGGCGTGACGAACACCTGAATGCGCACATCATGGCTTAGCTTGCGCAGCCTCTTGCGTATCCTATCGCTCAGGTGGCTGGTGCCGCGCGATATGTCCACGATGGTCTCGATCAGGGTGATGAACTCGTGGCCGCCAGGGAGGCCGTAGTACTTCAGCCAGCGCCCGTCGCCGCCGTGGAGGACGATGGCCGGTATCCTCTCCACCTGGTACTGAGCGACCGCCTGCTTGTCCTCCTCGAAGAAGTGCTGGCGCAGACTGATCAGATCGGTGAGGGCGGCCAGCTCCTCCAGCATCTGGCGGGTGGGTTTGCAGTACTGGCAGGGCTGGCGGCCGGGGACGAGCAGGGAGGTCTCCTTCTGGGTGAAGAAATCGATCCGGACGCGGCTGGCCAGCTCGCGGCTGAACTTCTCTCGCAGAAACCCCTGCTCCTTAAGGGGTATCAACGGGCTTTCCCTTGTCCGCTCCCTGGCGCGTCTTGCGCCAGACTAAATAGAGGCGCTGAAGGGCAGTGAGGTTGGCGAGGACAGCCAGGATCCAGAGGGCGATCCTCACCTGGTCGATCATGCAGCCGAGGCCGATGACGATCACCCTCTCGGCGCGGGTGAAAAGCCCTTCCTTTATCGACAGCCCCAGGATCTCGCCGCGAGCCCTGATGTAGCTCACCAGCATGGAGCCGGCCAGGGCGGCGAAGGCCAGGAGCGACTCTTCGCGGGCATCACGGCCAGCGTAGTAGTAGAGGAGGCCGAAGAGGACAGCCGCCTCCGAGACGCGATCCATTACGGAGTCGAAGACGGCTCCGAAGCGGGTGACCTGGCCGGTGGCTCGAGCCAGGGCGCCGTCGAGGATGTCCAGCGCCCCCGCTGCCAGGACAACGATTCCGCCCGCCAGGAATTGGCCGCGGGCTAGCAGGACGGCCGCTCCCGCGCTTCCCAGGACGCCCGCCAGCGTGAGAGCGTTCGGGCTGATGTGAGCCTTGGCCAGCAGGAAGACGATGGGGTCGGTGATGCGGCCGGGGACGGAGTGGGGTAGGAGAGAGAACATCCCTTCCCCTACCTGCTCTCAGGGGTCATGGCGCCTTTTCCCTCTGCCGCCCGCTGGTAGGAGGAGAGGACCTGCTGGGAGATGTGGGGCCAATCGAAGCCTTGGGCCTTGCTCTGGCCCTTGCGGCTCATCTCCTGGCGGCGGTCGGGATCGTTCAGGAGCTCGAGGATGGCGTCAGCCAGCGCGCCGGTGTCACGGCGAGGCACCAGCAGCCCTTCGGCCTGGTGGCCGACCACATAGGCGAACCCCTCGATGTCAGAGGCGATCACGGGCGCAGCAGCGGCCATGGCCTCCAAGAGGATGATGCCGAAGCTCTCGTTGCCGGTGTTGGGGGCGCAGAAGACATCGGCTGTCTTGTAGTAGCGGGGCAGGTCCTCATCCGACGCGTAGCCGGTGAATATCACGTCCTTCAGCCTCTCCCTCCGCACGAAGCCCTCGCACGCCTGCCGCATGCCTCCGTCGGGCCCGACGATTAGCAGGCGGGTATCGGGCATCCTGGCCTTGACCTGAGCATAGGCCTGTAGCAGGTAGGGGAGCCCCTTGCGCTTCTCCAGGCGCCCCACGAAGAGGATGTTCAGTTTGCCGTCTTTGTACTCGGCAAAGGGAGGGACAGGGGCGGCGAAGCGGGCGTAGTTGACGCCGTTGGGGATGATCTCGTAGTCGTCGGGGAAGTATTGGCTGATCAAGCGCAGGGCAGCGGGCGACACGGCGATCTTGCCCCGGATCTTGTTCCACCAGATGCCTATCGCCGGGCGAAAGTAGGCGTACCAGCGCCTGCCTTCGTCCTTGGCAGCGTGAAAGGTGGCAACGGTTGTCACCTTGGAGCGGCGGAGGACCTGAAAGGGCAGCAGTGGCACGAAGGGCTCGTGCAGGTGAACGATATCGAAGCCCTCGCTGGCCAGCACACGCTCCACCTTGGGCCCCAGGGTCAGGGAAAGGGTGATGCGGGCCACCGAGCCGCCAGCGGGCAGGCCGATGGGGCGCTCGCCGATAACGATGAGGTTATCGCGGCCCAGGCCATCCTTGCGGGAGGCAGGGGCAATGATACGGACGTCGTGGCCCAGGCGCGCGTAGTGGTCGGCCAGATGGCAGATGTGGTTGTTCACCCCGCTGGGGACGGCGAAATCATACGGCGAGACTAGCGCTATCTTCATGGCAGGAATGGGAAGATGCGTTTGACAAAGCTCTTGGCTGTGGGCCCCCAGCCCAGGGTGCGAGGAGTAACGGTGATGCCTCGCCACGCTTGGCGCGCTATCTGCCCGGGGCCGATCTCCAGCAGGCTGGGATGGCGGCCGCTGGCGGCTTTGCTCTGCTTGGCCAGGATGGCGCTGCGCAGGTCCTCGGCGGTGGAGCCGGGGAAGAGGGTGTAGGCGCTGCCCACAGCCGTTAGGAAGTGGGCATCGCTGCCTCCCACCTCTGCCAGGTGGTATCGCTCCTGATTCAGCTTGATGGCCTTCTTTGCGTTCATGCGACCGGCGAACGCTCCGTTACCTAGCTCTATGCCATCGAAGTATACGCCATCGCCGCCCGTCCTCATAATGCGCTCGATGGTGCGCCGGCTGAGGCTGCGGGTCAGCCAGTTCAGAGGGTGAGGGATGATACACAGGCCACCCTGGCTGTGCACGGCCGCCAGCACCTCGGCCACCGGCCGAAGGGCGGGCGGAGGCTCCTGCACGTACAGCGCCAGGAGGTGGCCCTCCAGGGCCGTCACCTCTACCCCCGCCACCACCTCGAAGCTATAGTGCCCCTTGGCCCAGAGTTCGTGCGCGGCATAGGCCCCCCGAATGTTGTCGTGATCGGTGACGGCGATGACATCGAGGTCGGTCTTCTCCTCCACATAATCCAGAAGCTCCTGGATCTCGGCCATGCCGTCGCCGATGGCGGTATGGATATGGAGGTCAGCTTTACCCAGGTCGCCACTGCGACTCATGGCTCCTTGTCCTCCTCCGCATCCCACACCGTCTCCAGGACGGTCCATTGGCCGGGGTCGCGCCGGAGGTGAGCCTCGAACCGCCCCAGGAGGTGCCTCACGTTCGTCGTGAGGTCGGCCTGGGGGTCGCCGTCATTGACCAACTCCAGGGGCGGCTCCACGAAGGCCTCGCAGGCGTCTCCGTTCTTGCGATGTATGAAGATGGGGACGAGGGGGGCGCCGGTACGCATGGCTAGCTCCACTGCCCCCACCGGCATGCTGGTCGGGGTGCCACAGAAGGACACGCGGATACTCCTTCCCTCGATATCGCGGTCGCACATGAGGCCCACCATGCCCCCCGCCTTGAGCGAGCGCAGGGCGGCCTTGATGCTGCCGATGCTCACCGGCAGGAAGGTGTGGCCCTTGCTGGCCCGCAGACCGTCGAGGAGGTGGGAGAGGGCGGGTGGCTGAAGGGGCTCGGTGAGCACTGTCACCGTGACTCCTTTGGCCACCAGGCCCTGGATGGCCAGCTCGACACTGCCAAAGTGGCTGCTGGTGATGATCACCCCCTTGCCGTTGGTGATCGCTGGCAGCAGATTCTCCTCGAATCCGTGGTAGATCAGTTTTCGGCCTAAGAAATTGTTCAGGTTCAGGTAGGGCAGGTGAATGAGGTCAGCATAGGACTTGGCCCAGTTGCCAAAGACCTGGCGGGTCGCCCTGCGCAGCTCCTTCTTGGTCGAGTTCGGCCCCATGACGTGGCGCATGTTGTCCCACACGTTCCGGCGGAGGCGCCAGGCGCAGAGATAGATCAGGGCTGCTGCCACTGCGGCCAGGAGATAGAGGACGCGGGTGGGCAGCCGCCCCAGTAGACGGACACAGGCCAGGAGCAAGAAATACTTCCACATCAGGGCGAGCAGGCGCGGTCGGCACTGACGGGGGCTATTCTTGTGGCCCCGGCTTCGGCTGGGGCTCGTTTATCTCTTTCTTGGACTGGTCTTGGATGAAATCTTCCACCATCCGGCGGGCTTCGTCATCGGTGAACTGCTTGGGAGGCGATTTCATGAAATAAGCGGATGGTCCTTCCAGGGCGCCAGCGAGTCCCCTATCGAGGGCCAGTTTGCAGCAGCGGATGGCATCGATCACTACCCCCGCCGAGTTAGGGCTGTCCCAGACCTCCAGCTTCACCTCCACGTTTAGGGGCACGTTCCCGAAGGTTGTTCCCTCCATACGGATGTGGCAGAACTTGCGGTCGAGCAGCCAGGGCACGTAGTCGCTGGGGCCCACGTGGATGTCGGCCTCGGGCAGCTCGTAGTCTAGCTGGGAGGCGACAGCGCTGGTCTTGGAGATCTTCTTGGATATGAGCCTTTCTCGCTCCAGCATGTTCAGGAAGTCGGTGTTGCCGCCGAAGTTGAGCTGGTAGGTGCGGTCGAGGCGCACGCCGCGGTCGCGGAACAGGCGGGTGAGGACGCGATGGACGATGGTGGCCCCCACCTGCGACTTGATGTCGTCGCCGATGAGGGGAAGGCCGCGCTCCGCGAATCGCCGCTGCCAGTAGGCCTCGCGGGCGATGAACACAGGGATGCAGTTGACGAAGGCGCAGCCCGCCGTCAGCACCTGCTCCACGTACCATTTGGTGGCCTCCTCGGCGCCGACAGGAAGATAGTTCAAGACCACATGAGTCTCGGTATCCTTCAGGATCTTCACGATGTCGTCGGTGGAGCCGGAAGCCTTCTGGATTATCTGCGAGAGGTATTTGCCCAGGCCGTCGTGGGTCATGCCCCGATGGACGGGCACCTTCAGGCGAGGGACGTCGCAGAACTTGTAGGTGTTGTTGGGTAGAGTGAAGATGGCTTCGCTGAGGTCTTTGCGCACCTTGTTGGCATCGATATCGAAGGCAGCCACGAAGTTGATGTCGCTCACGTGGTAGCCACCCAGGTTGACGTGCATCAGCCCCGGTATGGACTGGTTGTCCTCGGCGGTGCGATAGTAGTGGACACCCTGGACCAGGGACGAGGCACAGTTACCTACGCCGATGATGGCAACGTTGATCTTACCCAAGGCCTCTGCGGCCTCCTTTCTACGGCGTTGCTGCTGCCCTTTGGCCATGGTTCGCTCGCGGATGCATTGTAGCGCTTGTGCCTCGCGGCGACAAGGGCTGGGCGCCGTCAGGCAGGGCGGCCCTTGCTCGTGCTTGGCCCCTTTGCTATGCTCCTACCACTAGGTGGTGCTAGTCAGCATGGTATATGATTTCCACACCCACACAACTCTCAGCGATGGCTCTCTATCGCCCATGGAGCTCATTCGACGGGCCTGTGTGGCCGGCTATCGGGCGGTGGGCCTCGCTGACCACGGCGGCTTGGGCAGCCTATCTCGCTTCGCCCAGGAGCTTTCGCAGGACTGCGCCCTGGCTCGCGACCGCTGGGGGATCATGGCTCTCCCCGGGGTGGAGCTGACCCACGTGCCAGCGGCGGCAGTGGCCGAGGTGGCTCGCGCTGCCAAGGAGGCTGGCCTGTGGCTGGTGATCGTCCACGGGGAAACGATTTCGGAGCCTGTGGAGGAGGGGACAAACCTGGCCGCTGTGAGCTGCGACGACGTGGACATACTGGCTCACCCCGGCCTGATCACCCTGGAGGAGGCGGAGCTGGCCGCCCACAACGGAGTCTTCCTGGAGCTATCGGCCAAGCCTGCTCATGCGGCTGCTAACGGCCAGGTGGCCAAGATGGCCCGCCTGGCCGGCGCTAAGCTCCTGGTGAACTCCGATAGCCATGAACTCGATTTCCTCAGCGAAGAGCAGGCGCGGCGGATAGCACTGGCTGCTGGGCTGGAGGAGAAAGACCTGGAGGAAGTGCTGCGGATAAACCCGCAGCTCCTTCTGGAGAAGATCCTGGCGGGGAGGATTCAGCCTCCTCGCTAGAGGCTGAAACTACACTGCCTAAGCGGGGTGAGAGCCATCGGCCCCACCCCGCTCTCGTTCTCGTGGGGCTCGCTGTATCTGGGGAGGCAGAGGCTAAGGCCTTAGGCCTTGCCTATGCGGTACATCGGGGTGCCGCAGTTGGGGCAGGTACCCTTGGTGGCCGGTCGGCCGTTCTTCAGGGTCACCTGTTGAGGGTTGCGCATCTCCCTCTTCGCTCGGCACTTAAGGCAGTAAGCAGTTGCCATGTCTCCTACCTCCCTCTAGAGGTGCCATTCTAGGCACCTCCATATCTATTCTTTTCGACAAGCATACTTATTTTCCCACAGATGTCAAGAGGAAGAGGCCAAAAAGTAGGAACTTCACGCTTTTTGCGCTCTTTCTGGTGCCGCAAAGACCTTCGCAGGCCGCCAAAGCAGGGCGGCGGCATCATAGCGCAAAATGGCAACTAGCTGTCCCTGCGGTGAGTAGGCCCGGCAGAGCAGGCCGTTCTCTGCCGCTTGCGCCGGCGCTGGTTCGAGGGAGTCGACGGCCAGGAATTGGCCAAAGCGCACGGCCCTCTCCTGTGGCTCGCTCAGGGTCACGGCTGGGCAGGAGGGGAGGGCGGCATTGGCGGGATGGAGCAGGCTCCGCCAACGTCCCTCTCGGAAGGCGGCCTCTAGCGCTGTCAGGCTGCAGGCTTCCTCCAGGGTGAAAGGGCCCACCCGCAGGCGGCTCAGGGCTGCCAGGTGGGCGCCGCAACCCAATTGCTGCCCCAGATCGTGGGCGAGGGCGCGGATATACGTTCCCTTGCCGCATTCTACCTCGATGGTGGCCAGCGGTGACTGGAAGGCCAGGAGCTGGAGGCGATGGATGGTCACCCGTCTGGCTTGGCGTTCCACCTGCCTTTGGGCGCGGGCATAGCGGTAGAGGGGCTCGCCGTTGTACTTGAGGGCGCTGAACATGGGTGGCACCTGGTCGATCTCGCCCACGAAGGCGGTCAGGGCCTCATCCACCTGCTGGCGGCTGATGTGCGAGGCGTCGGCTTGGCCTACGGGCGTGCCCGTGGCGTCGAGAGTGTCGGTGGTGATGCCCAGGCGCACTTCAGCCCGATAGACCTTGGTGGCCGCCATCATATACTCGGTGAGGCGGGTGGCCTGGCCCAGACATACCACAAGGACGCCGGTAGCGGCGGGGTCCAGGGTGCCGGCGTGGCCGACGCGGCGCACACCCGATAGACGTCGCACCAGCGATACGACCCGAAAGGATGTCCAGCCGGCGGGCTTGTCGATGTTGAAGATGCCGGAGATGTCCAAGGTCTAGGGATTATCCGTATCGTCGGCTATCTGCTTCAAGAGGTCAAAGACGCGCGACCCTTGCTCCAGGGAATCATCGCGCCGGAAGGATAGCTCCGGGATGCGCCGCACGGCAACGCGGTTGTTTAGCTCCCGGCGCAGAAAGGGCGCTGCCGCCGTCAACCCCTCCAATGTGGAGACCTTCTCCTCGTCGCTGCCCATGACGCTCACGTAGACGCTAGCATGGCGCAGATCGGGGCTGATTACTACGTGCGTAATGCTGACCAATCGAGTCAGACGGGGGTCTTTGACCTCTCGCAGCAGCAGTTCGCTCAGTTGCTCTTGAAGGAGACCGGCCAGGCGTTGTAAGCGTCGGTTCATAGTCCGTCACCCCCGGTCCGCCGCCACCAGCGGGAAGCTGGTCCGCCTCTGGCAGAGGCAGGCTTTGCCGAAGGGGCTGGGAAGGAGCTAGCTCTTGCGCTGGCGGCTGTACAGCTCGATGACGTCGGCTTCTTGGAAATCTTGGAAGCCCTCGATGCCCACGCCACACTCGTAGCCAGCCTGTACCTCCTTTACGTCTTCCTGGAAGCGACGCAGGCTGGATACGCGGGAGGTGTGGATCACCTTGTCCTGGCGAAGCAGGCGGGCGGAGGCGCCCCTGGTGGCGACGCCGTCGCGCACGTAGCAGCCGGCGATCCTGTTGCTTTGCACCCGGAACACCTGGCGCACCTCGGCGTGGCCTTCGACCACCTCTACGTAGACCGGCTCCCGCATGCCCTGCATGGCCTTGGTTATGTCCTCGACGAGCTCGTAGATGATCTCGTAATAGCGGATGTCCACCCCCTCGGTTTCGGCCAGGCGGCGGGCGCCGGTGTTGGGGCGAGAGCTGAAGCCGACGACGATGCCTTTGGAGGCCAAAGCGAGCATAACGTCCGATTCGGTGATGATGCCTGTGGCGGCGTGGATGATGTTCACCTTCACCTGCTCTTCGCGCAGCCGTTCCAGGGCGGAGCTCACGGCGTCCAGGGTTCCCTGAACATCGGCTTTAAGGACGATGTTCACTTGCTTGACCTTGCCGGCGCTGATCTCGCCATAGAGGGTTTCCAGGGTGACGGCCCCATGGGGGTGGACAGTGGCGGCCGCTTTCTGGCGCTGGCGCTCCGTCACGATTGAGCGGGCTAGCTGCTCGTCTTTGACTACGGTGAAGGTATCGCCAGCGTGAGGGACGGTGCTCAGGCCCAGCACTTTCACCGGCGTCGAGGGACCCGCTGTCTTTAGTCGCTGGCCCCACTCGTTGAACATGGCCTTCACCTTGCCGCAGGTTTCGTCAGCCACGATCATGTCGCCCAGGTGGAGGGTGCCGGCCTGTACCAGCATAGTGGCCATGGGGCCACGAGTGCTGTCCAGTTCGGCCTCGATGGCGGTGCCTACGGCTGGCCGCTGGGGGTTAGCTTTCAGCTCCTGCACCTCGGCCAGGAGTAGGATATTCTCCAGCAGATCCCCAAGGCCCTCCTGGGTCTTAGCGGAGACAGGAACGCAGATGACGTCGCCGCCCCACTCCTCGATGATCAGGCCATGTTCGGAGAGTTGCTGCTTGATCCTATCGGGGTTGGCACTCTCTAGGTCCATCTTGTTGATAGCAACGACGATGGGTACTCCTGCCGCCTTGGCGTGATCGATGGCCTCCACTGTCTGAGGCATCACGCCATCGTCGGCGGCGATCACCAGGACGGCGATATCGGTGACCCGGGCGCCCCGTGCCCGCATGGCGGTGAACGCCTCGTGTCCTGGCGTATCGATGAAGGTGATGCGCTGGTCGTGCACTTCCACCTGGTAGGCGCCGATGTGCTGGGTGATGCCACCCACCTCGCCGGCGGCGACATTGGTGTTGCGGATGGCGTCCAGGAGCTTGGTCTTGCCGTGATCGACGTGGCCCATGATGGTGACCACCGACGCGCGGGGCTGGAGAAGGCTGGCGTCCTCCTCCTCGATGAGGGATCGTTCGGCTGTCTCCTCGGCGGCGGCCTCTTCCTGGGTTTGGAAGCCCATATTGCGGGCGACGACGGCGGCCGTCTCGTAGTCGATAACTTGATTGATGGCGGCCATAACGCCATTCTTTATGAGCGCTTTGATGACCTCCACGGGGGAGGCGCCCACCAGTTCGGCCAACTGGCGCACGGTGAGTGTGGAAGGGATGGTCAGCAGACGGTCGTCCGCGGGCTTTGCTCCTGGCGGGGCCTGCTGCGCTGCCACCTTGGCGTCTTGGCTGGTCTTAGCGTCTCTTGCCATGTCTTCTCGCCGTTACCTAACCCCCTTCGCCTGGGATGGCGAGGGAGTGAGCGTACTCGAGGAGGGCCTCCTTCTCCTGGGGGGTGAGTTTGGCCTTGAGGGCGTGGTCGAGCCGCTCTTTCTTCAAAGCCAACTGCCAGCACTGCTGGGCCTTGCAGAGATATGCTCCCCGACCGGCCTTCTTGCCAGTGGGGTCTACATCTACCGTCCCCTGAGGCGTGCGCACGATGCGCACCAGTTCTCGCTTGGCCGTAGTCTGGCGACAGGCCACGCAGGTGCGCTGAGGGATGTGGCGAGGCCTGGGCTTGTTGATAACTTTGGCCGTCGTACTCATGGCGTCTCAGATGAGAGCACCTCTGAATCTGGTGCCTGCTCGATCTGCCCTTCCTCTGGCTCCTCATTCTCCAGTTCCTCTTCCAGGATGGGCCGGCGGGCTTTCTTGATCTTCTTAACCTTACCTTCCGGTATCAGCTCTTTCCGTGCTACGCCCTTGCGGCTCTTGGCCCGTTTACCCTTGGCCTGGCTGCGGTCGCCGACCGGGCTCAAGACTTGTTCAGCGAAGCGAATCTGAGGCTTGCCTGGAGCGACTGCTGGTGTCTCCTCGGCGACGGCAGCCACTGGCTCTTCGCTGGGGGCGACTGCCACCTCCTCGGCGGCTGCCTCACCGACAGCCTCGGCAGGCGCCACCTCATCGGCGGCCACCTCAGCGACGGTCTCGACAGGCGCCGCCTCCTCGGCCGCAGCCTCGGTGACAGCCTCGGCAGGCGCCTCTTCCACTATGGCCGCCGCTAGGCCGGCCTCTTGCACCGCCGATTCGCTCTTGATGTCGATGCGCCAGCCGGTGAGCTTGGCCGCCAGCCGGGCGTTCTGGCCCTCCTTACCGATAGCCAACGATAGCTGGCGGTCGGGCACCATCACCGAGGCGGTGTTGTCTTCCTCGCTGGTGCTGACGCTGGTGACCTGGGCTGGGCTTAGGGCGTTGGCCACGAAGCGGGCCGGGTTGGGGTCCCACTGCACCACATCGATGCGCTCGCCGCCGAGTTCATTGACGATGTTCTGAATGCGGATGCCCCGCAAGCCAACGCAGGAGCCCACTGGATCGACGCCCTCCTGCTGGGCGGCCACGGCCACCTTGCTGCGATAGCCGGGCTCGCGGGCGATGGACCTGATCTCCACTACGCCCTTATAGATCTCCGGCACCTCCAGCTCGAACAGGCGCTTCAGGAGGTTCTTATGGGTGCGGGAGAGGATGAGCTGGGGGCCCCTGTTGGACTTGTGCACCTCCAACAGATAGAACTTCATGCGCAATCCCGGCCGATAGTGCTCGGACCGTACCTGCTCTGTGGG
>Ga0315279_10005104_pt1 | contig 17207 bp, 14 predicted proteins | sample YL17G06_20_MG_FD_203694 | JGI IMG/M metagenome (GOLD analysis project Ga0315279, IMG submission 203694) | Sediment microbial communities from Yellowstone Lake, YNP, Wyoming, USA - YL17G06_20 | ecosystem: Environmental > Aquatic > Freshwater > Lake > Sediment | place: USA: Wyoming | collected...
CAGAATCCGAGTTTTCGATGGGTTTGAACGAACTTGTACTGGACTATGCTACGATTCTAAATGTCACGGCCACAAGCGAGGTCAAGGTTCTTGCAAGCTCATCGGCTTTCAGTTTCCTTGACTCAAATCGTGACGGAGAGAAGAGCCCGCAGGAACCCTCTGGGCCTTTCCCCATCCTAGCTGAGCTGCAACTGGGCGAGGGGAAGGTTCTCCTCTTCACGAGCTCGGCTTCTCTCGCAAACGAGTTGATAGATGAGGGAAACAACAGTGCCCTAGTCGAAAACGTTGTCAAGTATGGATCCAGACCCGAACGTCGCTCTGTGCTTCTCTATGACGAGACACATCTGGAACCTTCTCCTTTCATGGCAGCGAAACTCACGACTCGACAACTAGTCACGTCGATTTTGGAAGGCGGTATGCAGTTGCCAGTAAAACTCGAACTGACAGCACTTGCGTTAGTGTTGCTTGCTGCTCGCTATGTGTACAGAAAGCCTTCTAAAGCAGCGAAGAAGATCGATCCCCTGCAGGTCGTTAGGTCACCTGATGTTGAGACGGTGTTGCGTCTACATCCAACTTGGGACCGTGCGAAACTGGAGTATGTGGCACGTGAACTTGAGGCATCATTGAAGTGGAGGCGATTGCGTGAAGCAGAATGAAGCGCTGCCCGACTGGGTTAGGAGTATGCAAACGCAGATCCTTGATGAGGCCTCGCGGTTTGTGGTCGGGAAACGGGAGATTCTCGAGAACCTCTTGGTCGCCCTGCTTGTGGGCGGGCATGTGATTCTCGAGGGCGTTCCAGGTGTAGCGAAGACTCACATCGCAAAAACCTTCGCCAGCATGCTAGGCTGCGAGTTTAGGCGAATACAATTCACCCCCGACCTGCTTCCCGTGGACATAACCGGTGGATTCGTCTTTGACCAGAAAACCTCTGAGTTCAAGGTCCGCAGAGGCCCGATCTTCTCGAACATAGTGCTCATTGATGAAATAAACCGAGGGACGCCTAAGACGCAGTCAGGAACGATCGAGGTTATGCAAGAACGGCAAGTAACCATTGAAGGTCAAACGTTTCGCCTTCAGGAACCATTCATGGTAATCGCTACTATGAATCCCGTAGATGTGGAAGGCGTCTATCCGCTTACGGAGGTGCAACTGGACCGATTCATGTTCAGACTTGCCGTCGACTATCCGACAGCTGACGAGGAGCGAGAGTTAATCGAAGAGCTCAGTGAGATTGAGACTCTCAACGTTAGCAAGGTTGCGTCAGCGGAAAACATGCGCAAGCTTTCGAGCTACGTCGAGAAGGTATACGTCAATGAGGATGTGAGGGCATACATGGTTGATCTGGTGCGACAGACACGGGGCCTGAAAGAGCTGAAGCTTGGAGGAAGCCCCCGCGCCCTGATTCACCTCTACAAGGCGTGCAAAGCTAAGGCTCTACTGGAGGGAAGAGACTACGTAATTCCAGACGATGTCAAGCAGCTGACCGAGCCCGTGCTCAGCCACAGAATGTTGCTGTCGAGGGAATCAGAGATCGAGGGACTCAAGATCAATGACATGATGCATAAGATGGTCGACGGAACACCGATCCCAGGAATGAGACCAGCAGGGTCTACTAAGTGAGAATCCCGAAGACAGCGATTCGAACAGCCTGGAGAGCAGACTGGCTAGCAGAATTCAGCGTAGCACTGGTCGCCCTTGCATTCCTTGCAAGGGAAATCATCTTCGCCGCTGTTGGCGCAGGAATCCTATTGGCTTTGGCAAGTCTTGGCCTCATCTTTCATCGGAGACTAGAGATCCTGCGAAGAGAGCTTGACGTCGTAGAACGCCTGCCCAAAGCCAGAACGTTCCTCGGCGATAATCTTGAGGGGGACCTGACTATTCGAAATGGATCTCGATTGGCTGCACGGATTCTTGCCGTCAGACCAGTTGTCGAGGAGGGGTTGAGTGTAAAGCTATCACCTTCTTTCGACCAAGTGCTTCGACCGGACACTGCTTCAAGCTCAAAGTTCGAGATTACATCACTGAAGAGTGGGCGTTTCCGAATCTCTGGATTCACGCTGGCGTTCACAGACTCGAGAGGTCTGTTTACAGGCGAAGCGAACTACGAGCAGGATGACTGGGTTGAGGTCTATCCAAGCGTGAGAACGAAGGTGCCGATCACTCCTCTCCGCCTCTACGGCGGAAGCCCGGAGGTCTTCCGCAAAGGCCCCGCGGGAATAGATTACGCAGGTGTCCGTCAGTACGCGCCCGGCGACGAGTATCACAGAGTTGAATGGAAAGCGACAGCACGCCTTCGAACGCTCATGGTGAAGGAGTTTCATCCAGAAACGCAAACCACGCTGCAGATCCTGATCGATGCTGGAAGAACGATGCATGAACAGTCCTACGTGGGAACCAGGCTTGACGAGGCACTGGCGATCTCGCAGTTGCTTGTTGAGTCAGCCATGGGATCGGCGGACCGCATTGGTATCCTCGTATACGACGAGTCCAGAATCGTGAAGGCCGTGAAGCCGGAGAGGGCCGAGCAACAACTGGCCAGCCTTCGCGAGCTTGCACTAAGCCTTCTACCACAAGCCCCAAGAGAGAAAACTGCGAGGCAAGCTCGGGCTCCTTTCTGGAATGGAGAGAAGGGACCGCCCGGCGTCGAGCCACTAGCGACCTTCATCCGACTGCTCAGACTCAAATTGGGTTCAAGTTATAGGAAGACCGGCATGTACAAAGCCTTGGAGCAGGCGACCACTGCAAATCTAGATTCTGTGATTATCTTGACGGATCTCCTGACCGACAGTGAGGTTCTCTTGAGGAGTTCGTCAACTTGGCGAGAACGAGCGAATATTATCGTAGCACAAATCGGTGCACCGTGGCGATCTTGCGTCAGTCTGGAGGATGCATACCCCGCGTATGACAGAAACAGCAGAATCCTTAACCGCCTACAGCACGTAGGCCTAGCAGTATTCGATGTTCGACCTGAAATACTGGTAGACAAGATATGCGGGACACTGTTGATGCCTCGCCAATATTCTTCGAACGTGCAAACATGAACACGTTCAACACCTCGTTTGAGAGCAAGATCGTGGGGCATCTCATTTCCGCCCATTGTCTTTCGCTCCGGAGTACTATCCAGAGAATCCGACGATGCTTGAGGCTGACTTAGCAGCAAAATACCAGACGTTCGTTCTCCGGTCCAAAGTCCCAATGAGGAAAGGTGAATTCGGAGCCTTCATGAGGGATGCTAGTGCAGACAACCGGTTGAGAGATGCGAAGAGGCTGTTAGACAAGTTTCAGGTTGGCTAGCTGACGAGACCTGTCCGACTCAGCGAAGGAGACTAGGCCGCATAGGTGCCAGACGGCCTCAGATCTGCTACTGGCGAAATACCTGTCCCAGGAGAAGGTGGCAGCGTCGATCAGAATTATGTGATGGATTGGCAGATAGCGTAAGCTCGGGAAAGGGATCGCATCTGAAGAAGCTGTGGAGTTATCTAGAGCCTGCAAGCCTGACGATGTTCGTATTCGGACTGCTGACTTGGCTGTACGTAGTCGCGATCCAGATAACCTATCCCGAATGGCTTTCAGCGCCACTCGCACACTACGGGATTCCACCGTTCAATTGGCGCGTCGACGACATCGGAGTGCTTGGTTTCGCTATGGCCGCGTTTGGGTTCTTCACTTGGCGGTTGGAACGATAGAGCCACAGGCAAATGGCTAAGCATCTGGACAGTATCCTTCCAGGTTGGCAATCGTATCATCCGGCCGTCGACCGTATTGCCCGCGATCCTAGCCACTAGACAGGCCAGTTCTTTGACATCCATGAGATAACGTATCCCAAGACAACTCTCTCAGTCCACCCACCTCGGCAACGTCGGATTCCGATCCGACCAGATAAGAACGAAGCGGGCCTGGTCGATGATTGAGTTGGTGAATCTACGCTAGGCCTTCGCCTAGAGCAAGACTCAACGTGAGGAGTCAGCGGAGGCGAGAATGTAACCAAGCCTGCTGATGTGCAGTCACACCAGCTTGACCTGAACGGATAGGCTCTGTTCCCTCGGTTGAATCGGCTTGCGAAATTCCGGATCCACGGGCGATAACCGGAGAAAGAGCGGCCCGCAAAAGGAGTACGAGGAGCGTTATCCGAGGAAGCGATTACTACGCGTCGCGGCTACATTCGTTCTTTTCACATGCCTCCTAGGAAGCGTGACAACCGCCGTTGAAGCAGCGGCTCTGGTCACATCGCTCAGTGTTGCTCGGGTCACATCGCTCAGTGTTCAATCGTCGCCCAACCCGGCGCTAACTACGGATGCTGTCATCGTGAGCGGGTTGCTTAAGGCTGGAGATCAGCCTCTATCCGGACAGACGGCGCCCATTCAATACTCAACGAATCAGAAGAAATGGGTTACCATCGGCGCGGCCATTACTGGCTCGGATGGGGGTTTCTCCGCGAGCTGGGCGCCTCCTTCAGAGGGAACATTCTACCTAAGAGCCACCTTTTCACGAACCAAACAATACGGCGCCTCAACTTCTAACGTAATTGTTCAAGTGGTGAGTCCCGCTGCGAATCCCCCAAGTCTATCGTTTGTTTCCACGCGAGGAACACAGATTGTCAGCGCCGATGGTGAGGCGCTTCTTCTGAGAGGAACTAACTTCCCAGGCTACGAATATGGTGATTGGGCTCATACCGAAGCTGATTATCAGAGAATCGCGACGCAGGGATTCAATGTCGTCAGGCTACCGATGGCTTGGGCAATGCTGGAGCCGCAACCCGGAACGTTCGATGCTGCATACCTGACCACTCATGTGGATCGTGACATCCAATGGGCGAAGAAGTACGGATTGTATGTTATCCTCGACATGCATCAATGGTATTGGTCGAACAGGTTCAACGACGGATATGGCAACGGGATGCCGAGTTGGACAGTTGCGCAGTATCCATCAACGCCGGACGGTATGAAAGCGGCTGTGGCCAATTTCTGGGTCAACGAGACTCTGCAAAATCGTCTAGTAGAGATCTGGAGTAAGATCGCTAAGATATATGCCGGCGAGCCCGCCATAGCCGGTTATGACTTGCTCAACGAACCACCCGTGTACGTGTCTGTGGCGCCTGACCTAAGCGCGTCTAATGTCTACGCGTTCTACCTAAAGGTGATACAGTCTGTTAGACAAGTTGATCAGAACCACATGATCCTCCTAGAACCATGTTGGGGTGCTGACTCTTGCCATACGCCTCCATCCGCCTTCCCAGTCAAGGACAACATCGTCTGGGCTCCACACTTCTACCCGTTATCGTGGGCTTCTAGTTATTCTCCGAGCGACATCACGATTCTCGAAAAAGAACTTGCGGAGGATTACGACAGATTCGTGGTTCAAATTGGGACTCCCATGTGGATTGGAGAGTCCGGAGCTTTCATGGACCAAACGAGTAATGACTACTGGCTACATGATGCCACGGCGCTCTTCAACAAGTACCAACTCGGATGGGCCCTCTGGCCTCCTGAGAACTCAGTGCAGGCTATTCCGAGCTCATTGTCCCCGGCGTACCCGTAGAATCCCTACGTATTCGCTTCGGAGAAAACATGCAACTTCAATTTCGTTGACTCTCATGCACTCTGACGCAGTTGCTCCTTGTGAGCTGAGTAGACATTGAGGGCTAAGGAGCCCAGAGTATCAGCTGCGACAAGAGGCAGTAGGATGTCAGGTCTGTCTAATGCCACAAGAACTGCCATCAAAGCGTAGTTGATGCCACCGAACTTTTCGGTCGAAACACCTCTCGCCGCTTCTTGGGCGCTCCTGTATCGAGAAGTCACCGCGTAGGAATGCAGAAGTGTCCCACCCAGAGCCAACAGCCCAGCCAAGAGAACAACCGTGGAACCAGTGCGTCTTACCGCCAGCAGGGTGATGCAGACGTATAACCCGATGTCTTTCGTCCTATCAGTAACCCCATCGAACCAATGGCCGAATTGACTGCTCATGTTCCTGAATCGAGCAATCTCACCATCACTAAAGTCGAGAATGTACGCCAAGAACCAAACCAAGATGCCGAGAATCCTCGTGAAGTAGCTCGACTCCTGAATCAGCACCGCTCCGCCGAGTCCGATAAAAGCGGACAGCGCGGTCACCTGATTGGGCGTGATCGGCGTCCGAGCCAACAAATATGACAGTCTTACTGAAACGTTCGAGAAGATCATAGCCATGAAATTACTGTGTTGCGGCTTTCTGACACGTGTCTCAAATTCCTTGAAGTTCATACGTTTCTCAACTCACGCCCAGCGCTCTCGGAGATCATACCTAGCATACGTCAAAAACCTGGCGGTGGGTCAAAGCGTTGTGCGAGATCTCACTCGATGACCCTTACCGTGGCCAATTCGCCACTTTGCCGTGTTGAGACCTGCTGGACGATCTCGCGCGATTTCGCGGCGGCAGATCTGAAGTCTTGCGGGGTATCAATCTCGAACCAGGGCGAACCATTTGTCCAGACAGACTTGACCAGACAGCGACTCGCTACTTCCTTGATTGCTTTTGTGTAAAACACTCCGACCTCTCCATGCTCAACTAGCGAAGCGACTGTTTCTTTGAAGATCTGTGCAGCTCCCGAATTGAAACGACAGACTCCGACATATCTACCGTGTCCTCTGTTGGAGGGAATTTCTTCTCCAATCTCAACTACTCGACTAGTTGCATCGACGATGACTTTCGTCTCGTCTTCCGGGACGGGGAGTAGTTTGTCAACCAGCACCCAACCCGCGTCTTGAGTCCCTTCCAACAGAAGCCTCTTCAAAAGCACTGGAGCAATCAAGACATCACTGTTGTGAATCAGAATGTCTCCTTCGAGGTACTCTCGCGCGAGATGAAGTGAGAACACATTATTGGTAGCCTCAAACACAGGATTCTTGATGCACAAGATCTCTACAGCCGATGACCACCTCAGACCAGATGCCAACTCCTGAAGCGTCTGAACGACTGCTTCAAAGTGAGGGCCCAGAATGACAACCACCTGAGAGAAAAGGCCAGTTGTGCTAGCCATTCGCAGAACGTGCGAAATCAATGGGCGCCCGAATACGGGAATCAGCAACTTTGGTACGGCGTTTTCCACGCCTCCGAAGCGAACACCTGCGCCAGCGGCGGGAATGATTAGCCTCATTGCATTGACGCCTCAGTCACTCGAGCCGTTACTCCTGATTCGTCTTCGAAGAATCGCAAACAAGGCACGCTTCGCGTGCAAATAGGTGTGCAGGGAAACGTTCAGACACATAACGAACAACTTTCTCGGGGCCTCGTGTGCCACAATATCGCCTGCTTGGTCAGTGCTTTGAGTGAAAACCAGTTCCCTTGCTACACTGGGAATTACTAGCGGCGTGAGCCCTGCTTTCACCTGCGACCCCTCCTTTACGCAGATCTCCTGACCTTCAGCTGCGGGAAAAATGACCTTGACCTCTGAGCCAAGTCTGATCCATCCTATGCGATCCCCCTGTGCCACAAGGTCCCCAATGGTGACCCAACATTCGATCTTCCTAGCCAAGTGGCCAGATATCTGGACAACTGCAATGCGGATCCTCTCGTTTCCTATGAAAATTGTGTTTCGCGCGTTCTTCTCAGTCCCTTTTCGATCGTCGTAGCTAATGGGAAATGACATGCCTGACTTGTAGATCGTCGAGATGACTTTTCCACTAACAGGTGCTCTGTTTACGTGTACATCAAGAAGTGACATCACGACGGATATCAACCAGAAACGCGCAACTCCTGACCAGCATGCTCTGACAACATGCTCGTTCAGATCGGTTATCCCAGGCTGCTTGAGCAGTTCTTCGAACGTCAACGACTTAATCTCGCAAACGCGCCCATCCGCGGCTGAGAGGATCCCGTCGGGAAGCAAAGTGATAGTCCTTTCCGGATCGCGATGAAATAACAATAGTCCGAATAGGACTGATAGTGCCCAGGCCCCGATCAGCGTCAGGACAAGAGTGAGGCCAGCCCAATAAGCACCTAGTAGCTCCGATGACAGTGCCGTTTTGCTCCCACTTCCCAATAAGTGGTTGAAGTATTCGAGGTTTTTGGCTTCAGGGAACTTGGCTTGGACTTCCGGACGCTAAGCCAATTCATTGAGCAGGTAGATCAAAGATCACATCTCAACGCAGGTCTTGCCAGTAGATGTCGAAGGATCCACTGGAATAGATTCGCGCGTATTGGTTCGAGTTCTGTCTTTCGATGAGGCTTGCGAGCGATTCATCGCCTTCTGTGTAGAGAACCCAACTCCCTGCTTTGTAGTTCATGACAAAATAGGAACCGGGTCTGGGGGTGGAATCCCATTGAGATCTGTAGATGTCCACGTAGTATCGCTGGTATAGCTCTCTCAATGGCGACTTGAGAGAAGCGTCAGGCGAAGTATGTGCTCCAAGGGATTGAAGGCCTTTGATTTCAGAGTCCTGAATCACTTGGAAAGAATCTTGGCCATAGTGAGCCGGAAGATGTAGACTTAACGTTATCAGCAAGACTGCCAACCCAACTACACGCCAGACCCTGTGATCAGAGTCGAACAGCCTAGCAATGCCGTAGCTAAGAGGCAGAATAGCAAAGGCAAAAATCCTCGTAGTAAATTCCTGCACATAGCCTGAAACCGCGGCAAATAGCGGTATTGCCAGGCCTAGGATCCAGAGCAGAAGTTGAAGTTTGCGTCTGTCAGACACGGTAATCAGATATATCGAAAAGGCGGAAAACAGAGCCAGCGGATAGGCCTCTACAATAGAGGCGTAGGTTCTGGCGTAGATTGTCTGAGGGGAGACAATAGGCGACATAGCGCCCAGAATGAGCGTGAGAAGATCTCGTGTCTTCACAATGCTGAGACCCCAGTAAAGTGGAAGGACGGCGAAATACGACCAGTAGGCCACGAGAACCACTACCAATGCGATGATTGTCGAATGAGCTAATCGTGGAGGATCACCTCCAAGCGTTGCCAACTTGAGTTTCGTGGCTGCTAAGTTGGCGTATCTCCACCCAAACAGCCAAAGGCTCATAGCACCAAGAGTCAAGAATGGGCTGAATGCATGTGACACTACCATCGAGCCAAAAAAAACCACCACCAAGAGGGTGTTTCTGGCTTTGTTGGAGCAAGGTGCGAGCGCAAAGCCAAAGATCAAGATGTAGAACAGGAAACCGAGCAGAGAGGTGTAAATCAACGCACCCTGCAGGTAGAAACTGAAGACGGTAACAAGGGAAGCCAAGAGCGCCGACCGGGGGCTTACCCCGAGTCTCCTGAATGACGCGCAACTCAGCAGCAGGACGATGAGGTTGTACGCTACTCCAAACAACTTCACAACAAGAGTGGAGCTCATGTCAGTCAGGACAGCGATGAATGAGAATATCATCACGGACCCGGGGAAGCACAAGAGCGGTTCGTCCACGGTATGAAAGGTGCCCGTTTGAGAGATCCATTGTGTGGCAGTTGTGCTGAAAACGGCTCGCGGATAAGCGTAGACTATGTCCCCAACGGCCGCCACAAGAATCACGAGCAAGACGGCAGGAGCCCACAGGTACTCAGGAACACGCGCGGCCATCGCAACGACAAGCAATACTAGTGACAGTACTGTTGCTACCCAAAACCCCAGAGGCATCAGCTTGACTATTGCGAAGGGGAATTCCCGTGGAACCATCGAGATCGACGTGGTTGTCAAGGCATATGTCGAAGCGGAAAAGCTGGCGACGAACAGAGGCAGGAAGATTCTTTGCGACAACCGCTGCACTCTGCTCTGACCAAGATCCCCCAAACTACTCAGCCTGAAGAAACTAACTTCGTCTCTGAATTACGTAAACATTGACGTGCTCATTCTCGCAGATATAAGCTCGAAGGTTAACGACCTGCTTCTTCCTTTGGTTGCATGGCAGCAGTTGATCGTGACCAGGGAAGCCACAGCATTTGCGCTTAGAACTGGCGGGATGGCAGGCATGCCAGCAACCTTTGTAGCCAAGTAAGATAAAGGATGCCAGCTACCGTCATTCATATGTGATGTGTACCATACTGTGAATTCACATCGAAGGCGAGCAACAAGCCATGATCATGATCGTCATCGGCACCAGACCTGAGTTCGTCAAGATGGCTAGTGTGGTCGATGCTTGCCAACGGTTGGCCGTCGACCACGAAATCGTGTTCGCGGCGCAACACTACGACTGGGAGATGTCCGAACAGTTCCTGAAGGAACTGGATCTTCCGAGACCAGATCATAGGCTCAAAGTAGGATCAGGGACCCAAGCGGTGCAGACAGGAAAAGCGATGATTGGCCTAGAGAAAGTCATCCGTGAGGATCGCCCATCCGCGGTTGCTGTACAAGGAGATACTAACACTGTCTTGGCGGGTGCCTTAGCAGCCGTGAAGTTGCATGTTCCAGTCTGTCATGTGGAGGCGGGTCTGAGGAGCCACGACTTGCGGATGCCTGAGGAGCATAACAGGCGCCTTGTTGATCACGTTTCCAGTCTTCTTTTTGCTCCGACAAATGAAGCGGCGGAAAACCTGCGAGGTGAAAGAGTGTGGGGAGACATATCCGTCACCGGCAACACGTCAATCGACGCATGTCTCAAGTTCATGAGAAAAGCTGTCAAGCGGTCATGCGTCTTGAGTAAGGTTAGGTTCGAGGAGTTTGCTGTTGCCACCTTTCACAGAGCTGAGAACGTAGATCACGCGGCGACACTGCGAACTTTCGTCAAAGTCTTGATGCGTTGCCCCATTCCGGTCGTTTTTCCAGTGCACCCAAGGACCATGGATCGTCTAAGTGGAGACAGACTGCTGGCCAAGTTGAAAGTCTGTCGGAGCGTTCAGTTATTGCCACCTGTAGGGTATCTCGATTTCCTGATGCTAATGAAGAAGTGCAGGCTCATTCTAACAGACTCTGGTGGGATACAGGAAGAAGCCACAGCTCCGAACATCAGGAAGCCCGTTCTCGTCCTTCGAAGAACAACTGACAGACCGGAGTCGGTTCAAGCTGGCTTTTCTAGACTGGTGGGTATCGAGAACGGCGAGTTGATATTGCGCGAAATTCGATCCCTCCTCGAAGATAAGATCGCACTCAGATCGAAATCACCTTTCGGGGACGGAAGAGCAGGCGATCGCATAGCGAAAGTTCTGAAGAAGACTTTTCCGATCAGGCGGTGAAACGACAGCCGCAGGATATGGCCTTGATCCGCATTCTAGTTGTTCCAAGCAGCGACTATCTAGGGCATCCCTTTCCACAAAGGCACAACCAGATATTCGAAAGACTACAGGACCATCACGACTTCGAGGTACATGTCGTCAGGTTCGCTCTATTCAAGAATGCAAGGCTGACGAGTCGCCTTCGCATCCACGAGCTGTCCGGTTCACCGAAACTGGGGATAGGTGCATACTACTTGACAAACATGAATCGTCACTCTTCGGAAATTGGAAGAATAGTCAGAGATGAAGAGATCGACTTGGTTGTACTCTCCAATCTTGCGGCTCCTTTTGCTTATGACCTGGCGAATGTACTGTTCGGGAGACAGATCCCGACCATCATGGACCTTCCCGATTACTATCCCACGAGCGCGACTGGTTACATATTCGACACATTGGCCCTGCCCGGAAGAGTCCTCGCAACGACTTTCAATATGATGCTGCGCTTCATGATACGTCGGTCAAGCGCCGTAACGGTGGCTTCAGCCGGACTCTATGAATACGCGAAGGTTCAAGGTGCTCGTCAAGTCATCTTGGTTCCCAACGGAATCTCGGAACGATTCTTAACCACACATGATGGTAGAGCGATAAGAGAACGGCTTGGCTTCGCGCCTGATGATTTCATCGTAGGGTACATTGGGAGCCTGGACTTCTGGCTGGATATTAGGACGCTTCTGGCGGGCATTCGCTTGACGAAAAAGAAGTACCCCAAGACACGATGCCTTCTTGTCGGGAAAGGCTTGCACAGTCAAGCGTATTCAGACAAGGTCGCGTCTTGGATAAAGGAAGAGGAACTGCAGAACGATGTTGTTAGACTCGACTTCGTGCCGTATGAGCAAGTTCCCGAATACATAGCGTCACTCGATGTGGGCACGATACCATTTGATGTGAGAAATCCGACAGCTTACTATGCAGCACCGAACAAGATGTGGGAATACTTGTCTCAGATGAAAGCAGTGATATCGGCTGCAATTCCAGAGGCGTTAAGAAATGCAGACTCCGTCTCAATAGCCTATGGAGCCCAAGACTACATGCGCTATTTTCTGCGCATAATGTCAGGAGACGAGCACATACTGTTGAAGAAGAAGAGAGGATATGAAAAAGCTCTTGGGTACACCTGGAGAAGGTCGGCCGACAGCTTCGCAGAAGCATGTAGGCAGATTGTCAGAGAATCATGACGGTGGGCGCTCTACCAAGTCTTAGCCTGCTTGACCCGGAAGACCATCACCTTGTGCAGGGATAGGCTAGGAAGCTTCTCTCGAAGGAGGAAGTCAAAAGGAAATGAAAGCACGGCTAGCACGCTGCTTGTCATATCCCACAGAATTTTCAGCAATCGACGGATGCCTACAAGTTCGCCTTTCAGCTGATTCGAGTAGAATCGCGAGTGTTTGAGAACTGATCCACGTAGGATGTCAAGAGGTTTTGCACCCAAAGAGGGATTGACTGGTCTCACTTCGGTCAACGAGAATTCTTGCTCTTCGAATAGACGCTTCCAAGACTCGAGGGAGCGAATCACGGTGACGTAGTCCTCGGTCACCCTTTCGCCCTTTTGTTGATCGGATGCACTTTCAAGGAGGATTACGGCGCCATCGGGTCTTAGGGTTCTGCCAAATTCGGAGATAGCTGAGACCAACTGATTCTGATCTATGACGTGCTGCAGTGCGGTGACACTGAGGACGCAGTCTAGCACACGAGGTCGAAGAGGGATATGTGATAGATCTGCATTGATCAGCATGAACTTCCTAGGCAAAAGGCGAACCTTGGCCAGGCTGAGCATTGCTGAAGACAAATCCAAGCCAATAATCTTCACACCATGATCTTCCGCTCGAGTCAACCATCGGCCAGTTCCGCATCCGATTTCGAGAACCAACTTTCCTTGGAGCGAAGCCAAGAATGGAGCTAAGGATATTTCCTGGAAAAAGTCACGGATTCTATTTACGATCTTTGTGCCTGTTGGTGCGATGACAACGGCCAACGGATCGTGGCCAAACCGTTCTGCGGTAAGATCCCAGAACTCCCTCGGATCGAAGTCACGGTGAATTTCTGTCAAGGCCTCACCTCACGAACCTCATCTGTGTTTGCCCAATACTCGGGTCCTGTGCAATGATGGGTTAGACTGGTGTTGTGAGTGTGGGTTCGTATTGTGTTGGGTGGATATAGGTTTTCCAGAACTGTTTGTAGAATTGTGGATTCGTGTATCTGACTAGGATGATTTGGAGTGTGTTCTCTAGGCCTTCTGTGCTCCAGTGCATCCATTTGTGTTTGCAGCGTTTAGAGATCTCGCCCATGAGTCGTTCGATCATGTTGGATGTGTAGGGTATCTGGATGTTCTTCAATCCGAGTTTCGCGAACGTCACCATGAATCTGGCGTTTGATTTTATGAAAGCTGCTGTCTTTGGGTAGCCTTTCATCTTCAGACGTTCTGCGAGGGCTATGAGTCCTTTCACGGTGCTCTCTATCCTTTTCCTCAGCGCCTCTCCATCATAATCCTCCAGGTGCTTCTTGACGGAGTTGACGAGGGTGTAGAGGAGCTGCTTCATCTCCACGCCTACAGTTTCTCTCTCCTGTCTGCTCATGCCTTCAGCCCAAAGCTTGTAGAGGGAGTCCTTCACTGCGTGGACCAGGTCTAATTGCCTTCGCGCATAGTCTAGGTTGAGGCGTATGCCTCGATCTGCATCTCCAACCAGGCTGCTGTTCCGAGTGTTGATGTTTCTTCCTATCTGGCTCCAGTCTTGGTTGACTGAGGCGTGGAGCAACGTCTTCGTATGGGTGTCTGGATCGTATCCGATTATGATGCGTACCTGGTTCAGTGTGGGATAGATGCTGTGGGTATTGGTGCCGTCAGCCATCACTACGGGTGGCTCCTCGCAGCTAACCTTGGCCTGGTTTGCTTCACCCAGCTGTCTGCCTATCTCCTGTACGAAGCTGTGGATGGCGCGTTTAGGAACCTTGATGCCTGTATGGTTCATGAAGTCGGTCGGTCTGAGCGTCTTGGGTGGATAATCGTGAAGCCTTATCGGCCAAGAGCATTCTCACGTCTCGACTATACTTGCGCTTCTCAATATTCAACGCGTATATGATGGGCGAGGACACTCTGCCGTCTTTCTTCATCTTGACAACTGTGAAGACCACTCTTCCAAGCTTAGTTACTAGGCTCCGTCGATAGCTGGTCGAGCGGCTCCAACCTAAGGCCTGAAGATCCTTCACCAACTCGGCTTGAAGGGCTTCTATCGCATTGGATAGGCTCGTAAGGGTCTTGATCTGCTCTCGCTCAATCAAGTCCGCCAAATCTATACGTGTCGTTACCTCGGTATCCCCATACTTCTGCAGGAGCCTGTCTCGGTGAGTCTTCGAATATCAGAGAGAGTCGGATGCGCTGAAGAGATCTAGGTGCTGTCGATCTTCGCTACTCTTCTGGTGATCGAAATAGAACCGTCCCTAAGGCAAAGAATGGTGGGCGACAAGCATCTCAGAATCCTTTGCGAAGGTGCATCATGATAGCGCTTCTAGGCCGTCTGAGTGCACGAATGGGAATGAGTATGGTGACAGCTCCGAGCAGGGCCAAGGAGGCCATCCAGAGCGAACCGTTCAACACAGGATCTACTTCCTCAGTTTTGGGTTCTCGCGGTAGGTCCCTCGCCTGTTCCGCCCACTCCATAGCTGACATGTGGTCACCTCGGTCGAGGCTCTCTTGGGCTTGTGACAGCAAAACGAGCTGCCACTTGGTAAGGAAACCTTGCGAAGTCAGTATGTCTTGTCTGACAGAATCGACGAATGCTACGGTCCGTGTGTAGTTATCTTCTTCTTGTAAGGCTAATGTTCGTAATTGGTCCACTCTGTCGAGATTGTACAACACGAATTCGTAGTGCTTCGCCGTCAGGTTGCCCTGCATCGAGTCGACTACATCATGGATTTCTCTGACATGCTCTCTGCTGAGTGGGCTGTGAAACACGGTGGATTTGAGTTCATCTGATATTCGAAGCGCTCTGTCAAACTCTGATTCAGCCAGTTTTTCCAATCGTGAGATAGTTTCGGGTGCATCCAAATAGAAGTATGCGGTCTTGTTCGAGTGAATCGTGATTGTCAGCGAGTGCTGATCATTGTCCCACGTGGAGACACAGTCAATGCATCTGGGCACCGTCGATTGAAAAACACTAGGCACGGACACCACGATGCTTCCCGTGGAGTTGCCAGAGGCTCTCAATTGAAATCGAGGAGTACCGTTGTATGAGAATGTCACGTCACTAGCTGCATAACTTGTCGGGAAAATTCGGGTCATGATGCCTGTTAGCGAAGCTGACCCCTTTCCGTTGGCGTCTACCAAAGAAGGTCCCGCATCGCTTTCTGCGAGAGCCCAATACGCCCATCCGAGGGTGTATCGGTCAAAAAGGTCCAGTGTAACGGCTAGGCTATGAAGAGTGTCTGCCTTTCTCACGTCTACCGTGGATCCCCCGAATTCTCCGATCCAAAGCGGAATCTTCCACGTACTCACGGTCAGGTTGTAAAGTCGCTGGGCAATGTTGTCAAGGTACTCGGTAGTGCCACTGACGTAGAGGTGCGGTGAAAACGCGAGATTGGTGCCCGTGGGTCTCAGAGCGATGTGTTCACCAAGAATGCAGACGCCTTCTGTCGGTTCAAAGAAGATAATGTGTCTATCATCAACGTTTCGAATATCCGAGATCAACTTCGAATAGAACTCATTCAAAATGGGCGCGAAGTCCTGCCACATGATGGTGCCGCCGTAGGGTTCGTTAAGCAAGTCATAGCCAGCAACCGCGCTTCTGTCCTTGAGCAGAGAGGCTAGGATCTTCCAAGCTTTTACCAACTCCTGCTGCAGAGCTGAATCGCGCCAGAACGTGGCAGCAGCTTGGTCTGAGGTTTTGAGTCCGGGCACAACCCACGCGGGGAAACCATCCATTTTGAGCTGGTGCATGTCGACCACGACATACATTCCCTTCTCTTCTGCAATGTCCACGACCCTCTTGACAGCGTCCAAGTACGGGGTGCTGAATCTTCCAGACGATGGTTCAAGTTCAGCCCACGAAACTGGAAGCCGGATCACGTTGAATCCCATCGATTTCGCTACGTCAAGGTACGCGCCGTATCTGGCGGACGCCACGCCTGAGCGACTGAGCTGCGGCAGGTTCACTCCTCGGAGGATCATCGTTGCTCCGTCTTCTCTAACAATCGAAGACCCGGCCACCTGGAGCCACTGAAGATCGTTTTCAGTCGCAGTTGGAGCAGCGACTGCACACGCTGCGGGCGCAATTACTAAGAGTAATAGGAAGGAAGCGCTGATTAGGACTTGGAACGACAACTGAAAGCGACTAGGAAAATCGATGATTGGCATTGCAGATCGAACCTGCTCTTTCAAGAAAAGGACCGAGTTTTCGCGCCTTTTCGGCCATTGCCTATGGGGTCGTCCATGGGTCGGCTCTTTATGTCTTCCTGACATTCGCCATGGCCGCTAATGGTCTTGAGTTCTTCTATTTCTACCCGCGGGAGGCGCAGACCATGCTTCGACCATTCGGTCTGTTGGCTATTGTGTGGCTTGTTGCGGCAGGGTTCTCGGTCCTTGGTTTGATCACTCTTGGTTTGCAAGCTGACCGCGCTGGCAGAAGAGTCACGCGTAGGCAATTGTGGGCGGTGATCTTGGGCGCCTCAATCGCGTTGATTCTGATTCTCGTTGAAGCGATTCTCTTTCAGTATCCCGCTCCGTTCTGGTGGATAGGCACGGTCGCGGTCGGAATATGCTGGCTCGGTTTCGGTGATGCGATTGTCCAGATCATTGGCGGCCGCCGCAAGTTGATGTGGGCTTTCCTTGCTTCTCTACTCGGCATCGGGGCGATCGTGGAGATCTGGAGCCTTAGCCACTGGTTCTACTCCGGTTTCGTTCCGCTTGCAGGCTATGGCAAGACATGGCCTGATCTCGAAATGAACCTCACCTACGCATGGTCTTCGTTGTTTCCGGCAATCTTCTTGGTCACCTGGCTTTCTCCAATCTGGGCATTCATTGTCGTCAAGTTGTATCGGATGGCGA
>Ga0315279_10005105_pt1 | contig 17205 bp, 14 predicted proteins | sample YL17G06_20_MG_FD_203694 | JGI IMG/M metagenome (GOLD analysis project Ga0315279, IMG submission 203694) | Sediment microbial communities from Yellowstone Lake, YNP, Wyoming, USA - YL17G06_20 | ecosystem: Environmental > Aquatic > Freshwater > Lake > Sediment | place: USA: Wyoming | collected...
GCCGCGCTATCGGGTTGATCTGGCGCGGCCCGGGAGGTGCCGTCGTATCGCGTAGTACGCCGCGGCGATGACAAGGGCCAGCGCCATGCCGCGGGCCTCGGCGGCGCTGGTATGGGACAGCAGCCACGCGACCACGATGGCGCCGAGCAGCGCCACCAGCGGCCCGCCCGGCGCACGGAACGCCCCCGGCGGCCGGGTGCCCGCCAGGCGCAGCTTCAGTGCGGCAAGGCAGACCGCAAAGTAGACGATGAGGAGCGAGACGCTCGCCAGGATGGCCAGCGGTGTGAACGCGCCGGAGATGGCGAGGACGCACGTCGTGGCCGCGTAAGCGGCGATCGCTACGTACGGCGTACGAAAACGGGGGTGAACGGCGCCGAGAGCCCGCGGCAGCATCCCACTCTGGGCAACAGGCAGGATGGTCCGCGGGCTTGCCAGCACGTCGCCGGTCAACAGGCCCAGGCCGGCGAGTGCAGTGCACACGACGACCAGGCTCCGGCCCGCAATCCCGAGGACACGTTCCGCGACCGCGGCCAGCGGCGCATCGGCATGCTGCGTGATCCCGGCGCCGAGCACGCCCTGGGTCATCACCTGCACCGACGCGTAGAGCACGATCAGGACCGCCGTGCCTCCCAGCAGCCCGCGCGGGATCGTTCGCGCCGGGTCGCGAATCTCGCCGCCCGGCGTCACCGCGCTCTCGGCGCCGGTGTAGGCGAAGAACAGCAGTAGCGAGGCTTCGCCCACTTTCGCGGTGGAGGGCCACGCAGTCCAGCGCAGCGCCTGCCAGTGCATCGCGAGCGCACCTGCGCCGATGACCAGGAGCAGCGGCAGCAGCTTGGCGGCCGTCGTCGCGACTGCCATGCGCGCTCCCTGCCGAACCCCCGCGATGTTCACCGCGGCAAGCACACCGAAGATGAGGATGAGCGCGACTGCCCGGGTGACACCGTGCGCGAGCGCCGGCACGACGGTTGCCACCGCGTCGATGAGGACGTTGGCCACCGCGGCGTCCGACGCGAGGCAGAAGCCCGGAGTGAAGATGACCCAGGCCAGGAAGCCGGCCAGTGGCCCGAACGCGTCCTCGACGTAGGCGACCGCGCCGCCGGAGCGCGTGGTCTGGCTTCCGAGCTCGGCGAAGCAGGTGAGCACGAGGGCGATGGCGACGCCGCAGACCAGGTAGGCGAGGATCGCCGCCGGCCCGAGAATCGCCGCGACGGCGGCGGGCAGCGCGAAGATCCCTGCGCCGAGCGACAGGTTGACCGCGTTGGCCCCGACCGACCAGGGGCCGAGGGCGCGGTCGAGGCGCTCGTCAGCTCGCGCAGCGTTCACCGCGGCCACATTACTCGACATGCTCGTGGTCGCGCAACGCGGCACGGTAGATAATGGCTCGCTTTCGCGGCATCCTGCGCGCTGCGCTCGCCGATCGTGTACTCAGTAGTGCACAATCAACCGGTCGATCGCGTAGCCGCCAGCCATCAAGAACGCCCAGAGCACCCCCGCCAGGATCACCGGTTTGGTGCCGGCCTGCCGGAAAGCGCCCGCCTGCGTCCGCAATCCGAGCGCGGCCAACGACGGTGGCGACGGTGACCGAGACCTTGTGGGCCTGGCCGCCGACGACCGGCTGCGTGGCGACGACCGCGGCGGCGCCGCAAATCGAACTGCCCGCGCCGATCAGCATCGCGGTCTCGCGGTCGAGGCCGAGCCACCGGATGCCGACGTAGACGGCCTGTGCCTGGGCGGCGGGGCGGCTCCTCCGGACGGCGCCAACGCTGTCTGATAACGGGCATTCCGTTAAGCTGCCGAGCGGAGACCCCGTTTATCCGGACTATCGTCGAATCGACCCCCGCATCCTGGTTTCCAGGGCGCTGGTTTCGCGTATACAATACTGGGGTGCCGTTCCAGTAGTGCTTGTCATGGCCGCGATGATCATCTTCGCTGGCCGTTTCTTTGAACGGTCGGAATGGAGTGAGCTGGAGGAAAGTTATATGAATGCGGAAAGAGGCTCAGGGAATCCAGCAAATGTCGGACCAAACGATTCAAATTACCGTCCGCTCTGGTGGTTTCTACTTTTTGTGAACGCGCTCGCTCTGATTGTTGGCCTGTTAGAGCCGCCAAGGCGCCTGATTGTAATATCATTGCTGCTTGTGGGTTGTGTGCCGGTCATAGTCTTGATGAGCCTATTGCTATGCGGCCGCCTCAAAAAATGCAAGCAATGATTTCCCAGGTTGCAGAGTAAGTTAGAGGAAGTCAGGAAGCTCGAAGCTGAAGATGCTTAAAAGCCCGAGTCATCGCCACCTATTCTACTGGGCCGGCCTTATGGTAAATCGGGGTCGGACCTGAACAAAGCAACCGGGCATCGCGTACGTCGTTCTTCAGACCGCGCCGCCCCACGCCCAGGGCGCGTACCGGCGTCGCCGCGACGACACGCACCTCGTGCCCGTGGCGCCGGGCCATGTCCGCGACCCTGAAGGCCTCTGTGCATGTCTCGACGATGACCCGACCGGGCGCCCGGCTGGACAACCATCCCTCCAACTCGTTGGTGCCGCATCGCCGCTCCTCAACGATGTCGCCTGTGCTCGTTCGCACGCAGACTTGGCTCTCTTTGCTTCCAAGATCGATGCACGCGAGGGAGTCCCATGAACGCCATCCGGCCATTCCTGCGTGATCTTGACCCTGCCCGGATGCCATGCCAAGAGGAACCACGCCAGTGAAAAGAAACGGCCGCAGTGTCGTTTGGTGCATCGCAGGTCTACTCCTGTGCGCCCCCGGGAACCCATTCGGGGCAGTCGCCGTCCGGATCAAAGTCACCGAGAACCGGCGCTACCTCCAGTACGAGAATGGCAAGCCGTTCTTCTACCTGGGCGACACCGCCTGGGAACTGTTTCATCGTCTGAATCGGGAAGAGGCCACGCAATACCTGACGAATCGCGCGCAGAAGGGCTTCACGGTGATTCAGGCCGTCGTCCTGGCGCCACTCGGCGGGCTGACCGTTCCGAATCCCTATGGCGATGTGCCGTTGCTGGATGGCGACCCGGCCAGGCCCAATGAGGCTTACTTTCGCCACGTGGATTTCGTCGTGAACAAGGCGGAAGAGCTCGGCCTTTCCATCGGAATGCTGCCGACCTGGGGCAGTTACTGGGCGTCAGGCAAGTCGATCTTCACCCCGGCCACCGCGCGCCAGTATGGCCGGTTCCTCGGCAGCAGGTATCGGGACAAGGCGGTCATCTGGATCCTCGGCGGCGACCGGTCAGTCACAACCGACGACGAACGCGCGATCATTGACGCGATGGCGGCAGGATTGACCGAGGGCGATGGCGGCGCTCACTTGAAGACATTCCATCCGACAGGGCCAGGGCTGTCGTCCATCAAACTCCATCAGGCCCCCTGGATCGATTTCAACATGTTTCAATCGTCTCACGCAGCGCGCGACCACGACAACGGATTGTATGCGGAGCACGATTACGCCCTGACGCCTGCGAAACCCACGATGGATGGAGAACCACGCTACGAGGGCATACCTGTGGGGTTCTACAATCGAAGCGCGAACGGGATTGACCGGTTCGACGACTATGACGTGCGCCAGGCGGCGTACTGGTCGCTGTTGGCCGGCGCCTGCGGCTTCACGTACGGCAACAACAATGTCTGGCAGATGTTCAGGCCCGGAATCACGGGCCCCGACGATGTCGCGCGCCGCGATCTGTTTGGCGAGCCGGGCAGCAACATCGGCGCGAATATTCCCTGGTACGAAGCGCTCGACCACCCTGGCGCGTTCCAGATGCGCCATGTGCGCCGCCTGTTCGAGTCGCTGCCGTTCACAAGACTTGTTCCGGATCAGCGCATCATTCTGAACGGCCCCGCAACCGGCGGCGCGAGAATCCGGGCTGCCCGGGCGAGCGACGGCTCATTCGCCCTCGTGTATTCGCCGCGCGGTGAGAGTTTCACGCTGGATAAGAGCATCATCAAAGCCGAACGTCAACGGCAGTACTGGTACGACCCGCGATACGGCACATCGTATGCGTTCAAGGATCAGGACAGTTGGGGCATTCAGACGTTCACGCCGCCGACCAACGGGCGGGGCAATGACTGGATACTCGTATTGGTGGATGCTGTGGCAGTGTTCCCCGTGACTGGCGGCACACGGTAGCATGATGTCGGACGCGCGGTTCGTCGGCATTCTCCACCAGGAGTGCCGCCAGTTCTGCCGGCTCGATTTTGAGCAGCAACGCCGACGCAGGCTGGCCCCTGTTCGGATTCATCGGCATCCAGTGATTCGCGAAGCGCCACTTCGAACAATGACCGGCGGGCGGATAATCGCGCCCGGATTCGAGCATCGTTCTGCTGTCGAGCTGTCGGTGCTAGAATGCCGCGGTCTCGCCTCTGACCTTGTCATCCATGCCCGTGGGCGGAGGTTCCATGCGCCTGGCGGCTGGCACACGCCTCGGCCTCGAGACGCGAGAGGGGAGTAATGGCCACGTTTCCACGCACGACTGTCGGGGGCGAATCTGTCTCGCGCATGGTCGTCGGCACCAACTGGTTCCTCGGCTGGAGCCACGCGACCGACGCCAAGGACTGGCTGATCAGGGACCTGGTCATGGAGCGGACCCGCATCGCCGAGATCCTGGCCGTGTTCTTCGCGGCAGGCGTGGACACGGTCATGGGACCGTTTCCGCACCCGCCCCTGCTCGACGCGGTGCGCGATGCCGAGCAGCGATCCGGCGTGAAGGCCGTCATCGTCAGCACGCCGACCTTCACGGTCGGTCCGCACATCCCCGCGGGCGGGTTCGACCGCGGGGAGGTGGCGCGCGTGCTCGACGAGCAGCAGGCAATCGGCGTTCGCATCTGCATGCCTCACCAGAGCACCACCGACGCGCTGGTCGACCGCTGCACGCGCACCATCCGTCACGCGGACCAGCTGTGCGCCTGGATCCGCGAGGGCGGGATGGTCCCCGGCCTCGCGTCGCACATGCCCGAGACGATCATCTACGCGGACGACACCGGCCTCGACGTGGAGACGTATGTCTCCATCTTCAACTGCGCCGGGTTCCTCATGCCGATCGAGGTGGACTGGACGGCGCAGATCATCGCGCAGGCGCGCAGGCCTGTCATGACGATCAAGCCGCTGGCGGCGGGCCAGGTCCGGCCGTTCCAGGGACTCACCTTCGCCTGGAATGCCATCCGGGACGTCGACATGGTCACGGTGGGAACCATGTCGGCCCGCGAGGCGCAGGAGTGCATCGAGCTGTCGCTGGACATCCTCGAGCGCCGCGGACCGGGGACCGTCCGACTCCAGGAGACGCGGTCCAAGCAATCGGTGAAGCGCGTGCTCGTACGCTGAGCGAACCGCCCATCGCCGGCTGACGGAGCGGGAGACAACAGATGGCGGAGACGCTCCAGGTGTCGTGCGTTCAGATGCACTGGGCGCAGTCGCTGGCCTTCAATCTCGAGCGAACGCGTCACTACATCCGGAAAGCGGCGACAGACGGCAGCCGCGTGGTGCTCTTTCCCGAGGCCAGCCTCACGAGCTACTACTTTCCCTACGCGGTCACCCTGGACCCGGGAGCGGTCGACGCCGCGCTTCGCGAGACTCGGGCGGCGGCAAGGGAACACGGCCTCTGGGTCATTGTCGGGAATCTCCGGAAGACCCGCGACCGGTTCCTGAACCTCGCCCACGTGATTGATCCGAGCGGGGAGATCGTCCACGAGTACGCGAAGGTCAACCTGGCCGGGCGGGACGAGCAGGCCCACTGCCGGGGCGGCGAGAAGCTGTCGCTCTTCGAGGTCGATGGCATCCGGTGCACGCTGGTCATCTGCCGTGATGGCAGGCACCCCGAGCTCTACCGGATCCCGGCGATGGCCGGTGCGCGGGTCCTGTTCCATCCGTCGTGCAGCTCGGACGAGATCGAGGCGGTGTGCTGGAAGCGGACCTCGGGACGGGCGCAGCAGCCGGTCGGTCCCAACTCGAAGATCTTCCACTGCGTGGCGAACACGGTCGGCCAGTCTCCCGACGGGAAGCAGACGTCCAGCGGGACGTCCTTCATCCGGGATCCGAACGGGATCCCGCTGGCCGAGGCCGGCTTCTACGAGGAGGAGATGATCACCGCGGTCCTGGACATCTCGCGGGCCGATCGCTCCTACATCCTCGACACGATGAGCCATCCTCCGTTCCTCGCCAAGTACTGGGAGCAGATGGTCCTGGAAACGGAGCACCGGAAGGACGAGAAGCCGGAGTAGCGACGGTTCACTCCCGCGGCCCCGGCGGCCGGAGACGGCGTGTGAAGACGACTATTGCGCTTGCGTGTTTCGTGCTGGGCGCAGCGGCGTGGCAGGCTGGCGACGCGCCGGGACCCGCGGCATTCACCGTGCTCGATCGGCAGCCGGCGCCCGGCCCGCAGATCACCGCGTACCTCCAGCACCAGCTCGATCGGGGGTGGCAACAGGACGAGGCGCGCCTCGCGGCCTACGCGGCCGTGCGAAGCGCCGCCGACCTCGCCAGTCTGAAGCGTTCGACCCGCGAGCGGCTCCTCGCGGCCATCGGCGGGCTGCCGGAGACGCGCACGCCGCTCAACGCGCGGGTCGTCGGCGGGGTCCCGGCGAAGGGCTACCGGATCGAGAAGGTGATCTTCGAGAGCGTGCCTGGCCTTCACGTCACGGCCGTGGTCTACGTGCCCGACGGGCCGCCCGCCCGCCGGCCGGCGGTGCTCGTGGCGTGCGGGCACAGCGCCGAGGGAAAAGCCTTCCGCAACTACCAGGAGATCGCAGCGCGCCTGGCCCGGCGCGGCTACGTGGTGTTGTGCTGGGACCCCGTCGGACAGGGTGAACGAAGCCAGTTCTGGGACGCCGCGCGTGGCCGGAGCCGGTACAACCTGATCTGCGGCGAGCACGCGGTTCTCGGAAACCTCGCGTACCTCACCGGCGTCAACTTGTCGCGCTGGAGCATCTGGGACGGCATCCGCGCGGTGGACTACCTGGTGACGAGGACCGACGTCGATCCCGGCCGGCTCGCGATCACCGGCACGAGCGGCGGCGGATTCCAGGCGGCCAGCATCGGCGCGCTCGACGAGCGCCTCGGCGTCGTGGCTCCATCCTGCTTCATCACCTCGCTCCCGATGCGCATGGCCAACCGGATCTTCGAGGACCCGGACAGCGATCCGGAACAGGATCCGTACGGAAGCGTGTCGGGCGGCGTCGACCACGCGGGGCTCCTGCTGCTCGTCCACCCGAGGCCGCTGATTGTCGCGGCCGCGGTCAGAGACTTCGTCCCGATCGAGGGCACCCGCCGGACCTTTCGCGAGGTGTCCGGGATCTACCGCCGGTTCGGCGCCGCCGACCGCGTCGCGATGGTCGAGGGCTTTCACGAGCACAGGTTCTCGGACGAGAACCAGGAGGCGGTCTTCGCGTTCATCGATCGGTTCAACGGCCTGCCGCCGCGTCACGGGTTCGACCCCTTCACGCCGCTGCCGGCCGAGGTGCTGCGGTGCACGCCGTCCGGCCAGGTGCGCGTGGACCTCGAGGGGCGATCGCTGATGGAGGTGATCCGGGACCACTACCGCGCCAACCGGGGTCGGGCCACGGCGACGCTGTCTCAGCGTTACCGCGAGAGCCTCTACCCGGGAATCGATCGCTGGCCGGTGGTCGCGCACACGGCGGGCCCGTCGACGGGTGCGATTGCGTGGGAGCTCACCGGATCGACGAAGGCCGGTGACGTGGACATCGACCGGTACCTGCTGCACCACAGCGGCCGGCTGATCATGCCCCTGCTGCACGTGCACCGCGGCCAGGCCTCCCACCGCCCGGTGCTCCTCGACATCGGCCTGAACGGGAAGGCGGGCGCCGGGGACTGGCCGCGCCTGCTCGCCCGTGTCGATGCCGGCTACGACGTCGTCTCGTTCGACGTGCGCGGCGCGGGCGAGACGCGCATGCGATACCGGGCCGTCGGTGACGATCCGGCACTGGCGCCTCCCGACGAGGCGCAGGCCTACACGAGCCCGCTGTCCGGCGTGCTCGCCAACTATGTCTACAACTCGCTGCTCACGGGCCGGCCATACTTCCTGGAGATGATCGAGGACGTCGAGATCGCCGCCCGGTTCTCGCGCGTGAAGCTCGGCGCTCCCAGGATCGTGGCAGCCGGACGGGGAGACGGTGCCGCGCTCGCGTCGGCCGCGAGCGAGGTCCTGACCGGCGTCGAGTGGCTGCCGGAGCCAGACGTGAAGCCGTTCAGATGGTCGGAGGCGGTCGAGTCGCTCGCGGAAATCTGGCCCATCCAATACCTGATGCCCGGCGGGGCCTACCTCCGGTAGGAGGCGGACGCTACCTGTCCGGGATCAGCCGCTCGGCGTTCCGAAACAGGATCTTCTCCGCCACCGTTCGATCCAGGGCGAGGCCGCACATGTCGTAGGCCGCCGTGCTCCGTTTGAACGGCGGGTTGTGCTGGACCGCGTCGGTCAACAGGAAGTCAGTGTGCGACCGGAAGAACGCCACCGTGGTCTCGACGTACCGCTCGTGCGGGTCGGCCGAGCCGATCGGGATCTCCCCCGGCTGGAAGAGGCACTGAGCCTGCATCCCCGTTGGTACGTTGGTGTCGTCGTAAACCGCGTCGGTCCCGAACAACACGCGGTCCTGGTAAGCGGTCAGGAACGCCCGCGCACCGTCCCGGCGCGTCGGGGTTCCGAGCTCGGGCAGCCGCGCGGACAGGTCGTAGTAGAGGTTCGGGAAGGCGTCGAGATCCTCGGCGGCGAGCGCGAGGCTCTCGGACCGGCTGCCGATGTGCGGGCAGATGAACACCGTGTCGGCGTGGCGGGCGATGACCTCGTTGCGCTCGCCGATCAGCTCGTCGACGCTCGGGTAGCCTTTCCGGTAGTAGCTCCACCAGGCGTACTCGCCGTAGATCACGCCGTTCCACGCGTTCCTCGCCGTAACCGGCTGCCAGAACGCGGGCGGGTCGGCCGTGTGGATCAGCACCGGGATGTCGAGCGCGCCGGCCTTCGCCCAGATCGGGTCGAGCCGTTCGTCGTCCACGCGCCACAACGTCCCGTTGGGGTGCCGGTAGTCGAGGCCGAGCGCCTTGTAGATCTTCAGGCCACGCATGCCGGCGGCCACGTCGCGCTCCATCTGCCGGGCGGCCTCGAGGCCGAAGCCCGCCTCGTTGATGCGACAGAAGTCCAGGTTGCCGAACACCGTGAAGCGGCCGGGGTGCCGCCGGAACACCTCCAGGTGGTCCGCCAGCGTCGCGCCGAAGCCGTCGTGCCATTCGAGCGTCACGGCCCGCTCGATGCCGCAGATATCCATCACCCGGACAGCCAGGTCGACGTACTGGGGGAAGACGTGCGTGTGCGCGTCGATCACCCGCATCACGCGAACTCCAGGTTCTGGATGATTCGCATGCGTATGCTCATGACGGGTCCTCCAGGAGCCGACCAACGCTGTCGGGGAGCGGGACTGCCTGCCCTCGGGCCAGCGCCCTGAGGGCAGGCCGGTCGACGGCGGGATGAATCGTGTGGGGCGAGGTGACCGAGAGCGCCGCCACGAGCACCGCCAGGTGATGCGCCTCGGCCAGCGACAGCCCTGCCGCCACGCCGGCGATGAGCCCCGCCACGTGGGCATCTCCAGCACCGGCGGTGCTCTCGACGGGTACCGTCAGCACAGGAAGATGCTGGAGCGACGCGTCATCACGAACCCAGCTGCCGTTCCTGCCGGCGGTCACCGAGAGTGCGAGACGCGGGTGCTTCGCGGCGATCCGCTCGATCGCGTGCCTGGCCTGCACGCCGGGTGCTCCGGCATCCGCGTTCAGGCCGGCCATCGCTGAGGCCTCCTCGAGATTCATCGCCACGAGATCCGCGCGGTCCGGCAGGCGGCGTGCCGCGGCCTCCGCCATCTCCCCGGTCGTGAACGCGGCCACCCGGAAGAATCCGTGGCGGGTGCCGAGGTCGAGCAGCACCGCGCGGGCGGCGAGCGGCACCTCCGGGACGGCGAGCGCCACGCCACGGCCCTGGTGGGCCGCGAACCCGGGTTCCGCGGCGTTCACCAGAGCCGCGTCAACCCTGGACGAGGCGGAGTCCGCCGTCGTCAGGTTGCCGCCCGTCCGATCGGGGTAGACGAAGCAGAACGAGAAGAGGGTCGGTACGCCTGGGAGCACGCGGACGTACCGGGTGTCCAGGGAAGCCGCCGCCATCTCGTCGAGCAGCCTCGCGCCGTGCGCGTCATCGCCGACCTGGCCGATCGGGATGGTCGAGAACCTCGGCCCGAGCAGCGTCTGAACGTAGTGGCTGATGATGTGCAGCTTGCAGTAGTCGCGGCGGTCGAGAACGCGGCAGGCGCGGCTCTCCTCGCGACCGAGCGTGTGGTTGCCCTCGAGCGCGAAGAAGCTGCCGGCGCCGATGCCGCCGACGCCGATCATGGCGCGGTAGCGCCACCGGCGGGCCTCGATGCGCAACGGTGCGGCGCCCATGCCTCGCGCCGCCATCTACGTGAGCCCGAGGTCCCACTCGGGATGCAGGCTGATGGGGTGGGTGGCCGTGTTGACCGTTGCGGTGATGAGCGCGTCCGGGTGCTCCTGCAACAGCGTGATGGGGTACTCCACTGTCACCGGGCCGAACAGCGCGACGCGGAGCGCCGTCTGCTTCCAGGCGCCGGTGTCGCTGAACAGGCGCACCTTCGTCGCGCCGAGGCACTCCTTCATGCCCAGCGTCACCGACATCGGCGGAACGAACTGGTACGCGGCCCCGAAGGTACGCTGCGCGAGGGCCAGCATCGTGTCGAGGTTGTTCTCCTGCACGCGGACGGTCGAGAGCCGCAGGTCCTCGACCGACAGCCGCGAGAAAGGATGTCGCCGGGCCTGGTTGTAGGCGACGTGCCCGTCCTGGCCCCAGCCGCCGTACGTGACGTCGATCGGCGCCGCCTCGACGGCGGCCCGGACATCGTCGACGGTCGCCGGGGTCAACCAGTGCCTCGAGGGCTCGAGCACCGCCAGTTCCGGGTCGACGGGGGCGTAGAAGTGGCGCTCCATGTAGCCGCGGAAACTATACGGATGGCCCCTGGGCAGCTCGCGTCCCTGCCAGTCGAGGCACTCGTCCATGTGGAAGACCTCGAGTCGGCGGAGGCTGACGCGCTCACGGTTGACGAGGGCCGTGAACGGCCCGTACCAGCACGCGGGGCCGCACGGCACGATCGCGCGCGTCAGGCGCCCTGCACGGTTGTTGGCGGCGATCTCGTCGGCCAGTTCGCGTGCCATCAGCGCGCCCATCGTGGCCGGGTCGGCGCACAGCCGGAAGCGGACCTTCCTGGCCGGGTGCGTTTCGAGTTCATCGCAGGGAACCCGGCACCAATCGCGAAGCTGTTGAAGGGTGAATTCGCTCATCGGGGTCACCTCTCCGGCGTTGCCACGCGGGCCTCGTCGCCGAGCCGCCTGAACATGCGGCGCATGTCGCCGTAGCCTCGCACGAGGGCCCAGAGGGAAATCACGACGAACAGGGCGAGCGACACCGCCAGCGTCGCGATCCAGGTGTAGAGCCACGCGCGCGGGCCCGCGGGGTGCATCAAGGCGAGCACCGCCAGGCCCGCGGCGCCACCCAGCGCGGCGAGACAGGCGGCCCGTCCCGCCACCGACGCCACGCGCCGGCCGATCAGCGAGCCCGCGACCATCCCGACGAACGCGGCCCCGTAGCTGACCATCCCGATCGTGCCGGTCCAGCCCACCGGGTCGTCCACGACGAAGTAGAGCAGCGTGGCGCCCGCGCCGAGCAGCAGCGAGCAGTAGGCGCCCAGCCGGTGCGCGCCCTTCCAGTACATCCCTGCGACGACCGTCCAGAACGTGCCGGCCAGGAACAGGTTCGCCGTGATCTGCAGGTAGAAGTACGTGGCGCCCGGCACGACATAGAACAGGCCCCAGCCGATGATGAAGACAGTCAGGCACAGCACGGTGAGGCGGTTGACGAGCATCTCGTGCTTCGCCTTCAGGCGCCGGCCCGCGAGCGGCATCACGATGTCCTGCGAAATCACCGAGCTCCACGCGAGCAGGTAGCCGCTATAGGTGGACATCGACGCCGCCAGCATTCCGGCCAGCACCAGGCCGGCGACACCCATCGGGAGCACCTCGGACAGGAACACGGGCAGTGCCTCGATGGCCGGCACCCGGCGGGTCCCGAGATAGGTCAGCGCGGCGATGCCCCAGACGAAGGGCAGGATGGCCCGCGCGAGGCTCAGGAAGCCGGTCCAGAAGAACACGCGGCGCACCGTCCGCGTGTCCTCCGACGAGAACGTCCGCGACGCGATCGGCGCCCACGCCGTGACGAGCGCCAGCCACGACAGGCACTGCCAGAACAGGAATGGCCAGCCGAACACCTTGTGCGCGAACGGGTTGAACCCGGGTTGGCCCAGGCGCTGCTCGACCATTGTCACCATCGGCCCCATGCCGACGCCGAAGATGCAGTAGCCCGTGATGATCACCATCGCCGCCGCCAGCACGGCGTACTGGACGTAGTTCGTGACCAGAACCGAGATCATCCCGCCGAGGGCGGTGTAGACCAGCACCATGGCCATCAGCAGCACCATGGTCCACACGATGTAGGCCTGCGGCACGCCGGTCACGATGTTGAGGAACGTGGCCTCGATAATCGGGAAGACACCGAAGTTCAACGCGCCGCCCACGGCCATCAGGACGCCCGCCAACACCCGGACGTCCCGCCCGTACCGCCGGTCGAAGAACTCGGAGATGGTGACGAGCTCGAGTTCCCTGAAGCGGTTGATGACGAAGCCCGTCGATCCCACGAGGACGTAGATGCCGGCGGGTATCAGCCCGGCGATGAACGCCGCGAAGCCGTACAGCACGCCCATCTCGGCGTAGTACATGTAGGTGATGATCCCGATCTCGGTCGCCACGAGCGAGATCATCCCCACGTGGACCCCCATGGTTCGGCCCGCGACCAGGAAGCTCGATGAGTTCCTGACGTAGCGCTGGCCGAGCGCGCCGGCGGCGAACACCGCGGCCAGGTAGACGCCGACGATCAGCCAGTCCACGTGAGCGAAGTGCATCCGGGAGCCCTCCGGCTCGCGGGTCTGCGGCCCGCGGCCTCATGCGTCCATCGGCCGGGACAGCAGCGACGACGACGCGCGGTCGAGGTACAGAGTGGTCGCGGTGTGCCAGCGCAGGGCGGACGAGGGGCGCCACACGCTGACCTCGAGCTCGAGGCACTGCTGGACGGCCTCGGCCTTCCGCCGGTCGGGAACGATCGCGATGATGCGCGTCGTCTTCAGCACCTGGCGAACCGACATCGAGACTGCCCGCGTCGGCACGTCCTCGAGGCGCGGGAACCAGCCCTCGCCGAGCTGCTGGCGCCGGCACCGCTCGTCGAGCTGGACGACCAGGTACGGCGTCTCCGTCGTGAAGTCCGCCGGGGGATCGTTGAACGCCAGGTGGCCGTTCTCGCCGATGCCGACGAACGCGAGGTCGATCGGCGCGCTGGTGATGAGCGCGCCGAGCCTGGCGCACTCGGCGTGCGGGTCGGCAGCCTCTCCGTCGATCAGGTGGAATGCGCCCGGATGCACCCGGTCGATGATCCGCTCGGTCAGGAACCGGCGGAAGCTGGCCGGGTGCGACACCGGCAGGCCGATGTACTCGTCGAGGTGGAAGAACTCCGTTCTCGACCAGTCGATGCCGGGCATCTTTGCGAGCGCCTCGAGGAACTCGAATTGCGCCGCGCCGGTCGCGGCGATGAGCCGCGCGTGGCCGGTCGCGGCGATGGCGGCCCTGATGAGGCCGGACGCCTCGACGGCCGCGGCGGCGGCGAGGACGGGCTTCGACTCGAAGATCCGGACTTCCATGCTTCCTCCTCCACGGCAGATTCGTGCCGATTCTCAGGCGTCGAACGCCCGCACGGGGGCGAGGCGCTCTTCGTCGTAGCGAAGCGTGCCCAGTTGCTCCATGCGCGCGAACGCGTCGGCCTGCGAGGCGAACGCCGCGATGGCCGACCGCTTGATCGCCGCGCTGCGCGCGTCGAGCGGGTATGCGGCGACCGGTGCCGGCAGCGGCTCCCAGACCTGGTAGACCCAGACCTGGTAGACGTAGATACGCCGGATCCTCACTGGCGGGCCCAGTTCGGGCATCAGCGTCTCGCGCGCCTGCACGCACGCCACCAGGCCGGCCTCCGCGATGACCTTGTGATCCGGATGGAAGTCCAGTTCACTCGGCAGGACCACGGTCGAGGGCCGACAGTCCCGGATGATACGGAACAGCTCCTGGTACGCGCCCGGTTGGCCGTCCGGGGTCTCCCAGCACTGGTAGTTGCGCACGGACATGTCCGGGTAGCGCAGGAACCTGATCCGGTCGGGCGACACGCCCAAGCGCCCGTACGCGACTACGGCCTCGCGCTCGCGCCGTTCGGCGAAGCCGTCGCGCTCGGCCAGCGAGTGGTAGCCCAGGCGGCCGTCGCTCGCGATCACGACGACCGGCGGCACCGGCAGGTTCGCGATGAACCCGCCGCACCCGACGATGCCGTCGTCGTCGTGCGGTGAGACGACGAGCACCGTCCCGGCGTCCGCCGGGCTGACGAGATCGACACGCGATGATCCGGTCATGGCCCGTTCTCCGTTCCGCGGGTGTCGCCGGTCGCCCTCGAGCGATTCCCCTGCACCAGGTCACAGCCTGCGCACGTTGAAGCCGCCATCGACCATCAGGACCTGGCCCGTCGAGTACGCCAGGTCGCCCCGGGCCAGCATGGCCACGGCGCGGCCGACGTCGTCGGGCAGCCCCCAGCGAGGCTGGACGAGGAGCCCTTCCGCGATCATGCGGTCGTACTTCGCCTCGACCTCCGCGGTCATGTCGGTGCGGACGATGCCGGGCCGGACGTCGTAGACCGGGATGTCCCACTCGCCGAGCCGGGCCGCCCAGAGCTGGGTCGCCATGCTCAGGCCCGACTTGGCGACACAGTACTCGCCGCGGTTCACCGACGCCGTCGTCGCCGAGATCGACGAGACGTTGACGACGGAGCCGCGGAAGGCCGGGTCGGCGCGTTTCTGCTCGATCATCCAGCGCGCGACGGACTGAGTGAGGAAATACGGACCCTGGAGGTTCGTGCGCAGCACCTTCTCGAAGCTCTCCTCGGAGGCCTCCAGGAGGTCGCGGCGCTCGGGCGGCGCGATCCCGGCGCTGTTGACCAGGACGTGGAGGCGGCCGAACTGCGCGCGCACGGCCTGCACGAGCGCTTCGCGCGCCGCGCGGTCGGCGACGTCGCAGCGGCTGTAGAAGACGTCCGTGCCGTGGCGCCTGAGCGATTCGAGGGCGCCGGCGGCGGCGCCCTCCTCGCGCCGGCCGCACACCGCCAGGTCGAACCGCTCGCGCGCCAGGTGCTCGGCGATGCCGAGGCCAATCCCGCGCGTGCCCCCGGTGACCAATGCCACCCGTGCCTGTGTCATCGTGCCCTCACGGATTGAGCGGCGGCACCTTCACCCAGCTTCTCGTGTGCCAGGACTCGAGCCCCAGCTCGGCCAGCTGCACGCCCTTCGCGCCCGCCAGCAGGTCCCACGGGAACGGGTCGTCGCAGGCGACGTGCCGCAGGAACAGCTCCCACTCGATCCGGAAGGCGTTCCCGTGCGCCTCGACCTCGGGCAGGAGCTGCCAGTCGGCGCGGTAGTCGCCGGGCGTCGCGACGTCGGGGTTCCACACCGGCCGAGGGGTGGCGGCGGCGGGCTGTACCCAGCAGTTCCGCAGGCCCGCCACGGCGGAGCCCTTCGTGCCGTCCACCTGGATCGTCAGCAGGTCGTCGCGGCGCACGCGGACGCACCACGACGAGTTGAACTGGGCGACGATCCCGCCCTCGAGCTCGAACGTCGCGTAGGCCGCGTCGTCGGCGGTGCAGTCGTAGGGCCGGCCGGCCTCGTCCCAGCGGCGATCGACGTGCGTGGCGCCGAGGCACGAGACCGCGGTGACCCGGCCGAAGATCTCGTCGAGCACGTAGCGCCAGTGGGCGAACATGTCGGCGACGATGCCGCCGCCGTCCTCGGCGCGGTAGTTCCACGACGGGCGCTGCGCCGGGATGGTGTCCCCCTCGAACACCCAGTAGCCGAACTCGCCGCGGATCGACAGGACGCGCCCGAAGAACCCGCTCGCGCACAGGCGCCGCAGGGCGACGAGGCCCGGCAGCCACAGCTTGTCCTGGACCACGCCATGCTTGACGCCCGCCTCGCGCGCGAGCCGGTAGAGGTCCAGCGCCTCGGCCATCGTGACCGCGGTGGGTTTCTCGCAGTAGACGTGCTTGCCGGCGGCAATCGCCCGCCGGACCGCGGCGGCGCGCCGGTCGGTGGTCTGCGCGTCGAAGTAGACGGTGTAGGCCGGGTCCGCCAGCACGGTGTCGAGGTCGGTCGTCCACGTCAGCCCGCCTGCCCGCGCGGCGAGCGGTTCGAGCTTCCCGGGGTTGCGGCCGACCAGAATCGGGTCGGGCATGATCGCGGTGCCGTCAGGCAGGCCGATGCCGCCATCGCTGCGGATGGCGGCGATCGAGCGCAGGAGGTGCTGATTGGCGCCCATCCGCCCGCTGACGCCGTTCATGATGATGCCGATACGCCGGGTGGTCACGTCGTGTTCTCCTCGTTACGCCCGTTGCGGTCGCGCCTCCTCCGGGAGCGGCGGCGCGTCGACGCCGGCGCGGGGCAGCGTGCCGTCGAGCTCCTGCCGCCAGTGCGCGACTTCGCCGGCCGGGCCGTAGCAGTAGATCATCTTCAGCGGCGTCTGCCCGAGATTCGTGATCTGGTGGAAGACGCCGGGCGGGATCGCCACCGCCTGGCCCGCGACGAGGACGGCGCGCTCGTCGCCCAGGCACATCTCGCCGGTGCCCTCGATGACGAGATACACCTCTTCCTGTTCCTGGTTGTGCCAGGGCACCTGCCCGCCGTCCGAATCGAGCGTCACCAGGCCCAGCGCGAAATGAGCGGACTGAACGGGCGACTGCCCGCCGACGACGTTCTTCGTGCAGCGCCCGGCCGGGAAGCGGCGCCCCTCGGTGATGGTCAGATCGATAACCTTCATGCGGGTCCCCAAAACGTCAGGTACGGCTCGCGCCGGATGATGCGCTGCAGGTAGAGCGCCGCCTCGCGGAGGTGGTAGTCGCCCCACATGCTGGACTCGCCGCACGGCACCGTCCGGCCGGGCGGGACGGCGTCCCAGCCATTCGGCCGGTGATACACCGAGTGCAGGAGCAGGCCTTCGTGACGCCGGTCGACGCC
>Ga0315279_10005107_pt1 | contig 17195 bp, 15 predicted proteins | sample YL17G06_20_MG_FD_203694 | JGI IMG/M metagenome (GOLD analysis project Ga0315279, IMG submission 203694) | Sediment microbial communities from Yellowstone Lake, YNP, Wyoming, USA - YL17G06_20 | ecosystem: Environmental > Aquatic > Freshwater > Lake > Sediment | place: USA: Wyoming | collected...
GAGCCCTTTTTTACTTTTTCCCCAACTTTTTGCCATAAGCAAAGAGATTGCCCGCCTGAAATATCTCCATCTGTACCTGGGTGAAGGGTTCGCCCTTCATGGCGGCATTGCAACCGCACAGGCAGAGGATGACGCCACTTGCATAATCCACTTCGATAGTATCGCCATTTTTGATGCCAACATCACCGATGCCGGGACAGGTGATGATTGGGAATCCAGCATTAATGGCGTTGCGTTTGTAAATTGCACCGAATGATTCGCCGATGAGGGCGGTAATCCCGAGGGCGCGGAAACAATCCACCGCTTGATGACGTGAGGAGCCAGCGCCAAAGTTGCACCCTACGAAAAGTATATCACCTGCTTTTGACTTCTGCGGGAAATCCTTCCACCCCGCAAGATTCCCAAAGGCATATTTCCCCATTTCCTTAATGTCCGTCACGGCAAGATGGGCATTATGATAAATCTGGTCTGTGTCAATATCACAGAGCAATTTACCATCAGGACCGGTTATCATCCAGACATCTCCCCTCACAACGGTCTCTTTGCTCATATTTCAAACCTTTCAAAAGTTTTCTGGGAATAATTCATAACCTTTGTTCTTTGCGATATGCAATCCTTTTCAATTATCATTGATACAAAATACTGGCATGGGGCGGTTTCTTCTTATGCGTCATGATAAAGTTGAATATCCTTGACATATAGCGGCTCTGTCCAGATAGAGTAAAGGTGAATATGTGCAATCCGGCATATTATGTTTTGAATCTGTTACCCTGCGGATGAGAAGAAATGGCTCGTCTTGTCATTGAATCTGGTGTTGATATCGGAATGGTTTTTCCCATTACCGCCATGTCTGTCACCATCGGGCGCAGTGTATCCAACGCCATTCAGGTGATTGACCGTAGGGTTTCACGGCATCATGTGGAGATTTTCTTAAAGGAGAGTGTATATTATCTCCGCGACCTTGGAAGCAAGAATGGCACATTTATCAATACCAAGCCCGTGACCAAGGATGTCCCGCTTTCAAACGGCGCTCACATCACAATAGGTGAGACAACCCTGATTTATGAATTCGGTCCTGAGGATGTTTCCAGTCTGGCGGATACAACCTCCAGAAACATCCGGATTGTGGAAGACACGGGCTGGGGTGAGCGCCTGGCTTCAGTTGCCGCCGGAAAACAGACCCCCATTGAACTTGAAGTTCCGAAGGATGAGGCGGGATTTCAAATGGATTCAAAGAAACGCCTTGCCATTTTATATCAGGTTGCCGATGCCATCCGCAATATCCTCAACTTAGACGAACTCCTTGGGCGAATCATGAATATAATATATGAGGTGGTTCAGCCCGACAGGGGTTTTATAATGCTTCTGGATGAAACAGGCAGGGAATTAGTTCCCAAGGCAGTCAAGATGATGAATGAAGAGGAGGCAGGGGAGATAACCATCAGCAGCACCATTGTCCATCAGTGTCTGAGCGACCGCCTTTCCATCCTCGTCTCAAACGCTGCCAGTGACCAGCGTTTTGCCGCGTCGGAGAGTATCATCTTAAATAAGATTCTTTCTGCCATCTGTTCTCCTCTCATTTACAAGGACGAGATATTTGGCGTTATATATGTAGATACGCGTAAAAGGGTAGTCTCTTACGGGCGGGAGGAACTTGAACTCTTGAACGGCATTGCCAACCAGTCCGCCATGGCGATTGCCAATGCCAAATTGCACGCCCGACTTGTGGAACAGCATAAAATCGCAAAAGAGATGGAGATTGCCCGCACTATACAGATGAATCTCCTGCCCAAGGTTTATCCCGCAATGGAAAATATTGAAATTTCCGCCATGAGCCTTCCCGCCAAAAAGGTGGGCGGGGATTATTATGATTTCATTCGGCTTGGTGATGGCGGGCAGTATGGAATTGTGGTTGCAGATGTCTCCGGCAAGGGGGTTCCCGCGGCAATTATGCTTGGCACCATCCGTGCCTCACTTCTCATCATTGCCCAGCAAAAGGATGCAGATGTGCTTTCCGTCATATCAAAGCTGAACAAGATGGCATGCAGGGATGCCTCCAACAATATGTTTATAACTATGGTTTACGGTATCATTGACCCTGTAAAGCGAGTCTTTGAATACACCAATGCGGGACATGTCTATCCCCTTGTTTTTGATTCCTCTAATAAGGTTCACCAGCTGAAAAAGGGGGGATATTTCCTCGGAATCATGGAAAACGCGGAGTATGAATCACAGTCCATCTCACTTCGCCCCGGACAGACCATTGTGTTATACAGCGACGGCGTAACCGATACGATGAACAAATCGGGCGAGTTATTCGGGATTGACCGGCTGAAAAAGGTGGTGCGTTCCCATCTGCACTGCACAGCCCAGGAGATTCGCGATTCCATTCATGAGGCATGCCAGGTTTTCAGAAAAGAGCAGGAACAGTTTGATGACTTCACCGCCATAATTATCAAAGTGATGTGATGGCAAAAGGACATGGAGCCAATGAAGTTGAATGCAAGTTTATTGTGTTTTTCATTTTTGCAATAAAAAGAAAAGGAGTCCATCATGCGCAGGCGTTTATTCATGATTGTTCTCTTGTGTGTGATTGCTGTCAGCGCCCCCGCCGGTATTGTGAGCTACTTCAGGGACCGCGGTGCGGATTTTCTGGATATCTTTCTTTTCCGCATTAGTGCGCCACGGGGAGCGAGGGGGATTGGTTTTCGTGCACGCGCCACGGCACTTGCACAGGTCGGCGCGGTTTATTTTGAAGGTGAGCATTTTGGTATTGACCGCCGTGGCATCGGTGTCTGGGAGGAACACCGCAAACAGGGCGGTATAAGCCTCCTCTCCTTTTCCTCCGTGGAAAATGAGATTATCTGGGGGAATTATTTCCTCAAGCCGGATACCCCGTGGATGAGATTTCAGGAACGTGGACTCATCCGGAACGATATTTACTGGGATGATGGACGCAAGCATTTTTTTTCCGTCAGCGTAGAGTTGCAGCCCTCGATTCTACCCGGTTTTGAAATAGGCATCTATCCCGTGGAAATCCTGGATTTTGCTGTTGGATTTCTGACCCTTGACCCCCAGAATGATGACCTTGCCAGGGTGCAGAAATATGCGCCGGAATTTGAGGAAAAGGAAACGACCCCAACAATGGAGCTCAAGGAATTGCCCGCGGATTTTGAGACCCTGAAGAAATCCACGGTGCCCCTCTCTCATGAACCAGGGAAATTTCATTCCATGACAAACAAGGCAGAAAGCCCCGTTGAACCGCTTAAGACCATGACGGATATGCAGGGGAAAAAGCCGGAGGAGAAAAAGCCTGAATCGCCCGTTGAGCCGGCAAAAGCAATCAAGCCAAAATCCGAAACACCTCCTGCGCCCGTGGGACAGCCTGTGCCAACCCCATCTAAAAATCTTCCCGCATCATCAACACCTGCCACCAAAGAAAAATCATGAAAGTGCGGAACGTCACTTTGCTGTGTATGGGGTGGAATTTGCCGGGAATGATAGATATGCCTCCGGGAGGGCGGAGGTGGTGCCTGACTGGAATCATATCCCCGCACTTTTGAAATAAGGTTCTTTCATAAAGAAAGGCAAAATTATTCTTCCCGCCTTCATGCTATAATCGTTTCATCCAAGTCGTGAGCGTTTGGAGAGGTAATTGACCAGCAGGATATCAAGTGGGATGGATGTGATTAGTTGCACATAATCTATCCCATGCTGGGCGCAGCGTATCCTGTATTCCTCGCAGAATTTTTCACATTCCCTGATGTAAGACTCACGTATCAGACGTGGATATACGGGCATGGTCTTCCCTGTTTCAATGTCCAGAAATTCTGACAGGTCTTCAAAGGGGAATTCTTTTTCATAAGGGTCAAGGATGTGGAAGAGGATGACCTCATGTTTTTTATGGCGGAAGTGGGCAAGACCGCGCATGACTGCCTCCGGGTCATCAAAGAGGTCGGAGAGGACAATGATGAGACCCCGGCGTTTCAGTCTCTGAGCAAGGGTGTGGAACACACTGCTCAGACTTGTCTCCGAACCTGTTTTTTCCTGTTCAAGGGCGAGCAGGATGTTTTTCAGGTGGCGCGGGTTCGCATGGGGCGCAATGAAGGTGCGCAGGTCTGTGTCAAAGACCACCAACCCCACTGAGTCCTGCTGACGAATCATCAGATAGGCGAGGGATGCGGCGGCGTAACATGCGTATTGAAATTTCGTGAGGACGCCTGATTTGTATCCCATCGAGCCACTTGCATCGAGCAGGATTGTCGCCTTGAGATTCGTCTCCTCCTGGAAACGTTTGATGTAATAGCGGTCGGATTTGGCAAGAACCTTCCAGTCAAGGTGACGCAGGTTGTCTCCGGGACAGTATTTGCGGTATTCGGAAAATTCAACGCTGAAACCCTGATAAGGGCTTCGGTGCAGACCCGTTATAAACCCCTCTACCACGAGCCTTGCCACAAGATTGAGGTTGGAGAGTTTTGCCAGCAGAACCGGGTCAAGATATATATAATGTTTCTGCATTATATACGCACCAGGGAGTTCATATTGTAATTATCAACCGAGAGTGTTGATGAAATCCCTTGCCCGCATTATCGAGAAACGGGCGCTTATATGGTCAAGTATTTGTTCAGCCAGTTTGAGTTTCATCTTTATCGAATGCCGGAAAAAGCCGCTTCCGCGCATCGTTGGAGTCAGAGAAATACCTCGGGTATCCACAAAATCAACGCCGTGGAAGAGGTAGAGGAGTGGTATTCCGTCTGAGATATATCTCTCAATACAACGGCGGTAATAATCAAAACCTCGCTCCAGAATAATGCCGAAATGAAACGGCAGGCGCAGGTTTGGCGAGACACTTACCGGCAGTTCGTACAAACCCGCGCCCTCCTTAACAGGATGGGGTCTGAGCGGTTTCAGACCTCCGGCGAATGAACCATACTGCCTTTTTGCCTCATGGAAACGCCCTGAGATGTAAAAGTCAATGAGGCGCATCACGAATCCCCACCATGTGGGAAATAATGAGGAATCATACCGGAAGCCGAGCGAGGCAACCGTCTTCAGGACGCGTGGATGTGCATTATAACCCGGTGCGCGAAATCCCACCGGATAATTCTCCTTCCCCCAGTTCTGCTTTTCCATCACGCCTGTGAGTGTTTTCTGCGCCCGGTCAATGTTAGCCCTAATTTCCTCATCCTGAAGGAGACTCAAGCCAAGTGTGTGGTCATAGGAATGATTACCTATTTCATGTCCGTTGGCGAGAATACTGAAAATCCGCGCCGCCTTGCGCTCCATCCCGGCGTCGCGTCCAACGACAAAAATTGTCGCCGGTATCCCTTTCTTGCTTAGGAGATCGAGAAGGCATGGGATTCCCTCCTCATAGACATGGTCATGTTCAAAAAAATCATCCTCGGTCAGTCCATAACATCGGCGAATAGCCCAGATGCCGTCCAAGTCAATCTGGATAAAGGCGGGCGGTTTCAAATAATTGGTCTCCTGATGCGGGTGCGCTCAGGCTTTCAGGGTAAAGGTCTGGTAACCCTTTTCCTCCTCAAACCATTCCACCTCGACATCCTTCACCTCGGAGAGGTGGGGACCCTGTCTCAGGTCTTCGATGAGGGAGCGGAGTTTCTCCGGATTGCCCTCAGCCTCCACCTCCACATCGCCGTCATGACAATTCCGCACATATCCCTGCAAGCCATAGGTTGTTGCCTTGCGCATGATAAAATATCGGAATCCGATACCCTGCACCATACCCTTTACCCTTGCCAGTATCCGGCTCATATCTACCTCTCCGTGACATTCAATGCATTTATATTGACTTTATGGCAGATGAAATATTTGCCGGTCAAGTCTTATCCCTCCGCCGTTCCCTTGTTAACGATATAGACCCCGCTTAATAAAAGAAGCGCGCCGAGGATGATGATAGGTGTGATTGGCTCGCCCAGAAAAAGATAACTGGTCATTAAGGATGAAACAGGGATGAGATAAATAAATGAGGCAACCTTGCTGGAGGAAAGTCTTCTGAGCGCCCATATCCAGACCGTGTTCCCTGCACATGTGCAAAGACAGGAGAGAAATAAGAGCGCCAGCCATGCCCTGAAACTCATGTGGCTTATTGCAATAATATCGCTCTTTCCGAATGAAGGGATGAGGGGAATTGTCCCGAGGATAATCGGCATCGCCGTCACGGTGAAGGCATCAAATCGTCCTGAGAGAGATTTGCATGCCACTGTATAAATTGCCCATGATATCGGGGCAAGTAGTGTGATAATGGCATAGAGATAATATCCCATCTTACCATTCTGACCAGCGCTCAGCCGCACAAGGATAAATAACCCAACCATAGAAATCAACATACCGATAAGTTTTCCATAAGTTGACCTTTCTTTCAAAAATAAAACGGATAGTAAGAGTGTAAATATAGGGGAGAGGTTTATGATGAGACTTGCAATGCCAGCAGGGATGCGCACCTCACCCATGGCGAGCGCCATGTTGTATCCAATAACGCCGAAAAAGGCGGCAAGTGTCAGACTGCCATAACACCTTCTTAACATCTCACCTGCAGGACGCTTGTCTTTTATTAGAATGATGAACAGGAAAAAGGGGAGGACAGATGTGAAACGAATCTTAACAAGCTGTAAGGGTGTGAGAAAATTCAGCAGGTATTTGATTGCAGGAAAGGCGCCACCCCAGATGACACAGGTGAGTATCAGAAGAAGATAGACAAACGCTTTGGATGTCTGTTTGATTGTCTTAAACCCTGTGCTGTTTCTTAATATCAAGCAGTCATCATCGTGTATTCAGATATTCAAATGCGGCAAGGAGCGCCTTACTGCCCTCGCCGCATGCCACGATTATCTGTTTGGCTGGCACATCAGTCACGTCACCCGCGGCAAAGATGCCCTCTATGTTTGTCCGGCATTTCGGGTCAACAATAATCTCTTTAAATTCGTTCTTTTTCACATCAGGGGCGATATGTGAGACAGGCATGGAGCCAATTTCCACAAAGACTCCCTGAACCGGCAGCTCAAACAGCTCGCCCTCGCGACGAACCTTGATTCCCTTCACAAAGGTGTCGCCATAAACGGTCTCCACCTTTGATTGTGTGTAAAATACGACCTTGCCGCTCGCCTTTGCCTTTTCCACCATGATGGGGTCAGCCTTTATAATGGGGGTAAACTCAATAACACAAATCTTGTTAGCAATATTTATAAGTTGAAGAACGGCATCCAGACCGGCGTTGCCGCCGCCCACAACAGCAACATCCATACCTGCAAACAGGGGTCCATCACACGTGGCACAATAAGTTACCCCGCGGTTCATATACTTCATCTCTCCCTCTGCGCCGAGCATACGGGGTTTTCGTCCCGAGGCAATAATCACCGTTCTGGCTTCATATTCGCCCTTATCACTTGTGATGTGGATAGCGCCGCCTTCTCGCCTGACCAGTTTTACCTCCTCCTCCACTTTTAATCCCACGTTGAACTTTTCCAGATGCTCCCTGAACTTGGTGACGAGTTCGGGTCCGGTGATGAATTGATAACCGATGTAATTTTCTATATCGCCGCTCCAGGAGGTCTGCCCGCCAATGTCCTTTGAGATGATGAGAAAATTCATGCGTTTGCGGGCACCATAGACGCCTGCGGTAATGCCGGCAGGTCCGGCACCTATGATGATAAGGTCATACATCATTTCAACCCCAGTTCCTCCATAATGGCAGACTTATCGAAACCGATAATGATTTTACCATCAATATCAATCACAGGGACGCCCATCTGCCCCGATTTTTGAATCATCGACTTTGCCGCCTCCCGGTCCTTCCCGACGTCGATATTTTCAAAGGGAATCTTGTTCTCAGTCAGAAAATTCTTTGCCATTGTGCAATATGGACATGTTGATGTGGAATAAACGATGACTTTTTTCATAAGTTCTTTCCCTCCGGATATTTATTAAAAACATGAAATTTATTCACCACAGTCCGCCTCGGGCGGACACAGAGTGCATAGAGAATTTCCGATATTTTCTTTTGACACTTTCACGATTTAAGTAAATTTCCATCATGGTTTCCATCGACTGCCCGGTTTAAAAATGGGGATACCCTCGCGGCACAAGGGGCATACATCCGGGGCAAAGGTCTCAATGGAAAGCGTGACCCAGGGATACAGCCCCTCCGGTGGATTGAAGTGTCCATCGCTGCGGTCACAGATTGCCGTGAAACCCACAACCTTCGCCCCTGAGGCTTCCGCAATGGCTTTGAGTTCCTGCACCGAGCCGCCCGTTGTGACAACATCCTCGGCAATCAGTACACGCTCATTTTCACGGATGGAAAAGCCCCTGCGGAGTTTCATCTCGCCACTGACACGTTCCGCAAAAATGCCACGGCAGGAAAGCGCACGCGCCAGCTCATAACCTAACACAATACCGCCCAGCGCCGGACTCAGGACCACATCCGGCTTTTTGTCGGCAAGGCGTATTGCAAGCTCCCTTGAGATGAACTCAGCATGTTGAGGATATTGTAAAATCAGGGCGCACTGAAGATATCCGTGGCTGTGCAGACCGGAGGTGAGCTGAAAGTGTCCCTCCTGAAAGGCACCGGTTTGTGTCAGAATCTCGCGGGCTTTTTCCGGCAGATGGGGGAATTTCATATCTGTGCTCCTTAATAACTAATAAAAAGAAAAAGGTTTCATTTTGTTACTGACTCTTAAAATACGAAAAATTCCTGACTTTAGATTCTTTCTGCCGCCTCTGGAGTCCGTTCAATTCTGTCATGATATTGTTTTTTATGAAGTCGCAATTTTTGATGATAGTTTGTCGGGCTTCGATATGAATCGCAGTGTTATTGTATTTGAAAAGGGAGTCTGCAATGTTCAGGGATGAGTCCTTCGTGGCAAAAAGCCCTGTGGAGCAGTTGGTGATTTCAAGATTTTGCCCTTCAAGGCTGCCTGCGTCCAGCCTGATGCCTGTGGAGGCGTTTTCTATGATGGCGTTGGAGATTCTAAATCTGGCGTCCGGTGCGCCCGGGTGAATCCTGATTCCGCCCCACCCTTCTTCACCCGTGAAGATTATACGGACATCCTCATCGCCGATAGCCGTGAGCAAACCTTCTATCACAAGAGATACCCCCCTGGCGAAATGGAGTTCCGTTCCAGGTTCAATGAAAAGGGTTGCTCCATTTTGAATTGTGAGTGGTTTGTTGATATAATACGGGCTTGAGTAAGCATAAAGTGTGATATTGCCCGATGTTCTGAGTTCAATCCTGCCCGGAGGCGGGGATGGGGCGCAGAATACAAACTCCTTGCTCGCAGGACTTGTATTCCCCAACCTGTCAACACTCACAGCGTAAAAATAATATGTGAATCCCGGCTGGATATCCGAATCGGTAAATTCCGGTTCCTCTGACTTGCCGAACTTCAGAAATACTTTTTGGGTATTGGTGGATTTGTAAAGGACGAAATGGTCGAAATCCTCATCCCGTGGCGGTGTAATATAGATGTGAAAATCCTTTTTTGAAGAGCGGATATTGATGATGGCGGGCGTTACAGGGGGGATTGTATCAATACGAAAGACATCTTTGATATCCACCTTCTGGTCGGTGAATTTTCCATCCGTTACAGAGGCGTTGACGATGGCATAATCCAGCCTGTCGCCGCTCTGCACCTCGTAAAGTCCCTGATAGGTGCCCGGCTTGATTTCACTCATAGGGATGTGGTAGCGGAGATTTCCAATGTCAAATGTTGCAGTTTTCCCGGATGTGGCAGTCATTGTTACAAAAATCCTGTCCCCTTTTTTCAAAACATGCGCGGGTGTGTCCACCTTGATTTTCTGGATAAATTGTGGACAGTTGGGTTTTGGCAGGACAATATCCGGGAAATCCTCAATCATCCGATGGGCAAGCCGTTCATAGGTGGCAAGGTTTTCCGATTTGTTCATATGCCAGAGGGTCTGGACAATGGAGGTGAGGATACCAAGCAGGGAATCAGCGGGGGCGATGGTGCGGTTATAAGCAGTAACCGTATCGGAAAAGATGACAGCTCTCCTTCGGGCATCGTAAAGACTCACGCTCACACGCACCTTCTGATGGGCATAGAGGATGAGGTATGATTTTGTAACATCATCGACCGTGCCATAGAAAAGCGCATCCGCCTTGAGTTTGGCGGCTATGATGTCGGGGGATGTATCCAGAGGGTTTTTACCATTGGCTATAGCCATTTGCGCCAGCGTCTCATCCACGACGCCCAGTTCAACATCCTGATAATTCAGGCGGGCAAAGGCGTCATAAAATGATGCGCGGGCGAGCTCTGCGGCACCGTGCTTGTCTGTCTTGTTGATGAAAGGAAGGACAGCTATTCTTATCGGGGGGTTGTGTTCAAAGGCGACTCTGTCGAGTTTCGGGTTGACATTGAAAGTAAAGAGGCATCCGGAGAGAAAGAAAAGTAATGGGAACATTCCCCCAGGTATGTAAAATGCCCAGTACTTTTGTGTCGATATCTTAATACAAGTATGGTCTGTCATCATGAACCGGGTTGCAAAATCTCCCTGATTATGTGTTGGAAAAAATAAAGAGCACAGGTTCTTTTACGAGTTCAAGTTTATTTTTTTCTTTTTATGGACTTTTAGAGAGTTAATGATGACTCTAACTTCGTCCGGATTGGTGCATGAAAAAGCTTGCGCGAGAGGATTATGATGAATGATATTTCACTCCAATTTTGCGGCGTTTTCAAAGGAGGCTTTCATGAGGGCTGCTGTGATTGGGATGGGGTATGTGGGACTTCCCCTCGCCGTGGAAATTGCACTGGCGGGTATTGATGTGGTTGGAATCGACCTTGTAAAGGAGAAGGTGGATGCGATTAATGCAGGTCGTTCCTATATTGGAGATGTTGAGACGAAAGTCCTTGTCCGCCTTGTGCGTGAGGGGAAACTTTCCGCAACAACGGCTTTCTCCGTCTTGAAGAGCGCCGACGCCGTCATTATCTGTGTCCCCACGCCGCTCAGAAAAACGAAAGACCCCGATATCTCTTATATCATATCCGCAGTTGAGGAGGTTGCAAAGTATCTTCATAAGGGAGAGCTCATCATTCTGGAGAGCACAACTTATCCGGGGACAACGGATGAGTGCCTTCTGCCCCGCTTTGAGCAGAGCGGGCTTAAGGTAGGAAAGGATTTCTTCCTTGTCTTTTCACCGGAGCGTGTTGACCCGGGCAACAAGGTTTTCAAGACAAAGAACACGCCCAAGATTATAGGCGGCATCACGCTCGCCTGCACAAATGCCGCCCTGAAGTTTTACGGCCGCGTCTTTGACAGTGTCATCCCCGTCTCATCTTCAAAATGCGCCGAAATGGTGAAGCTCCTCGAAAATACATTCCGCAGTGTGAATATCGGGATGGTTAATGAGATGGCGCTCATGTGCGATAAACTTGGCTTAGACGTATGGGAGGTCATTGACGCCGCTGCCACCAAGCCGTTCGGCTTCATGCCTTTTTATCCCGGTCCCGGTCTCGGCGGACACTGCATCCCGATTGACCCACATTATCTCTCATGGAAATTGAAGGCATTGAATTATTATGCCAAGTTCATTGAGATTGCCGGTGAAATCAATGCCGGGATGCCGGAGTTCGTGGTGAAAAGGCTCGACCTGCTTCTCAATGAGGGAGGGAAACCAATCAAGGGCTCAAAAATCCTCATTCTCGGCGTGGCTTATAAAAGGGATGTGAGCGACCTGCGGGAATCGCCTGCACTGGATGTCATCAATCTCCTTGTGAAACGCGGTGCAAAGGTCTCATACAACGACCCGTATATTCCAAAGATAGAGGAGGCTGGGCACAGGATGAAGAGCATCCGGCTCACTCCTTTTGTCCTCTCCTCGGCGGATTGCGTGCTCATCGTCACAAATCACTCCTGCTATGATTTCAAAAAGATTTGCAATAGTGCGCGTCTTGTTTTTGACACAAGGAATGCGACTCAGGGTGTCAAAACACGTACCAGGATTGTGAAACTTTAATAATTCACAGTTATAAAAGTTTGTTGAATCGCATCTTATACGCTGAATCTTAAAGCAATGCTTCGCTACATCATTCGGCGGTTATTATACTCCCTCACACTTGTTGCCGGCGTGATGCTCGTTCTTTTTCTCCTCTATCACGTCCTGGGCGGATCTGAGATGGTCGTCATGCGGATGGTGGGCAAGCATGCCACCCCCCAGGAAATCCAGAATCTCCGCCACATGTATGGATTTGACAAAGGTTATCCTGCCCAGCTCCGGGAGATTGTATGGAAGTGCCTGACATTTGATTTCGGACGTTCCATCTCCACGCGGCAGAAAATCAGCACCATGCTTTATGAGGGGGCTGGACCCTCTCTGACCCTGATGCTTCCCGCCTTTATCATAACTGTCCTCCTTGCCATCAGTGTGGCGCTTCTTTGCGCATATAAACGCAACAGCCTCTTTGACCGCACCATTGTTGTGTTATCCGTAGGTGGGATGAGCATCTCCATCATGGCTTATATCATTCTTGGACAATATCTCCTCGCTTACAAGATGCGCCTTTTCCCAATATCGGGCTATGAGCCGGGATTGCAGGCGGCGAGGTATATCCTGCTTCCACTCATCATTTATGTTGCAGTGTCAACGGGCTCGGATGTGCGTCTTTATCGCACCTTCATATTAAACGAGATAAACCAGGATTATGTCCGCACCGCCCTTGCCAAGGGTGTTGGTATAATGCGGCTCCTTTTCAAACACGTCCTTAAAAATGCCATGATTCCCATCATCACTCAGGTGGTGATTGAGGTTCCCTTCCTCATTATGGGTTCTTTACTCCTGGAAAATTTCTTCGGCATTCCGGGACTGGGAAATATGAGCATTGAGGCGCTTGGCAACTGGGATTTCCCCGTCCTCATGGCAGTGACGTATCTGGGTTCACTCCTGTTTATCGTCGGGAATCTCCTTTCGGATATTCTGTATGCGGTGGTTGACCCGCGTGTGAGGCTTGTGTGAAAGTGAGGGTTGAAAAAATTGAGAATCAGGTTTTCGCGAAATAGTTTGTGGGCGCTTGCGATACGTCAACTTGGGAAGAACAAGATTGCGATGATTTCCCTGACGGTGATTCTGGTTTACATAATTATTGCGTTAGGCGTTCAGACCGGGCTCATCGCCGCACACTATAATGAGAAGCACGAAAGCGCAAAAGAGATTGCGCCGGGGGAAGTGCGGATGATGTATCGGGAATACGAACCGCCGGGAAGAGATTTCTGGTTCGGAACAGACCTTTTTGGACGCGATGTATTTCAGATGACGCTTTATGGTGTCCGGACGGCGCTCATGATTGGTCTGATTACCTCCCTGATTGCCATTCCAATCGGGGTTTTGTTCGGGGCGGTGGCGGGCTATTTCGGCGGCATTATAGATGAGATTGTGGTATGGTTTTATTCTGCGGTTGCTTCCATCCCGAGCCTTCTGCTCCTCATTTCGCTGAGCCTCCTTTTGGGACGCGGATTGAAAGGGGTGTATCTGGCAATTGGATTGACATCATGGGTGTCGCTCTGCCGCCTGGTGCGCGGTGAGGTTACCAAAATCAAGAGGATGGAGTATGTGCAGGCGGCAAGGGCGCTTGGAGCCAGTCATACACGGATTATCTTCCGTCATATCATCCCCAATCTCTTCCACCTTATTATCATCAGTTTCACCCTCGGTTTCTGCTATGCCATAAAGTCTGAGGTGATACTGAGCTACCTGGGAATTGGCGTCGAACTGGGACAGCCAAGCTGGGGGAATATGATTCAGACGGCGAGGCAGGAGCTCCTGCGCGGAGTGTGGTGGCAATTTGGTGCCGCCACGCTTGCAATGTTTTTCATCGTGCTTGCATTCAACCTGTTTGGTGACGCCCTGCGCGACGCCCTCGACCCGCGATTAAAAACCTGAATCAGGCACAGATCAATGCCGAAGATTAATAGTATTCCTTTATATACTCATAAGCCCTATTGAATAACTCTTCGTCTTTGTGCAATTGATATTTCAAGAGTGTCTTGCGTAGAGATCTTTGAACTTCCCTTTCTCCGGGAATTGTATTTTGCCAGCCGGGAAAACGGACCAGCCTCACAATCTCATCAATGTCATTTACGATTCTTTCCACGATAACCGGTGTCTTATCGGTTTTCAATTCGAGGAACAACTCGGTCAATGCGGTTTTGGCTGATTTCTGTTGTTCAACGGTGGCTGTCTGTTTTTCAACTTGCAGGGTTTCTTTGGCTATTTCGCAAAGTTGTTTGATAAAGTCTATGCTGTTTATCAATCCTTTTTCGGCTTTGTCGCGCAATGCTTCCAGTCGTTCGCTTAATTGCCTGAATACAGGATTGCCTCGCTGCCCTCCCAAACGGCTTTGCAATATTTTCAAAATCTTCTGCGCTTCATTCGGGTCTTTCTTATTCATAAGATTGTCAATCACATCTGCATCCAGAATCATTTCTTCCATGTCGTGACTGATGCCATCAACATGAATATGCTCGTGTATAAGCGCGGTGGTCTGCGCACCTAAAGCGTGCCACAATAATCTGCCTTTATCGTCAGATGTGGGTTTCACAGAGATATAAACCTGCGATAGCCATTTATAATCTTTCTGGAATTGGTTTAAAACCTCATCAGGAGAAAGGGCTTCCCAAAGTTTGGATAAAGCGCTGAAATCTTTTGCAAAGGCATCTCTCTTTTCGTCTGTGTTGATGCAATCCTGCGCCGCTTGTAACCCATCAAATCCTTCAATATCTCGGTTCAAATCCGCAAAATGTGCCATACAAAGAGCCATTTGTGCGGGAAGTTTATTCTTTAGTTCTTGCAGATTTGTGATGACTGTTTTTACTGTTTCCTCGTCAAATGCCAGGGCGTTGGCTGTATCGTCAAAGACGCCGAAATAATCCACAATTCGGCCAAATGTTTTATTGGGGAACAAACGATTGGTTCTGCAAATAGCCTGTATCAGTGTATGGTCTTTCAGCGATTTATCCAAATAGAGGGTTTGCAGAATCGGGGCGTCAAAACCCGTCAATAGTTTGGCGGTTACAATCAGGAATTTCAAGGGCGAATCGGCATCATTGAAAGATTCCACCACTTTTTCCTGCTTGTCTTTATCCATCCCCCATCGCTGTTTGAATTCAAAATCATCGTTGGCGGATGTGCTCATAACAACGACACTTGCCTCGGTTGGCAGCAGTTTGTCCAATTCTTCTTTATATTGAACGCAGGCATAGCGGTCGGGAGTTACAATCATGGCTTTAAAAGTTTCCGGCTCCACATGCTTTTGAAAATGCTCCACAATATCATGCGCAATGGCATTAACCCGTTCAGGTGTCTTTAAAAACACCGCCATGTTGGCGGCTTTCCTGCTGAGCGTATTTCTATCCTCTTCGCTCAGGTCATTTGCCATTTCCTGAAAAGCGATATCCAGACTTTCCTTGTCAATATGGTAATTGGGCAGACGCGGCTCGAAATGCAAAGGCAACGTGGCATTATCGCGAATACTCTCCTGAAAGGTATAGCGGCTCATATAACCGCCGGTATCTTCTTCCGAGCCGAAAGCCCAAAAAGTATTCTTGTCGGCTTTGTTTATGGGTGTTCCGGTCAGACCAAACAAAAACGCATTTGGCAGAGCCGCTCTCATTTTTCTTCCCAAATCGCCCTCCTGCGTTCTGTGCGCTTCATCCACCATGACAATGATGTTTTCCCGCTTGTTCATGTCGGGATAGGCATCTTTGAATTTGTGAATCATGGTAATAATGATTTTGCGAGAGTCTCTCTCCAACAGATCATGCAGTTCTTTGATGTTGTCTGTGGTTACCATATTCGGCACTTCAGCGGAATTGAATGTGGCTGTAATTTGCGTGTCCAAATCCACTCTATCCACCACAATCAGGACAGTTGGGTTTCCAAGTTCCTGCTGTTTTCGCAACTTTTGTGCGGCAAAGAGCATGAGCAGGGATTTCCCCGAACCCTGAAAATGCCAGATCAACCCTTTCTTGATTCTGCCCTCTTTGACTCGCTCCACAATGGCATTTGCTCCTTCGTATTGCTGATAGCGGCACACTACTTTTATTTTCTTCCGTTGATTGCTTGTGGCATAAACTGTAAAATACTGCAAAATATCAAACAGGGTGGATGGCTTCAATAAATGGGTGATCTGCTTGGCAACATCCTGCAATCCCGCAAAATATATCAACTCATCTTTCTCATCTTCGATACGCCAGGGCGACCAGAACTCCAAAGGCGTCCTGACTCCGCCAATGAAAACTTCCTTGCCTTCCGTGGCGAATGAAAACACATTGGGGACAAATAACTGCGGAACGGCGTTCTCATAAACCACGTGAATATCATGCGCGGCGTCCAGCCAGCTGATGGCGGGGCGAACAGGCGTTTTGGATTCTCCCACCACAAGGGGAATACCGTTTACAAACATCACAATATCCGGGATCTTTATTTCCCTTGCCTGAATTCTGAACTGATTGGAAAGAATGAAAGAATTATTCTTCTTCGTCTCAAAATCAATCAGGCAAATGGGAACATGTTCGTGGTTTTTGCCAATGGGCAGGGAGACTTCGCCCCGAAGCCATTTGGCAAATTCCTCGTTGGCGCGCACCAAACCCACATTGCCAACGGTAATTAAAATTGCCCTGAGTTTGCGAATGACTTCCTCGGCTTGTTCGGGATTGGCGGCTATGGCGGGATTAAGGCGAATGAGCGCCTCTTTCAGTTCTTTCTCAATAAATACTTCGGTAATCTCACGCTGTAACAATTCGGGCTTCACATATTTCCATTTAACACTGTCCCCATAACTCAAAGATTCTTCTTCTACAGGCGCATCTTGATAAACGTTCAGATTCACGCCCGTGAGCTGATGAATGATGAAATATTCCACACTGTTTAATTCATTAAATATGCTCATCCCAGTATCTCGTTTAAAAGTTTTTGTTTCAGTGTTTTTAAGACGCTGATTTGCTGATTTATCAAAGAATGTGATTCTCGTAATTGATTAAAAACCGCCACAATCTTTTCTTGTGTCTTGATGTCGGGTATGGAAAGTTCAAAGCCTGACAAATCTCTCCATTTGGTGCGTGGGGAAAGCGAACCTGCCGATGTGCTGACCGCATGATTGATAAATGCTTCTGATGAAACGTAATAAGGAAGCAAATCTGCAAGCATGTTTTTCCCTTTTGCTCTT
>Ga0315279_10005108_pt1 | contig 17189 bp, 11 predicted proteins | sample YL17G06_20_MG_FD_203694 | JGI IMG/M metagenome (GOLD analysis project Ga0315279, IMG submission 203694) | Sediment microbial communities from Yellowstone Lake, YNP, Wyoming, USA - YL17G06_20 | ecosystem: Environmental > Aquatic > Freshwater > Lake > Sediment | place: USA: Wyoming | collected...
CGATTACCCACAAGACCGACGTGGGCGGAGTCCGCTTGAACCTGGCCAATGCGGACGCGGTGCGCCACGCCTACCGCGCCATCGAATCCTCGGTACGCGAAAAAGTCGGCGCGCAGCACTTCCAGGGAGTTGCGGTGCAGTCGATGATCAAGCTCGAGGGGTACGAGTTGATCATCGGCAGCAGCCTCGACGTGCAATTCGGCCCGGTGCTGCTTTTCGGCACGGGCGGGCAGTTGGTGGAAGTGTACAAGGATCGCGCGCTCGCGCTCCCGCCCCTGAACACCACCCTGGCACGGCGCATGATGGAGCGGACCAAGATTCACTCCGCTTTGAAGGGCGTGCGCGGGCGGAAGGCCGTGGATCTGAAGGCGCTCGAACAGATCATGGTGCGCTTCAGCCATCTGGTGGTCGAGCAGCACTGGGTCAAGGAAATCGACATCAATCCGCTGCTGGCCTCGGAGGACCGGCTGGTCGCGCTCGACGCCCGCGTCGTCCTGCACGGGCCGGAAGTCACCGAAAACGCCCTGCCCAAGCTCGCCATCCGGCCCTACCCGTCGCAATATGTGGCGCCGTGGACGATGCGGGATGGGACGGAGGTCACGATCCGCCCGCTCCGGCCGGAGGACGAGCCCCTGCTGGTCAAGTTCCACGAGACGCTCTCCGAGCAGAGCGTCTATATGCGCTACTTCCACATGGTCGCCCTCACCCAGCGCATCGCGCACGATCGGCTCCTGCGCATCTGCTATCTGGATTACGACCGGGAATTGGCCCTGGTGGCCGACTACAAACACCCGGAGACCGGAGAGCACGAGATCCTTGGCGTGGCCAGACTGAGCCGCGAACCGGGCACCGACGAGGCCCAGTTCGGAGTGCTCGTCGCCGACCCGGTGCAGAAGCTCGGGTTGGGCGCGGAACTGGTGCACCGCCTGTTGGCCATCGGGCGCGAGGAGAAGATCCGAAAAATCACCGCGGAAATGCTACCGGATAATTACGCCATGCAGAAGGTCTGCGAGCGGCTGGGCTTCCGCCTGGAACGCCTGGCCGAAGAAGGCGTGGTGCGGGCGCAGATTGAATTGCTGTAGCGGAGGAGTGGGGAGTCAGAAGTCAGGAGACATAAACGCTGTAGGGGCAGGCCTCGTGCCTGTCCTTGTCACTACATACAGATCAGCCAACGGAAGAGCGGGGGATGATTGCTCGCGCGCGGGCCGTATTCTATTTGTTCGCGCGCGACAAGAAATCCGCGACTCGCGGGTTGTCCCTTTTCAGGCGGCAGCACCTGGTGGGATGGTCGGGATTCTTGGGATTGGGAATCTGATGGAGCTCAATCAGGCTGAGCTCGACCGCCCTATTGAAGGCCAGACTCTTCTGGGAAAACACGCCTTCGACTATATTGTTGAGGAAATGGCTCACCGCAACAAACTTCAGGCGGTTCTCTGCAGCTCCCAGCTTGCTAAGGATCGTTTCGATCGAAATACCCTCGTCGATCGGGAATGGCTGCGGCGCTCCCCTTTTTGCCGGAATTATCCCCAGGAGTTCTTCGACGGGGGTGTACCTTTCGCCCACGAAGTTCTGTAGGTCCCTGCTCGCCGTTGCTCGAATGCCGATGACATGAACAGTTCTCCCCTTTTGCTGGAGCCTCTTCACAACGGGTATGAAGTCTCGGTCCCCACAAACCAAGACGAAGGTGTCAAAGTCAGTCCGCTCTCTTGCGAGTTCTAGGGCGTCGAGGCTCATTTCTATGTCGGCTGCATTCTTCCGCCGCCCGTCTTCGTACGTCTTGGAGAATACGTGACGGGTTTCAACATTGTTCCGCTAAAACTGCGATTGTAGGCCCCGGAAGTCGTCGTGATCGAAGTCTGCATAGGCAATAACGATTGTCAGCTGACCATACTTCCCAGCTTCACTCTTTAATGATTCTAGAAACTTCGAGAGTTCTGGTTCCAGGTGATATTCCCGCACCATTGACCAATGGACATTTTCGTAGTCGATCAGAAGTGCTACCTGTCCCACCAGCAGACCTCCAAGCGAAGGACAAAATACTTAAGGGGAGACCACCCCTTGCGAGGCGACCTCCCCTCTAAGTAGCGTAAATAATATAGCGCAACAATTGTCACCAGTCGCGGCCCTGTTGTCAAGCACTTTGTTGCGCCGGGCTAACTGGTATAATGGCTGGCCGCTTTGCTCATCATCCGGGAGGGGGGCGCATGTTCAAAACCATCGAGTGGACCGAAGACGGCGTGCGGATGATTGACCAGACGCGGCTGCCGGCCGAGGAGGTCTATCGCACGTGCCGGGACTACCGCGAGGTGGCCGAAGCGATCCGCGCCATGGTCATCCGCGGCGCGCCGGCCATCGGTGTGGCGGCAGGCATGGGTATCGCGCTGGGAGTGAAGGATTCAGCCGCCAGAACCGTCGCCGAGTTGCGCGCCGAGTTTGAAACCATCGCAGACACCATCTCGAAGACGCGTCCCACGGCGGTGAACCTTTTCTGGGCGGTGAAGAGGATGCGGGAGGTTTTTGAGAAGACTCTCGCGGCACAGGCGAGCGAAACCGACAAGCGCGCGGCGGCCCGAGCGCGTCTGGTGGAAGAAGCGCAGCGCATCCTGGCCGAAGACATCGCCGTCAACCAGGCGATCGGCCGGCACGGCGCGGCGCTGCTGCCGGAGGCGGGGACCGTGCTCACCCACTGCAACGCGGGGGCCCTCGCCACAGGAGGCTACGGGACGGCGCTGGGAGTGATCCGCGCCGCGGTGGCAGCAGGGAAGAAAATCAAGGTGTTTGCCGATGAGACGCGGCCTTTTCTCCAGGGCGCGCGCCTGACCGCCTGGGAGCTGGCCAAGGACAATATCCCGGTTACCCTCATCACCGACAACATGGCCGGCCACTTCATGCAGCGGGGAGGAATCCAGGCGGTAATCGTCGGCGCCGACCGCATCGCCGCGAACGGCGACGTGGCCAACAAGATCGGTACGTACACCCTGGCCGTGCTGGCCAAGGAAAACAGCATCCCCTTTTATGTTGCCGCGCCGCTTTCCACGATTGACCTGAATACTTCTTCCGGCGATGAAATCCCCATTGAAGAGCGCTCTCCCCGCGAGGTGACGCATTGGGCAGGAGTCCCCACTGCTCCGGAGGGAATCGAGGCGCGGCACCCGGCCTTTGACGTCACGCCGCACCGCTACGTCACCGCCATCATCACCGAACGCGGCCTCGCCCGCGCGCCCTACACCGCGCGCCTGAAAGCCTTGTTCGCGTAGGGTTGGCTTCTACGCCTGGGGCGCGGGGGACGGATTCAGGACGCGGGACTTGCGCCGGATGAGATAGGCCACGACAAGGAAACACCCAGCGGAAACCAGATTCGCGGCCACGCCAAGCAGCAAACCGTGGCGGAGTTCAGACAGATCCGAGACCCGCCCCACCAGCACCGGCGCCACGGTGTCTCCGGCTAGGTGAATGACGAACAGGTAGAGGGCAAAGGCGAAGCTGTGCGCCCGCTCCGGTGTCAGGTCGTGAATGACGGCGGTGGCGGGGCCGTGGTAGCAGGTCAAGAAGAAACTCGCCGCTAGAACACAGAGGAGGAATTCGAACAGCGAGTCGGTACTGACGGCCCAATAGAGGAAAGGCGTGCCGAGCAAGAGCGTGGCGCCGATCGTGACGGCACGACCCCAGACCCAGCGGCGCTGGAGGGTGTCAGCGACGTAGCCGCCCAAGAGCACGCCCCCGACCGAGCCCACGAGCACCAAGAGCCCTATCGAGGAAGATGCCCGCGCCACGGTCAGTTCGTGATAGCGGGTGGCGAAGGTCGGACCCCAGGTGATGAACGCCGTGCCAGCGAACACCACGAACATGCCGCCCACCACGACCATCAGGTAGGCAGGGATTTTGAGCAAACTGGGAATGGACGGCGGCTTGTCAGGCCGAAGGGAAACGGGCACGTGAAGCCGGTAGGCGAAAAGTGCCAAGAGAAAGCCGGGCAGGCCGACCAGAAAGAAGGCGTGGCGCCAACCCACCCATTGCGAGAGCATCCCGCCGACCGCCAGGCCGAGCACGCCGCCTACCAGCATGCCCAGGTTAAAGACGCTCTGGACGCGCGCGCGGAAGCTCGGGGGGAAAGAATCGGAAATCATCGCGGTGCCGGCAGGCGCGTAGGCGCCTTCGCCTACGCCCACCAGGCCGCGGGCTCCCACCAAGAACCGGAAAGTCGTTGCCATCCCCGACAGCAAGGTAGCCACGCTCCAGAAAAACACGCCGAAGGCCATGATCCTTTGCCGCGAGCCTCGGTCCGACCAGAAACCAAACGGCAAAACTGCCAGGGAGTGCACCAGGATGACCACCGAAGCCAGCAGTCCCAGGCGGGAATCGCTCACCCCAAACTCGTCCTTCAGGAACGGGAACATGGGGATGACAACCAGGCGGTCGAAGTAGTTGAGGAGGTTGACAAGAGTCAGGATGAGCAGCACCTTCCATTGCCAACCGGTGAAATGGAGCCATCCGAGGCCCCGGCGGCGGAAGGCAACCGGCTTCTCTTCCTGGAGTTGCGGCGGCGTTTGCATCGGAGGCGCCATGAGGCGAGCTTGGCTCCTGCACCGCCCCCCATCCTGGCGCGGGACAGGACAACTATTCTAGGCAGGCCAACAGGCGGCGGCGAGTGATTTCCGGAGCCAAGGGACGACGCGCGCCAACCCCATCATTCGTAGTGAAGAGCCACGATGGGGTCCAGGCGAGACGCTTTCATGGCGGGCCACATGCCGAAGAAAAGTCCGATGCTGACCGCCACCACAAAACCGACAAAAACCGACCACAAGGGTACCACAGAAGGCAGGGCGGGAACGAAAGTCCGGATGAGGAAACTCAGGGTGCAACCCAGCAGAATGCCCAGAATCCCTCCCATGCCGGTGAGGGTCATGGCCTCGAGCAGGAACTGCCAGGTAATGTCGCTGCGGCGGGCGCCGATGGCCTTACGCACGCCAATTTCGCGGGTGCGCTCGGTGACCGAGACCAGCATGATGTTCATCACCCCAATGCCGCCCACCAGCAACCCGATGGAAGAGATCACCACCGTCACCAGCACCACGGTGCCCATGATGTCGCGGAACTGTGTGATCAGCGATTCGGCCGTGGCGATGCCGAAATTGTCGGGGTCGGAATACTTCACGTTGCGGCGGCGCCGCAGCAGGCTGCGCACCTCGTCCTGGGCCTGGTTGAGCTTTCCGGGCGCGGCCCGGGCCGTGATGAGGTTCTCCTTGGCTTCCGCGTAAATCTTCTTGAAGGTGAAATAGGGAGTTGCGATGGTCCGGTCGCCCCCCGAATCGCCCAGAACCTGCTTGCGCTTTTGTAACGTGCCGATGACTTCGAAGCTGCGGCCATCCACCAGGATGTTTTTTCCGATGGGGTCTTCGCCTTGAAAGAGTCGCTCGACGATGTCGGCGCCGATTACTACCACGTCCCGCCGGTGCAGATTGTCAACATCGTTAAAGAGGCGGCCATCCTTCAGTTCGGCGTTGATGTTGGCGAAGTGTTCGGGGGTGGGCCCGCTGAATTCGGTATCCAATATTTCCTGGCCCTTATACTTTGCCCCCATGGACGGCCCCCAACGAATGATCTCCACGGCGACCGACTCCACCGAAGGGCAAAGGTCGCGGATAGCCATAGCGTCTTCGTAAGTGAGCGGCTTGCGCATCCACTCTTCGTGGGTCAAGTGCGACCGGAATCCCGGCTCGAACTTGAAGATAAAGAGGGTACGCGTACCAAAACCCTCAGCCATCTCGACCACTTGCTGGTCTAGGCCCTGGAAGATAGAAGCTACGCCGATGACGGTGGCGGTCCCGATGAGCACGCCGAGAATCGTCAGAAACGCCCGGAACTTGTGGGTCCGGAGCGTGTCCAGGGCCAGCCCCAGGTTTTCGCGAATATTCTGCCGTTGAACGGTCACGCTTATGCCTCCGTGCGTAGGGCCTCAATGGGATCAAGCCGGGCGGCCTTGCTGGCAGGATAGATCCCAAAGAAGAGTCCCACCCCCGTCGAAAGCACCAGGCCGATCACCACCGCATTCAGGGGCACCGAAGAGGTAAAGTAGATATCCACGATCTTGCTGACGAGGAGCGAAAGGCAAACGCCGGTGGCGCCGCCCGTGGCGGCCATGACGCTGGACTCAATGATAAACTGCATCAGGATGTCGCGCCGCCGGGCCCCCAACGACTTGCGGATGCCGATCTCGTGCGTGCGCTCGGTGACGCTGGCCAGCATAATGTTCATGATGACGATACCGCCCACCACCATGAACACGGCCACGATGCCGATGGTCACGGCGAAGATCGCGCCGGTCAACTTCTTCCAGGCATTCATGAGAGTCTCGGAGGCGTTGATTCCGAAAGTGTCGTCCTCCTGGTAAGGGATGTGGCGCCGCGCCCGCAGCAAGGCCCGGGCCGCGTCTTCGAGGACCAGCATTTGCTGCCCATTCCAGGCCTGTACGTTCACCGCGAGCTGGGGGCGCGCTATGTAGACCTTCTGGAACGTAGTCAGTGGGATATGAACGAACTTGTCCTGACTCTGGCCGAAGGTGCTGCCGATGCGGGCGGCCACGCCGATGACCCGGAAGGGAATGCCGCGGACCGTGACCTCTTTGTCGAGAGGATCCACCGTAGGGAAGAACTCATCCACTAGGTCGCGGCCAATAAAGCACACCATCGCGCTATGGTCGTAGTCCGACTGGGTTAAGTAGCGGCCTATCTCCACTTTTGCCTGGCCAATGTCGATCATGCTGGGGGTGGTGCCGACCAGGTCAACCTCGTACAGGATCTGGCCCTGGTAGCGGGCGTCTGTGTCTCCCCGCAAGCTTGCCTCGGCCCCGATGTTCTTGTAGTTGGCCAGGTTCTCCTTCAGGAACTCGTATTCCTCGAGACGCACCGGCTGATTGCGGCGCCGCGCTTTCAGCCAGTTCTCGTAGCCCTGTGCCCACTGCCACTGGTGGATGATGAAGACGTTGGTGCCCAGGTTGGCGATGCGCTCCGCAATGTAAAGGTTCATGCCGTTGACGACGGACATCACCGAAATCAGGGTGGTAGTAGCAATCACCACGCCCAGCAGGGTGAGGAAGGAGCGGAGTTTGTGGGTGCGCAAGGCTTCCAGGGCAAGCCAGAACGCCTCACGCGCGGTGACCCAGACGTTGACTAATCTGCGCCGCCTTATCATGGTTGGGCTGACTTCTGCCACCGCGCCTTCCCTCCGCCGCCTGCTTGCCGGTCGTGCCCTGACTTAGCTGACGCGCTCATCGCGGTCGATCTTTCCATCGCGAATGTGCAGAATGCGATGGGCGTGCGCGGCAATGTCGTGCTCGTGGGTGACAAGCACGATGGTGTGGCCGACCTCGTGCAGGCGGTCGAACAACTTCATGATTTCCTCGCCGGTGGTCGAGTCGAGGTTCCCTGTGGGCTCGTCGGCCAGGATGATCGAGGGGTTGTTGACCAGGGCGCGAGCGACGGCCACACGTTGCCGCTGGCCTCCGGAGAGCTCGTTGGGGCGGTGGTGCATCCGGTCGGCAAGGTCCACCTTCCGCAAGGCGTCCTGGGCCTTTTCCATGCGCTCCTTGGCTGGCGTCCCGTTATAGATGAGCGGCAGCTCCACATTATGCAGCGCAGTGGCGCGGGCTAGCAGGTTGAACGTCTGGAATACGAACCCGATTTCCTTGTTGCGGATGTAAGCCAGCTCGTCGTCCAAGAGTTCGCTCACCAGGCTGCCGTTGAGCCAGTAATGCCCCCGGCTGGGAGTGTCCAGGCAACCGATCAAGTTCATCAGCGTGGACTTGCCGGAGCCGGAAGGCCCCATGATGGCCACGTACTCCCCGCGCTCGATCTCGAAGGAGACCCCGCAGAGAGCGTGGACAGCAATCGCCTCGCCCATGGCATAAGTCTTCCAGAGGTCTTCCGTCCGGATCATGACGCCATCCCGTGGCGTCACGCTTTCCCGCCTGGGGGACGGAGCAACTTGTGATCCCATCGGCGCTTCCTTTCCTTTCCCCATGGCGTCACGCGCCAACCCTTCAACCGCTTAGGAAGCCGGTCCGCCGGCCTTTACGGCGCTGTTGTCCACCTTCACCTTGGTGTTGTTTTTCAGGGTGCGCAGGACGCTGAAGCTTCCCGTCACGATTTCGTCGCCAGGCTTGACGCCACTGAGCACTTCCATATCCGTGGTGCCCATAATGCCGGTCTCCACCTGGGTGAAGACCGCGCGGCCGTTCTTCAGGACGAAGACTCCCTGGACTTCTTCCTTGCTTTTGTCCTTTTCTTTGCTCGCGCCGCTGGCGGGCTTGGCGTCCGTGGCCGCCGCCTGTACGGTCCCCTTGGCCCCCTTGCCTTTGGCGTCCTTGTCGCTTTCTTCCAGGTCTCGCCTGGTGCGGATGGCGAGGGCTTGAATCGGGACCGTGACTGCGTCCTGCCGAGTGGCGGTAGTGATTTTGGCGGTGGTGGAAAGGCCCGGTCGCAGGCCCGGCGGGGGATCATCGAGCGTTACGACTACCTTGAAGTCCTTGGCCTCTTCCGTGGTGGTCGAACTCTGGCCGCTGGTCAGACCGGAAGTGCGCCCGATGGCGCTCTGCCCGATCTCCGTGACGTGCCCCTTGAAGGTCTTGTTGCGGACGGCGTCAATGGTCACTTCCGCCGGCTGGCCCAGCTTCACATTCACGATGTCGGTCTCATCCACCTTCACTTCCGCGGTGATGGTGGAGAGGTCGGAGACCTGATAGAGCAGGCTGCCGGGCGAATTCTGGATTCCGGGCACGACGTTCTCACCCACGTGCACCGGCAATGCGGTCACAATGCCGTCCAGGGGTGAGGTGTAGATGGTCTTGGCACGCAGGTCGTTGACCCGCACCAGCGCGGCGCGCATCTGAGCGACACGGGCGCGTGACATGTCGCGATTGTAAATTATCTGCTGGTACTGCGCCTTGGCTTGCGTCACGCGCGCTTCGGCCGCCAGGACGTTGGCCTGTGCCACCTCGAACTCGCTGCGGCGCTGATCATAGAGCTGCTGAGCAATCAGGCGGTCCTTGAGCAACTCCTGCGCACGCGTCCAGTCTTCCTTGGCGCGGTTGAAATTCGCCTGCGCCGTCTGCAAGTCGGCCTGCGCGGTCTTCAGGTTGGCTGCCGAGGACTGGACACCTGCTTCCGACGCCGACACATCGGCCAGTTGGGTCTTCAGCGCGGCCTGCTGAGCATCAACGTCGGCCTCTTGCTGCACCGACTCGGTCTTCAGCAGCAGTTGACCTTTCTTCACCTGGTCGCCTTCCTTGACAAAGATCTCCGTGATCTTGCCGTAGGTGTTGGCGTTCACGTTAGCGAACTTGGCGCTCGGCGGGCGGATCTGGCCCGAGGCGCTCGCGATGGACGACAGCTCCTGCTTCGCCACTTTGCCGGTCTGCACCGTCACCACGCCGCGCCTGCTCCAGGCGATGCCTCCCACGATCAAGCCTGCCAGCGCCACCGCGCCCACACTCAGGAGCAGGATTTTCTTCCAGCGTTTCATGCCTTCTCGCTTTCGGGGAGTCGGTGCCTTGCGGGGCTCGATTTCCTCCAGCTCTTCTTCGACCTTCCCCAGTCCCAGCTCTGTAGTCTGACCCATTGAGCTTCGCTCCTCTTCCGTTCAGGTCACGATCCCCGCTCCGTCCCCATGTCTCGCGACGGACCCCGCTCCGCGTCCTCAGGCCGGGGTGCCCAGGCGAGCCGCCGGGAATCCGTTCCCTATCAAGGCTCGTCCACCTTAAATGCTATACGTTCCTCGGCTCGAAAAAGTTTCGACTGAAAGGCGATGACCAATCGAACCCTTCCGAGCCAGCAACCGAGCCTGGCGCCAATTGTTACACCCTAAACCCCGGCACCGACCTCCACTTTTCCCAGGGGGCTGCTAGTGCCGTTCCAGCTTGGTAAGCCCCCGCACCAAACCGATGCACTTCCAAGAAAGGCTCGCCAATTCACTCGCGGAGAGTTGCTCCGCGTAGTTGGAGCGGTACTAGTCCGTCCCCGCGGGCGCGGCCCAACCTTTTTATTTTACCCCGTCCGATGCGGCGGCGAAAGGCTTTCGGCCTCTCCTGGCCTTCGGCTTGCCTGGCCTAGCCGCACTGATTTGGGCGGTAGCGATGAGTCTTGGCTCTTTGCGGGGCGCACTAGGCGGCTCCCCGCCATCTGAGTCGCGGATCCACCCTGGCCATTTGACCTGTATCTTCATCGGAAGGATAGGCTGGGGGCTTGCCCCAAGCCACCCTTCTCTTCCCCGGCGCATCCCATGGGGTGTCGCGTGTTGGGTCGGGCAGGGTTGTGGTCTATCCAGGAACGGAAGGCTTGACTTCTCGCACCTTGAAACCTAGAATTTGGTATCCTCAGGGTGAGGTGCCGGGGCAAGAGGAGCGGCACGGGGGTTACTTGATGTCTGGCTGGGGTCAACGGTGTCGCGCGGTGGCCTTCTTGGTGGTGGCGGTGTTCCTCGCCAGTCTGGCTGCAACGTCACTCCGCGCCGTGCCCCGCAAGGACAAAACCGCCAAGCAAGAGGAGCGGCGGCAGAAGGCCATCCAGAAAGAAATGGAGAGCCCGTATAAGAAATGGCTTTCGGATGAGGTTCCTTATATCATCACCGACCAGGAACGGGCGGCCTTCAAGAAGCTGACCACCGACGACGAACGCGAGCAGTTCATCGAGCAGTTCTGGGAGCGCCGCAACCCGAATCCGGGCAGCCCCGAAAACGAATTCAAAGAGGAATACTATCGCCGCATCGCGTATGCCAACGAGCATTACGCCTCGGGCATGCCGGGTTGGAGGCTGGATCGCGGCCGCATTTACATCATGTATGGGCCGCCCGACGAGATCGAATCACACCCCTCGGGTGGATCCTACGTGCGACCCTTTGAAGAAGGTGGCGGCCAGACATCTACATACCCCTTCGAGCAGTGGCGGTATCGCTATATCGATGGGATCGGAACCAACATCATTCTGGAGTTCGTTGACCCGACGATGACCGGCGAGTATCACCTCACGATGGATCCGGGCGAGAAGGACGCCCTCCTGCACGTCCCCGGCGCCGGTCTGACCCAGATGGAACAAATGGGCATGGCCGACAAGAAGGATCGCTTCACCCGCACGGATGGGATGACCATCGGCCAGGGGATGGGTGGCACCCTGGAAAGCATGAATGAATTCTCCCGGCTGGACCTCTACGCCAAGATTTTCAAGCCCCCCTCCGTCAAGTTCAAGGATTTGAAAGCGGTCGTAACCTCGCGGCTGACGGCGCAGCTCCTACCGTTTGACGTCCGCACGGACTTCATGCGGGTCACCGAAGATAGTGTGCTGACCCCCATCACCATTCAGGTTGCCAACCGCGACCTCCAGTTCGAGAACAAAGAAGGCGTGATGCACGCTGTGCTGGACATCTTCGGGCAGGTTACCAGCCTGGGGGGCAGGATGGTGGGCACCTTTGAGGAGGCCGTCGTGCTGGACGTTCCCGAAAATGACTTCCAGCGCTATGTGGACCGCAAATCGGTTTACCAAAAGGTGCTTCCCTTGCGCCCGGGTCGCTACAAGCTCAGCGTGGTGGTCAAGGATGACCTCAACGGCCACATGGGTTCCATGGAGATAGGGATTCAGGTCCCCCGCTTCGACGAGGAGCAACTGGCCAGCAGTTCGCTTATCCTGGCGGACCTGATTCAGCCCCTTCCTACCGCCCAGGTAGGGTCAGGGCCGTTCGTCATCGGCGGCACCAAAGTGCGGCCCAGCGTCAATCAGCAGTTCACTCGAGACCAGAACCTTGGCATTTACATGCAGGTGTATAATCTGGGTCTGGATCCGCAGACGCACCGGCCGTCGGCGGATATCCATTACGAAATTGTGAAGGACGGCAGGGCGTTTCTGAACCAAACGGAGCAGGCGGCGAAAATCGCGAACGCTTCTCAGCAGCTCACCCTGCAAAAGACGATGCCGCTGCGCGGGCTTCAGCCCGGCAAGTACACCGTGCAGGTCAAGGTAACTGACAACGTCAAGAAACAGACCGTCGCACCGACAGCCACGTTCGAGTTGCGTTAGGGGTTCCCGTGGGTTTCCCGGCTGGCCGGGACGAGGATTTGCGCCCAGAGTTTTGGCGACGCTTATGAACCTGTTTCAACCACGAAAGCGGGTGCTGGCAGTCCTTCTGGCGGGCTGGGTGGTTCTTCCGTGCTTGACCGCCGTACCAAGTGGTGCGGCGGATTACGGCCGAATCGCCGGGATTGTCACTGACACGCAGGGGAGTCCTTTGATGGGAGCTTCGGTTTCCATTGTCGGCCCCCTGCTGGTGGGACTTCAGCCCGTGGAGAGCGCGGTGGCGCGGGTGATCACCGACGCCCACGGCCGGTTCGCGGTGGAGCGGCTTCTGCCCGGCTGGTACTCCTTGCAAGCCACCTCGGCCACGCGCCTGCCGATGCTGCGCAACAGAGTGCGGGTGGAAGCGGGTCAGACCTTGCTGGAGAACTTAATCCTGAGCGACATCCTCGCGCCCTTACGGGTGAAGGTCCCGGCGGGCAAAGTGTCGAGCTGGGGAGAGGATTGGAAGTGGGTTCTGCGGACTTCTTCCGCTACGCGGCCTGTCCTTCGCTACCAGGAGGTTTCGAAGAATTCGAAGAAGACGGCGCAACCCAAGATGGCCAAGGCGGTTCTTCCTTCCAGCCAGCGGTTGATCGGAATGATTCCCGGCTCGACCCGCCGCAGGGCGCTGGCGGGAGATCCCGGCATTGACAACGTCTTGGCGTACCTACGGCCGCTATCCGACGACGCCGACTTGCTTGTGGCGGGCTCGATGGGGTCCACGGGGCTTCAGGCTTCTTCTCTCGCCACCGTCTTCCGCAGGGACCTCCTGAAGGGCGACCCGCAGGAGATGGCCCTGATTGTGCGCCAGTTGAGCTTTGCTGAGGGCTTGCCCTTGGTGCCGGGAGAGGCCCGCGACAACCTGAGCCACGCCCAGGGGCTCGTGGTTAGCTACGCGCAGACGCGACGACCTCTTGATTCGATGATCGTGACGGCGGGGATGGAGATTGATTACCTGAATGCCGCCCGGGACGTCTTCTCGATGCGGCCCCACATGACGCTGGAATATCAAGTCAGCCCCTCGAGCGTCTTTGCTGCTCGGTACGGCGCGATGCGCGTGGACGGAGATGGGTCTTTGCTGGATCGGGTCGGCGTCCTGACCGCCTTCCCGCGGGTGACCTTACGAGAGTACCGACCGCAGCTCGAAAGGCTGAATCACGCGGAGTTGAGCTTTTCTCGGACGCTGAGCAAGAGCGGACGCCTGGAGGTCGCAGCCTATCGCGACTATTTCGAGAACACGGCTGTTTGGGGCTTTGGGAAGGTGGGAGTGCTGGGAGGGCTCGCCGGGAGTTTCTTGCCGAACCCCACAGCAAATGGGGTGACCCTGAACGGCGGGAGCTACACCTCTTCGGGTCTCCGGGCCGCTTACACCCAAAACCTGAACCAGTACGTGCAGATGGCTGTGCTCTACGCCCTCGGGGATGCGCTGGCGGTGGCTCCCGCTGACGTCGCTGGCGAGGGCTTGGTCAGGGACTTGCGAGCCGTCGTGCGCCCCCGCCAGACTCAGATCGTTGCTGGCAGAGTCACGGCCCGGCTTCCGGTTTGCCGAACACAGATCACGACTTCATACGAGTGGCTGCCCTCCGGTCGGGTGACGGATGTGGATCCTTACGGACAGACCAGCCTGCAACTTCAGCCCTTCCTGGGCATCCAGATTCGACAGCCCCTTCCTGCTTTAGCCTTCCTCCCTGCACGGATCGAAGCGCTGGCGGACTTTCGCAACCTGCTGGCTCAGGGCTATGTCCCCATCTCCCGGTCTGGCGACGAAGCGCTCCTGCTGACCCCGGCGTATCGGAGCTTCCGAGGCGGGTTCTCCGTACAATTCTAGGTGAGTCCATTGGCCTTCACTCGACTGCTTTCGCCGCACCTCGCCCGAGGTGGAGGAGTGTTGTCTGCAGGGCAGAGTCCTCTAGACAAAGGGATTGTATTCTCGTGGTTACAGAAATCGGGAGCCCATATCCAGAATTCCGTATGGGGTGCAACAAACGGTTGGAAGTTTTTCTATCATATTGACTAGAAGGAAGTTATATATCTCCTCTGGGTTGGCTGCTGGAAAACAAGTTGCTGTGCAATTGGGGGATGCTGTGCGTCCTTCGGATTCCGAATAGCGGGTTAGGATGAGGACAGCTCTCTCCTTTCGATTTACGACCGTATTCCTGGGGCTATTAAGCTTGGCGCTAGTGGTCTTCGGTGTCCTCAATTTTCAGCAGCGCAGACTCTACCAGTTGCCCGAGGATGGCGTCTCGTGGGTGGACACGCCGCAAGGAGTCACAGCTTGGGTTGTGGCGCCGGACAGCCCGGCAGAGCGTGCTGGCATCAACCAGGGCGATCGGCTGGAAGCCATCAACAGCACGCCCGTCAAGCGGGCGGTGGACGCAGTGCGCGGGGTCTTCCAGAGCGGTGTCTGGTCGCGGGCTAGCTACGACTTGGTCCGCGACGGGCAGAAGTTCCAAGCCGAAGTGGTGGTTGCCGCCCAGAGCGAGTCGGAGTCGCTCCGCCATTACCTCGAGCTGGTCGGCCTCATCTACCTGCTTATCGGTACCTTCATCCTCGTGCGGCGCTGGACGGCACCCAAGTCGCTGCATTTTTACGTCTTCTGCCTGGCATCCTTCGTCCTCTACACCTTTTCTTACACCGGTAAATTGAATCTGTTCGATTGGACGATTTATTGGGTCAACGTCCTCGCTCTGCTTCTGCAGCCGGCGCTCTTCCTGCACTTCTGCCTGACGTTTCCGGAGCGGCCGGATTTTCTGCGGCAGCGGCCCGCAGGAGTGCTGCTTATCTACCTGCCTGGGGCGCTGCTGCTGGCGACCCACGCTCTGGTGGCGACCGGGTTTCTGGTTTGGTCGGCTCCTCTTCTGATCAGCCGGTGGAGGATCGACCGGGTGGAGCTGATTTATCTGGCCGGGTATTTCCTGGCCGGCGCCTTCTGGCTCCTGCGCAACTATCGCCACAGCGACGTTCCCCTGATCAAGCAGCAACTCAAGTGGATCACGCGCGGCGCGTTCCTGGCCATCGTTCCCTTTGTCGCGCTCTATGCGCTCCCCTACTTCCTGGGCTTGATTCCCACACCCTGGATGAAGCTCTCGGCCCTCTCGCTGATTTTCCTGCCCCTCACTTTTGGTTACGCCATTGTGCGTTACCGGCTGATGGACGTGGATATCATCTTCCAGCGGGGGATCGCCTACACGCTGGCCACGGCAGCCATCGTGGGCTTGTCCTTCGGCCTCATCGCCCTGTTCGCCGATATCTTCCGTACGACTTTCCCTGCCACGAGCCGCGGCGGTTGGATTTTGGTCATCATCATCACGGCCTTCCTTTTCCAGCCCAGCGTGAACTGGATCCAAGCGCGGCTGGACAAGCTGTTAAACCGCGAACGGTACGATTATCGCCGGACGCTCCTGGCCTTTGCGCGCGAACTCACCTCGGAGCTGCACGTGGATAGCCTGCTCGACCAGGTTGCCAGTCGCCTTGCGGAGACGCTGGCGGTGGACCGGCTGGCGATATTCCTCCGGGGCGACGCGAACGGTTTCCGGCTGGCCAAGTCACGCGGGCTCTCGTCCTCCGGGCCGTTCGATCTGAGCTTCCTGGATCCCCAGCGGCCGGAACTGCGAAAGGGTTATCTCTTTTTTGAGAGTGTCAAGCGGGCGTTCGGTGTCTCGCCCGCCGCCCAGGCGGCCATCGAGCGTTTGGACTTGCACTACTACCTGGCTTTTAAGGTGAAGGATCGCACGCTGGGGTATCTGGCTTTGGGACGGACACGCAAGGGCGATTTCCTTTCCACCGAAGACGTTGATTTACTCCAAACGATTGCCAGCTACCTGGCCATTGCGCTGGAAAATGCCCGGCTCTACGAATCCCTGGAGCAGAAGGCGCAGCAGTATCAGGAACTGCGGGATTTCAGCGAGAACATCATCGAGTCGGTCAGTGTCGGGGTGCTGGCCTTTGACCTGGAGCAGCGGGTCAAGGGTTGGAACTCCGCCCTGGTCAAGCTCTACGGGATCTCCCGGGCGGAGGCTCTCGGCGGCAGGCTGGACACCCTGTTCCCGCCCGAGCTGCTGGCGGAGCTTCCCCCCACGTCCGATCCGCAGCGCACCCACAGCCTCTACAAGTTCGGGCTGCGCACCCCGGACGGTCGGCGGCTGATTGTCAACATCTCCTTGACGCCGCTCGTGGGCAAGGATGAGCAAGTGATCGGCCGCTTGCTGATCTTCAATGACATTACCGAGCGCGTGAACCTCGAAGATCAATTGATTCAAGCGGAGAAACTCTCCTCCATTGGCCTGCTCGCCGCAGGGGTCGCCCACGAGGTCAATACTCCCCTGGCGGTGATTTCTTCCCAGGCGCAAGTCCTCCAGAAGCAGTTGCCCGCGGACGATCCCCAGGCCCGCACGGTCGAGAAGATCATCAAACAGTCCTTCCGCGCCTCGGAGATCGTGAATAACCTCTTGAAGTTCTCGCGCGTGAGTGGCAGCGAGTACGCGGAGCTTGACCTGAACAGGATCATCCGCGAGACCCTCTCGCTGGTAGAGCCCATGTTGCGGGCCTCCAACATCTACCTCAACGCTCAGTTCTCCCCTTCGGTGCCTCCCGTGTACGGCAACTCTGGCAAGCTCCAGCAGGTGTTCATGAATCTCATCATGAACGCTCGCGACGCTATGCCGCGCGGCGGCGAACTCACGCTCGCCACCGAATGCGAAAACTCTACCGTCCACGTGGAGGTGTCTGACAACGGGGTCGGCATCCCGCCTGACCACCTGAGCAAGATCTTTGACCCCTTCTTCACTACCAAGTCGAAGAGTCGCGGCACCGGCCTGGGTCTCGCGGTGACCTACGGGATCATCCGCGAACACTCCGGCAAGATCGGGGTGGAAAGCGCGCTCGGCCAGGGCACCACCTTCCGGCTCGAATTCCCCGCGGCAAGGAAAGCGGTCAATGTCAGCTAAGGGTTCCATCCTCATCGTTGATGATGAACAGGAGATCCGCGAGAGCCTGGAGCAAATTCTGGGCACGGAGGGCTATCGGCTGGCGAGCGCCGCCACCGCCGACGAGGGGCTGAAGAAGATCGAAGATGGGATTTTCGACCTGGTC
>Ga0315279_10005109_pt1 | contig 17187 bp, 11 predicted proteins | sample YL17G06_20_MG_FD_203694 | JGI IMG/M metagenome (GOLD analysis project Ga0315279, IMG submission 203694) | Sediment microbial communities from Yellowstone Lake, YNP, Wyoming, USA - YL17G06_20 | ecosystem: Environmental > Aquatic > Freshwater > Lake > Sediment | place: USA: Wyoming | collected...
CACGTAGTTGCTCCAGGTGCCGTCGGCGAGCTGCACCACGGGCGACTTCACGCTGCCGCGGGCAAAAGCGGCGGTCACGTCAGCGTGCATCTTCCTCGCCACCGCCGCGACCTCGGCGGCGCGCGGGTGGCCATAGGTGCCGAGCGCGCGGGCGAAAATATCCAGGCCGGCGACGAAGTAGCCGTTCGGGAAACCCCACGCGCGGCTGGCGTGGGTGAGGTCGTTCAGCGGTGCGACGATCAGGCCGGGGGCTTCCTTGTTTTCCTGCCCCTTGGCGACTTGCCCGAGACACCAATCCATCGCCTTGAGGGAGGCGGGCAGCAGCCGCTCGAAGGACGCGCGGTCGCCGGAGAGCAGGAAGTTCTGCGCGATGGCGTAGAGCATCCCCGGCGAATACACGCCCCAATCCGCGAAGCCGCCCACGCGTCCGTCGGGCTTTTGCTGAGTGTGATACATCGCGGCGAATTCCTCGACAGCCACGGCGTCATATCCTCGCAAGCCATAGATCATGTAGTCCACGTAGACGCCCTGATTGATGGGCCAGTCGGCGTTGAGCTGGCCATAGGCGAAATTGGAGTAGGGCAGATCGATGCGCGGCTCGCCGTTCTCGCCGGTGCGGAAGCGCGGAAGCATCAGCGCGTGCCAGAGGTTCGCACGGAAGAGGTCGTTGACCGCTTTCTCCGGCACCTCGAACCGCGCGCCCTGGGCCAGCCAGCCCTCCCAGTACTTGACTGTCGCCGGGCGGGCTTTCGCGAAATCCAGCGCCGCGAGCGCGGCCACTTCCGCCGCCGGCACGGTGGGCGAAGCCAGTTTTACGACGATCTCCCGGGTCTCGCCGGCGGCGAGTTCGCCGACCGCATCGAACTCCACGCGCGGGTCTTTCTCGTCCGCGATGGGCTCGCGAGGCGTGAACTTGAGACCAGGACCGGGCTCGACCATCAGCCAGATGTTTCCGGTCTCGCGATCCACCACGCACCAGCGCCCGCCGACTTCGCGCAGTTCCGGATGGCGCTCCTTGTTCTCCGTCGCCAACCGGAAGCCGAGGCGGAGCGGCCCGGCGGCGCCGGAGAAGCAAAACTTGCTCAGCAGCACGCTGGCGATTTCGCCGCGCTTTTCCGGTGGCGTGTCGCGCAGCGGCTCAACAATTTGCTCGACCTCGCAGCGCTGGCTTTCGCGCTCGCAGCTCGTCACCAGGATGGGCAGGCCGTCCACGATGCGTTGACCGGTCCATTCGAGCCCTGGCCAAAGGGGGTCGAAGCGGAACTTGTGAGGTGAAGCATGGTCGGGGCGTACGCTGGCCCACCGATCGACGCCGAATTTGTAGAGCGAACCGTGCCGCGCAGCGAAGCCGGTGAGGTGACCTTGGGTGCCCATCCACGACGTTTGCCAGGGCTTGTCCCACTGCTTCGGGTTGCCGAAGTCTTCCCACTTGCCGACCCACTCAGCGAGCGATGCCTCCGGTTCGTGCTTGACGCGCTCAAGCACGCGCTCGCCTTTCAGCGAACTCAGATGCTTGTCGAAATCCACGGGGGAATCGGCCAGCGTCACAAATGCGTCATGCTCCGGCAACCACATGGCCTTGTGACGCAGGAGCTGTTCGAGGCCGATCGAGAACCCCCGCGTCCCATCCTCCGCCAGCTCCACGGTCAGGACCGGCGCGTCCGGGATCAGGGCCTGATCGTCCTTCAAGCGCGCCACCTGCCCCGTCGGGCTTTGCAGGGCGATATCGGTGGTGAGCGGGCCGTTGGAGAGGGGATGGGCAAGGAGATTCGGCGTTCCCTGGTACGCCTCTCCTTTCGCCACGGAATAGGAAACCATGTAGGGCGTGTCGGCGGCGATGGGAATTGGACTGCTCAACTCCGCTTCAACCCATCCCGCCGTGTCGGGCGCGGCAGCGCTGGCGGAGCCCAGTTCGGCGCCCGCTCTGCTCCAGAGGCGCAACGTGTACTTCTTGGGTCCGCCTACGGGGTGCCAGACGCGCAGTGCCTTCACTTGACCAGGCCTAGTGCTCTTGAACCTCGTCCCCAGTTCGTAATCGGCGTCGTTGTTGGCTGTTCCCGTCGCCTCGCCCTCGACAAGTGTTGAGCTGGCCGGAGAACCCCCGCCCGGGGTGAAACGCACATCCGTCCAGTAGAAGCAGTCCCGGAAGGACTGGTTGGGAAGCGTGCCCGGTCCATGGCAGAAGGCACTGCTGCCGGGACCGGGCGGAGTGTTTGTCCGGTCGCCGCCGTCAAGGAGGTACTGCCAGATCGAGTGCACATTACGCCTTTCCTTCGTGGGCTTGGTCCAGGTCACTTCCACATCAAGCGCATCCACGTCACCAGCTCCCGCGTGTAGCACGGCGCGATCTCCGACAGAGTCATCCGCTTCGAGTCCCACGCCCTGCATGGCCGATACACTCAACCCCGCCGACCCGGCAACCATTCGGACGGGAAACGCCGCGTTCTTGATTGCGCGATGCCCGAAAGAAACTCGAACCTTCAACGTCTCCGCATTCGCCGAACCGGCGGCCCATGCGACGGCAACGACGAGGATTGTGATGAGTTCTGTTCTCATGGTGTGCTCCCCCTTTCGGGTTCGCTTCTCGCCGGACGGTCGGCTTGGGCCGGCGTCTCGATCCCAAACATCTCCAGGTGGCTCCATGAGCTGCCGCCCGCCCCCCACTTGCCGCCCCCCCACACCAGGAGCATCTGGTTGTACCTGCCCGGGCGGGCGAAGGAGAAACCCTTGCACACCTCCGGGTCGTTGTCCCACGCCTTCTGGAGGATCCACCCCTGGCCCGTGAGATCCTGGATGCCATTGCCCTTGAGCGTGCTCGGGTCCAGGTTGCCATTGGCCGTGTAGAACTCGGCTTTGCTTCCCTTGCTGCCGATGATCCAATCCCTTTCCGGACTGCTGATCAGGCCGTAGTTCATCGGGTAGGCCTTATCCAGATCGAAACGCAGGAAAACCCGTTTCCCGGGCTGGTCCGAACCGTAGGGCTCCCAAGGCCCCCACCCACCGTCGTGGAAGTTGCGGATGTAGGAATCGAATGGCGCGTGGGGAAGGCCCTTCCCGCCGAATGGCACTGCCCAGACAGCGTTTCCGGTGCTTGGAAACAGCTTGATCTTGCCGGCATACCAGAGATCGCGCAGGAAGCTGAAGGTGCCGCTGTCCTTGCCGCCGAAGAACGGGAGGGGAGCTTCGGCGTCGGCGTAAACAAAGACCTCCTGGACGCAGTCCCCTCCGCCTTTAAGGTTTAAGCGGAGTTGGGTGACCTTCACGGGTTTGAAGCATTTCAGGAACACCGACTCCTTTCTTGGTTTGCTCTTGAGCACCTCGAACCAGATCTTGCCTCCGTCGGCCGAGCCTTCCAGCCGGAGCGTATCAGGCGCGTCTCCGACAATCGCCAGGGACGACACCGTCCGCGGGGCGGGTAGTATGTAGGTGAATGCCACGCCTTCTGCCGGTTCGCCCTGGTGCTCGGGGGCGAAGTCCAACCCGCTGCCGTCGATCGTATGGTTGACATCTTTGCGCCACTCTGGTTGATCGCCTTTCCCCTTGACGTTGCAGGTGACCGTCACGCGGTTCTTCCATGTCGTAACGTCCAGCTCCCGCAGTACGTTCACGGTACCCAGAACGCCATCCTTCACCAGAGCCGCTTCATGATCCAGATGCCCTGACTCGCTGGCCGTGGCCGGCACGCCGCCCAGCAGGCAGCAGAGTCCGAGCAACAGCCCGGACCCGTAGCAGCGCGTGGTCCTCATAGGTCAGTCCCCCCTCGTCGACGGCGCAGCCGGTTTCGTGGGAGTGCCGGCCGAGTTTTCCGGACCGCCGCCGCCCGGCGTCTCGACCCCGAACATCTCGAAGTGGCCAAATCGGTTGTACTCATAAGTCTTCTTGCTGTCCCAGACCAGGAGCATCTGGTTGTACTTGCCGGGATGCTCCAGGAGGAACCCCTTGCATGCGCTGGGATCCTTGTTCCAGGACTTCTGGAGGGTCCACCCCTGGCCGGTGAGGTCCTTGATGGTGCTGCCCTTCAGCGTGCTGGGATCCAACTTGCCATTGGCGGTGTAGAACTCGGCTTCAGAGTCCCCGGCAAGAAGCAGCTCTTCGCGCCCCTTCGGCATGGGGTAGCAGCCGATCGACCCGAAGTTCATCGGATACGCCTTGTCCAGGTCGAACCGCAGGTACACCCGCTTGCCGGCCTCTGCGCCTTCCCCCCAACAACCGCCGTGCGCGTCCGCAATCGCAGACATAAAGAGGCTATGCGGAACGGCACCACCAAATTTGCTAGGTGTCCAAACGGCGTTGTTCTCGGGGCTTGGGATCTGTTTGATCTTCCCCGCATACCAGAGATCGCGCAGAAAACTGAACGCGCCGGTGTCCTTCCCGCCGAACAGCGGCAGGGGAACCTCGGGATCGGCGTACACGAAGACCTCCGTGATTCTGCGGAGATTCCCACTCTTACCACCTTCCAGGCTCAGTCGGAGTTGGTTGACCTTCGCGGGCTTGAAGCATTTCAGGAAGTCGGTTCTTCTCGGCTTGCTCTTGAGCAGTTCGGTCCAGGTCTTGCCTGCATCGGCCGATCCTTCCAGTCTGACCGTTTCAGCCGCGTCATCACCTTCCCAATACTGGATCTTCAGAGACGAGACCTTCCGCAAGCCGGGCAGGATGTAGGTGATAATCTCCGGATCGGAAGCAATATGGACAGTATAGGGTATGGCCGAGCCGTCAATCGTGCTTTCGACCGGGCCCCCGTACCAATCGGTGGAGAACTTGTAGTTACCCTCGACCATCACCCGATTCTTCCCCGACTTGACGTCCAGCTCCCGCAGCACGTTCACGGTGCCCAGGACCCCATCCTTCACCAGAGCCGCTTCGTGATCCAGATGCCCCGATTCGTCGGCCAACGTCGGCAGGCTGCACATCGCCAAAAGCAGAGCCATCGCGATGGCGGTCTTCATACCTGGGCTCCCTTCTACCTGGTGCCGATGCAGTACAGGTGGGTCTGGCCCCGGACGTACAGGCGCGTGCCCGAGAAGACCAGACTTGACGTGAACGGTTCCAGCGTGTTGCGCGCCACCTCCTGGTACTCACGACCGGGCTTGATCACCACCGTCTCACCCTCATTGCTGCTGGCATAGAGATAGGGGCCGGCCAGGGCCACGCTGGAGTAGCACTTGCCCTTGAACAGGACCTGCTTATAGACCGTCTTGCCATCCGCGGCGTCGAGGACCGTGAACCGGCCGTCGATCAAGGCGTAGAGCAGTCCGTCGGCACAGACGGGTGAGCCGACGCACCAGCCCCTAACCGTCTTCGCCTCCCAGAGCGTCTCGGCCACGATCCGGCCGTCGCTCGACGGCTTCAGCCGCACGGCTCCGCCGCCTTTCCCGACGAGGTACGCCGTGTCGCCCGGCACGACGGGCGAGCAGCAGGTCTCTAGCGGCAGGCCTTCGGACGGCCATACCTTCGTGGCCAGGGCCTTCCCGTCACCAAGCCGGAACACGTCTCCGCACGCCGTGAGGACCGCCGCGACGTCACCGATGCACACGCGGATGGGCGAACCATAGTGACAGGCCGCATCCGCCTGCCAGAGAGTCCGGCCGGTGGCGGCGTCCAAGGCGGTCAGCTTCTTCAGTTGAACCAGAACCTGCCCCCCAACCACCAGCGGCGATTCACTGACGCCGTAGATCCCGGGCTCGCCGTCGTCCGGGTTGGTCTCGAATCTCCGCGCCCACCGCCTGTGCCCTTCCAGATCGTAACAGGCGACGATCCCGGTCCCGAAGGCCACGTAGACCTGCTTGCCGTCGCTCGTCGCCGTCGGGGACGCGTAGCCGGTATCGTCGCTGGTCTTCGGTGGGACGTAGGACGCCAGCGCCTTGAGGGCTTCGGAGGCCTCCTTGCCCTCGCCTTCCAGCTTGGCCAGTTTCGCCTTCAAGGCGGCGTCGTCCGGCGTCTTGCCGAGGACCTCGGAGACCTCGGCCTGGGCCTTTTCCAGTTCCTTCAGCTTGCGGCGCAGACTGTCCGCCTTGGCCTGATTCGCCAGGGCCTGTTGGCGTGCGTTTTCCGGCGCCGCGTCGGCGTAGGTGGTGCCGCTCGACCAGAGGATCGCCCCGTCCTTGGCGGAGACGCACAGCAGCGTGGACGGCTCGGCGCAGACGAAAACCCGGTCCCCCACCAGGATCGGCGAAGCATTCGACTTGCCCGGCAGCGGCGTCTTCCAGAGGACGTTCTCCGTCGCCGACCACTTCACGGGCGGCTGGGCGTCCGGGTAGACGCCCGTACCGTCCCCGCGCCAGCCCACGGAGGTCTCCGCCGCGGCAAGACTGGTGCATCCGACCGCGGCCCACACGAACCACATCACATTGAGTCCGCGCATGATGTCTCCTTACGTCTGCGGGTTCCTGGGCGCAACGCCGGCGTCCGGCATCTCCGAACCGAACATCTCCAGGTGGCTCCAGAAGTTGTCCATCACGCTATAGGCGCCGAGGTCCCATACGATGAGTATCTGATTGTACTTGCCCGGCTTCTGCAGCAGGAACCCCTTGCTAACCGCCGGGTCCTTGTCCCATGCCTTCTGGAGGACCCACCCCTGGCCGGTCAGGTCCTCGATGCTGTTGCCCTTGAGTTGGCTCGGATCCAGATTGCCGTTGGCTGTATAGAGCTCGGCCCGGCACATCTCCGCCAGATTCTGCTTGGGCCTGGTCCCCTCACCCGCATTCGGGCAGCCAATGAGACCGAAGTTCATCGGGTACGCCTTATCAAGATCCAGCCGCACGTAAAGTCTGTTACCGCCGCCCTTCTCCCCCTCTCCAAAGCACATGGCCGCGTGATATCCAGGAATCTTGGACATGAACGGAACGTGGGGCATCCCGCCACTATGCGCCGCCCAGGTGCCGTTCGAGGGGCTCTTGATCAACTTGATCTTGCCGCGATACCACAGATCGCGCAGAAAACTGAAGGCCCCGCTGTCCTTACCGCCGAACAGCGGCAGGGAGACATCGGGATCGGCGTACACAAAGACTTCCGCGGTCCGTGGGGCTTTGCCTTCCTGGGTCAGTCGTAGTGCGTTGACCTTGGCGGGCTTGAAGCATTTCAGGAAGTCGGTCTTCCACGACTTGCTCTTGAACACCGCGAACCAAGTCGTCCCGCCGTCGACCGAGCCTTCCAGCCGGACCGCATCAGGCGGTTCGCCGCCCCTGCCCGCATAGAAGATCACGAGAGACGATACCGTCCGCAGGCTGGGCAGTGTGTACGTGACGACCCACGGTTCCGAGTCTTTCGCCTGGAGATAGCTCACGGCGCCGCCGTCGATCGTACACTCGGCCGGGCCCCCACACCAGTCGCGCGAGAAGTCCGCAGCGCCCTTGACCGTCACCCGGTTCTTCCCCGTCTTGACGTCCAACTCCCGCAGCACGTTGACCGTGCCCAGGACGCCCTCTTTCACCAGGGGTAGTTCGTGATCGACCTGTTCGTTCTCGTCACCGAACACCGGCAGACTGCCCAGCCCGAACAACAACGCCAATGTCAGCACGGTTCTCATGTTCTGGTCCTTTCGACGTCATTCTCATTTGAAAAAGAGCACCCAATCCTCTTCCTTGGCCGCATTCTGTTCAGGCGGTGTGAATTCTTCCTTGCCGCCTCCAAGTGGCCGGCCGTCTGCCAGTTTCAGGGCAGCGCTCGTGGGATCGAACCAAAATGCCTTGCTCTTTGGATTGAGTACACCTCGATTCATCGTGATCGCTCGTTTACTGGGCAAATAGACCGCGCCGCAGCTTCCGTCCTCTGCCAGGGCGGCTGCGGCGTAGTCGGCCCGCTTCCATTCGCCAAAGCCGGCGGTAAGGAATTTGTGCGTCGCGTCGGGCACCAGCTTCCACCACGCGATAGCCTGGAGGCCGCGAAGGATGTGCGGTGCTTCCCGCGTCGAGCGGGCATTCATGACCCCGCGCCAGTTCTTTTCCCAGCGCCAGAGCCGCGTGCCGGCGCAGTAGCCGGACGCGCCCGACATTACCGCCCACCAGGCGTTGCGCCGGATGCGATACGGTCTCCACAGGTCGCCCTGCTTTGCGTCGGGCAGCAGTTCAATGGCGTTGGGCTCGTCCTCGTAACCCGTCTCGCCGAGAATCACCGGTCGCACGGGATTGGCGCGCTGATATTCTGGCAGGATGTGCAGGTAGGCGGCGCCGTAGGTGTAGCCCATGTTCACGTCGAGCCACGTGTCCTCGTGATGGAACCGCGCGCTGGCGAACTCGTGGGCGTTGTGGACGGTGTGCAGGTGATGCGGCGCGGCCGCGGCAATCTCCCGGGCGAGCACGCGCGTGCATTCGGCCAGGTTCTTGTCCGGGTTGCGGTCTCCGGCGTGCATCCACATAAGGTTTTTGAAACGCGCAAATCGTTTGCCGAGGAAAGCGCCATAGACCTTCGCGCTGTCCGGGTTCACATGATGCATCCACAAACCGTCACCCGCGCCATACCACAGTTCGGACAGGATAATGAACAGCCCGCGTTTCTCCGCTTCCTCCATGACCTGCTCCGCGTAATGCCAGTAGGCTTCGACCGGCTTGGTGATGTCGGTATCGGGCTGAAACGCCACGTTGCCGTATCCGTCCCGCGACGGAATGCCGCTGTCGTCAAGCAGTTCGAGAAACAGCGTGTTGTAGCCCTTGGCGACCCGGTCGTCCATGAGCATCCGCACATCCTCAATTCTGAGCTTCTGGATGAACCAAGGCGTGTCGCCCATGACGAAGAACGGTTTCCCGGTGGAGTCCACCAAGTAACGCCGGTTTTCGCTGACTTTGAGCGGGAAGGTCGGCGGTGCGGCCAGCAACATGCACGGCAGCAGGGCAAGCAGGCCGATAGGAAGTAGGTGTTTCATTTGAGCCTATTCTCGTTGCGGGTGTTCTCTCTGCCAAGTGCATTGGTGGACGCCAGGTCCACCGGCCAGGTGGCACGATGCTCGTCCTGGTAGAGGCCAATCTCTTCGACCGGAATCGGACGACATCCAACGCGGCGCAGAACGGTTGCATCCGGCTTCAACCGAAAGTCCTCCTTGGCCACATCCACGAATCCGGGATTTTCATCCGAATAGAAGACGGGATCCATGACATCGAATGACTCGATCGGGACTTGATAGCCGGGTTTGATGAGGAGCGGACAGTTCCAATAGACGTTTCGCCAGAAATGATTGAACCCACTCTTCTCGAAGACGTGCTTCAGGTCGGGATACCGGGACAGATAAAGCGGGTTGGCCGCTGTGCCCTTCTTGCGTGCCTCCTCCCACAGGAGATTGTTCAGATTGAAACCGCCGGTTATGACTTTCGGGCATTCGATGAACACGTTGTTATCGGCAACGTTGTCGCGGCCGGCGTTATACTGCAACGCTCCGAATCCCCCTCCCTTTGGGTTGGCGCTGTCCCCGCAGCGGTAAAAGATGTTGCCGTAGATGATCATGCCGCTGATGACGTCATCCAGGCGAATGGCGGCGTTGGCGCTTTCCTGCCCGATGCCGATTTTGGAAAACCGATTGTAGCGAAAGACCACCCGGTAGGTCGGATCACCGTAACACCCTATGGCGCCGGTGTCGCCGCCGGCGCCCGCGCCGCCGCCTTCCAGGCAGACCGCGCGCACGTCGTTGTATTCAATCAGGTGGTCGTTGCCGATGGGGCCGTGGACGCCATACACCGCACTGCCCTGACAGTCGTGCATCAGATTGTGGGCCACGCGATTCCCGACACCGTTGATGCCGGCGCAGAGTCCGCGGTTGGAATGGAAGTGACAATTCTCGATGAAGTGACCGGCCGGCGTCAGGGTCTTCCGGTCGCCCCGGTCGATCGCCGCCGCACGCGCCCCGATGTGGTGTAGGTCGCAACCCAAGACGCCGCACGCGCGGCCCCCATAGATGTTGATGCCGTTTCCGGCAATCCGCTTGAGGGTGCAACCCAGGACGAGACACCGCTCGCTGTTGTAGATCCCCGCGCAGTCGAAGCGGGCAAGGTCGAAGACCAAGCCCTCCAGCCGGACATCGGTCACCTTGTCCAGGTTCAGCATCGGCTTTGAAAGCAGGTTGATCTCGATCGTGGCTTTGGACGGATCTGAAGGCGGATAGAAGTACAGAACGCCAGTCGCACGGTCGAGATACCATTCGCCCGGCTGGTCGAGTTCCTCCAACAGGTTGAATGCGTAGTAAGGAATTGTCTTGTGCCAGGCAGCGCCGCCCATTCCCTCCCGCTGGTGCAGCCGGTAGGGATCCATTTCGATCCGTCGGGTCACCGGATCGACACGGCGGATTTTCAAGGAACGATCAGCCCAGCAGTAAGCCCAGTAGCCATAAAGCCAGCCATCGGTGGTGTTGGTCCACCGCGCGTGCCGCTCATCCAGATACTCGAACGCCGACGTCTTCTTCCCGGCGACAGACCCAGGTTCGATGATCTTGGCCACATTCACGAATCCGCTGTTGGGCCAGCGGGCGAGCGTTTGAAGTTCGCCGTCGCACCACAACTCCACCTGTGGCCGCAACGGAACCCCATAGCCGCTCTCCGTCAGCTCCCCGTAGTCTTGGATGCCAAGCTGCTTGAGATCGCACTGAAACACCTTACCCTTGGCCGTCTCTGGCAGCCGCGCGAGAACGGTCGGAGCGCTGACCGGCGTCCAACCGCTGAGCCGGGCGCCGCCGTAGAGCACGGCGGTTCCCTTCTGCTCCGCGCGATAGACGATGGGGGATTGCTCGGTGCCGGAGTCCGCGGCGGTCAATTCCAGCGTCCGCTTCCCGGGATATTCACCGGGCATCAGGTGCACACAAACGGGTCCGGGAAGCCCTCCTTTGGCCTTGAGCGCGCGGATGGCGTCACGGGCCTTTTCCAGCGATGCGAAAGGTTTCTCCTCGGTTCCGGGGTTGCTATCGTTGCCCGTCGGCGCCACGAAAAACTCAACCGCGAACTTGCCGACCGGCGGGATCTTCGTGCGGGAGGCCATGACATCCCGCGCGGGAAGTCCTTCGGCCACCCGATCCATCTCCTTCAGGATTTCTTCCGCCTCGTAGCGATGCACTGGGGGATACTCGGCATTGGCCTTGATCTTCTCGTATTCCGCCTTGGCGGCTGAGAGGTTCTTCTCCGCCGCATAGCTCTGCGCGATCCGGAGGTGGGAGTAGCTCCGGTAATGCGCCGGCGCATTGGTCATGGCCAATATCTTGCGATACTCGCCGCGGGCCGCCTCAAGGTTGTCCTGCTCCCACAGCTTGGCAATCGCGCCGAACCGCTCGTTGAGGATTCTCAGCGTTCGGATCATCTCCGGACCAATCGCAACTGAATTTCTTGGCCGCTGGGCGTGGTCGGCCACGTCGTTCGGATTGTTCTGTGCCTGCGAAGTTCCGAACAAAGCCGCCACCATCAAAGCGAAGACCAACGGTGTTTTGCGGGGTTGCGGGCAAACCAGGTTCTTCATGGCGCTACTCTGTCACGGTTGCCGGTGCATCGGAACCGAAGATCTCCAGGTGATTCCAGCGGTCGTTCTCGTACGTCTGGAAAGCGTCCCAAACCACCAGCATCTGGTTGAACTTGCCGGGGTGCGCGAATAGGAAGTCCTTGCGAACGTTGGGGTCCTTGTCCCAGGCCTTCTGGAGAATCCACCCCTGGGCGGTGAGATCCTGGATGCTGCTGCCCGGAAGCGTGCCCGGATCCAGCTTGCCATTGGCGGTGTAGAACTCCGCCGGGCGGAGTCCGAAATTGCATCTATCACCGCCTGTCGTCCCGATCAGGCCGTAGTTCATCGGGTAGGCTTTGTCCAAGTCGAACCGCAGGTAGAGCCGCTTCCCTTTCTTCATGGCATCCCCGAAACCGCCGTCGTGCTGGGTAGGCCAGCTGGACTTGAACAGCAGTATCTCCGGGAACCGCCCCCTGCCCATGACACCGCCATTCATGGTTGTCCAAACGTTGTTCTCTGGGCTCCACACCAGCTTGAGCTTATCCGCATACCAAAAACCACGCAGGAAACTGAAGGCGCCGCTGTCCTTATCGCCGAACAGCGGGAGGGCAGGAGCATCGGGATCGGCATACACACAGACCTCCTTGGTCCTGCGGCGGCACGTGTCCGTCCCATCGCCTTCCTGCGTCAGTCTCAGCGCGCTGACCTTCACGGGCTTGAAGCATTTCAGGAATTCGCTCTTTCTCGCTTTGCTCTTGAACACCTTGACCCAGGTCGTGCCTCCGTCGGAGGATCCCTCCAACTGGACCTCAGCAGGGGCGTCGTTCCCTTCGTACTCATAGGCGATCGCCAGCGACGACACCGTCCGCAGGCCAGGCAGCGTATAGGTGAGCACCAATGGCTTCGATGGTTCCACGTTCGGTCGGAAGCACTTCGCGCTGCCGTCGATGGTGTCTTCGGGCTTAGAGTCGCCGCCGCCCGCCACATTGCTCGTGACTGTCACACGGTTGGTCCAAGTCTTGACGTCCAGCTCCCGCAGCACGTTCACGGTGCCCAAGAGACCGTCTTTTACGAGATGCTTATCAACATCCTGTTCCCCCGCGTCATCGGCGAAGGCCGGCAGGCCGCCCAGCCCGAAGAGGAGCGTCAAGGCCAGAATCGGTTTCAAAGTCAGATTGGTTTTCATGGTTCAGCGCTCCATCATTTCGACCCGATGCACCAGAGGAACTTGTGCGTCCGGATGTACATCCGGCTCCCCACAAACAGTGGCGGGCTCGTCATCTGGTCGTGATCTTCTTGCGTGAGCGATGCGCCGAGCCCTCCCTTGGCCAGCGTGTTGAACGCCACCTCCTGGAACTCGCGGCCCGGCTTGAACACCCACATCTGCCCAGAATCGAACCCTCCATAGATGTACGGCCCGGCCTGGGCCATACAGGGATGAGGAGAGGTGCCCCTGAACACCGCGCGCGGCGGTGACTTATAGACCACCTGTCCCGTGACCGCGTCAAATGCGACCACTTGGAACTTGTGATCGCCGGCCTCCCCTTTGTTGTAGATCAGCCCATCGTGATAGACTGGCGATGAGTATCTGCCGGGCCGCTCCTCCGTCTCCCACAGCTTCTCCACGACGATCTTCCCAGCTTCGCCCGGCTTGAGTCGCGCCGCCATTAATCTGTAATCCCCCTTCTTGGTCAGGAATTTGGGCGGCCCCTCACTGGACATGTCATCGTCCCACGCGGAATACACGACGTCCCCATGCACGACCGCCGTGAGCTGGCCGTTGCAGGTCGCCTCGTCCGCCATCAACTTGCCGTCCGACGCGCGGTACACCTTCCCATACGGCATCACCACCAGCTCCGTGCCCCCGACCTGCGCGCCCACGGGAGAGCCGTAGCGCTCCTTGTGGTCCACCTCCCAGGCCGACTTCCCGGTGGCCGGATCCAGGCCGTACAGGCGGCCCCCCATGCAGATCACCAGTCGGCCCCCGGCCAGGAGCGGGTTGGCCGAATAACCCGTCGCAGAGGTCGGTTTCGCGAGCATCCGCACCCACTGGCGCTTGCCCTCCAGGTCGTACGCCGCCACCAGACCCGTCCCGTACACCACGTACACCTGTTTACCGTCGCTGGTGGGCGTCGGCATTGTGTATTCGAAGGTGAAGCCGAAATGCTCGCCCATCACCGGCGGCATGTCGAAATACTCGCACCTCATGATGTCCTTCTTGAGGGACTCCTTGATGGCCTCCTTCTCCTTCTCGGTCTTGCCCGCGTTCACCTTGGCGATGATCGCGGCTGCCTCGGGATCATCCTCCGCCGCGGTATCGAAGAAGGTGACCATGTCCGACCACAGGATCTTCCCGTCCGCCGCCGAGACGCACAGGAGCATGCCCGGCTCGCTGCACGTGAACACTCGCTCCCCCACCACAATCGGCGATCCGTTGCATCGTCCCGGCATCGGCGTCTTCCAGACGACGTTCTCCGTCGCCGACCACTTCACGGGCGGATTCGCGTCCGGGAAACTGCCTGTGCCGTCCCCGCGGAAACCGATGCGTGGATCGGCCGCCAGTGCCGCAGCACACACACCGACCATGCAGATCGCCGTGAGTACGATTCGAGTCATCGTTGTTTGCATTTCTACCATTTCCTTCTTGTTGGCTATTGTTTCTTCTGGTTTTCACCCTTGGGCGCGTCGCATCCGAACATCTCCATGTGGCTGAACGCGCTGGAACCCGGAACGCAGTCCCACACCAGGAGCACCTGGTTGTACTGGCCCGGGCGCTCCAGGAGGAAGCTCTTACAGAGGTTGGGATCCTTGTCCCATGCCTTCTGGAGGACCCACCCTTGGCCGGTCAGGTCCTCGATGCTGTTGCCCTTGAGTTGGCCCGGATCCAGATTGCCGTTGGCGGTGTAGAACTCCGCCCGGGATCCCCGTGCGATAAAACCCTCTCCCTGATCAGCGCTGATCAACCCGTAGTTCATGGGATAGGCCTTGTCCAGATCGAACCGCAGGTAGAGCCGCTTGCCGGGCTGGGTCTTGCCGTATGGCGCACCCGCCCCCAACGCGCCATCGTGGGTGTTCACTATGTTGGACTGGAACAGCACGGAGTTCCTGCCGCCGCCGAGACTCGTCCAGACGGCATTCATGGGACTCGGGACCAGCTTGACCTTGCCGGCATACCACAGATCGCGCAGGAAAGTGAAGGCCCCGCTGTCCTGGCCGCCGAACAGCGGCAGGGGGGGGCCTCAGGGGCGGCGTACATAAGGACCTCCTTGGTACGGTGGAGTCCTCCGCCTTCCTGGGTCAGCCGCAGCATGTTGACCTTGGCGGGCTTGAAGCACTTCAGAAAAGTCGACTTTCTTATCGCTCTGCCCCTGAACAGATCGAGCCATGTCTTGCCTCCATCCGATGACCCTTCCAAGCGGACCGTATCAGGCGCGTCACTGCCATCCTGATAGGCGATCACAAGAGACGAGACCGTCCTCAGGGCGGGCAGCGCGTAGGTGAGAACCAGGGGCGCGGTCCCGTCCTGCTTGGGTTGGAGTGACTTCCCGCTGCCGTCAATCGTTTCGGCGGCGGTGCCAGTTCCGCTCAACAGCTTGCCGGCCGTCATGGGCAGAACGCTCCACACCGCTCCATCCAGCTTCCCGTCGATGGTCAGCTTGCTCGAAGTCTTCCTGGCTGTCACGGCGGTTGCCGGCACAGCGGCGTCCGGCGCGGCGGCGCCTTCTTTCCCCGCGGTCTGGGCCGACAGCACCAGATCGCCGAAGGCCGAGGTGTCCTGCCAGTTCTGATCGGTTCCGTGCCACATCAATTGAGTGTTGCGGCCACAAGGGCCGTCGCTGTTGTTGTTGCCGATATCGAAGCCCAGGGTCATCCCAGCCGACGGAGTCACGCCCAGGTTTGACCAGGGGATGGCCAGCTCCACCGTATAACCGCCGGGGATCGCCGCCCAGCCGTGCAGCACGCCGGTGGTGTTCGTGCCATGGAGTGCCGTATCGTTCCACACCTTGACGAATTGCCGGTCCTGGGAGTCGTAGGCGGTCGCCTTGTTGTGCGTCGGGTCCACGTAGACTTCCACGCTGTCGTTCATGTACCCGGCCTCGGAGGTCTTCTGCAGGTTGGCGTCCAGCACCTTGACCCCGACGTAGAGGTAGGTGTCGTCCCACAGTGCGCCGAAGGTGACGGTGTTACCGGCCTTGTCATCAATGTTGCCCGAGGCCCTTACGCGATTGGTCCACGTCTTGACGTCCAACTCCCGCAGCACGTTGACCGTGCCCAGGACGCCCTCTTTCACGAGGGACGCTTCGGGATCCAGATCCCCCGACTCGCCGGCGGAGGCCGGCAGGCGGCCCATCAGGCAGCAGAGCCCGAGCAACAGGCCGCAGCACAGTGTGGTCCTCATATGTCAGTCCTCCTTGCCCTGCGGAGTGTCCGGCTTCGCGGGACCGCCACCCGGGGGGTTCTGAACCGCCGCCGGTCGGCGTCTCGACCTCAAGTATCGCCAAATGGCTTCACTCGTTCGGGATTCCATATGCGTGGGCTTCCCACGTCAGGAGGATCTGGTCGCACATGCCCGGATGCTCCCGGAGGAAGCTCCTGCATGCGCTTCCGTCATTCTCCCGAGTCTTCTGAAAGATCTACACCTGACCGATGATGTCCTTCGTGCCGCTGCCCGTAGAAGCACCGGGATCGAGGCTGCTGCCCGCGATAGCGGGGGCGGTCGGTTGGAGCAGCGGAGTTTGCTGATTCTGAACGATCCAAGTCATTTTCGGTCCTCCGGATACTTGGCGACAATCACCAGTCGACCCGCCTTCGGCTCGGCAATGCGCACGCATTCCTTCGAGGGGTCGAAGTCCTTCCACTCCTGCCCGTTGACGGTGACGGCCGTCATCGGCTTCTTAAGCGGATGGCGGAAGCGGACGAGCAGTATGGCGGGGGGCTTACGGTCTGAAAGCTCGAGGGTCGTCCTGATCTCGTTGTCGGCAACCCGGCTTTCGGTGGTGAAAGAGAGCGGGCCGTAGTAGGTCGGCGATTGCTTGACTTCAATGCGTTTCCCGTCAGCAAGCCAGGCGCGCGGCACAGCTTGGCCGATGAATAGCGTGCCGTCGCCGCGGAGCTCGTTGAGCAGCATGTTGCGATACAGCTCGAACCACGCGCCATCCGTGCTGGGCGGCATGTAGTACTGGCCCCATGCCCAACGATGTTCGAGCGGCGTGAGCTGGTGGTGCGAGAAGGCGCAGGCCATCATGCTGTAGAAGGCGCGGATGACGGCCTCGGGCTCGTCGCGGTAGAGGTAAGCGGTCGCCTGCATGTTATACACCGGCTCGTTGGCCGCGCCCCATTGGTTAAGGTAGAGATTGTCCTCATGGTCGTGGAGCATGGCGGTGGCGAGCCAGCCGCGCGGATCTATCGCCGCGAGCCGCGCCATGTGCGTGACGCCGGCATCCACGTCGGTGGGATACCATTCTTCGAACAGCCGGCGCGGCGTCATCGCATCGCACGGCACGTAGTTGCTCCAGGTGCCGTCGGCGAGCTGCACCACGGGCGACTTCACGCTGCCGCGGGCGAAAGCGGCGGTCACGTCAGCGTGCATCTTCTTCGCCACCGCCGCGACCTCGGCGGCGCGCGGGTGGCCATAGGTGGCGAGCGCGCGGGCGAACATATCCAGGCCGGCGACGAAGTAGCCGTTCGGGAAACCCCACGCGCGGCTGGCGTGGGTGAGGTCGTTCAGCGGTGCGACGATCAGGCCGGGGGCTTCCTTGTTTTCCTGCCCCTTGGCGACTTGCC
>Ga0315279_10005110_pt1 | contig 17181 bp, 18 predicted proteins | sample YL17G06_20_MG_FD_203694 | JGI IMG/M metagenome (GOLD analysis project Ga0315279, IMG submission 203694) | Sediment microbial communities from Yellowstone Lake, YNP, Wyoming, USA - YL17G06_20 | ecosystem: Environmental > Aquatic > Freshwater > Lake > Sediment | place: USA: Wyoming | collected...
CCAAGCTCACAGTCCTCGAGAACATGCTCGTCGCGTCTGGAAACGGCAGAGGCGAAAGCTTCCTCTACTCAACCATCGAGAACCTGTGGGCAAAGAGCGACAGAGAAAGAGCCGAACGAGCATTGTCAGTCCTGGATACGCTGTCCTTGGATAAGGTCCGAGACACTCAGGCCGAGAAGCTGAGCGGTGGGCAGCTCAAGCTCCTTGAGATAGGAAGGGCACTGATGATGAGAGCGAAGCTCGTGATGCTGGACGAGCCGGTCGCGGGCGTGAACCCCTTGCTGTCACACATGATCTTCGAAAGGCTGGTCCACCTCAAGGGCAACATGGACCTGTCGTTCCTGATCATAGAGCACAGGCTCGACGTGGCACTGCAGTATGTGGACAAGGTGTTCGCCATGGCGGATGGTAAGGTCATTTGCTCCGGCTGTCCGGACGACGTGATCAACGACCCTGTTGTGATCGAGGCCTACATGGGCGGGGAGTCTGCGTGATAGAGGTCAAAGGGATCAACGCGGGATACGGCCCGCTCCACATCATTTTCGACATCGACATGACATTCAAGGACAAGGAGGTCACTTGCATCGTCGGACCAAACGGCAGCGGCAAATCTACTCTCCTGAAGACGATATTCGGTCTCACTGCGATCTACTCCGGAACGATTCGCTGTGGCGATTCCATCATCACAAAACTGCCGCCGCATGAGATAGCCAGAAGGGGCGTTGCCTACCTGCCCCAGACGGACAACGTTTTTGGCAACCTATCGGTCGCGGAGAACTTGTGGCTCGCATCTTACACGTTGGATCCCGGGTCATCAAAGGAGACCATCCGCAACGTCGTGTCGCTGTTCCCGGTTCTGAATGACTTCATGGGCAAGTCCGCCGGGTTGCTCAGCGGTGGTGAGAGACAGATGCTCGCCCTTTGCATGGCACTGATTCGCAAACCTCAAGTCATAATGCTCGATGAGCCGACCGCGAACTTGGCCCCGAAGATGGCGAAACAGTTGGTCAACAACGTCAAGATGCTCAGAGACGACCTCAAGCTCACGGTGATACTCGTGGAGCAGAACGCGAAACTCGCACTTGATCTATCTGACCACGCCTTCATTATGGGGAGTGGCAGGAAGATAGCCGAAGGAGAACCCGGTGACCTTCTCAAGAGTCCCGACTTCAACAAGATGCTCTTGGGAATTGCTCCAGCGCAGAGCTGACGAGGCGAAGTGTGGGCCCGTGGCCAAGTACGGATCAAGGCGTTAGAGCTCTCTCTGGCAATCAAATGGAAAGAACGATGGACCAGAACCGTCCTCAAGGGACTGACAAACAAGGGCTACTTGGAGACTCATGGTGAATACAGGGTGCGCGTCTACTCCTTCCCAATCGGCACTACCCCCGACAGCCGATTGGAATCCCTCAGAAATGAATTCATTCCGCAATTCCGGTCGATTTCGGGGGAAGAAATCAATCGGCAGTCAGAAGAATTCTGGAGGGGGGTGCAGGAATATGCTGAACACAAGCTGGACAAGAAGCTACCGCCCCTAGGGGAGAGTCCTTACTGCCGATTGGAATTGAAGCCAGAAAATTGTCTGTTTCAACCTGAGTGGCCCGGATCGCGGGAATTCAATCGGCGAAGGGGAAGCGTGCCGATAAAGGCACAGGAGGGGGAGAAGATCGCTAAGATCATGGAGAAGGGGCTTGAGGGGTTGCAGTGGAGAGACTTCTCGAAGGAGGGCGAGGTGATACCAAGTGATCTCATCAAGCTGCTTGTACGGCACGGAACACGATGTCAGAAACGTCGAGGAAAGACAAGGAGAATACGAGGACCCAAAGGCCGCAAGGCTGGGGCCTAAGATCTTGGAGGTCTGTGCTTCTTCTCATTATGCGGGACATTCGCGGGAGTTTCTTCATGGCAGTGAGAGAACTACTCGTGTGTATGTGATCGATAGAGATACCTTTTATGTTCTGTTAGGGCCGGTCAACTTCTTGTCCTTCCGGTTCCTGCTCGATATTCAACACACGCCTTTTCTACCTAGTTGAATCCCGTAGAACTTAGCGGCTTCGAGGCTGCCGTGGAGCACCATAGCGAAGCGGAGGATTTCTTCACAGTGATGGGAATAGGTGACATTCGTGTCCCCCAACCGATTCCCACTGAAGACAGAAGATCCAACGTTAGATGTAGTTCTGGACTTGGAGATCAACCGCGTCTACAATAGAAGTGATATTGTTGATCCGATTATGCCAATTCCTCAATGATGGATTCCTCGACATCGAATGACTTATAAGGTGATAAAATTAAGGGGAACATACTTGGCCAAGGATTCAGGAATCTCGTCTACAGAAAAAGTGAAACTCCTATCGACACTCCTGACGGTGCTAAAGAGAAGTGAAAGGCCATGCATACTTTTCCTGGGATCCGGAGCATCTGTGCAATCTGGGACCTCCAACTGGGAAGAAGTGGTTGATAATGCGTTGAAGATACTCAACATTCCAGCGGAAGGAATGGATTTTGGCAAGAAGTATGTGGAGCTCTGCAAAGGGATCGGTGGGCTTGGGCTTACGAGCCCGGATGTGTGCAATATCATGAAATGGAGCCTCCAGGTTGGCATACCGTCTGGTGGGTACATTAAGCTAGGCGGGATCATCAGGGGTGGGTTCTTCGATAAGATCTTCACCACCAACTGGGATAGCCATCTCGTTGAGGCGCTAGATCGTGTTGGCGTCGACAGTTCGAATGTCTCCTCGCTTGTTTACGGCAATAACTCCCCCCCGGATACTGCTAAGAGAATCGCAAAAGTTCTGGAATTTGGCCACGGGCGAGTCAAGATAGTCAAACTTCATGGTGACCTGAACGAGTGTAATGCTATGGTTTGTCAGAGCACTTTCCAGTTCCAGGAGGAAATGGAGGATATGCTTGCGAGACAGTTCTCGTATCATCTACTTATCGTGGGTACACGCGTCTCGGATCTCGATATCGTTCGGTGCATCAAAGCGCCTACTGGCCATGGAAATGTGTGGTTCGTCAATCCAGAAGAGCCCGACTCTACCGTCAACCAAATCCTGATGGCTAGGAATTCCACGAACAACGTCATATCTGGAAAGAAGGCAAGGTTTGACGCCTTCTTCGATCTTCTTGCCAGGGAATTGGGAGTAATGATACCTAAGGTCAAGAAGCAACGTCTTCCAGTCCATCCTGACTTGAGACGGGAGTATGCGGTTGGCACTTTTGGAATGAGATACAGGAACGCTTCTGGAAAAGAAAGCAAGTGGACATATCAGATAGTCAAGCTCGCCTCCACCAGAAAGAAGGATTTCACAACTTCCGAAACTCAGGTATTTAGCCAACTCGGAGTCTGGGCGAGAATCAAGTGCCCAGAATGCGGAAGGGACATTCTACCTTGTCTTGAACTTGGGTTGGTGGCCAATCGGAAGATGAACTTGCGGAAAGAATTGTCCTGCAGGTGTGGGCGTAGATTCCTTCTAGGGGGAAACTTCAGTTGGCTGAAGCAATTCTAGACTGGCAAAGGGAGAAACATTTAAATAAGGTCACTAGTTCACTCCGGTGAACTAATGTCTCGGCGAATCCTTTACGAACAGAGGGTAGAGCTGGATAGGGCCATACTTTGGCTGAGCGACAAGGGGAAAGGGTCTGCTTTCACTCCATATCGCATGAAAAGAGAGACAGGTCTGCATGGGCAAACAGCAAAGAGAGTTTTGGAGACTATCTATCTGTGCCAGCAGTTCGCGCCTCCCTTGGATATTGACTTCTGTGATGGAAAGACCCAAGTGCGAGTTGATGATCTCGCACCTCACCTGAAGGCTGCGATCCCCCCAGTAAGTTTGGTGTTGGTCAAAATGTATCTCGTGAATGCATTCGATAGAAGGAGCGCTAGATCGGTGGACTTCCTAGATGATTTGGAAAGAGCGCTAGTGGAAGACCTAGTCTTAAAGCGCCTAGTAGGGAAGGACGGGAACCTCTACTACTTGACTCCTTCCGGCTTTTCTAAGGCAATAGCAGCAATAGAAAGCGCTGCTCGGGTAAGAGACGAATGTCTTTTCGACTTAGGGCGTGGGATCAAGGCCAAGAGAGAACTCGAAGCGAGCGTAATGAATGAGAGAAGGAGCCTCGACGATCTGAGGAATGCCGTATATACTGCACAAGAACAAGTCGACAGATTGGCTGAAACGGACCCAACGAGATTCTGGAAGGAAATGAAACTCAATGAGGAGGCAAGGAGCATCCTTATTCAATGGAGCTCCATAGAAAAGGAGTTTGTAGATCTTTCAGCAGCGGTCTCAAGGATTCGGGGCAACCTTGACAGGCTAAGTACTGCCCGGGAGTCACCAGTGCCAGAATTCAATACCCGGAGAAGAGAGGCTAGAGCAAGAGGGTGACAGTCTTGCGAGCATGGATATTCGTCGAAACGAAGCCGATAGAAAAGGAGTTTAGGATATCAGAACAGAGTGCGTCCATCAAGGGAAGACTGGGCGAGCTAGCTCAAGGAGTTTTCGACCTGCTTGGGATATACGATGTAGTGGTGGAGAGTAGCCCGGGGAATCTCAATGCACTTTATCAAGATATCCTGAAAAGGATATATGAAATCGGCTTCGTAACTGGCTGCACCACCTATCCTGCTGTAGGACAGCAAAGAACGAAGCCGGGAACATTGGGCAAACCATTTGCCTACATATTAATCAGTGCCTCCCCTGTCAGCATAGACTATATTCAGGAGAAAGTCTACGAAATGAACGAGATACAGAAGGTGGATATAGTGCTAGGTCCTTATGATCTGGTTGCCGAACTCTCTGTTGACAACATGAAGAAGCTGACCGATACGGTCAACAGGATACTCCGCATCGATGGAGTTCTGACAACTGTTACCATGCCTGTAATACCGGAATAGAAGTAGCGAGAAACATGCGATTCCTCGCGTGCACACATCTGAATCAGATGCTGTTCTAACGGTGCCTCGGCCGCTTCCGAGCTAGACGATTCTCATGCTGATGCTGGTGCACCTGAAAGCAAGAGTAGATGAACTTGGAGACATAATCACAGAACGCGATAATCCGAGTCGATGACTTGGAACCCATCACAAGCCTTTTGATCTCTCTACAGCGGTAACGTACGATGATACTTCTCCCGACCCTGTTCAACGACTTCTGCGCTTACTTGGAGGGCAAGCTCAAGTGGTCAAAGCCGAAGGGGAAGGTCTGGACAGATACCATCTTCGGCTTCTTTTCTGCAGAGAACAAGAAGGAGACAATTCCCTATCTTGAACTCAAAGAATACATGTATGTAGACTACATCTGGAGGTATGATACCAAGCGCTATACCAACCTCTCGGACATAGAAATGGCTCTGGAACACGAAGGCGGAACCTACGTTGTGAGCTCGATCCTTGCTGAGGAAGTATCACACCTCGTGGACATCAAGGCAAGGTACAAGATTGGCATATTCTATCCCTCTCCAGGTGATGAGGCTACGTTGTTGGACGGGATCGCGAACATGATCGTGTCCCAAAGCGACAGTGTAAGGCTAAAGCAAGAGGAGTACCTGATAATCTTGGGTTACACCACCACAAAAGGGGGCAGAAGAGTGATCCAGTTCAAGGGATTCATCTTTGACAACAAGGGAGTGATAACACAAGAACTAGAGCGCATGATCTCACAAGCAACTAAGAGCCCCGCATGATCTCACCAAGCTAGGGATAAGAGCAGTCGCCGTTTCGGAGAACGCGTTCCTCGCCACGCGGCTTGTCGGCCTAAGTCACATGGGCAAGGGCAAAGGAGACAACAGGTGGATAGCCCTAATACGGAAAGCAAGCCACAAAAGATGAATGAGCAAGCCTTCTAGGAACAATGAGTCGAAGAAAGAAGTCGTCTGGACTCCTGAAGACATCAATAAGCTGGTCGAAACGATCCACGCTTGGTATGGAGAGTATATGCAGTATCAGAAAGACAGAGACTCTTCACTCGGATACAGACTTGGGGCACTGAGCCACCACAACAGGCGCCTGTCCTATGCACTGATGATATTCTTGGGTGCAGTCGTTGGAATGATGGTCGTGTTGACCTACTTAGGCAAGGTTAGCGGAGATGCTCTGCTATTCCTCGTAGGCACAATCACAGGATACGTGGTCGTGATGATTCAAGACCTGATTGGGCCGATATTCGAGCCGACACCACCGGAAGCGAAATAGAGCAACGCTGCATGACAGTTGGCGGGGATAACCCAAACCACCTGTCCGCAGAATCTCCAAGCTGAACTTCGGAACCCTAGTGGCCCTTATCACTCAGGTCGCGGCGACGGCGCCAGCAGTGCGCTCGCGACCAAGCACCAAGATGACACTTCATGGCAGCTCGAGGCAGGCCTTGGATTGAGTTGAGGGAGACTGGCGACTGCGGAAATGAAGATACCACGTCGTCCAACCCACAAGAATCAAAGCCTCGACTACCAATGGCCAAGAGCGAAACAGCTCCTCAAAACCTACTGACACGGATAGGAACAGAATCCATACAAGTTCGACATACACCGCATCCCACAACGGATCTTCACCTTTCTTCTTACGATCTTCTTCTGCTAAGAGCATGACACCGTGATAGGTGAAGAGAGTAAGAAGCAGTGCGGACAGAAAGGCAAGCCCATATGACCTAAGAGAGAATGTTCCTCCCGTGAACATCGATCTGGTCGCAACATAGCCGACGCCGAGAGAACTTGCGACGCGTAATGCAGTGTAGTTCGCTGCGACACTTTCGACGATGTAGAGATAGGTGAGCCCGCTTGGAAGTTCAAATGTCTGCCAAGGTATTGGCTCTCCTGTGCAGTTGCCATTATCATACCACAAGTCGTCTTTGTGGAATACTTCGGTCCAGTTCACTCTCGGAACGGACTGACTCGATTCCCCTTTCGAGTAGTATGTCATATTGCCGTTCGTGAATGGAGGCGGTGTACCCATTGTCACCTTGTCATGATTCTGGGGGGCCCACACCCACATCTTGGACTGGTTCTGAAATGGTTCGAGCCAAAGAGCTGTCCTTGAGACATTGACGTAGAAGAATGTCCTGAGGAGGACGTATGCACCGAATGTGGAGAGCAATCCTAGGGTCAAAAGAAGGAAGAAATCGCACATCACGTAGGCATGTCGCTTCAATTTCGTAACTAGGGTGAAGTACGCTGTCACTATGCCAAGCAACCATCCAACATGCCCAAACGTCATTTGGTTGGCCCAATTGAGCACTTCTGACTGAAGAGGGCGCAGCAGTTCATCGTGCGAATCATCCAGAGGCGAGGAGTAGACTGACGACAGGATCAGGGAGATTGCAAGTAGGTAGAGTAACCCGGCGGACAATACGAGGATAGTGGACTTGCTCATTTATGGTGCTGCTTCGGTTGACACTAGGTAACCGTCGGAATATAAAATAAATAGGAATATCGTACAGATAGTCGACTACACATGTTAACTAGCGAACTACTCGCACAGCCTAACCGCATGAGATGGAACCGAGAAGTAGTGCGTGTACGAGTTGTCCCTCACCCCCTACTAGGAGAGCGAAGAACAAGTGAATTGCACATGCGAGCACACCCAAGGCCAGTGTAACCCTGTTCCAGAAGAAAGTCGCACGCGTACTGCGAAGGAGGTGTTTCCCGCTTAGAAGTGAAAATCCATCGCTGACTCGGCTAGTTCGTATTTGAACTCTTGGCCTCTCCTTTATGGCCTCTCAAGACCTAATCCACTCTGGAATGCTGAGCAGAGCCGAGACTGAATTTCTGAGGGGCGAGAAGCAAGCCAAGCCGCAGCAGCTGAGGTATCTCAAACACTGTGTGAGGAGGAAAATTATCGCCCTTCGAGAAAGTGACCTGCCGGCGATCATGACCAACGAGTGGGCAAGGCCTCTGTTTCAGACCGCTATCGGAAACAATAGCGGAGGTGCTATTGATTTCAATAGCGCCTCAGGTCAGGCTTCCAGAACAGAGTTTTATCCGTCGAGAACCAATAATCTGCGGGCCCGTGGCCAAGTACGGATCAAGGCGTCGGCCTCCGGAGCGGCTCAGCAAATCGTTCTGGAGAAATCTCACTCTTTCAGTTCTGTCGACACTAGCAACGGTCTGACGGTCTTAGAGGGAATTCAAGCCAAAGGCATCGGGGCAGTGCTGCATCAAGATGAATTGTACAGCGCGGAGATCTTGCAGGACTTCGAAGGATTCTGTCACATTGACAGACAGCTCAGTGACAGAACCGCGCGCGGGCACGTTTGGCAGATTGGCAGGCTATTGGACGCGCTGCGTAAAGATCCACGAACCATAACACGAGACGACCTCAGATTTTACCTCGCAGGGTTCGAAGGAAAGGCTAAGGTAGGCCATAGTCTGCTCAATGTGCTCCCAACTACTCAGGAGTATCTGGAAATCAAGCCAATCCCGGACAAGTTCTACGAATCGCTGGTACACAACATCAATGAGAGCTATCGGTTTGGTATCTATGTCGCCACTCTAATCCTTGTCAGGAAATTGGTCGAGAACCTGTTAATAGACATCCTCAGGAAGAAGTACACTCTTAAGAGACTGGAATTGTTTTTCGACAAGAGTCATGGAAGGTTCCTAGGCCTGAGTGAATTGATTAGCAGTTTCGAAGGCAGGTCCAAGGATTTCAAGCCTATAGAGCCCGACCTCCGCGATCTCGTGCAAAGACTGAGGGATCTAAGAGAAGAAGGCAACACAGCAACTCACTCTATGCAGGCAGAGATTGGAGTGCGGAAGGAAGACCTAGACAAGATGAGAGAGGACACCTACTACGTTGCGAGCTGTCTGGTGAGGATATACACAAACATACCGTAACTCCTCATAGAAATCCCACTGTGGAGTCGCTGTGCCCGTTAGGCGTCAATTCCGACAACGTATATCGGAACTTGCATTGCGCTCTTGAAACGAGGTAGATATCGCTCCACCTTCTCGAAAGTCAGAGAGCCCTCCCAATTCTTTCCATACTTGTCCTTCACATGCTCTTGGAAGTCCTTGGTTGTGACGATATACACACCCACGTCGATCTTGTCTAGCCCAGAGTATGAGGCCACCTAGGGGTCCTACGGCTTGAGACTAGGGCATAGATTCCTCAGCTAACTCCTTCATACCTACGAGCTTGTTCAGGTTACTCGATTGGGAGCATCCGCGCGCGGACTACTCCCAGATGTACCAGTTGAGAACTGGCTCGACGTTTCCTACTTCATACGTTCTGAGCACTAGCAGGAACCCCCGTTGTATGCCAGTCAGGCTATTCTTGGCAGCGTTCAACATTGAAAGGTGTGACTTCATCGGCCTCAATGCTTGTACGTATTTCCTGACAACTAGAAGCCAGATGAAACTAGCCCCGATCCCAATCAGACTCAATGGGTCTCCCTTTTGGATCGCCAGATACAAGGATGCCAAAGTGGGGAGTAGAGACATGCAATATGCCAACTTGAACGCCAACACGGTTCTATCAGCAGTTGCCCCTGTGATGTTTCTGGTCGCTGACAGTCCCACTGCGTAGACCAACAGAATTGAAGGAAGTAGGATGACCACTGCTATCAGGCCGCTTGGTAGCAGCAACAAGCTCGAAGCAGCCAAGACCAATACGTCGGTTATCCATTTCATTCTGAGTCGCATGAGTGTCGGTACGGCCTGAAAGACGGCACGGTCCAGAGCCATCTCACCTGAACGGACATCGGCACGCGCCTTGTCCTCCACCGCGGCTTGGCTGTAGAACGACATAGCTAATGAATCGGGGGGGTTTTCCGTAGTGAGGGATCCCAACTGGCGGTAGGATTCAACGAACCTGCCTGCTCTCTTTAGTTCCTCCGGTGGATACTTTGAGGAGGTAACACAAAGGGCAGCACCTAGGCACAATCTATACGCCACATTGAGGTCGAGAATGGGCACGGACTCCTGCATTGGTCGTGGCATCAACAGGTATTCGTTGAGCTCCATAGGAGAACTGGGTATTCTAGAAGCACCCATAAGCAGTTGGGAGTATGCTTTGGCCAGCTGAGTTTTGCCCATTGGAATTGTGCTCAGAAGTCTTCTGTCGTCTTTGATGATGTGTTGTGCAGAAATCGACCGTTCCCACTGGCTGTGATAAGGACTCTTGGACCCATATACTACCCACCAGTCTGCGATATAGTGAAGAGCGACTCCCAAGTAGTAGGACCAATCATCATTCCCGACGAGAAATCGCTTCCTAGATGTGACGAGGTTGCTGAGAATCCTTTCCACGATTCTGATGTGATGCCAATAACCCCCAAGCTTGTCCGGGGCTATTGAGCCGTCCATCAGATTCCTCTCAACCACTCCTCCTTTCTCAAGGTTCAACTCGGTCGCTATGACCCTAGAGATCTGCAGATGGGACTTCCAAAGCAACGATATTGAAAGAGTCCCAGTAGCTATAAGTTTGGTCCGTCCCTTTCGGTTGGCCCAACGTAGCACCACTTGACATAGAACCTGCCTGTCTCTGAGTTCTTGAGTGAGTGGGCGAAGTAGAGGTAATCATGTCCCTTGACCTTTCTCATATGAAGTCCAGACCCCGGCCTTCCGCAGATCGGGCAACGCTTTCTAGCGAAGTATCTCGCCATCTTCCTCTGGACGAGCGTCGCGTAAGAGTAGGGCAAGGGCACAGACCTCTAAGATCTTGGCTCTCAGCCTTGCGACTCCTGAGTCTTCGTTTTCTCTTTACCTTGCCTCGACGCTTTTGACCTTCTGTTCCGCGTCGCACAAGTCGCTCGATGAGATCACTTGGGATCACCTCGGTCTCGTCCTCGTGATCTGGTTCCTTGCGGGAATGGCGGATACCTTGGACAAAATCATCGAGCCCAAATCCAATCGACCCTCTCGGTCGGAGTCCGAGACCGACGAGGCAAGTCGAGTGGATTGACGCGCGCACGCCGCATGACAATATTACGACCGACCGAGCGGCCAATCAAGGTTCATGGCACCTCCCCTCCTCCTCGTGCCATCGACCGAGCCCATCGACCCAGTATATGGGGAGGCCTTCGACCTCAGAAACGGGAACGGTGCCGACGTAGGTGGCTTTGTGCCCGCACGATGGACAAAGGATGTCCTCGGCCGACGACGAATTGTGACAAGCGACGTCCAACCATTTCATGTTTGTCATCCAGCCCGAGTTGTGCCTCCGTGTGGTCTGTTTCAGCAGCCACCTTACGAAATCAACATCGGCCAGCGCCAATTCATCTGCATCCGCGCGCTCGTTCACATCAAGGAGGGGCAATCGGAACATGTATCTTATTCGGTGCGCGACCTTCATTCGGTCCCCGAACGGGATGAACCTGATGAACACATCGGGCTGCTTTTCAGGATCCTCGGCCCAGAGACCACACCCAATCAAGCACTATTTCCACAACAGACGCAAGAGATTGGAATCGACTCTCGGCTTGAATCGATGCATTAGCCTGTCCCTGCCTAAAACGAGGTTCGGAACGATCAGGTGAACGTGAAGGTGAGCCTGAATCGCCCGGAGGAGTCCCGAAGGAAGCAGATCTCTCGCCACAGCAGATATCCACGGGCTCCAGCTCAAAGATCCGAGGAGATACGATGCCTTTCGCTCTCCTTCAGGTTATCGCCCGATAAGATCCAGCGATTCCTTGAGTTCTGGGCGCCAACTCATGATCTTGGTTGCACGACGAGATTCTCGAACAATTTCGCTTTTTCACCTCTAACGAGATTTTTCTTGCAGGGCTCGGCCAGATATACTCGTGAGATCCGAACATCTTAATACCTCAGATAAGACGACCGAACAGTCGGAGGCGCAAACGTTAGATGGCAAGACGTAAGATCGGAGAGTCAGCCCACAGGGTCCGCCGCAGACACAGCAAAAGCAGAGGCCAGAGGAACCGTCAAGGAAAGAGGCGCAAACGTTAGATGGCAAAGAAATCAAGGAGACGATCAAAGATGTCAAAGAAGGCTAAGCTAAGAAGAAGGCACTAAGATCTGGGCAGACAACGGAACTAAGCCGGGAAACAGCAGAGAACGAGTGATTTTCTCTTAATAAAAGGCCCCCCTCAACGATCACACACGCGCAAGTAGTTCTCTCACAACTGTAAAGGAACTTCAACGAATATCCCGCCTGGTAGGGCAAGGGCACAAACCTCTAAAGCCCCGCTAGCTTCAGGACATCATCAGCTGGAAAGGGCTCAATCGCCTCAAGCTATCTTGTCGAAATATCTGTCTGGGAGCGTCTCACACGGCGGTGACCACTGTTATATACGTTGAGATCGCCATGTCCTATGTATGGCAAAGCTGAAGCTTGGTACCATCGTTTCGATGGAACGTGGTGTTGAAGAGGCAATAGTCAAAGTCCGCCAGCTCGGGCTTTCTACCTGTCAGGTTTCATGCTGGAGTCCAGAAATGCTCACTGAGGACAATGCGAGACAGCTGAAGAAGACGGCTCAAGATAACTCCGTCGAGATCACCACGATGTGGACAGGACTCCCCGTAGCGGTGTGGAACTTCGTCGAAGGCCCGAGGACAATCGGGCTCGTCCCCCCAGAAACCAGAAACGAGCGGGTCCAGATCCTGAAGAGAGGATCAGACTTCGCCAGGGTTTTGGGAGTCAGCAGCACAACGACTCATGTCGGCTTCATACCGGAGAATCCAAACGACCCACTCTTTCCTGGACTAGTCGAGGTCGTGAAGGAGGTAGCGGGCTACTGCGCGAAGGCTGAACAGGAGTTCTGGTTCGAGACCGGGCAAGAGACACCCGTGACACTACTCAGGACTTTTGAGGACTCGGGGGCGGACAACCTCGGGGCAAACCTCGACCCCGCTAATCTGATACTCTACGGCAAGGCCAACCCTGTCGATGCCTTGGACGTCATCGGTGAGTACGTCAGGGGAGTTCATGCGAAGGACGGACTGTATCCCACAAACGGAAGAGAGCTCGGCCAGGAAGTGCCGCTTGGAAAGGGGAAAGTCAACTACCCGATGCTCATTCCGAAGCTGAAGAGGTGCGGCTTCCACGGCGCGCTTACCATAGAGCGCGAGATATCGGGCCCCCAGCAGATCAAGGACATCAAGCGTGCCATCAAGATCCTGACTCCGTTTTGCTAGAGGGCACAACTAGGTCGGACTCTTCGGGACCTCAATGTCAGATTTGGCCAACCACATTCTGTAGCCTATGACGCCCTTGCGACAGGCCTCGATGCACTTCCCGCACCGGGTGCAGTCTGTCGAAGAGCCGATCGCCTCGACGTTGTCTATGCCCATCGGGCATGCCCTCAGGCACTGTTTGCAGTCTTCGCAGGAGCTCAGGTCCACCTTCATCGACAAGAACGAGACCTTGTTGAAGGGACCGAATATGGCACCGACCGGGCAGAGGTACCTGCACCAGACTCTCTCGATCAGGAGAACACCGAACACCACGACGAGGAATGTCGCGACGTGGACCCAGATGCCTGCAGGTATTGGGCTCGGGGCATTCATGAACACGTAAGGGAAGGCAGCGAAGAGGCTTCCCGAGGGACAGAACCTGCAAAAGACGGTCTCGGTTGTGACATAGGCCGCCACGAGCGCCGCGCCGAGGACGACGAACTTCATCCAAGGGAAGTTGCTCACTCGGAGCTTCTTCGAGTTCAGCTTGCCGATGATGTCTTGGACTGTGCCAAAGGGGCAGAACCAGCCGCAAAAGGCCCTGCCCAAGAGAGTTGCATACAGGCCGATTGTGCCGCCTGCCAGCAGCGGAACGGCGGCCAGCACGACGAAGTGCTGAAGCGTTCCGAACGGACACGCGAACATCGCCAGCGGGCAAGCGTAACAGAAAAGGGCTGGACACACGATGCCGGTCTTGAGGGCGGCAGTGAACCCCAGGTTCAGCACGACGAAGCCTAGCACCTGGGCTCCTTTTCGCAGGTCGGACAGCTTCAAGAAAAGCGCAATCACCCTATGCCGATGCAGGTTGTGCACAGGACTCTAACGTACACTTGGATCCAGACATACTGGTCGGCGCCGAACACGGTCGCCACAGCGAAAGCGCCCAAGAGAGCAACCGGCGTCAATGCTGCTGCAGACCTGAGAAGCTGTGAGCTCCGTGTCGGCACAGGCGCTGGTGGAACCTCAAACGACCCCATCGCAGCGGGCGGAGGAGGTGGCGGTGGAGGCAGAGGCTGAGCGTAACGTGGAGGCTTTCTCAACATGAAGTACCAGACCGCTGCTGCAATCAGAACGAGAACCACTGCACCTGCTCCGATCAAGAGCCACGGGGTTGACGGTTTGACCACAAGATCCAACTCAGTACTCTCAGATGGCTGATGCCCAGCGTCGCCTGCGAAGAAGGCCTTGACCTTCCATGACCCTTCCCTGTCAGCCAAGAAGGAACCACTGTAGCTCCCTCCCGAACCTGTAGTAGCAGACAGGTTTGTCATTGAGCTGTCGGGTTTCACCACTCTAATAGAGACAGCACCACCACCTATGGTCGGTGTTATCGATCCGGAGACAGTGACTGTGCTGCCAACCTCAACAGTGGTTGCGGAAAGCTGTGCTGTCAGTTGAGTGACCGGTCTGAGATCGATCAAGGAGGCAATCTGTGGCCTGAGGATTGCATACACATCAATACCTCCGACTTTGACGAAGTGGACTACTCCCCTAGCGTCGATGACGTAGAAAGTCGGTGCTCCCGTAACGCCGTACCCGCTCGAGTATATCTGCTGCGTGTCTCTCAGTATCGTCCAGGTAATTCCCTCATCTGTTCTGTACTGCTTCAGTTTGGCCTCGGTGTCTCCAAGCTCTATGGTGATGGAGACTATCCTGAACCCGTTGGGGAAGTCGGCGAGAAGCTGCTTGACATCAGGAAGCGCGACCTCGCACCAACCGCACTCGATGAAGAAGAAGTCGAGGAGAATTACAGTTCCCCTCTGCGTTGAGAGTGTGAAGGAGCCGCCGTCAATGTCAGGAAGTGTGAAGTCAGGCGCAAGTGTTCCTGGAGACACTAGGTCATTGACAGAGTTGCGCAAGGGAACGGAAAGAAAGAGGAGGACGAGCATGAGGCGACCAATTCCCAGTAGCGGGACAGCACCCAATTAGGCAACGGACAATCCGCGTTGAGCTTATAAGAATTGGCGGCGTCATTCGAGAGAACAAGCATCTGCTGAGAGTTCTGCCAGACTGCAACGATGGCCTCACGCTTGGTTCTCACCAATCCGACCTACAGCTAGGTCTTTCAGGCCTCGTGTGATTTCATCCGGTCGAGGAAGAAGTCGTTCGCTCTTCTCACGTTCAGGATCAGAATCCCCCAGACGATGAGATATGAGGTCAGCCAGGTCAACAAAGACAGTTCCGACGCGAAATCCAGCAATGGCCATATGACCGGCAGTGACACGAGCGGCACTGCAAGCAAGACAACTGCCAAGGAGGCAATGCGACTGTATCGGTCCGGAATGACCAATGGGAATACCCTTTGCACATTGAATGCGACCGCCAAGAACAAGCAGATCACGGCCATTTCAAGCGCAGTCACCAACTGAGGTGCTCTTGAGAAGAGGTCGAGCCCCAGTTGATCCCAGCTGAGTGGAGAGAAGATGGGCACGAAGTTCTCCACGAAATCGGCAGCAACATGCGACATGAGTGCAAGATAGTACGGCAGCTTCCTGCGTCCGTCATTCCACAGGAACGGCATCGAGACCAAGGTCAGAAGAAAGGGCGAATGGGTTATGCCGTGGTGACCGAAAGGACTACCGAAAGCAAATGGAGAAAAGAAGTCGACATCTGGTGCTGCTCCCAAGAAGCCTGCTAGGAATCCGTCGCCTTGTTCTCTGATCCCGAGTAACCTGAACGAGAACCATCCGACGACATAGCCTATCAGTACGTGAAACGCACCGAACATCTTTGAGCAGGATCTCCGAGTGAGTTGATCTCCACCGGGGCCTAGATAACTACGTCGGGCTTCTCACTGTCCCAGGATGCCTGGCTTCACGAGACCCTACTTCTTTCCTTCGAATTCCTTCTCGTAGAACTTCACGAGATCGTCCGTCAGCTTGCGTCTTCTCGCTATTGACTCAAGTCCGGTCTTCAGCAGGGCCACACCTTCGTCGGTCAGTTTGTATATTCTCCTGTCAGGTCCAGACTCGACCTTCTCCCACTCCGATCTTAGCAGACCTCTGTGTTCCATTCTTCTCAGTATCGTGTAGATCGAACCCGGCATGAGCCTGTGATAGCCCCCACTCTTCTTCTCTATCTCCTCGAGCAACTGATAGCCGTGCATTGGCTTCTCGTACAGCACTCTCAAGACCAGAAACTTGATCCATCCCCTTTCTGGAAATCCGCGCACGACCGCACATCCGTGGCCGGGCCCGCCGTGATGCATTTCGTGACCCATTCCATGGTGCATGCCTTCGCAGCATTCCGCTTCTGCAGAAACTTCGCGTCCATGCTCCTGAGGACAATCGACATCCTTCGGGCTGATTCCCTCAGTTCCAACGTTTTCGTGACTCATGAGGCTAAGTAACACTGTTACCTATATAAGTGTTATGTAACAATGTTACCTGATGCCGACTGCTGGCCCACTCTAGGTCAGGTCCCCGCAAGCACAGAACGCTTCGTGGAGCAAGCCGTGCAGATCCTCAAAGCCATCTCGTGTGACTGACGACACGCTCACTGCTCTCTGAGACCAAGGAAGCTTCCGAATGACATCTACCAAGACGGCTGCGGCCTCCGATGCTGATCCTGTGCTTTCTTGATCCACCTTTGACGCGAGATAGTCGGTATCTGACAGCATCCTGGCAATATCCTTCCTCGAAGTGATGTCTGACTTGCTCGCCACTATGACCAGCGGGATATTCAATCTGACTCTGACCACAATCGACTGCGCGAGGGCCGCTGCCAAGTTCGCCGGATCAGTCGTCAAGACGGGGTCCAGCAGGAAAACCCCGACTGTCCTTGCGATTCTACTGAACTCGCTCACGAGCCTCGGACCGGAGGAATGAAACACGAACAGTTCGATTTGCCCGGGCGTGTCGAGTACAACGTACTCTCCTCCGAGCGACTTCAGGCCCTCAACTATCTGCCGAGACTCGCTGAGCATTTGCTCCGCTGCCCTGATCATCGCGCCGTTCGGGCCCAGCTTTTCGCTACGCATTAGACGATCGACCGAGATGATCTTCCTGATGTCCCAGTCCGGATCAAAGGGGGTTACCTCTGCGCCCGGATCTA
>Ga0315279_10005112_pt1 | contig 17180 bp, 11 predicted proteins | sample YL17G06_20_MG_FD_203694 | JGI IMG/M metagenome (GOLD analysis project Ga0315279, IMG submission 203694) | Sediment microbial communities from Yellowstone Lake, YNP, Wyoming, USA - YL17G06_20 | ecosystem: Environmental > Aquatic > Freshwater > Lake > Sediment | place: USA: Wyoming | collected...
TTCGACGGTGATCCGATTGATCGTGGCCACGGTTCGCGAAAGGCAGGCTGATATGGGAACCACCGCAAGGCAAGTCGTCGCACTGGTAGTCATCGTGCTTATCGTCATGGGTGCCGCCGGACTGGGCTGGTTCTTTACGGGGCGGTCCGTCTCGACCTGGTATCGCACGCTGAGCCGACCGGACTGGACGCCGCCGGACCGGCTCTTCGGGCCGGTCTGGACGGTCCTGTACCTTGCCATGGCCGTCGCGGCGTGGATGGTCTGGCGCCGAGGCACGCCCGCAACGACGGCCGCAATGGCGGCATTCGCGGTGCAACTGGCCCTCAACGCGGCGTGGTCGGGCCTGTTTTTCGGCCTGCGGTCCCCCGCGGCCGGAATGGTAGACATCGTGCTGCTGTGGCTGGCAATCGTCGCGACTATAGCCCTCTTCTTGCGAGTGTCCATCCCGGCAGGGCTCATCATGCTGCCTTATCTGGCGTGGGTCACCTTCGCGGCCGCACTGAACTTCGCGATATGGCGGATGAACTGACGCGGCGGCCGCGGCAGCGGGCCGACCGCCCACGGAGTAATCGAGACATGCGAGTGCTCATCTCGGGATCGACGGGTCTGATCGGCTCGGCCCTGGCGGCGAGCCTCCGCGGCGCCGGCGTGGAGACGGCCGGCCTCGTCCGGTCCGGCCCTGCCGCAACCGGCGCCGACGTGCGATGGGACCCCTCGGCGGGCGTCATAGACGCCGGCGCCCTGGCGGGCTTTGGCGCGGTGGTCCACCTGGCCGGGGAGTCGATCTCCGGGCGATGGACGCGGGCGAAGAAGGCCCGCATCGCCGACAGCCGGGCCCAGGGCACGCAAACGCTTTGCAAGGCCCTGGCGGCGCTGGACGCCCCGGCCCGGCCGGCGGTGCTGGTCAGCGCCTCGGCCGTCGGCTACTACGGCGATCGGGGCGATGAGCTGCTGGCCGAGGACGCGGGGCCCGGCGATATGTTCCTGTCCGGCGTGTGCAGGGATTGGGAGGCCGCCACCGCCCCGGCCGCCGAGGCGGGCATCCGCGTGGCCTGCGCGCGGTTCGGCGTGGTCCTGAGCGCCCGGGGCGGGGCGCTTCTCAAGATGCTCACGCCGTTTCGCATGGGCATCGGCGGGCGAATCGGCTCCGGCAGGCAGTACGTGAGTTGGATCGCCCTTGCCGACGCCGTCGCCGCCCTCCGCTGGATTCTCGACCACGCCGCTCTGGCCGGGCCAGTCAACGTCGCCTCGCCCAACCCCGTCACCAACGCCGCGCTGGCCGCCGCACTGGGCCGGGCCCTGCACCGCCCGGCACTGCTGCCCACGCCCGCCTTCGCCGTGCGCCTGGCACTTGGCCAAATGGCCGATGAACTGCTGCTTGCCTCGACGCGGGTGGTCCCCGCGAAACTCCTCGGCTCGGGCTTCAACTTCCGCTGCCCCAACCTGCCCGAGGCGCTTCGAGATGCCCTGGGGTAAACGTCAGTCAGGCCTCGTCGATAGCGATGGAGAACCGCGTCATACCCCCGCGGCCCCTCGATCCGCCGCGGCGGACTCGGGACTTTCAGCAATCAGTCGCATCGAATCCGCGGCCTATTGCCATCCCCCGCGGGGTTGAATACCGTGATATGTCCATGGACCGCAAGCTGCTTATCATTGACGTTGCCGCCCTCGGCTGGGACCTCCTTCAGCGCCATGATCGCTGCCGGATGGAGGGCCTTTCCTTCGCGCCCGCCGAGGCCATGTTCCCGGCCGTGACGTGCACCGCGCAGGCCGGCTTCCGCACCGCCTCCGCCCCGGCCGCCCACGGCATGGTCGCCAACGGGCTTTACTTTCCGGAGCTTCACAAGGCGATGTTCTGGGAGCAGTCGGCGGCGCTGGTGGCCGGCGAGCGGATATGGTCGCGCCTCCGCCGGGCAGGCGGGAAAGCGGCGATGCTCTTCTGGCAGCAGTCGATGGGCGAGCAGGTGGACATCGTCATGACGCCAGCCCCAGTCCACAAGCATCACGGCGGGATGATCCAGGACTGCTACTGCCGGCCCGAAGGGCTTTACAGGGACACGTGCGGCGCGATCGGTTCGGCCTTCAAGCTGCGGCAGTACTGGGGCCCGCTGGCCTCGGCGCGAGCGGGCGAATGGATCGCTCGCGCCACGGCGCGGGTCCTGACCGGCGAGAGTCTGGCGCCGCAGCTTTGCATGACGTACCTGCCGACGCTCGACTACGACCTTCAGCGTCACGGCCCGCTCGGGCGGGCCGCCGCCAGGGCGCTGGACATCCTGGCCGGGCAGTTGCGCGTGATCCTCCGGGCCGCGGACAAGGGCGGGTACGAGACGATAATCTTCGGCGACTACGCCATCGCCCCGACCGCCGGCCCGGCGGCGCTGCCGAACCTGGCCCTTGCCCGGGCGGGCCTGCTGGCGACGCGAAACGTCCGCGGCATGCTGTACCCGGACTTCCACACCAGCAGGGCATTGGCGATTGTCGATCACGAGATCGCCCACGTTTACGCCTCCGACGCGGCCGCGACGGATGAGGCCCGGCGCGTCCTCGATGCGACGCCGGGCATAGCCGAGGTCCTCGACGCCGGCGCCCAGGCCGCGAGCGGGCTCTACTGCCCACGCAGCGGGCAACTCGTGGCGGTCGCGGCCGAGGGAACCTGGCTCGCCTATCCGTGGTGGGCCGACGCCAACCAGGCGCCGGACTACGCCACGCACGTGGACATCCACTCCAAGCCCGGCTTCGACCCGTGCGAGCTGTTCTTCGGCTGGCCTCCGCTGGGCACCAGCCTGGACACGTCGCGGATTCGCGGCAGTCACGGCCGAACCGGACCGGGCCGCCAGATCGCGTGGGCGTCCACGATCGATCTTCAGCCAAGGCCCACGAGCCTGCTGGACCTGGCAGGCCGGGCCAAACGCATCCTTGACGAGCAAGCAAGCGAGTAAGAAGCATGAACTCACCGGACAACACGGCCGCCCCGGCGGCGTCCCATGACGTATACCACCAGCGCATCGCCGTGCCGTTCGAGTACCCCGTGCACTTCACGCACAACCTGTTGGCCGGGGACAACGAGTTGCTGGCCGAGACGCTCGATCGCCTCGGCGAGCGCCGCCGGCACCGGGCGATAGTGTACGTCGACAGCGGCCTGGCCGAGGCCCGGCCCCAACTCATCGAGCAGATCAAGGAGTACTTCCACAACCACCCCCGCCGCCTGGAGCTTGCGGGCCCGCCGGTGACCCTGCCCGGCGGCGAGCAGGCCAAGACCGGCTGGTCCGTCGTGCGCGACGTGATGTGGTCGGCCGGAAATCTGCACCTCGACCGTCAAAGCTTCGTCGTCGTCTTCGGCGGCGGGGCCGTGCTGGACATGGTCGGCTTCGCCGCCTCGCTGGTCCACCGCGGACTGCGCCTCGTGCGAGTGCCGTCGACGACCCTGGCCCAGAATGACGCCGGAGTCGGCGTCAAGAACGGCATGGACGAGCACGGACAGAAGAACTTCGTCGGCACGTTCGCCCCGCCGTTCGCGGTCATCAACGACTTCGACCTGCTGCGGACCCTCAGCGACCGCGACTGGATCGGCGGCGTGGCCGAGGCGTTCAAGGTGGCTATAATCAAAGATGCGGCATTCTTCGACGAACTGTGCGACATGGCGGGCAAACTCCGCGCCCGCCACCAGCAGGCGATGGAGGCCTGCATCCGCCGGACGGCTATCCTGCACCTCGAGCACATCGGCACAAGCGGCGACCCGTTCGAGTTCGGCTCGGCCAGGCCGCTGGACTTCGGTCACTGGGCGGGCCACAAGCTCGAGACGCTCAGCGGCTACAGCCTCGGCCACGGGCAGTGCGTCGCCATCGGCATGGCGATGGACAGTTTCCACGCGATGCGCCAGGGCCTGCTCAGCCAGGGCGAGTTCGAGCGGATCGTGGCGGGCCTGCGGGCCTGCGGGCTGCCGGTGTGGTCGGAACTGCTGGCCCGCCAAACGCCCGACGGAACGCTGGAGATCCTCGCCGGCCTCCAGGAGTTCCGCGAACACCTCGGCGGCGCCCTGAACGTCACCCTGCCAAACGGCATCGGCAAGAAGGTCGAAGTCCACGAGATCAACCCGTTTTTCATCCAGGAAGCTATCGAATATCTCAGGGAGAAATCCGAATAGCTGCGCCATAGGCAAGTTGCGGATGAAACTGCCAAACCCACATCCCAAACACCTGACCTACTGCCTGAACGTCCATCCGGGCGAGACATGGGCGGAGAACTTCGCGGCCATTCGCAACCACGCGATGCGCGTCCGCGACGCCGTGGCGCCGCGAGAGCCGTTCGGGCTCGGCCTGAGGCTGGGCTGCCGCTCGGCCGAGCAACTCGCCCAGCCGGCCGCCCTGGCCGAACTGCGGCAGTTCCTCGACGACCACGGGCTCTACGCCTTCACCATCAACGGCTTCCCCTACGGCCGGTTCCACGCCGCGGCCGTCAAGGAGGACGTCTACCGCCCGGACTGGCGCAGCCCCCAGCGGCGCGAGTACACGAACCTTCTGGTCAGCATCCTGGCCGGCCTGCTGCCCGAAGGCGTCGCCGGCAGCGTTTCGACCGTGCCATGCGCCTACAAGCCGTGGATACGCACGCCGACGGACATGCTCCAGTTGGCCAGGATGCTCGGCGCGGCCGCGGCCCACGCACACCAGGTCCGTCAGGAAACGGGCAGGGACGTCTGCGTCGCGCTGGAGCCGGAGCCCGACTGCTTCCTGGAAACTGCCGCCGAGGCGATCGAGTTTATCACCGTCGCCCTGCCCGAAGGCGTGCGGGCCGTGGCGCACGAGATCGGCCTGACCGGCGACGACGCCGCCGCGATGGCCGCACGACAGATCGGCGTGTGCCTCGACACCGCCCACGCGGCCGTAGAGTTCGAAGACCCCTGCGAGGCACTGGCGAGCCTCTCGGCCGCCAAGGTGCGGGTGGGCAAGGTCCAGCTATCGTCGGCCCTGCGCCTGGCGGCAACGGAAGAAGCGCTGGCAAGGCTGGAGGAGTTTATCGACCCTGTCTACCTGCACCAGGTCAAGCTTCGCCGCCCGGACGGGACCATCGAGTCCCACGCGGACCTGCCCGCGGCCATCCTGGCCGCCAGAGCGGCCTCGGATACCGAACTCTGCGAGCTTCGCGTACACTTCCACGTGCCGCTGTTCTTCACCAAGGACGGGCCGCTGGCGTCCACGAGCGACCTGCTCGGCGCGGACTTCTGGCGCCGCCTGGCCGGCGATGCCGACATAGAAAACCTCGAGATCGAGACCTACACCTTCGACGTGCTCCCGCCCGCCCTGAGGTCCACCGACGTCGTCGAGAGCATCCGGCACGAATACGCCTGGACGCTCGCGCAATGGGCCACAACCGCATAGCGGCCTATCGAGGCCGGACATGGGTTCTCAGCGGTCGGCAGGCGCGTCGGAGCATCGGGACATCGGAGTCTACTTGACGAACGTATGCCGGTTGTGCGAGTCTATGCGTATGTGGATGTCCCAATCTTTCCGTCTTGCCCCCATAGGAGAACTCATGAGATCACGCGCACGTATGTTCGGCCTGGCTGGGCTGCTGTCACTGGCGGCGGGAACCTTCCTGCTGGGCGGTTGCGGCACGGTGGACAAGGAAACGCTCGCCCTGCTTCCGCCGGACAAGGCGCTGCAATTGAAGACGTGGAGCACGAATCATGCCATCGTCTTTGATCTGCGCATCCACAGCATGGACACTTGCCCGTTCCTGACTTACCTGCCGAACACTTCGCTGAAGGGGCAGGAGTGGGCGGACTTCTGCTGGAAGTTCTACGGCGCCAAGCACACCGAACAGGACCATTGCACCTGCGACGCCGACATTGCCCGCCCGGAGGCCGCCCCAACCGGCGAGCCGGGCAAATAGGGCCGGGCAAGCCCCGCCCCCCGGGCCGAACGACGCGGCCCTGACCGACAAGACAGGAAAACCGCCACGCCGCGGACCGGCGGAGAAAATAAATCGCCCATTGGCCGAATTCCGAGTAACTTGGGCCGTCTCATATGTAGCGGGTGTGGGACGGCGATTCGGGGAACATGCGAAAGACTTGGAGCCGGCGCGGCAGTGACAAGGCCGACAGATGAACAGGTTGTCGCGTGGTATCCCAGGCTGTTTCGAACAGCCCTGAGGATGACGGGCAGCCACCACGACGCGTCGGACCTGACCCAGCAGGTGTTTCTAAAGGCGCTGGGCGGTTGGGACTCCTTTGACGGCAGGTCGCTGCCGACGACCTGGCTGCATCGGATCCTCGTCAACTGCGTCATCGACTGGCGGCGGAAGCTATCGTCGGGACCGGCCCAGGCCATCGATGAATGGGCCCTGGTGATGGTGGTGGACGGAAATGCGACACGGAGCCGGCATGACATGGAAGAGCCGATGAAACGCCTGCGGCGAGCCATTGACGAACTGCCGTTATCGCTGCGGTCGGCCTTCGTGGCGACGGTGATGGACGGGTACACCTACGAAGAGGCGGCCGGGGTGTTGAAGGTGCCGGTCGGCACCGTCGGCTCGCGTGTGCACGAGGCACGCAAGCAACTGCGGATCGTCATGCAGCGGGATTTTCCGGAAGGCATATCATGACTGATCAGGAACAACTCGATGCGGAACGGTCGATTCACGCCCTTTTGTGCGGCCGGTGCGACGACGCCCAGCGGGTGGCCCTTCTCAAGCGGCTCGCCCGGGATGAGCATCTTCGCGGCCTGCTTGCCGAGATGATCCAGACCCAGGAATTGGCCCGTGCGGCCTACGGATACCCATCCGGCGATCAATCTCTGGAACTTGTCATATCAAAGGCGATTGAGGACCTTTCCAAGGGCGGCGAACCCCTCGAGGCCGCCAAGGCCGCGTCCCCGCGGCGGCTGGGGAAGTCGCCGTGGCGGCGGGCGTTTTGGCCAGCCGCGGCTGGGGCGGTTATCGCGGCTTCGCTGTTCCTGGCAATCGACATCCATCGCACGAACGTGCTGCTGCGGGAGCAACTCTCGGCGGGCGGCCGGACCGAGCCGATCCCGGCCGGGCAATTGCAGCCGGCCGAAATGCAACGCCTGCGGGATATCTGGGCCGAGATCGCCGACGGAAGCGAGGCATCCCGCACGTGGATACTCATGGGCGGCCAAAGCGGGGAGTTCGGGTATGTCAACGGCGCCAAGCCGGCCGGGGCAAACCGGCCGATAGTGGTGCGCCTTATCCTCGTTTCCGCCGATGGCAAGGTGGTGGAAAAGACCAACCTCCTGCTGCCCAGGCAGTCGATAGGCCGGCTGGCGCTTGTGGACGCGGGCCGGCTGTTGGGCATTCCTTTTGGCCTGGAGGTGGACTCATCCGAAAGCCGCACACGAGTCGCCCTGACGTTGGGCCAGGGCGGCGGCGATTCGGTGGGCGTCAGCGGGAAAGTGCGGGTTGGCAACGGCGCCGAGGAGATCGGCTGGCTCAGGGTAGCCGGCAAGGACCTACGGGTAGTCATTCAGGCCCTTCCGCTCAGCGTAGGCGTGAGTTGATTCATGCGGCCGGACGATGGGCGGGTTGCGGCAAGGAGTTGATGCAATGGCCGGGGGCAGCAAGCGGAACTTGATGGCGGTAATGAGGATGGTGGGCGGGATTTGCCTGCTGGGCCAGATCGCGGGTGGGCAATCGAGGCCCGCCAGCCTGCCGGTGCAGGCGGAGATAGTCTCGATAGTGTCGGTGGATCTGGTCGCCGCCAAGGCGGGGCCCCAGTCGGCCAAGGCGTGCCTGGGAGGCAGCCGACTGCTGGCGGCGATAACGGCCGCACCCGGCGGCGCGGCCGCGTGGGAACTGCGGTGCGGCAAGGTCGTCCTCGGGCGAGGCCAGGCGAGGCTGGACGGACTGGGTCGTGGACAGGCGAGTGCTACGCTGCCGGACGTGCTGGCACGAGCGGAAGCGGCGATGTCGATCGTCAGTGCGGGCAGGCAGGCTTCGCGGCAGATCGACATTTTGCCCGCCGCGATGCTTCGCGACGTCCGGGCGACCCTGGCCGGCATGAAACTTGGCGTAATGGACCCCCGCGGGCTCATCCAGGCCGCGATGAAGGCCCAGGACCTGGCCTTTACCGACCTGCGACCTCAACTGGAGAACGATTACTTTCGCGGCGGGATCGTGATCCTGGCCGGGTTCGACGACGCGAATATGCTCGCGGATGTCTGCAATCGAATGGCGGGCAGGGTCCGCCAGGGCATGGCGCTTGTCGTCCTCTACCCGCCCGCCGGGTGGCAGGCGATGGGCGTCAGGCGAACGGAACTGCCCCCGCCGGCCGCGACCGCCGAGGTGCATCTGGCTAAAAACCTTTGCTCGACGGTCAGAGAGTCGGATCTTCGCCAAGTCGAGTTGAGCTGCGCCCTTGCAGCCGACCCGAACGCCGAAACGCTTGTCTGGTTCGAAACACGCGGCAGGGCCAAGGGGGGCGGCCCCGCCGCGAAGCACCCGCTGGCCGTGGCGCGATCGCTCGACGAGGGCGTCGTCCTGGCCCTGACCATGCCGCAATTGACAGACTGCTACAGCGACCCCGTCGGGCGGTGTATGCTCAGCGAGATCGTGATGTGGATCCTCAAACGGTCCCAGCGACCGAAGGAGCAGAGATAACATGAACATGAGAACCATTATGACTTGCATCGCCGCGATCTTGGCGGCCGGCGCGTGCCTGGCTGCCCCGGCGGCCGACGCACCCGGCGGCTCCGCGCTGGCCAGCCGGCCCGGCCAGGGCGTTACGGTGGCTGTGCTGGATTACGAGGCCTCCGCCCCCGGCAACAAGGACATGGGCACGCAGATGGCCGACGTCCTGACGGCCAGGCTGAGCGTGGAAGATTCCTTCCAGCTCGTCGAACGCTCCGGCATGGCCAAGATTCTCGAGGAGCAGAAGCTCAAGCTCGTCGGGCTGGTGGACCAGGAACAGGCCGCCAAGGTGGGCAAACTGCTGGGCGCCAAACTCCTGGTCATGGGCAAGGCCTTCGTGATCGACAATAAGCTCATAATCGTGACCAAGGTCGTCGGCGTGGAGACCGGCCTGGTCAAGGGCGACATCCATCCGGTCGAGTTGAGCAGTCCGCTGTCCGACACGCTGACGTCGCTGGCCCCGAAAGTCGCCGCCCTGATAAACAAGAACGCCGCGAGCCTCCTGCCAAATGGCGCGGAACTGGCCGACCAGATCGCGCCGATACTCAAGGCCCTCGGCGATTCGCCCCGCCCGACCATCGCGGTGATCGTGCCGGAACACCATATCGAACGTGCCGTGCCGCGCGCCGTCGTGGACCCCGCCGCGGAAACCGAAATCAAACGCGCCCTTATCCAGTGCAAGTTCAAGGTCGTCGACTCCGGCCTGAACGACCTGGCCGACTGGGCCAGGGACATGGTGAAGGGCAAGGACGACAAAAAGCCCTGGCCGGCGGCCCTGGGCGATGCGGACTACGTCGTGATCGGCGAGGCGTTCAGCGAGTTCGCCCTCCGCACCGGCGACCTGGTGACCTGCACGGCCCGCGCGGAAATCAACGTCATCAGCCGAAAGACCGGCGCCATCATCCTGGCCGACAGGCACACCACCAGAGCGGTTGACCTTGCCGAGAACACCGCCGGCAAGACCGCCCTCCAACTGGCCGGGCGAAAACTGGGCCTGGAGGTCTGCCGAAAACTCGCCGAGCAGAAACCGCCAGCGGGCAAGGCCGGGGCGGCGACCTTGACTCCGGCACCGAATTGATTACTGATGACTTCAGACTTCAGGCTTGGGATGTTATGGGACCTATGGGTCTCATAGGACCTATAGGACTTATCCCGGCGCGCCGGGATGCCGTTTTCCAGGTTCCGGGTACCAGGTTCCGGGTTCCAGGTTCCGGGTTCCAGGTTCCGGGTTCCGGGTTCCGGGTTCCGGGCTGCCCGGCCACCGGCTACCCTGCTTCGCTGAAGCTACGCAGGGCTGCGCCGGCCACCAACATAAGGGTCACCAACATGAAGACATCGGCGATCATTGGCTTGCTGGCCTCGGCGGCGTTGATTCTGGCGGCTTGGGCTGTGGGGCAATCGGCGCCGGCACCCGCGCCCGCGCCCGTGGCTGCAACTTCGTCCAAACCGGCCCCGAAAGCGGCCAAACCGTCCGCCGCACCCGCCAAACCATCCGGCGCACCCGCCACACCCGCCAAACCATCCGGCGCCATCCTGCCCGCCACCCGCCCGGCCGAGAAGGTGATCTTCGCCGTCGCCTTCGATAACACCACGGGCCAGGACCAGTACGACCCCGCCGCGGCCGGGATCGGCGACCTTATCGCCGTCATGCTCGCCCAGCACGACGGCATCCGCGTCGTCGAGCGCCAGCGGCTCGACGCCCTCACGGCCGAGCAGGCGCGAACGCTTCGCGGGCTGACCGGCGAGAAGTACGCCGTCGCCGCCGGCAAGCTCTTCCGCGCCGACACCGTTGTCACCGGCAGCCTGTACCTCGTCCAGGGCAAGCTCACCGTGACAGCCAAGGCCATGGACATAGCCACCGAGCGCGTCGCCGCGGCCGGGCAACTCGCCACGAGGCCGGAGTATCTCGTCGAGGACGCCCTGCAACTTTCCCGCAACCTGGCAAAGCAGATGTCGATGCCGCTGCCGACGATCGACCCGGCCAAGATTGACAAGATGCCCATCGCCAGCCTGCACTTCGGCCAGGCGCTGAGCAGCTACTACAGCGGCAACCTCAACGCCGCCATCATGGGCTTCATGCGGACGCTCGATCTGAACCCCGACTTCTCCGAGACGCTTTTTTGGTCCGGCCTGTGCTACAGCCGGCTCAACGAGCCCGAACACGCCGCCATCGACCTGGCGGACTTCCTCAAACGCGAGCCCAACTCGATCCACGCCGAGTTCGCCAAGCAACTGCTCGCCGACGCCCGCGAGAAGGAGAAAAACTCGACCGTCGAACGCCTCACCCCGGCGGACCTGATGCCCAAAACGAAGCCGGCCGCCACCCAGCCCGCGGCTCGTGGCATGGGCGTCTCGCCCGCGAAGCCTGCGGCCCAGCCAGAGTGACCGTAAGCGGCAAAGGAGATGGCAATGAAAACGCCAAACCGCCAACCTATTCCTTGGGCCAACAACGTGAAACGCCCTTCTCTCTTCGATGAGGGTCGCTGCTGCCATGGCCCCCGCGGCGCGGATAATGGGAATCCGCAATCCGCATTCCGCAATCCGCAATCAGGACGCCACAACTGGCACCGGTGCCACATCTTGGTTCTCGTGATCCTTGCTTCCTTACTGCCTGCCGCCCCAGCCGCCGCAACGAACCTGGCTGTGTTCAACTTCCAGCTAAAAACCGGCCAAGAGGACTGGGTCTGGCTGGAGAAGTTCATGTCCGACCAACTGGCCACCGACCTGGTCCAGGACCGATCGCTGTCGGTCGTCGCCCGCGACCGCATGCAGCTTATGGCCCAGCAGATGAAGTGGGTCCCCGAATTCGCGACCACCGACGCCAAGGTAATGGGAGGCATCCGCTCGCAGCTAAGCATCGAGTATCTTGTAACCGGCGTGTGCAGCGTGCGGGATGACCAACTGGAGATCACGGCCCAGATCGTTGAGGTCCAGACCCGCAAGGAAGTCCACCGCAAGACGGTCACGGGCAAGACCGATCAGGTGATAGACCTCCAGAAGCAGCTATCGGCCGACGCGATGAGTTGGTTCACCAAGCGCCCGGCCGGGGAGATTCTCAAGACGCTGCCCATGTGGACGCGGAGCATCCCAGCCGTGCGGGCGCTGTACGAAGGCATGCACCTCTACGACCAAGGCCGCTACGCCGAGGGCTGGGTGAAGTTCCGCGATGCATCTCGGGAGGACAAGAATTACGTCGAGGCCGTGTACTGGACCGGCAAGATGTATTACTTCATGTACCGCTACGACCACGCCCGGCGCGAACTGGAGCGGTTCGTGTACCTCAACTGCCTGCACCCCCGCATGGGCGACGCGATGATCGAGTACACGCACACATTTGAAAGCAGTAATCTTCCACCGGAAGAATTGGAGGCTCTATACAGACACTTCAAAGATCGGTTTGCCTATGCGCGGTTCTACGATCCTTCCTCCTGGAATGATCAGGAGTACACTGGGGCACAATGGTCCACCGCTAAAATTGCCCGGCTCCAGGCGCAGTGCGGGAAGCCTCTGGAGGCACTCCTAACCGCGGGACCAGCAATGGATACATACGGAGAACCTGAGTCCGTGAGCATCCATAGCCTTCTCGATCATCTCGCCCTTACAGGCAGATTGCCTGACGACGCGACTATGATGGACCCGCGGAATGGCGAGGACCCCTTTGTGAATCATTTCACTCCAAAGCTTCTGGGGGTCGAATGGACCCAGAAGCGGCCGGTGCGGATACTTGGCAAAAAGTCGGGAGTGAACGACAAGCAGGCAGCCTTTGATTTCTCGAACACCGTAGGAGGATATACTCTAATCGCCCCCTCCGGACATGTTTTCAAGGCATTGCGTTTTCAACCTACTGTCGAAGGTGACGATGCTACCATGACCGTGTCCATCAGGCTTCCAGGCCTTCGAAGGAACATTTTCACAACGAAGGCAATTCCCATCCGGGAGGCAGGCAGTACAGGTGTGGTTGTCCAGAACTTGCCACACTGCCCGATTCTGCTGGCAGACTTCGAGATTTGCGTGAACAATGAATACTCGCCCCCGGTATTTTACAAGGCCATGAGCATTACGGCGGCGTTGGAGAAAGTCGACAATATCGGCACGCTGGACATACAATGCCAGGACTCATGCAACTTCCGAGTAGACGTGGACGGTTCCTTTGGTCGCTGGATGCCCGGCCTGGTCGGGCCTCTGTCCGCTGGAAAGCACACGATAACATTTCGTCCTGTTGACTCAAACTCGCCTTGCAAGGAATGGACCATGAAGGCGACTGTTCAACCCGGCAGGGCGATTCGCGTTGTCGGGCGGCTGCCGTTAGAAGCGACGCACGAGAAGCCTATCAACACGGCATGGATCGGGCATGACTATGGGGAACCCGATCTCCAGTTGCGGCCCGGGATCTACGCACCCGGCATCCAAATAGACGATGCCGCGATCAGGCTGGTGTGGGCTCGCGGGGGCGATCTCTGGTCAGCGGTGAGCATGGATGGGAACTCGTTCACCTTGCCTCGCAAGCTGCCATTGCCGGTGTCATCCGCATGGGATGAGAGCGATCCGCGTCTCTTGCGAGACGAGTCCGGCCGGTTCATTCTCACGTTTCGCTCAAACCGCGATGGCCAGCACCGCAACCTCATCTACGTGACGTGGTCGAGAGACTTCATCGACTGGAGTACGCCTGTCATGGTCTGCGACCGCGCGTATGGCGGATACGACGTGGTGCAGGATTCCACCGGCCGGTTTGTTTGCGCCATGAGCGCGTATCGAGCGGTGAAGTTCATGGTCAGCCGTGACTGCTACCAATGGGCGCCCCTCCCCGACGGACCGAGGGGCCAGGATCCCAAATTGCTGTGCCGGCCTGACGGCACGCTCGCACTATTCCTGACAGACTCACTTGCCCATGAAATGGACACTGGGTATATGGCGCTTCCCGTGTTCGGACAGATCAGCCGATTTGTGAGTTCGGACGGGGTCCACTGGTCCGACGGTGAGATTCTATATCAATATAAGTACGATCGGCGTGCTGAGATCTTCAGTGTTGCGCAGGGCGCGAATGGCTCGGTAGTCCTTTCCGGCACAAGGAACGATGCTTCGTCCTCCCGGTGGACCGGATATGTAATGGACGCCAGAGTCTTGATGATAACGGAAGGCGCCAGCAAATGGGAGCGCACAGGCGAGGTGCCTTCTCTTATCGGAGACGTTGCCTCGCTCGCTATTCACCCCAAGTGGGGATACGTCCTCGCCTGGATGTCAGGGACAGGAGGCACATGGTTTCAGCACAAGAACTATGGTCCGTACCTGATGCGCAGCCATGAAATGCCGGCATTCTTCGCTCGCTCCGGCAAGCCGATACCTGCTTCCCTAGTTGTCACAGAGTTCTTGCCGTTACGTGGAAAGGCTGCGCCAGGCAGCCGGGGGGCGAATGAAAAGCCTGCAACCGGTAAGACCCCACAGGTCACGGCCGTCCCCACGCCAAAGCCTGGCGAGTTGATTTACACTGTGCCCTGGAAGGGGGCGGGTATCGGACGCGAAATCGAAATCACCAGCGCTGCCCGATTCGAGAAGCCTCGGCCTGGATGTGGAACCGTCAATCCCAACGCCGTTGTCGTACACGCACAGCATAACGGTCTGGTCATCAGCATGGCGTTGGACGCAACCAGCGAATCATCGTTGTCTTATGACGTCTTACGTGTAGATCTCACCGGAAAGGGTGATTTCACGAATGCAATCAATATACGGCGCACATCCCTCATTAAGGACCTTGCGGAACGCACAATCTACTCCAGTTTTGAGGCAAAAGAGCTTAGCCTTGTTGTTGACGGCAGAAAGGTTCCTGCAAGCCTCCATGCCGGCTACGTTGAAGGCGACACTTGGCGCTCGCTTACTGTGAACTTAAGGACGTCGGCCATCGGCAGGTGCATAATGGGTGACAGGCTCCGCACAATAGTGCTACATGATACAAACCACAATCTCCGCATCGATAGGGCGAACGGGTCTTCGGGCGTAGATGAATTGGACTATATCGAAGTGCCACTGGGTCGGTGGTCTGCTAGTGCCGGCGCCTTTTGTGGGCATCCGCTGATGATAGACAATGAACTGTATGACCTTGTCATTTCGCCGGACGGCAATAGCATATCATCCAAGAAGTACGAGGGACCCAGGGGCATGCTCAAGATAGATCATCCCTTCTGGACGATGCTTTGCGTAGGAGATAAGTCGCGATATATGATTGCCGGAGGCACAGAACCTGTGCCGTTGCCGATCGGAAAGTACGAAGTACTATCGTACAGGGAACACTCTTTGGGCGACCCGAACAAGCCCCATCACGTGGTATGTTCGGACGTCTATGTCGGCGATCCATCTCCGGAAATGGAAATCCGTGAAGGTCAAACCACGAGCCTCCAGATAGGCTCGCCAGTTGTCGCCAAGCTCATTCCCACTGTTACCGGCCGGACTGTGACGTTTCGGTACACAGAGAGGGACACCGCTGGCATGAAGGCAATCATAGAGCACTGGTGGGCCCCGGACGCCCACGGCGATCACCGCCATTTTGCCAGGATTGTTACTGACCAAGGCAGACCAGTTGCAAGAATAGAACTTGATGTGCGAGACCCCGAGTGGACGCCACCAAAGGAGCTTAGCGGCACGTTTACCGCAACCGTTGAGACTGACTCCGGTCCGTACATCAAAGAGCCTGCCACGACGACGTTTACGGTGAAATAGCAGATGTGGAGTGCCTTTGTGAAGATACGTAAACCTGTGTTGTTAGCACTGACGGCCTTGGCGGTCCTGGCCGCGGCCGGGCAGGCACCGGCCGCCACCAACCTGGCCGTGTTCAACTTCCAGCTAAAGACCGGACAGGAGGACTGGGTGTGGCTGGAGAAGTTCATGTCCGACCAACTGGCCACCGACCTGGTCCAGGACCGATCCCTGTCCGTCGTCGCCCGCGACCGCATGCAGCTTATGGCCCAGCAGATGAAGTGGGTCCCCGAGTTCGCCACCACCGACGCCAAGGTAATGGGAGGCATCCGCTCGCAGCTAGAGATCGAATACCTCATCACGGGCGTGTGCAGCATAACGGGCGGCACGCTGGAGATCACTGCCCAGATCGTCGAGGTCGGCTCGCGCAAGGAGGTCCACCGCAAGACGGTCACCGGCAAGACGGATCAGGTGATCGACCTCCAGAAGCAGCTTTCCGCCGACGCGATGAGTTGGTTCACCAAGCGTCCGGCCGGGGAGATCCTCAAGACGCTCCCCATGTGGACGCGGAGCATCCCAGCCGTGCGGGCGCTGTACGAAGGCATGCACCTTTACGACCAGGGCCGCTACGCCGAAGGGTGGGTGAAGTTCCGCCAATCATCCCAAGAGGACAAGAATTACGTCGAGGCGGTGTACTGGGTGGGCAAGATGTATTACTTCATGTACCGCTACGAGCACGCCCGCCGCACGCTGGAGAAGTTCGTCTACCTCAACTGCCTGCACCCCCGCATGGGCGACGCGATCGCCGAGTATGCCCACACGTTTGAAAGCAGTGGCGCCTCGCCGCAGGAACTGCTTGCCTTCTACAGAGCCGTAAACGACCGCTTCCCGAAAATAGTGATAGGCCCCACCAGTACGTATTTCCCGATAAGCGGGGTCCAGTGGGCAATGGAAAGGCAGGCTACGATCCTTTCCGCAATACGTCAAGATCGGCAACTCGCAGTCATGGATGCCCCTGAAGATTTGGAAAACGGGCCCTTTGGTCGCGCACGCCTTTCCAGCATGCTCCGTCATCATGCCCTGACCGGCGAGGTCCTGCCTGACAACGTGATCAAAAAACTTACCCACGCCGGACTCACAGATCCGGTCCTGCATTTCGCGCCCGGCGAACTTCGGCGCGAATTGCGATCGGGGAGACCTGAAAAGATATACGGACAAGCCACCACGAGCAGGGACAAGGAGGCGATATTCTGCAACGATTTTTACGACGTCACATTCATCCTTCTGGCGCCCTCTGGTTACATCTTCAAGTCCCTTCGTTTCGAACCTATTGCCCAGGGCGATGATGCGGTCCTGACCGGTTCGCTTCGATCGCTTGGCGCCGAAGAAGACATCGATCCCAACGTGATGGCTCTGGACAAAGCCCGCGCCCGCGGCGTTGTATTTCTTCCCCCGCCGCGTCTGGGCATGCTCCTGGGCAGATGTGTATTCCGATCCAAGGATGCCGAATCCGGTTGCGTGGCCGTCCAGGGCGTCAACGTCTCGGCCACCCTTGAGAAGCTTGGCCAGCACGGGGCCGTGGAGGTGAACTGCGCCGATACGGACGACTTCCGCGTCGATATTGACGGCGTCTTCGGGCGATGGTCGTACGGCGTAGTGGGACTGCTCACTCCCGGCAGGCATACGGTGACGATCAGTCCGGTGTTCAAGCACTCGCCCTTGGGCAAATGGACCGGGACGGTGGACGTTCGCGCCGGCGAGATTACACGAGTCGTCGGGAGCCTCCCTTGGAAGGACCCGCGGCCGGTTGCCCCGGTGACGACGAGCAGGCTGTTTCCGGACAAAGACGGGAT
>Ga0315279_10005113_pt1 | contig 17177 bp, 21 predicted proteins | sample YL17G06_20_MG_FD_203694 | JGI IMG/M metagenome (GOLD analysis project Ga0315279, IMG submission 203694) | Sediment microbial communities from Yellowstone Lake, YNP, Wyoming, USA - YL17G06_20 | ecosystem: Environmental > Aquatic > Freshwater > Lake > Sediment | place: USA: Wyoming | collected...
GTGACCAATTCCGTCAAAATGATCATGGGCTTCCCATCACCAGGAACCTGAATCGCACCTGATATCAGACCCTCTGAAATGATGGATTCCTCCACATCGGATCGTCTCTCGATCTTGGGTCCTTCTAATCGAACTCCCATCCGATCGCATTGGGGAGTGACCTGATAGGATGAGGAATAAAATGTTTGGGATCCTTTTTCTGTAAAGTGGTGATCCTGAGGGCCAGGGATCACCCTGAGAGGTACTTCCTTCTCCAAAGGAGAAATCCAATCCTTTGGAAATCGAAAACCCAATTTATTAAGAGAAGATGAGATATCGAAAGTATAAAGAATATCTCCTCTTCTCAATGCCCTTCCTTCCAAACCACCAAATTTTCCTGAAAGATAGGTTGAACAGCTTCCCATGATTTTTGGAACAGCGAATCCTCCACCCACAGCCAGGTAAGCACGGCAACCCGCTCGCACCTTTTTAAAGGTGATGACATCCCCCTCCACCAGAAGATGGGTTCTCCACATCTCCAAAGGTTCTTCGTTTAATGTCGGGCAGAGATCTCCACCGGTGATGGCAATGACAACCTCTTTCAAGGCTTTTATTTTCAAACCCATGAGCGTCAACTCAAGGCAGGCCTCTTCTTCTCTGTTTCCAACTAATAGATTGGCGACTCTGAGGGAGAAGATATCTGTGGCTCCAGAAGGAGGGACCCCAAACTGACTGAAACCATAACGACCTAAATCCTGAATCGTGGTCAAAACGCCAGGCTCCAGGACTTCAAGAACCTCAATTCGATTCATCTTTCAAATTTTCCTCGAATATACTCGAACATGGAAGCTGAAAGTTCAAATGTCAAATGAATGCCAAAATGATTAAATGTCAAAAATTTCTTCTTTAATAAATTTTATCATTTGAGCTTTGCATTTCATTTGAACTTGATTCACCTTCGGTTCATCACTTCGTGCGAGCTTTAACATTTGGCATTATTCCTATGCCTGCCATTCTTTAAACTCCTTTTCGCTGATTGGATAGAATTGGACAAAGTCTCCCATTTGAAGCAAAGCCGGAGGATCTTTCTCGGGGTCGAACATTTCCACCGGGGTTCGACCGAGGACCTGCCAACCTCCTGGACTCTCCATAGAATAGATTCCTGTCTGTCTCTGTGCAATAGCCACAGAGCCTTTGGGAACCAATAGCCTCGGTGTTTTAAGACGGGGCGTGACCAGTGCCTCAGGAAGCTCTCCCATGTAAGGATATCCAGGCATGAAGCCGATCATGTAGATGAGATAAGATTTGCTGCAATGGAATCGAATCACTTCCTCGGGAGAAATCTGATGGTAGTTCGCCACCCCTTCTAAATCAGGACCATAGATCCCACCATAGACGACAGGAATTCGTTTCAATTTGGGCTCTGAGAGAGGAGTTTGTTGAAGTCCCGCCTCTAACCGTTCTAATCTTTTTTTTAATTCCGTGACGGGGAGAATGATTGGATTGTAAATGATGAGTAGAGATCGGTAGGTCGGAACCGTTTCGATGATGCCTTCAATGGTCTCAGCCTGGATGGCCAGAGCCATCCTTCTTACCTTCTCATTGATCTCACGACGGATTTCGTCACCGAATTCAAGGAGAAGGCCACGATCACCCATCAGATAAAAAAGTGTTTTTGGATAGAGGCCCATAGAACTAATTTAGTTCGGAGTAATTAGTTCGGTGTTCGGAGTATTTAGATTTAGGGCTCCGAACTCTGAACTCCGAACTTAGAACTCGGATTCGAATCCGTCACACAAACCATTTCATCGGGATAACAGTCACGCCAGCGTCCTTTAATTCCTGTTGAATCCTCCTTACCATCTCGACGGCAGCAGGATTATCGCCGTGCACGCAGAGCGTATCTGCCTTGAGCTCAATCTCTGTCCCATCCATGGCAATGGCCTTTCCTTCCAAGGCCATCTTGAGCGCCCTTTTGGCAACCATCTCATGATTGTGAATGACGGACCCTTTCTCTCTTCGAGAGACCAAGGAGCCATCTTTGTTGTAGGCTCGATCCGGAAAGGCTTCAAAGGCAATGCGGATGCCATTGCGTTTTCCAATCTCCAGAAGAGATTCTTTTTTTGAAGAAGCGAGGACGACCAGAATCAAATCTCGATCCACCTTCGCCACTCCCTCTGCAATGGCTTCCCATATCTTAGGATTGGCCACGGCCATATTGTAAAGGCTTCCATGAGGTTTTACGTGCTGAAGTTTCAATCCTTGCGATTGGGTAAAGGCCAGCAGAGCTCCTGTTTGATAGACCACATAATCCTGAATCTCCTCGAGGGTGGCATCGACATTTCTTCGTCCAAATCCCATGAGGTCTGGAAATCCAGGGTGGGCTCCCACCTCGACGCCATATTGCTTTGCCAGGGCCACTGTCTTTCGCATCACACCAGGATCCCCGGCATGGAATCCACAAGCAATGTTGGCTGAGGTGATATGGGGAATCACCTCTTCGTCAAGGCCCAGTTTATAAACGCCAAAACTTTCCCCAACATCAGAATTCATGTCTATCTGGATCTTTTTTGCCATAAACCTACCTTCAATGGTTTTTGATGATGATATCCATAAGAGAGCTCTGAAAAACTACTATGCGCTCTCTTGATTGCACAGATTTTAAAAAGGATTACACAGATTTTTCTTTATTTTCAATTCACTTCAGATCTGTGTAATCGCCCATAATCGGTGTAATCAGAGATTTTGAGACTTTTTGAGAAATCTCTAAGAAATCCCTTGACAAATATTAATTTAAAAGGGATAAATAAATCAATAGCATAAAAGACTAAGGAGGTGACGAAAATATGTCATGCGGGATGAAACATCCTAAAGCGAAGAAGGCAACGAAGAAAGCCAAACCGAAGAAAAAGAAATAGCTGGAGGGGTCTCCAAGGGGGAAGAAAGAAATTTTAATTTTTTACTTGACATAGAAACGGATTTTTGTTATCCGTTTTTCCTATAATATATTCTTCGCTAAGATTTTCCTGACATATCATGAAAGGAGGTGAAGGTTAATGAGGAAATGGGTGAGCATCTTTTTGGCATTGGCGATGTTGGCAGTATTTTCTTTTGGGTGCGCAGGGGTACAGAAAGACGCAAAGATTAAATGCCCCAAATGCGGTGCTGTTTTCACAGTGGATGAAGGTTTAGCCGAGATTCAGAAGAAAGGCTACTAATCCCACCTCGTTAAAGAAGATTAACTATCCTCTGGAGGAAAGAGAAAGATTTTAAAAGGGGAAGGGGTATACACTTCCCCTTTTATTTTTGTTATGACCCCTCACCGTGACTTCCCCTCCAGGAGACTGAGTGGCAATGTCATTCTGAGGCGTTAGCCGAAGAATCTCCAATTTGTAATGCTTTCAATTCTTCAGATTCTTCGCTTCGCCCTGTACACCACGTGGCCCAGGGCTTCGCTCAGAATGACAAATATTGGGTTCCGGGTCGCTACGATACAATCTCCGAGGGGAGAAGGATCCCTGCCTGTCATAGGCCACGGAGTTAAAATTTAATGGAAGGTTTTTCTCTATTGAGGATATCTGGAAAGAGGGTCCCCCCAAAATATCTCGGGATCAGCTGAGAGAGCTCCAGAATGATCTCATCGGCACGCCCTCTTCCCACTTCACCCAATACATCCATGGGGATGAAGATGTTTTTCGTCTTTTCCGTCGCCTTATCTTTCTCGCACTGACGCCATACCCAGTTTCGGGTCAGCACCTCTCGATCGTCACGATAGACCAGTTCTCCTTTTGGCACAGTGACTGTTTCTCCGCCGCCCATGGGAGTAAAAGGCTCCCATCCCTCTGTAAACCGGAGATGAATATTTCCCTCAAGGGTATCCAGATCATGGCCTCCCATAGGGACTAAGAATCTCAAAGAGACACTGTTATAGAGGTCCACGAGAGGGTTGATCTTCGGGAAAGGGTCTCCTTTCAGAATCCTCCTCGCCATGGATTCGATGGAGCTTGGAAACTTACTTCCGGAAATACCCAATTTAGAAAAGGCAGTTCTCCAGGGTTTGATCCTTGGATGTTCCTGGGCTTTATCACCGACGAAATTTTTCTTTACCTCTTCGACGGCCTTTGCGAGAAGGTCATCAATCTCTTTGGAGGGATGGGTGTTGTCCACCCCTTTTGCCACCACCATCCCGATGGTGAGATCAGGCAGAATATCGAATATTTCTTTCTGAATAGAAAAAAACATGTTTCCTTCTTTTTATTCCCACTAACACTCCTATTGTTAAAAGTCAACCCTTCGACTCCCCGACTTGAAGGTCGGGGCTTGCTCAGCCTGCCTGCCGGTAGGCAGGGGTTGACCCTGAGCGCCGCTTCTTTATCCCGTCTTCAAAAGCGGGGCTTGGCGCCGCCGAACGGGTCAACCAATGCCTATCTTATTTAAAAACTAAAAAAAGGGGTTCTGAGCACGCCCCCACCCTCCTTGACGAGTGAGCCTATTTCCTATATAGTGATCTTGGTGCATTAAAAACCCAACAATAGGGGTCCTTTATGCCGGGAGCTTATGCCCATTTGATGATTACAGAGAAAGCGCTCGAACTGTTTCGAGGCAATCAGGATATCAATGAAAAGCTCCGCGGCTCCGTTCTCACCCATTCCCATTTCGTTCACCTTGGTTCAGTTGGCCCAGATTATCCTTACCTCGATATCGTTCAACCCAAGCAGAAAAATTGGGCTGAGCATATGCATTACCGACATACAGGAGATGTGATCAAAACCATGGCCCGGAAGCTTCTGAATTTATGGCCTCAGGGTTTAGGGAAAGAGGAATTTATCATCCCCTTTTGCTGGACCCTGGGCTACCTCTCTCATGTGACTGGAGATTTAGTTGTCCACCCGGTCATATTGAATATCGTTGGGTCCTATGTGGGGCACGAAACAGAACACCGTCACTGTGAAATGATTCAGGATGCCTTCATCTATCACCTGATTCGTCAGGGTGCGGAGATTGAGCATAGCGGGTTGATGAAGATCCTTCAGATCTGTTCTAAACCCGGGGACGAAAACAAGATTCATCCTGCCTTGCTCGCTTTCTGGAGAGATATTCTTAAAACCCATTTTTCAAATGATTACCAGAATAATCGACCTGATGTTGACCAGTGGCATGATCAGTTTGAGGATTGGATTGGAATAGCCGGCAGACCATTATTCGTGGGTCGGATATTTGATCCGAACCACAAATACACCTATAAGAAAACCATTGAGATCACACCTACAGAAAGACAGACTTTTCTGGATAGACTTCCTCTACCCGACGGGAAATTCGGAGCCTATGAAAGGGATGTCTTTCCGAAAGCTGTGGAGCATGTGACAGACCAATGGGTTTTTCTATCCAAAGGCATTTTCATAGGAAACATCGATCAATTCCTTTCCGGGATCACCAATGCTGATCTTAATACGGGGAGAGATCTGCAGACCGGAAATTTAGTCTATTGGTCATGATCATGAAAAACAGGATCAGGATCTTCCTCCTTTGGTCCTTCATCATTTTCTCATTGGTAGGTTTTCAATGGTGCCAATGCTCTCAAGAGATAGACCCCAAAGAGGTTTCCGAGCTGGAGGAATACCTCATCGATTTTTCAAAGAAGATGGAAGGCCACAGGCTACAAACCGGGCCTCTCCCACCCGATTTGGATGCCAAGAAGTTCTTTTCAATTCTGGAAAGTTACTATCCTGACAAAAAAATCATCAAAATAGTGAAGAAGTATCCAGTCCGGGTTTACCGTGAGGGAGAAAGCTATGTTTTAATCCTTTGTGATAAGGCATCCAAAATGGCCCTTTACAAGGATCTTGGTAGCACGATCACCTATGTCGATTTTCCCTATTATCGTGAAGGGAAGAAAGTCCCCTGTCAGGAATAATTAAATAATGAGGCTGAATAATCCCCCTTCTATCCCCCTTTAGTAAAGGGGGAAAAGCATGACTCCTCCCTTTTCTAAAGGGAGGTTGGGAGGGATTAACAATCTTGAAATGAAAACTATTCTTCTCTTCACCTTTGTTTTAGTGACCCTGTTTTTTATCTATGCTCATGCCAGTGCCCAGCCATTATTTGAGGTGGAAAGAGAATCCTTTTGCAAGGGTGTTCAAGACCGTGAACCGATGAATTCCTTTTCAAATGTTGCTGAAATCAGAAAGGGAGAAGACGTATTTCTATGGATGGAGATCAAAGGTGGTGAACGAGCCCTGACCATGCTCGAGGCAAAAGGCCAGATGTCCATTTATCATGCGTGGGCTTCAGAGAAAGGGGTGGCCGATATCATTGATATCGGTATTACAAAGGAAAGGTGGTTAGAACTAGCCAATGCGATGAGAAACCAATTCAGGGAGCAGGGCTTTTTTACATGGCGTACTTATAGCGCAAAGCGTAACTTCAAAGAAGGTCGCTGGTATGTGTCGGTTCTGGACGCCAATAAAAAACCTGTTCATAAGGTTGGTCCTGGAACTGAAACCTTCCGTCCCGAAATAGTAATTAAATTTATCCCCTGAAGTTGCTTTTAATAGGAGACAGTTTACGCCTTACGGTGTATATACTTTACTCCTTACGCTTAACGGAGGTAGAGAAAATGGCCAACAACATTAAAGATACACTTCAGGAACTCATTCAGCAGGTGACCAGTAATAATTCATTGCCCCCAGACCAGAAAGTCAAACTTCTCGAGAGCCTTCAGAAGATACCGACCCCACTTCAAACTGATCGATGGATCTTTCGCTTAGTGGTGGCCTTCCTCGGAGTGGCTGTCCTATTGACGATCATTGGAGGCTTTTACTTAAGCATTAAGACAGCAGCCACAATTCCAGAAGGTTTGATTGCTTTAGGGTCGGCAGCAGTAGGGGCATTGGCAGGCTTGTTAGCTCCGTCACCCATGTCAAGATAGAAAAAGCGTTATTAAAATTCACTTGACTTTTTTAACTTATAGGTTAAAGTGTATCTGTTCCATATTTCTAAAGGTTTTTATACTATTTGCGCGGCTACAAGAAGTCAGGAGCGGTGCGAACTTCTCAATTTTTTTGAAAGCTTGGGGCCAAATCTCCAAAAGGATCTTGATCGTATGTTGGCTTTATTCGAGAGGGTCGTACTGGAAGGGCCCCCAAGGAATACGGAAATTTCCCATCAGATTAAGGGCAAATTGTTTGAATTTATTCAGGGGCGGTTGAGGGTTTTGTGGTTCTACGATGAGGGAAGATTAATCATTTGTACGAGTGGTTTCGTTAAGAAGGGTCAGAAGGCACCAAGAAATGAGATAGAAAATGCCATGTTAATTATGAGGGAATATTTCGAGGATAAAAAAAGCGGAGAAATAAAAATCTGTAAGGAAGAAGGTGTTTAGATGAAGAAGAAATCCTTTAAAGAACTTTTTAATCAGGCGAAAGAACGGGACACCTATTGGGCTGCTTCCATGATTCTTGATTTTACTGAGGGGCTTCATAAAATAATGGAAGCTAACGGGGTAACTCGGAGTGACCTCGCCCGACGTCTTGGAGTTAGCCCTGCTTATATTACCAAAGTGCTTCGTGGCAATGTGAATTTCACCGTAGATTCTATGGTGCGTCTGGTCAGGGCAGCAGGGGGTGAAGTCCGCGTTCAGGTTGCACCTAAGATCAGCAGTAAAAGAAACAATTTTTATAAAAAACAAGGAATGAAAAAGGCCGCCTGATCAAAGTTAATAATAAGAATCAGAAAATGTTGTAACGCAAGACCCCGAAATACTGAAATAACAATTCTGACTTATGATACATGTTTTTATTAAGCCTGTAAGAAGAACGCATTACAAATTTGAAGATGTCCTAGATTTTGAGCTTCAGAATATTGCAGAAGCTAAACGGCTAATAATTCAATCCCTTTTGAAAAATCCACTAAATAATCGGTTGGTTAAAAAAGATTCGGAACTAAGAATAACTGTTAAAGTTACCATTGGGGGAGAAGACTATTACCTTTTTTCACCATGGGCATCGATTGGTATTGAGCCTTTTTTAAATGATTGTAGTGAACCCGTAGTTTTAGACTTTCATTTAGTAAAATATGTGGGCGACAATGCCACCTATTTAGAGTGTCCTCGAGCAGAATATTTTTTGTCCCGTGATATAAACTGGAGCGTCTTTATAAGCAACTTTTATCATGAGTTTGGCCATTTATTAGACGCTTTGAACCCGAAGTTTGGTTATAATACAAACGCTAAAAACAGCTTGACAAAAGAACAGAATCATAATTTTTTAAATCTCTGGAATGCATATATTGATCGTAGACTCAGAGATGCCTTAGGTAATAATTATTTTGTGGAATCGATTAAAGATTTGGCAGAAATTATTTGGTCGGTAAGCTCTGAGTTTACTTTTTTGCAATTAGTTCAAATGTCAAGAAAGTGCGTTGATGAATATTAAAACTTTACCGCAACAAAATGGGGTTTTAAAGGCTCGCATCCATAAAAAAGTTGGGCCTCCTTTAATTTTAGATTTCAAATTTGAGAAACAAATAGAGTCTAATATTCAGCCTTGATCTGCCAGCAGGACCACCTTTTGTCTGAAGGATTTATTTATGAAAAAAGAATATATCATGGCCCTGGATCAGGGGACCACGAGTTCCCGGGCAGTGATTTTTGATCAGCAGGGAAAAATCGTTAGTATGGCGACTAAGGAGTTCATGCAGATTTATCCCCGGCCCGGATGGGTGGAACATGATCCTGTGGAAATATGGGATTCGCAAATGGAAGCTGCCCGGCAGGCCCTTGATTCCGTCAATCTTTCGCCCCAAAGAATCGCGGCCATCGGGGTCACCAACCAGCGGGAGACCACTTTAATCTGGGACAGGGAGAGCGGCCGGCCAGTGCATAATGCCATTGTGTGGCAGTGCCGCAGGACCGCCTTGAGTTGTTCCGAAATCAAGAAGACGAAATTCGCCCAAGAGATTCGCAGGAAAACTGGATTGGTGATTGACGCCTATTTCTCAGCTACCAAGATTCAGTGGATTTTGGACTATCGAAAAACGATCCGCCGGGCGGCTGAAAGAGGGGAACTGGCCTTTGGCACGGTGGATAGTTGGTTGGTGTACAATCTAACGGGGAAAAAACTCCATATCACAGATTATTCTAACGCTTCCCGCACCATGCTTTACAATATTCATGATCTTTCGTGGGATGGGGAAATCTTAGAATATTTTCATATCCCCGAACAAATCTTACCCACTGTCAAAGCTTCCAGTGAAATTTATGGAAGCACGTCTCCTGGGTCCTTTTTGGGTTTAGAGATCCCCGTTGCGGGAATCGTGGGAGATCAACAGGGAGCTCTTTTCGGCCAAACCTGTTTCCGAAGAGGCCTGTCCAAGAACACCTACGGAACGGGTTGCTTTTTGCTGATGAATATAGGGGGGAAGCCGGTGTTTTCCAGGAAAAACCTTCTGACGACCATCGCCTGGGGAATCGGCCGGAAAATCGAATATGCCTTAGAAGGGAGCGTCTTTATTGCCGGGGCTGTCGTTCAATGGCTCAGGGACGGACTACGGATGATTGAGCAAGCTTCCGAAAGTGAAACGTTGGCGAGCAGCATCCAATCTAATGATGGCGTCTATTTTGTCCCGGCTTTCGTCGGCTTGGGAGCACCCTACTGGGATATGTATGCCCGGGGAGCAATTTTGGGAATTACCCGTGGAACGACACCAGCTCATATTGCCCGGGCTGCCTTAGAGTCGATTGCCTACCAAACGAGGGATGTGCTGGAATGCATGGAGGAGGATTCCGGAATGGAGCTGAAGGAATTGCGGGTCGATGGAGGGGCAGCCGTCAATGAGTTTTTAATGCAATTTCAAGCCGACATTCTAGGAGTTCCAATAGTCATCCAGGCGACCACTGAGACCACTGCTTTGGGAGCCGCCTACCTTGCTGGTTTAGCCGTAGGGTATTGGAAGGATCAACAGCAAATCGCCGCAAATTACAGAGCAAAGAGGAAGTTTATTCCTCGGATGAGTTCCAAACAAAGAGAATCTCTTTACCGAAAGTGGAAGATGGCTGTTGAAAGAGCAAAAGGGTGGGAACAAGAAAAATCGTAAGGGGCGAAAGAATCGGGCGTCAGAGTCGCGGGCGTATATAGTAAAGATCATGGAAATGGGGAAATACACTTTTCGTGATGTGGTAGCCGCAAGTGAACTAAAACAGATTGAAGAAAATAAAAAATAGACAGATAACGAAACCGTATCGAGCAACAAACGCACTGGTGGGAGGGCTTCCTTTTTATGATTAGAGAGCTGGGAGAGAAGAAGCCGAAAATCACTGAGTCTGCTTTTGTGAGTGAGGCGGCTTATGTGGTTGGAGATGTAGAGATCGGGGAGAACTCAAGTATCTGGCCTGGAGCGGTTCTAAGGGCTGATCGATTCCGAATCAGGATAGGATCCAATAGCAATATTCAGGATAACTGTGTTGTTCATGCAGGGTTTTCAGACGTAAACATAGGAAGCAATGTAACCATTGCTCATGGTTCTATGATCCACTGCGCCAGAATCGGGGACAATGTATTTATTGGAATGCATGCCGTGTTGGGCAATCAATCAGAAATCGAGGATTTCTGTATGATCGGTGCCTATTCGATGGTAAAGGATCATTTTAAAGTTCCTACAAATTCTCTCGCCGTTGGAATTCCAGTGAGAATCGTAAGGGCTCTCAATGATCAAGAATTGGAACGGATATCAAATGGAAGCAACTTCTATGTCGAACTTGCAAAAGAATTTAAAAAGTATGGATTGTGATTATGAAATTACTAAAGACAGGGATACATCCCAACAGAAATCTCTTTGAAAGGAGGAAACGATGAGAGGGAAAAGATGGATAGTAGGAATAGGTGTTCTTTTTATTAGTCTTGTTTTGGTTTTAGGAACAGGTTGGGCGGCTGAAAAGAAGCCGATCAAGCTCGGTGTCGTGTTTATCATGTCCGGAAAGATGGGAGGATACGGCAAGCATGGAATGCAGGCCATCCAGTTAGCCATGGATGAAATTAATGCGCGGGGAGGTATTTTAGGAAGAAAGGTTGAAGCCATTTTTGAAGATGATGAGCTTAAGGTTGACAAGGGTGTGCAGATCACTAAAAAATTTATCACTCAGGACAAAGTGGATTTCATTATAGGTCCCACCTCAAGCGGTGTGGCCCTGGCCATGGCTGAGATTGTTGAGCAGCATAAGAAAATTCTTGTCCTGACACAGTCAGCGACGAATTCACTGACAGATACTAAGTTCAACCGATACATGTTCAGCACTTTGAGCAATGCCATGATGCACTCTCGGGCCGGTGCCTATCTCATGGCGAGCAAACCCTACAAGCGTTGGATGTGCATTGGACCTGGCTACAGTTATGGTTATGAATCCTGGAATTCATTCAAGACAAAATTAAAGGAGCTGCGACCAGATATCGAGATCGTCGGCGAGTTATGGCCCAAATTAACAGAACCCGACTATACTTCTTTCATCCAAAAAATCATAGAGGCCAAGCCAGAAGCCATCTGGTCACCTTTATGGGGCATGGATGCAGTGACCTTCATCAAGCAGGCTCTTCCCTTAGGCCTTTTTGATAAAATCAAGTTTGCTTTTCCAGATGGAGCTGCCCTTGAGACGCTCGTTCCTCTGGGGAAGAGTATACCGGAGGGCTTGTTTGTGGCAGCGCGTTACTTTTTCCTCACCCCGGACTCTGATATGAATCGGAGATTCGTTAAGACTTACCAAGATAGGTTTAAAGAGTTTCCTGACTATATGGCTCAAGAAACCTATGCAGGCGTTTATTTCCTGAAGGCCGCAATAGAGCGGGCCGGCACAACGGATACGGAGAAGTTGATTGCTGCAGTGGAAAAAGAGCCGCTTGCATGGGAGACACCCGAAGGCTGGAAGATCATGAGAAAAGAGGATCACCAGGTTGTGGAGGATGTTGTGTGGGGAGAGACCGCCTACAGCGAAAAGTATGGGTTTGCTATATTGAAGAACATGCAGGCCATTCAGGCCGAAGAAATTTGCAGGACCCCAGAGGAACTCAAAGCAGTTCGTTCAAATTACGAAAAGAGGTTAAAGGAACAAAAGAAGTAAAGAGGAAAGGGACGGTTGTTCAAGAGGATGAGGCTGGATACGGCTAGAACAACCGCCCCTTTTTATTAGCAGGGGGGACTCCCTATTTTTAGATTGTTGGCATGCTACAATTTACACTTGAGGGTTGACCTCTTCCTGGCTTGTTTCTAATCGCGGGGTCTTCCTCTGCCTTTGCCATGACCCTCATCATGTTCCCACTTCTCTCCATGCCATTCTTTTCCGCCATGTTTTTCCCAGTATTTATCCCTCTCCCATGCCTTCCAATTTTTTTTGAGGTGTCCATGGGGGATGTGTCGATGTCCGGGAGGCACGCGGCGATAATCCGGTGGCAAATTTATTAAGACACGAGGTACTCTTTCTGGAGCAATATAAACCCACTTCCCATTGTAGGTTCCGGATCGATACCAGTGGCCTTGATAGGGGCGGTACCAGTACCCATGGTAGAAGAGTATGTCCACATCCACTTCGGGGGCAAAGTAGATATATGTTCTGGGTATTACGAACATGGGTGGCGGTGCTGGAATTGCAAGGGGGGGTGGCAGAGGGACATTAATTCCGATATTAACCCCGGCAGTTGCTCCACTTGGGTAGCCCATTCCGATCAAAAGCATAATTCCAAAAACCGACAATGCAATTGAAATTCTCTTTTTCATAAGAAACCCCCTTTCCTATGTTAGACTTTTTTTATCAAAAATTATTCATCATTATTTTAATATAATCACTGAGCAAATTTAATGCCAACATAGAGTTGTTTAACTATTTGATTAAAAAGGCAATTTTTTTAAATAAAGTTTCAGGGAGGCTCACCATGGGACAATTTTTGATTATTCTTTGACATTGGGTTCAATTTTGTCGATTTTGTATGTCTCAATTCAATCGCACTGATAATAGTCATTATCGGTTTGAGCATCCAACCTGTTTGTGTTAATTTGGTACTGTTGGGAGAGAGGCCACCTGTAAAACCGTACTGTCATAACCCTTAGATGGAAAGTTGATATTGAGGTGCAAGAATGAAGACAGTGAAAAGAATCGTATTTAATAAAGATCCGGAGAAATTCATTGAAAGAATCATTGCCAAATTTGTTCAGGAGAGTCCTGCCAACCGCCGGAAAGTTGACGGAGGGAGGTACTGGCAAACACCTCTGGTCGGATTCGCTTCGGGAGACGGTCCTCTTTTCAAGCAATATAAAAAGATTATCGGCGAATTCCACTTTACGCCTCAGGACATTTTTGAATTGACTTTTGGAGGGAGGAAGTCTTCCAAAGAGCTTTCAGTGATCTCTTGGGTTCTCCCGACTTCTGAAGATATCCGCAAAAGCAATCGCAAAGAGGCCAGGTATCCTTCTCTGCTCTGGGCCCATACCAGGGACTTCGGTGAACAATTTAACGTCAAACTTAGAAATCACCTTGTCTCCATATTAAAAAAGAAAGGCTATAAGGCCGTCGCTCCGATGAACTCTCCCCTCTGGAAACGGCTCCGGTCCCCTGAAGTAGGAATTGCCTCCAACTGGTCCGAGCGTCATATCGCTTATGCCTGCGGCCTCGGAGCTTTCGGGTTGAGCGATGGACTGATTACAGCAAAAGGCAAGGCCATGCGCGTGGGTAGCGTGGTCACTAATCTGCTCCTCAAACCTTCAGAAAAAATTTATCCCCATCATCACGCCAACTGCCTTTACTACTTCAATAAGACTTGCAAGGTCTGCGCAGCCCGCTGCCCGGCCGGAGCGATTACGGAAAAGGGCCATGATAAGGATAAATGCTTCGAATATACCTATTCTGTTGTCGGGAAGACCAAGAAGGCTGAATATGGTGTTACGATCGCCGGGTGCGGACTCTGCCAGACCAAAGTCCCATGCGAATTCGAGATTCCAAAGCTGATTCGGAGGGAGAGGGGATACGGAAAAAGCAAGTTAAGGAGTTAACCCGAAGAAGATTTTAAAACGAAAGATGGGAGGGCTGTCCCCATCTAAGGCGAGGGAGATTAAAATTAAATCAAAGGGAGGAGCTGATAAAACAAAAAAGTTAATTATTGGTCACCGCGGCGCCCCGAGCTACGCAAAAGAGAATACGATTAACTCGTTTAAAAAAGCGGTGGCCCTTGGCGCTGATATGATCGAGTTCGATGTGAGAAGGACGAAGGATAATGTTTTTATTGTCTATCATGACGGATTCATTCAGGGCAAACCCATCAACGAATGGACCTATAAAGAGATCAGGAAAATTGCCAGGGACCAGGGATTTGATCTCCCCACGGTTGAAGAGGTTTTGAAATGGTCAAAGGGAAGGATAAAACTTGATGTCGAATTAAAGGAAGAAGGCTATGAAAAAGGAATCGTAGAATTATTATCCAAGTATTTAAAAGAAGACCAATTCGTTATCACTTCATTTAATGACTCCTCTTTAAAGAGTATCAAAGACCATTATCCCGATATTAAGGTGGGTTTACTGTTAGGAAAATTCAGAGCTCCTTTATTGACGAGAATTTCAGAGTTTTTTTCCACGAAAAGACATCAGAAAGCAAAAGCAGATTTTTTGGTAGCCCATTGGAAATTGTTAAGGTTTGGTTTTTTAGAAAGAGCCCAAAGAAGTCGAAAACCCGTCTTTGTTTGGACAGTGAATGATGAAGAAATGATGTGGAAATTGTTTAATGACAGAAGAGTTTACGCCATCATCACAGATAAACCAGATTTGGCTGTTTCGTTACGAAAAAAATTACTTCCGCAAAATAAACCCCGTTAGAAATTCCAGTCGTTGCGACTCGAAACCGAGTGGGGCACTCGCCGCGCAAGCGCTGGCGCAGCGGGTTAAACCTCGCCGGAATTATTCTACAATCTAACCCCGTTGCAGCCGCCGGCCCAGAGGGCCTCCCTCCGGGGCATAAGCCCTTCCGGGGCGGAGCCTGGCCCGGAGGGAGCAGCGGGGCATTATTTCTAACGGGGTAAAGAGGTGGCGGGTTTTAGACCTTGAACTCACAAACCTCTTGTTCATTCCACCTGAAGGTTGACCCGTTCGACAGCGCCCAAACTCTGCAGTTTAGGCTGGGGAAAGATCGCCGCTCAGGGTCAACCCTGAGCAAGCCCCAATTTTTAAACCAGGGGTCGAAGGGTTGACCTATTTCATGCCTGAATTTTCTCCCTTTAAATTTGTTTGACAGGATGACTATTTTGCGTATGATGGTAACATGATATTGATGGTAGAATACTCTGAGACCAACCACTACTAGGATAGGAGGAATATTAAATGAAACGGTGTAATTCAAAATTTTTGTTTGTCATTGTTTTGGTTCTAACCATTGTTCTGGGGAGTTTTTCCATTTGTCCCGCCATAGGAACCACTGTTGATAAGATACTCGCCGATAAAAATTCCTATAACGAGAAGGAGGTTTCGGTTTCTGGCACTGTTTCAGCAAATCTAAAATTTAAAACAACGAAGGACGGAAAAGACTTTACGACGTTTTCAATCCTAGGTGATTCTGGAAGGCGTATCAATGTTTTTATCTGGGGCAAATTGAAACTCCAGGGAGGACAGAAGGTCAGGGTCACCGGCATTTATCGAAAGGTTAAGAAAATAGGGAAATACACTTTCCGCAATGGGATAGAGGCGACGGGAATTACCAATCCATAGGGATATCGAGAAGACCACAGATCTTGAAAAATCTTTTATTGGAAAAGGTTGAGTATAAGGTTGAGACGACAAGTTTTGGGGTTTGGCGTCGCTTTCTTTATCCCAATGGTGCTTATTTCGCAGAATTCAAATCCCACGCCATCTTCTTTGGGCTTCCTCTCCTGCACTATACCCGTGGCAAATGCCCGGAGACAGGCAAGCGGGTTGTTGCCAAGGGGGTGATAGCGGTGGGAAGGCTTGCCATGGGGATTCTTGCTATGGGTCAAGCATCATTTGGTGTCATTGCCATTGGCCAGGCTGGACTTGGTCTGCCTTTGGGTTTAGGGCAGGTGACTACCGGACTTTATGCTATCGGTCAAGCTGCCATTGGTTTGATGTTTGGCCTGGGACAGTTTGCAACAGGCGAGATTGCCATTGGACAATTGGCTTATGGAAACCATGTATTAGCCTAGCTCGGTTACGGGGATTATGTCTGGAGTATGAAACGGGCCGATCCCGAAGCCATGACGTTTTTCAAGTCTTTTTTAGCCCGATTTATTTCTTGATGCCTGGGTAAATATCTACTTCCTACCAGAATCGAGTACTTGTCCTGCTTTGATTCCTGTCCATGCGCCATTTGAGATAACCAACTGTCCTTTCACAATGACATAATCAATTCCTGATGGATATTGATGAGGCTTTTCAAAGGTCGCCTTGTCTTTGACTGTATCAGGATTGAAAATCGTTATATCGGCAATCATTCCTTCCTTAATGAGTCCTCGATCCACTAAACCGATGCGATGGGCAGGGGCTGAGGTCATCTTCCGGACGGCTTCTTCTAAGGTTAACACTCCATCCTCCCGAACATATTTACCAAGGACCCTTGGGAAAGTCCCATAATATCTCGGATGGGGAACGCCCTTACCGAATTCGACAAGACTTCCGTCAGATGCAACCATGCCAATAGGAGATTGCATCAATCGGATGAGATCCTCATCGAGCATGTTGAAGGAGACAACGCTCGCATCACCGGAGATGAGTATCTCAATGGCTGCATCCATAGGCTCCATTCCTTTGATCTTTCCGATCTCTGCAAGGTGTTTACCTTCGATCTTCGGATCAGGATCGAAGGTCGCTATGAACAATTTTTCGGGACCCCCGCGTTTGTCCAGGGAGACCAGCATCCCTTCCCTGACTTTTGGCCGGGTGGCAGGATCGAGGAGACGCTCTTTCATCTTATGGTCTCCACCTGCCTGGGCCCAGCCTGGCACAAGCGCTCCTTTTAAGCTGGTTTCTGACGCGACATAAGGATACTGATCAAAGGTGACATCCACCCCTCTAGCCCTTGCTGTTTTAACCAGATTCAATATTTCAACGGATTTACCCCATACCGGCTTTCCCAGTGCTTTAAAGTGTGAAATCTGCACAGGGATATCTGCCTTCTCTCCGATTTCAATCGCTTCTCTCACCGCTGCCACAAGGCCGATAT
>Ga0315279_10005115_pt1 | contig 17173 bp, 16 predicted proteins | sample YL17G06_20_MG_FD_203694 | JGI IMG/M metagenome (GOLD analysis project Ga0315279, IMG submission 203694) | Sediment microbial communities from Yellowstone Lake, YNP, Wyoming, USA - YL17G06_20 | ecosystem: Environmental > Aquatic > Freshwater > Lake > Sediment | place: USA: Wyoming | collected...
CTAAAGACCGCTGAAGCCGTGGCCGGCAACCTTGGCACACGTGCCTACGCGGATTTCCGCAAGATGCTCGTCAAAGAAAAGCCGGAGGCCGTTTCGATCGCCGTCCCGACCGCCATGCACGAGCAGGTCGGCATGGATGCGCTGGAGGCTGGGGCGCACGTTTTGATGGAAAAGCCTATTGCCGCCACGTTGGACGAAGGCAAGCGTCTGATCGAAAAAGCCTGTACCGCCAAACGCCAGTTGATGGTCGGCCACATCGTGCGCTTCAACCCGGCCATGCAGGTGCTCAAGCAGAAACTGGTGGATGGCGACCTGGGCCGCATCTTCCAGGTTTTTTGCCGCCGCGCCGGGCCGTTCCCGGCTCGTATCCGCGACGTGGGTGTGGTCGTGGATCTGGCGCCGCATGATGTGGACGTGATGCGTTTCCTGATCGGCGCGGACCCGGTACGCGTCTATGCCGAGACCGAGCGGCGCATCCACACCGACCACGAGGACCTCGTCTGGGGCCTGCTACGTTTCCCGGATGGCGTGGTCGGCAGCCTGGAGATCAACTGGCTGACCCCGACAAAAATCCGCGAAGTGCTGGTGCTTGGGGAACGCGGCCTGTTCCGCCTCGACGATCTAACCCAGGATCTCTACTTCTATGAGAACGCTCAAGTCAATGGTGATCTTTGGTCAGCTCTGAAGACGCTGAAAGGTGTGAGCGAGGGCCATATGATTCGCTATGCAATTCAGCGTTACGAGCCGCTCAAGGCCGAATTGCAGGCCTTTTTAGGCGCGGTAAAAGAAGGCAAGCCGGTGCCGGTCAGCGGTGAGGACGGCCTGAAAGCATTACGCCTGGCGCTGGCATTGGTTGAGTCGGGTCAAAAGCATCAGGTGATCGAGGTCTGAAATGAGTCTAGGTGAATTAAGCAGAAAACTCGAACAAAAAGAAGCCCGCCTGGCCGTCATCGGACTGGGTTATGTAGGGCTGCCGGTCACCGCGCTGCTGGCCGAAACCGGATTTGATGTGCTGGGGGTCGAGATCCGTGGTGAACGGGTCGAGAAGATCAATCGCGGCATTTGCCCGATCGAAGGGGTAGAGCCGGGCTTGGCCGACCTGCTGACAAAAGTCATCACTTCCCATAAACTCCTCGCCACGTCAGACTATGCCGACTTGAAAGACCGGGATGTCATCCTGATTGATGTGGAGACGCCGGTGGACGAGCACAACACGCCGCGCTACGAGGCCTTACGCGCTTCGTTGAAAAGCCTGGGTCCTGTCATGAAAGTGGGCGCGCTGGTGATCATCGAGTCTACAGTTGCGCCCCAGACAATGAAGGACGTCGTCCTTCCTCTTCTGGAACAGAGCAGTGGTAAGAAGGTGAATACCGATTTCTATCTGGGCCACTGCCCTGAACGGGTGATGCCCGGAAAATTATTAAAGAATCTGCGCACATTGAGCCGGGTGGTTGGCGGGATGACGCCTGAGACGACCGAGACGATGATCGCCCTCTATCACCATATCGTCCATGCTGATCTGGACGCGGTCGACTGTATTACGGCCGAACTGGTCAAGACTGCCGAGAATGCCTACCGCGATGTGCAGATTGCCTTTGCTAATGAGGTGGCTTTGATTTGTGAGACAGTTGGAGGGGATGTGTGGAAGGTGCGTGAACTGGTCAATAAAAGTCCCTTCCGCCAGATGCACTTGCCCGGGGCTGGGGTGGGCGGTCACTGTATTCCTAAAGATCCGTGGTTATTGGCTTATGGGGTCAAGAATAATAATGTGACGCTGCGCATTATCCCGTCTGTGCGCTGTGAACGATTTCATGCCTTTACATATGGTCGAACTGGTGGAAAAAGCGTTGATAGCCTCAGAAAGAACAATCTCCAGTGCTCGTGTGGTGGTTTTGGGATATGCCTACTTGGAGGATTCCGATGATATGCGTAATAGCCCAAGCATCGTTCTGGTGAAACGCCTTCGTGAACTAGGAACAGAAGTAGTGATTCATGATCCTTATATTGCTGGCTATAAAGGGGATTTACTTACTTTAGCGATGAATGCAGATGCTATTGTAGTGATGGTAGCCCATCATAATTATAAGATGGTAAAATTATCGGAAATCAGCGCAGTCATGCGAACCCCTTTGCTCATCGATGGCCGGTCAGTCTATACAAGGGAGCAGGCCGAACAGGCCGGTTTAAAATATATAGGATTGGGCAAAGGCTAAACTACTAGGAAGAAAATTATGTATAGCGAGAAGACAATTGGTGTGGTCGTACCGGCCTACAACGAAGAGAAGCTTATCGGTCGGGTGATTGACACCATGCCGATGTTTGTTGATAAGATTGTAATAGTGGATGACTGCAGTAAAGATAATACATCTCTCGTCGTGCAACGCTATGTAGACAAGTACCCTGAACGTCTAGTGCTTATTCGTCATGAAGTAAACCAGGGAGTTGGTGGGGCAATAGCGACAGGCTACAAATGGTGCCGAGACCAAAAAATCGATGCCACTGTAGTTATGGCTGGTGATGCTCAAATGGATCCGAACGACTTGCCGGCGCTCCTGGATCCGGTTGTCAATGACGAGGTTGATTATTCGAAGGGAAACCGGTTGATTTCTGGTGAAGCTTGGAAAAAAATCCCTCGCGTTCGTTACCTGGGCAATGCCATGCTCTCTTTTATGACCAAGATTGCCTCAGGTTATTGGAACATTGCAGACTCCCAGACCGGCTACACTGTAGCAAACCTTAAAGTACTCAAAACGATTGATTTGGATGGCATATACAAGCGTTATGGAATGCCTAACGATATGCTGGTAAAGCTCAATATTTACAACTTCCGCGTCTGTGATGTGGAAATTAAACCGATTTATGGCATTGGTGAAAAGTCAGGTATAAAACCCATCCGCATCATTCCGAAGCTTGCCCGGCAGATGAGCAAGTTCTTTCTCTATCGTATGTTCCAAAAATATATCATCCGCGACTTTCATCCACTTGTCTTCTTTTACTTGTCCGGTTTTATTATGTTCCTAAGTGGCCTGTTTCTAGGTTTGTACTTGTTTTGCTTCCGTATCTTTGTTGGAGCCGTTGAAGCAACCAGTACTATTATGGCTGTTTTTTTATTTATCACCGGGATGCAGTCATTGTTTTTCGCCATGTGGTTTGATATGGATTACAACAAGAATAATTATCGAAGATGAACAGCATCCGATTAGATTGACCAACACAACTTTTCGGCTATCAGGAGTATCTTTATAACAATGAAATTAACTCAAAAAAACGTCATGGTAACTGGCGGCGCTGGTTTTATCGGCAGCCATCTGGTGGATCGCATTGCCCGAGAAAATCCCGCCAACCTGGTTGTGGTGGACAGTTTCTTTCTCGGTCGCGAAGAAAACCTTACAGAGGGGCGTAAGGCATATCCCGATCTAAAGCTTTTCCGCATGGATGCATCCAATTTGGCTGCCATGCTTCAACTTGTCACGTCTGAGAATATCGAAGTGGTTTTTGATCTGGCTATTGTGCCTCTGCCTACCTCTCTGGATTTTCCAACCTGGACCATCGAGACGAACATTGGAATTGCATCCACGTTTTGTGAACTCGCGCGACGTGGCTGTATCCAGACCCTAGTGCATTGTTCTTCATCAGAGGCGTATGGTTCCGCGATCCATGTGCCCATGAATGAAGGGCATCCTCTTGTCCCATGTACCCCTTATGCTGCCAGCAAGGCCGCCTGCGATCATATCATTCTATCTTATCGGGAGACGTACAACATCGATACTGTCATTGTCCGCCCATTTAATAATTTTGGGCCGCGACAGAACCCCGGTAGTTATGCCGGTATTATCCCCATTGTCGTCCGTCGTGTCTTGAATAATATACCAATCGAGATCTTCGACGACGGTGAACAGACGCGGGATTTTATTTTTGTGCGCGATACAGCAGATGCAATGGTGAAGATTTATGAAGAAGAGAGGACACGCGGCCAGGTAATCAACATTGCTTCCGGCCGCGAGACCTCGGTGAATAGCCTGGTCTCGCAATTAACGGCTGTAATGGGTGCGCCGGATCATCCGGTCTTTCACTCTGCAGCGCGTCCTGGCGATGTGCGCCGTCATTGCGGGGATGTGACTCGCTTGAAAGAATTGACGGGTTTTGAGGCTCGAACGATTTCCACTGAAACCCTGGCCGAGACAGTTGAATGGTACCGGAGCATGATGCAATGATGATGCGTCTAAACATTCCGTATACTGATGAACGCGAACTTGAGGAGATTGCCAAGGTCCTGTCCACTGGTTATTTAACGCAGGGACCCAAAACGATCGAATTTGAACAAAAAGTTGCTGATTATATTGGCTGTAAATACGCCTTTGCAATGAGTTCCTGTACTACGGCCTTGCATCTTGCGCTGGTTGTTCTGGATATCAAGCCCGGCGATGAAGTGTTGGTGGCCGATTTTACGTTCCCAGCAACAGCCAACGTCGTTGTGCAACAGGGAGCCACACCTGTTCTTGTGGATATTGATCTGGATACGCTTACGATGAACCAGGACGACATGCGTCGCAAGATCACGCCTCAAACTAAAGCTGTTATTCCAGTTGATGCGTTTGGATGTGCGGCTGACTTTGACCCCATTCTTGAGATAGCGGTTGAGCATAACCTGTCTGTTATCGAAGATGCGGCGACCGCCATCGGTACAAAATACTATGATCGTTATTGCGGCAACCTTTCAACGATGGGATGCTTCAGTTTCCACCCGCGTAAAGTTATTACCACGGGGGAGGGTGGGATGATCACTACCAATGCCCCCGAATTGGCGGAAAAAATCAAATTGTTGCGCAGTCATGGCGGCGTGCGAACCGGGGCCTGGTTCCAATATGAAGCGGCCGGGTTCAATTACCGCTTGAGCGATGTGCTCAGTGCAATTGGTGTGGCACAGATGGAAAAATTGCCTTGGCTTATCGAGCGCAAGCGCCAGTTAGCCATGTCACTTTCTGAACGACTTTCAAATATTACGGGCATTCGTGTCCCGATTGAGCCAAAGTGGGGTGGTCACATCTACCAGTCGTATGTTATTCTTGTGGATGAAAGCCTCAACCGAGACAAAATCGTGGAAGATATGAAGGCGCGCGGCATTGAGACCACACTCGGTACATATGCTTTGCATGACCAACCATTTTTCCAACGTCAATTTGGCTATAAGCCTGGGCAGTTGCCGAATTCCCACGCGGCCTTTAAACGCACAATCACCTTGCCGCTTTATCCGCAGATGAGCGAAAATGATTTAGATCTGATCGCGGACACATTCAAAGTGGTTGTAGCGTTGCAGGCAAATTGATTTCTAAATTCCAGAATGAAAAACATCGTTATTTTTGGCACTGGAGGTAATTGCATTGACATCTTAGATACTTTGCTGGATATCAATGATTCCAAAGGCGAAAATTTATATCAGTGTGTCGGTTTTTTGGACGATGATAAAAGTAAATGGGATAAGTCCTTTCACGGCGTAAAAGTCCTAGGGCCTTTGCAAATGGCGAGGGAATTGAAGGACATATTTTTTGTTTTTGGAATAGGAAGTATGTCCAATTTTTGGAAACGGAGCGAGATCCTGGGGAAAGCGGGAATTGGGGAAGAGCGTTTTGAGACAGTCATTCATCCAACAGCCAGTATTTCAAGAATGGCTCAAGTCGGACGTGGAACGGTGGTCTTTCAGAATGTTACAATCACGTCTGGCGCTGAGATAGGGAGGCACGTCTATATCCTTCCGAATTCCATTATCAGCCATGACGATGTAATTGGCGACTTTACTTGCATTGCTGGCGGCGTGTGCATTTCAGGAAATGTTCGAGTCGGGCAGGGTTGTTACATTGGTACGAATTCTGCCATTAGAGATGGTGTTACCATTGGGGATCATTGTCTGATTGGAATGGGAAGTGTTGTATTGAAGGACATACCTGAAAATAATGTAGTAGTTGGGAGTCCTGCCAGATTTCTTCGCAACACACGGGTTTTATAGTTTTCAAGAGGAATAATGATAGTCATTGTTGATTATGGAATGGGCAATATAGGCTCGATCCTGAACATGCTTAAGAAAGTTGGCGCGCCTGCCGCAAAAATATCATCTGAGATTAAAGATATTGAGCAGGCCGATAAACTCATCTTGCCCGGAGTTGGCGCCTTTGATACTGGTATGCAGCGTCTGCGCGAAAAGAATTTGATTGGTCTATTGAACGAGAAGGTAGTCAAATCAAAGACTCCTACTTTGGGCGTTTGTCTTGGAATGCAATTATTGACGAAGGTCAGCGAGGAGGGTGAGTTACCAGGCCTCGGCTGGATCGATGCGGAAACCATCCGCTTCCGCTTCGACCCGAAGCAGAGCGGGTTAAAGATCCCGCACATGGGCTGGAATACGGTCAAAGTCCAGCGCGAGGGAACGCTTTTCAAGGACATGTATGCCGAGCCGCGTTTCTATTTCGTCCACTCTTTTCATGTTGTCGCTCACAATCCAGAAGATGTGCTGGCCACCACAGAATACGGCTATGATTTTGTTTCCGCCATTCAGCATGGCCACATTGTGGCCGCTCAATTCCATCCCGAAAAGAGCCATAAGTTTGGCATGAAACTGTATAAGAACTTCGTGGAGTATGCCTGATGTTAATGCCGCGGGTGATGCCCTGCCTGCTTCTCAAGAATGGTGCGTTGGTCAAGACAATTAAGTTTAAAGCCCCCGGCTATATCGGTGACCCGATCAATGCCATTCGTATATATAATGAAAAGGAAGTGGATGAGCTAATCTTTCTTGATATTACTGCGACCATTGAGAAGCGCGAGCCTCCATACAAAGTGCTCTCGGAAATTGCCAGCGAATGTTTCATGCCTGTGACGTATGGTGGAGGCGTGCGTGATATAGAGACGATTCGGCGGATACTCAGCCTGGGCATTGAAAAAGTTGCGATTAACAGCCATGCGGTCGAAAACCCGGACTTTGTGCATGCCGCGGCTGATAAATTTGGTAGTTCCACCATTGTGGTTTCCATTGATGCGCGGAGAAAAATGTTTAGCCGTTATGAGGTATTTATTCACGGTGGACGCAAAGGCACGGATCTTGACCCGGTGGAGTTCGCCGTCAAAATGGAGCAAATGGGTGCAGGTGAAATCCTATTGACGGCGATCGATCGCGATGGCACACAAGAAGGTTACGATGTGGATTTGATACGCCGCGTTACCAGCGCGGTGGGAGTACCTGTGATTGCCTGTGGGGGTGCAGGGAAGATAGATGATTTTCGCGTGGCTGTGAAAGAAGGCGGCGCGTCTGCCTGCGCGGCGGGCAGTATGGTAGTTTATTTCGGACGTAATCGCGCCGTGTTGATCACTTTCCCGGAGCGCGAAAAACTGGAAGCCGTTTTGAGTTAGGAGAGATGATGAAAAGGTGTTCTCGTTGTCTTTATGATGAAACAGTTCCAAACATCCATTTTGATGAAAATGGAGTATGCAATTATTGTCATATTCATGATCAGTTAAATCAGGAATATCCGACTGGCGAGGAAGGCAAGCGCCACTTACGGGCACTTGCCGACCAGATCCGCAAGGAGGGTCGTGGCAGGCAATATGACGTGGTTGTTGGTGTCAGCGGAGGCTGCGACTCGTCATATATGCTCTATTTGAGCAAACAACTTGGCCTGCGACCTCTGGCTGTCCATTTTGATAATACTTGGGACTCAACAGTTGCGGTAGAGAATATCCATGATGTTCTGAACAAATTGGATGTGGATCTCTATACTTATGTTGTGGACAATAAGGAATATGATGACATCTACCGTTCTTTTCTTAAGGCAGGTGTGCCGGATACCGAATCGCCGACCGATATCGGCCTGGCGGTAGTGCTGAATATGGCCGCCGAGAAATATCACATCAAGTACATTTTTGAAGGCCATTCTTTTCGCACGGAAGGCATTTCTCCGCTGGGGTGGATTTACATGGATGGCAAGTATATTCAGAGTGTCCAAAAGCAATACGGCACTCTTCCGCTCAAGACTTATCCCAATATGTTGATGCCGAATTTCATCAAATGGACGGCGGTTCTGGGTATTAAGAAAATCCGCCCTTTGTATTACATTGATTACGTAAAGAAAGATGCCATGACTCTCCTGACTCGCGAACTGGGTTGGGAATGGTATGGAGGCCATCATCTCGAAAACCGATTTACCGCTTTCTGGCACACTTACTTTATGCCAAAAAGATATGGCATTGATACACGCCTGCTGGGGCATTCGGCCCTCGTCCGCTCTGGGCAAATCACGCGTGAGCAGGGGCTGGAGATGTTGAGCAAGCCGCAGGAATACGATCCCGAACTGTTCGAGATGGTGAAGAAGCGCCTCGGCTTTTCTGACGAGGAATTTGAACAATTCATGAACTTACCGCGCCGTACATATCGCGATTTCAAGACTTACAAGCAAACCTTCGAGCGTATGCGTCCGTTCTGGTGGCTGATGTACAAATTGAATCGCGTACCGAAGAGTTTTTATATCAAATTCTGTTTCTCAAACCCACAGGCAGATTTAACGGTAAAACTTGATTAGAGGTGTAGTTTCAATGCGCATTTTTCTTGGCTTGACTGATGTGGCGAATATTACTGCTACTTATGCAAAAGGTTTCAGAGCATTAGGTCATCAAGTGTTTTCCGCTGTATGGAATAAAAGCTACTTCTATCCCGATTCAAAATATGACCTGGTTATTGATAACAGAAATCCTGGCACAAGGCATGGTAATAATTTAACATATCTAAAAATTATAGTTCAAATGGCTCAATTAGCCAGGGCTTTGAATTGTGATTTATTTATCATGTATGCCCCCGCAGTTCTGCCTACCCGTCTTTATTATTCCATTTTGAAGTTGCTGGGCAAAAAGATACTTACCGCATTTTGGGGGAGCGATATTCGTTATTGGTATGCCTTTTCCGAAGAAATGAAATGTTTAGATGTGCAAAACGAAGTATCACCATTTTTTGAGTATGCCAAGAATCGTTCTGGAGGCAGTTATTGGGATAAACTACGTACGGTGAGAGTGGCTGAAAAATATTCTGACTTGATCATCTCTCAACCAGATTGCGCCCAACTGCAAACTCGACCCTATATGAGAGCGAATATTCCTCTGGATTTATCTGATTACGCGTTTCATATTCCTGACCGGTCTGAACCCCTTATTCTTCATGCGCCCAGCGTTCCCGAAGCAAAGGGCACTGATGTCGTTCTACGTGTGGTAGATGAACTTAGAGTGGAAGGAGTACGCTTTCAATTCCGTCTGATTGAAAAAATGCCCAATAAAGAACTGCGCCAGATATTAACCAAATCTGATATTGTGGTAGACGAATTATACGCAACCACTGTTGGAGGTTTATCTGCCGAGTCCATGGCAACAGGCAATGCGGTTCTGGTGAGATATATGCCAGAATATGCGAAAGTACCTGCGGGTTGTCCGGCTATCAACGTCAATATATTTACACTCAAAGAACACCTTCGCCGAGTGATTTTAGATCGTGACTTGCGCAAGCAGTTAGCCATTGCAGGACGACCTTACGTTGCGGCTAACAACGATCATATCAAAGTGTGTCAGGAGTTATTAGATTGGTTAGAACAGAAAAGTACCCTTAATTTTGATTTTTACCCATCCTTCTACAAAAACTTGGCGATACCCGAACAGATTATCCAGGGTGAAAAACGGGATAAGGGGACAAAACGGAAAGAATTCTTTAATATTTTATTTTCAACCGGAACCACAAAGAAAAAATAAGGTTATCGTTTTTAAATGCAAACAAATCAACAGAGAGTTCACCCAGGGTCAAAAATTATCCAACAACTTAAGAAATGGCGATCCATTTTATCCCCCGTCGCGGCAATTATTATCCTGGGTATATTTCTATATTGGATTTGGAACTATCGGGAAATTATCCGATCTACTTTTAACGAAGTGGGTATTCTCCGAATTGTCATTATCGTCCTCCTTATTTGGTTGTCACTCATTTTATCGGTTTTCACTTTCACCATTCTGATCCGTGATAAGGGCTACTCTTTTACTTTTATTGATGGTTATCATTCTTTAAACCTCTCCCAATTGGCATCTATGGTTCCCGGAAAAATATGGGGGTTTGCCGGACTGGCTGCATTGTTGTGGTCGAAGGGGATATCGAAAGTTGATAGTATTCTCATTATCTTTTTAAATACACTGATCATGTTGTCCGCTTGTACCATAGTTGGAATCTCAGGTCTGATCTCGATACTTGGTTGGGGTTACACAATAATTTGCCTTCTCCCCTTTTTATTTCTTTTAGTAGGGCGCGATTGGCTAGATAAAATCAGACAAAAATATTATCCTGAAAGTTCGCATCTGCCGTCCACATTGGCTTTATTAAAAGTTCTTTTCCTGGGGATTGTTATTTGGATAATTGTATCTTCTTGTTTTACCTGGCTTTTTTACGCTAGCGAGGGGCGCGGAGTCGTTCCTTTTTGGATTGTTACCGGTGCTTATGCAGCAGGGTATTTGGGCGGTTATCTAAGTATACTTGCTCCATCAGGTCTTGGCGTCAGTGAGGGTTTGGTCACTTTAATCCTTGGTCCTTATATTGGTACCGATAAAATCATGGCAGTTGCTATATCTTTTCGTATAATCCACACCATTGTAATATGGTTTAATATTTTGATAACCATCATTCTTACGTCCATACAGGCAAGAAAAAAAATATAGATTGATAACCTGCCCCCCGAAAAGCGGTCCAAAGAATGCGTTAGTATTAAAAATGAGCGCTGGTCAATGTGCTAAGGAAAAGCTATACAGCAGAACAGATTATCAGCAAGTTACGAGAAGAGGAGGTACTTCTCAGCCAAGGATAGGCGCTTGGGATTGTCTGACGGATGCTGGGGTGGTGAGTGAGCAGACCTGCTCCCGCCTGGGGACTATGTTGGCACTATTTATGTTGACGCCGGTACGGCGGGAATTGCTCTTGTGACCGTTAATGTAAAGTTGGTCAGTATTTTGTATGAAGTCCATTTGCCTCTCGTCGTACGTTTAACGCCTGGTAAATACTCTTACTGCAGGCTGTTGCCCCAATTTGCATGGGGCGGCGGCCTTTTTTATGCTATGATTAATGAGTCCACTGCAAAAAGGTCTTTAAACACAACCCCCACAAAACGGGAGCAGGCGGACACAACGTACACAAAGGTTTGAAGATGAAGGCTTTTCCTTCGTGTCCCTTCGTGGCCTTTGTGTTTAGGTGGTTTTTGCAGTGCAGTCATTAATGCAAAAAGACCTCCCGATGCAAATCACAGCCGAATTAACCGAGCGCGAACGCGAGATTCTGCGGTTGCTTGCCAGCGGCGCAAGCAACAAGGACATCGCGCGTCAATTATTCATCAGCGCCAACACGGTCAAGGTGCATCTCCGCAACATCTTTGCCAAAATCGGCGTGACCTCGCGCACCGAAGCCGCTGTATATGCCATCCGCGAAGGATTATCCCAGGCAGCCGATCTACCCGCGGCTATGCGTGCGACCCAAGAGTCACCTGCCGCCATCCCTGCGCCACTTGAGACAAAAAGCAAACCATATTCTCTCTGGATTGCCGCCCTGATAACAGTTCTGTTGGTGGGGCTTGTTACCCTCGTGGTGACAACATACAGATCCCCTACAATTGCGGTTGCAAGTCCAGCGCCTGCCGCGTCCCAGCGCTGGCAAGAGCTGGCCGATCTACCCACCGCCCGCAGTGGACTGGCAGTTACCGTCTATGAGAATCAGATTTATGCGATTGGGGGCGAAACGGCTCAGGGCGTCACCGGCGTGATGGAGCAATATGACGTGGCGGCCGATACGTGGATCACGCTCACGTCCAAGCCGCTGCCGGTGGCCGATATAAATGCGGCGGTGATCGGGGGACAAATTTACATTCCTGGCGGTCGTCTCGCCTCGGGCGGCGTGACCGACGTTTTCGAGTCCTATGACCCGCGCCGCGATCAGTGGGAAAGACGCGCACCTCTGCCGGTAGCGCTCAGCGGGTATGCGCTGGTCGCATTTGAGGGGAAGCTGTACGTTTTTGGCGGCTGGGACGGTCAAAAATTCCTGGCTTCCGTCTACGAGTACGACTCCGACCAGGACAAGTGGTTCGAGCGAATGCTGATGCCAACCGCGCGGGGTTTCGCCGGTGCGGCCACAGCCGGAGGAAAAATCTATGTGATTGGGGGATATGACGGCAAGGAGGCCCTGGCTGTTAATGAAGAGTATCTACCCGAGCGCGATACCTGGTCACGGCGCGCCCCCCTGCCCGCCGGGCGTTATGCGCTGGGCGTGACCAGCATTGCCGACATTATCTATGTAGTTGGGGGCGAAGGGGGGACAGGCTCTACCCTGCCTCCTTTGCAGTATGTTCACCAGCAGGACCAGTGGCAGGAATTCGAGGGGCCACTTTCCGAGAATTGGTCACATCTTGGGGTGGTACCAACCGGAACGCACCTCTATATCTTGGGAGGACGCTTAGGCGGGATTTCCACTGCACAAAACTTATCCTATCAGGCGATTTACACGATTATGATACCTGTGATCCCCTGATCTCGCACAATTACCCAAAAGGATTATTGACTATGCAAGGGTAAAGGTATATATTAAAAGCAAAATTCAACCCGGAGGTAAGATATGTCCAAGAAACTGTTAGTGTTTGTTATGGTACTGAGTATGGTTCTGATCGCAGCAAGTCCCATGGCGCCAATGGCTGGCGCTTTTACCAGTTACACTAGCGGCTTTCAAGTTCAAAACCTGAGCGCCACAACCGCTAATATTACTATTACTTACTACAATCAAGATGGGACAACGGCGACTACAGGAAGTGACACCATTGCTGGTAATGGGGCCAAAACATATTACCCAATCGCTGCCGCTGCTGGTTTTAATGGCTCAGTCGTTATTGCGTCTGACCAACCGATCGCCTCGGTCGTGAACGTTCTGGGCAGTGGCAGTGCCAGCGCAGGTGCATCCTATGTGGCGGCAATGTTGGGGGGCGCCCCGATCTCAATCCCATTGTTGATGAAAGCCAACTCCGGGTATAACACATGGTTTAACGTGCAGAACACCGGCTCCACAGACGCCACAGTCAATGTAGCGTATAGCGACGGCACGACAGCTGGCCCAGTCACCATCAAACCGGGCGCAGCCCACACATTCGATCAATCAAGCGAGACGCACAGCGCGGCTGTTTTTTCTGCCAATGTCACCAGCACTCAGGCCATTGCTGTTGCGGTAATTGAGGAAAACCCATCCACCATGTTTGCTTATAGCGGCTTCACGGGGGGCGCAACTAACCCGGTGATGCCGTTAGTGAACGCAAACAATGGAGGTTACATCACGGGTATTCAAATCCAAAACACTGGTGCTTCATCGACAGATGTGACTGTGAGTTACACACCTTCGGCAGCTGGAACTGCCTGCACCGAAACTCAGACCATTCCAGCGGGACAATCGAAGACCTTTGCTTTGGGCGCATTTACAAGTGGCGACTATTCAAACTGCACAGCGCTCGCCAAGTTTGTTGGTTCTGCCCAGGTGACTGGGAATACTACCAATCAGAATTTGGTTGCGATTGTGAACCAACTGAAACCAGGTGTGAATGGTGAAGCCTACGGCAGTTTTGACCCCGCCTCGGCGACAAACGCAGTCGTACTGCCACTGATCATGGACCGGAACAGCAATTGGTTCACCGGCTTCAACGTGATGAATGTCGGTTCAGCAGCTACGACGGTAACCTGCACTTTCAGTGTCACCGCTTATACAGTTAACACCGGTAGTCTTGCGCCAGGTCAGGCCTATACTGCGATTCAGAAAGATCAGATCGCCAGCGGGTATGTTGGCTCTGGAACTTGCACGGCGACTAACGCCGGCGACAAGATCGTTGCCGTCGTGAATGAACTTAATAGCGTGTCGGCAGGTGATAATCTACTTGTCTACGAAGGTATCAACAAGTAACAGCACCCGAGTGTGCATTTCCTTGAGGGGCGACACTGTCGCCCCTCAAACGTTATATGCCCTCGAAAAAACAACAACCTAGGGGCGGCTTATTTCACGCCCCTGTTATGGGAACCCTCTGATGAAGTATTACCTGCTTGCCCTAGAAACGATTCTTGTTTTGCTAATCGCTACCGCCTGTTCGGTTGATTCACTGCCCCCTATTACCCCAACGGTAACATTGGCGCCTGGCATGAGTCGAGTCACCGGGGTATTGCAGGTTGGGACGAGAGAGGAATCACAACCGGCGAAAAACGCACTGCTCTACCTCGCTGAGACTATCAAAGACAGCACCGGCAGTGACAGCTTTGCTGCGCTGGATCGCATTCGTTCACCAAGAACAGTTGCCGACGATCAGGGTCGTTTTGTGTTCTCTAATGTCCCACCAGGAAATTACGGTCTGGTGCTCGATGTCATTACGAACTCTTACTTGCTCATGAAGCCTGGTTCGGAAGAAGCTCTTCTCATCGAGGTAACTGCCGAGCAACAAGTTGACTTGGGCACACTGCTCTATGACTCATTACCTCTTCCGTCTCAACCTTAAACCTGAGCCATATCCTGACCCTTGATTTTCCATCACCAAGTCTCAGAGCCGGGATGCCGCAATCGCCCAGGCAAACTCTGCCGCCGTAAGATACAGACGCATTAGAATGGCAATGACGACTGCAAGTCCCGCAGGGATGAATAGCGCGAGCAACAAACTAAGCGTGATTTCCTTTATGCCAAGACCTGTGGGACTAAGAAATATCAGTGAAGCGACCACTCCCGAAAGCCCCCACGCCCCAATCACCCCGGGCAACTGTGTCCACGGCAAGGGGTACAGTGCAAGAATCATCATGTACAGCATACACCCGCCGACTCCCCACGCCAGGACATACAGCCCCAATAGCGACAGCATATCGCGATAACGCAGGCGAACCGCCGCCTGGTTATGTCCAAGCCATTGCAATACCTTGCGCACTACAGACGGATGCATCAGCCCCAGGCCAATCACCAAAACAAGCCCCATCCAGACCAGGTACTGTTGCAGATTTTCTGGGAGACTAAACCCGATCAGCGCGCTGGAGAGTATTCCCGACACGATGATCAGAATTATTTCTAACCCTGCCGCTACGCTCGTGACACTGCCTTTCACCCCAAGTCGTTTGTAAAGCGCCACGCGCCCGGCAAGGTGCCAGGGTGCCCCTGGAATTCGTCCGGCAACCAGCGTCACACAGTAAATCCGAAAGTGCTCGCGAAAGTCTAACTGATGTGCCAACTGTCCCATGATGATACTCCAGCCAAGTACCGCCAATAGCAAATCAAGGGTATAGATAGCAAAACCAAGGATCAGCGGCAGTACTTGCAGTTTCCAGCGGTAAGTAAGCAGGGTAGGTAAGTAGTGCCATAACATCCAGCCGAGAATTAAACCTGAAAAGACGAATATCAGCCCGGTCATCAACCAGCGTATTCGGCGCGAGCCAAGCGTGCGTGCACGTCTCCAAATTGTCTCAGCAAGTCTCAGCATACTAACCTCTCCGGCAAAGATAGACCAGGCAGTTTGCCAGATTGGTTGGCACAAACCAGGCCACAAAGAGCCGGGCGATTTTCGCTGGCTTGGTTAAATACCAGCCGAGGTCTGCCCAGGTGCGCGGCCATTCTCGTTCGTACTTGTGGGTTTGGAAAGCCTTCAAGCCGTTAGCCGCCAGCATATCATGCCAGCCGCCTCGCGTATGGTACCGTTGAAGCGGCTGACCATCGTCAAAAACCTCCCCGGTCTGCCAGACATGCTTGATGTTGCCAAACAAGCCGTAGGAATTGGGCAGGAGCACACAGGCCATTCCTGATGGCTTGAGCACTCTGGCGATTTCGTGCATCCCCGCTTCCGGATTTTGGTAATGCTCCAGGCTGCCGATATGGGTGACATAGTCCACACATGCCTCTCGAAGCGGAAGGCGTTCGCCATCCGCGACTGCCCAACCGGATTGCGGTGAGTCGGCCAGCCCTTTGCCAACCGCTTCTTCTGCAAAGTCCATTCCCATCGCAAGCAGTCCCTTCTCCCGCGCAAATTTGACCAACCGTCCCTGTCCACAAGACACGTCGAGCAGCAATTGTCCCGGTTCTGGCTGCAGCAAATCAAGTAACCACAGGTAGAACGAGTCCCGCAGCAAAATACCAGTGCGCTGATACAGCTGATTATATGCTGCACGGGTGTCTTCCGTATCATGCATGTTCGAATGGCGAATCTCAATCATCTTATATTCTCGCACGCTTCGCGGCAGTAGCGACCACCAATGGACCACGCAACCCAAGCCCCCCCAGGTAGAAGAGCGGCGCTGACAGTAGTCGCATGACAGGATGATACAGAAACTTAATCAGGAAATCGCGCGCTGTGCTTGGCTCATCTCTAGCGCCGCTCCAGAAGCGCAAGCTCAACAGAAATGTAGGATACGCGCCTATTTGACTGCTCCGCGCTATGCTTTGAAAATGGTTTGCCGCCAACAGCGCATCCAGCGTCACAGGGGTGAAAACGTAGAGATGGCGTGGCGAATCCAGGCCGGCCCAATAACGTCCGAAGAGCCGAGAGTCCCAACTGCTTGCATTGGGTACCCGGATCACCAAGAGCCCATCTGACTTGAGAATTCGATAAATCTCCCGTAGACTACCGGCCGGATCGTGCAGATGCTCCAACACATCCCACAGTGTCACTACATCAAAAAACCCGTCCGCAAATCCGGCTTGCTCCAGCGTGCCCAACCGCACATCGAGTCCGTGCTCCTGGGCAATATGAGCAACATGTTCATTGATCTCCACTCCGTAAGGTTCCCAGTTGCCACAGTTCCGGATGCCTTGCAGGAAAACGCCAGTCGCACAACCCACATCCAGCAAGCGCCCTGCGTGTTTATAGCGCGTAACATAACGGCCACGTTTGGCAACCCCATACCGAATCGCCTGCCTGAGAAGCCATGATGAGTTTTCCGCATCAGGTTCGGGAGCGTATGATTCGTAGTCGGGCGGATAATGGGTGGCCATTTCTGCGATGGTGGGACGGGGGTTCTGGTAGACCAAGCCACACGAGACGCATTTCACGAATGTGGCTGAAACTTCGTTGCGATGGAGCAGAAAGTCTGGCAAATCATAAATGATTGGCGCGGCATTAGTATTGCC
>Ga0315279_10005116_pt1 | contig 17172 bp, 14 predicted proteins | sample YL17G06_20_MG_FD_203694 | JGI IMG/M metagenome (GOLD analysis project Ga0315279, IMG submission 203694) | Sediment microbial communities from Yellowstone Lake, YNP, Wyoming, USA - YL17G06_20 | ecosystem: Environmental > Aquatic > Freshwater > Lake > Sediment | place: USA: Wyoming | collected...
TCCCGGACCTCCTGGGGGGCGGCCCCCATCTTCTCCAGGATCTCCAGGTTGGCGCGGGCGTCGCCCGCGACATCCTCCCGACGGGCGACGAGGAAGGTCTCCACCGTCGTCCCCCGATTGAGGAGATGCCGGGCCACCACGAAGCCGTCCCCGCCGTTGTTCCCCCGCCCGCAGAGGATGACCACGCGGGATCGGAGCAGGTTGGGGAAGGCCGCCAGCATCTCCCGCGCCGTCTCCGACCCGGCGTTCTCCATGAGCAGGAGCGACGGGATGCCGTACTCGGTGGAGGCGCGCCGGTCCAGCCGCTGCATCTCTTTCGCCGTGACGACCTTGATCATCGCGCTCACGCCCTAATGTTCGAGGTTCGAGGTTCACGGTTCAACGTCGAACCTTGCCCGTTGAACCTTGCAACCGGCGTCAGTCCGTGGCCACGACGACGGCGATGGCGTACTCCCCGTCGTGGGAAAGGCTGACCAGGGCCTGCCGGATCCCCCGCGCCTCCGCCCGCTCCCTGGCCACGCCGGTCAGGCGGAGGGTGGGCGGCATCGAAGCGCCCGAGTGCACCTCGATCTCTTGCCACCGCACGCCCAGCCCCCAGCCGGTGCCGAGGGCCTTCATGGCCGCTTCCTTCGCCGCCAGGCGCGCCGCCAGATGCGTGGCCGGCCGGGCGCGCGAGAGACAGTCGGCCCGTTCCGCCGGCGTGAACACCCGGTCGAGGAAGCGCTCCCGATGCCGCGAGAGCACCTCCTCCACGCGGCCGATCGCCACGAGGTCGGTGCCGAGCCCCAGGATCATTGCCGGTCGCCCGCCTCGCGGAGCGTCCGCAGAAGCTCCCGCACCGCTTCCCCCATCCCGACCAGGCAGGCGCGCGCGATCAGACTGTGCCCGACGTGGATCGCCTCGATCTCCTGAACCTCCGCGAGCTGGCCCGCCGTCTGGTAGGTGAGGCCGCCCCCCGCGTGCACGACCAGCCCGAGCTTCGCGGCGACCTTGGCCGCATTCACCAGGCGTTCGAACTCCGCCCCCTGGGCGGCCCCGTCCTCGGCCCAGCAGAACCGCCCGGTGTGAAGGAGCACCGCCGCCGCCCCCACCCGATGGGCGGCTTTCACCTGCGTGGGGGCCGGGTCCACCAGGACGCTGGCCGCGATCCCACCCGACTTCAGCGTCTCGATCACCGGCTGAAGCTCCGACCGGCGGTCCTCCACGTCCAGTCCCCGCTCCGCGCCCGAGTCCTCGCGTCCCGCGGGCGTCAGCGTAGCCAGATCCGGTCGGACGGCCAGCACCAGCTTGACCCACTCCTCCTGGGGGGGCAGGCAAACATTCAGGACGGTCCGGACCGTCTCTTTGAGGAGCCGCAGGTCCCGCTCCGGCATGCCGTTCCGCTCGCGTCCGACGCCGATGCTCACCCCACCGGCACCCGCCAGCTCGGCGAAGGCGGCGGCGATTACAGGATCCGGGTCACGGGTCCCGCCCGCCTGCCGCAACCCGGCCACCTGATCCAGCCTGACGAACAGGATGGTCATCGGTTCACCCCGTCTCTCGCCTCTCGGCTCTCCGCCCTCGGCGGATCTATTTGTGATTGCTGATTTGTGATTGCAGGTTTCTTCAATCTCAAATCCTCAATCTGAAATCTTCAATACCCTCGGCTCGCGGCTCGCGCCTCTCGGCTCAACCCAGTGCCTCCCGGATGGACGCGGCGATCTCCCCTGCCCAGTGGCGGATGGTCGCCTCATCCGGCCCCTCGACCATGACTCGCGCCAGCGTCTCCGTCCCCGAGTAGCGCACCAGGACCCGGCCCCCGTCCGCCAGCGCCGCCTCGGCCTCCCGGATCCGCGCCTGGACCCTGGGCAGGCTTTCCAGGTCCTCCTTTCGCCGGACCCGCACGTTCTCCAGCACCTGGGGGAAGCGGGGCATGCACGCCGCCAGTTCGGAGAGCGGTTTGCCGGCCCGGAGCATGGCCGCCAGCACCTGCAGGGCGGTCACGATGCCGTCGCCCGTCGTGTTGTACTCGGTGAAGATCACGTGGCCGGATTGCTCGCCCCCCAGGGCGTGGCCGCCGCGCAGCATCTCCTCCAGGACGGACCGATCCCCCACCGGCGTGCGCACCACCCGGATCCCGGCCTGGCGCATGGCCACCTCCAGGCCGGCGTTGCTCATCACGGTGGCCACCACCGTGCGCGACGGGAGCCGCCCCTCCGCCAGCATATCCAGTCCGCACATGGCCAGGATCTGGTCCCCGTCCGCCAGCGCCCCGTGCTCGTCCACGCACAGGAGCCGGTCCCCGTCGCCATCGTGCGTGAAGCCCAGGTTCGCCCCCTCGGCAACGACCGCCTGCTGTACGACCTCCGGGTGGAGGGACCCGCATCCCGCATTGATGTTCACGCCGTCCGGCGTCACGTTCAGGGCGACCACCTCCGCCCCCAGCTCCCGCAGGACCGTGGGAGAGACCCGGTAGGTGGCCCCGTGGGCGCAGTCCACCACAATCTTCAACCCCCGGAGGCTCAACCGCTTGGGGAAGGTGTTCTTGGCGAACTCGATGTAGCGGCCCACGGCATCGCCCACCCGGAACGCCTTTCCGATCTCGTGGGCGCCGGGGCGGATCCGGTCGATGGCCCCGCTGAGGACCAGCTCCTCGATCCGGCTCTCCATCGCGTCGGGAAGCTTCAGGCCGTCCCCCGAGAAGAACTTGATGCCGTTGTCCTCGAAGGGGTTGTGGGAGGCGGAGATCACCACCCCGGCGTCGGCGCGGAGGCTGCGCGTGATGAAGGCGATCCCGGGGGTGGGCAGGGGGCCCACCAGCAGGACGTCCACCCCCATGGACGTGATCCCGGCCGTGAGGGCCGTCTCCAGCATGTAGCCGGTCAACCGCGTGTCCTTCCCGATCACGATGCTCCGCCGGGCGCCCGGCGCCTTGAACAGGTGGGCCACGGCCCGCCCCAGCTTGACCACCGTCTCGGGCGTCATGGGCTCCTGATTGGCGATGCCCCGGACCCCATCCGTGCCGAACAAGCGAGTCATTGTTGACCCTCAAGAAGAGCGTCCTCAGGATTTCGCCGTCCCGATCTCCACGGCCACAATGATCGGGGTGTCATCCAAGAGGCGGACCTGCCGTCCCACCGGTTCCAGCATCGCCCGCGTCGTGAAGGAAGCGTTGTGCCCGTCCAGATTGATCGGCACCGTGTAGATCCGCGCGAGCCGCCGGAGGTCGCTCTTCGGGCCGGCCATCCGGATGCGCGGCGGGCTGGACGTGACCCGCTTCACCACGTACCCTTTGACGGGCGTCCCTTCGACGCGGGGGCTCACCTCCACCTCCCGCTCTACGATGGTATCCAGGACCATGCGCACCCGGTGGGGCACGACCTCCACCACCTCGATGCCCCGGGGGGCACGGACCATGTCCGGCCGGATGGCGATGAGGTTCTCCCCTTCCACGAAGTTCTTGGACAGGCCCCCCAGCACGAGCTCGCCCGGCGACAAGGTGGAGACCAGCGTCCTGGGGCCGCGCACGTGGACCTCCAGCGTGTCCGGCGGCTCGTTCACCATGACCAGGTCGCGGGGCAGCCCGCTGATCTCGAGGGGGATGTTCATCGTGACCTCGACCTTCTGCTCTCCCACGACCACGGCCCAGAGGAAGATCGCCAGGACGATGGAGAGGAGCTTCAGGCCGAGATTGTTCAAGAGCCAGGTCCGCATCCGTACGCCCGTTCGCCCTCGTGCGCTCCCTGGGGGGTCACTTGGCCGGGTCGCGAAATGCGGCGACCGCCCCGGCCTTCCGCCGGCCGAAAGTCTTGAGGGGCGGCCCCAGGAGCTCGCTCAACCGTTGCCGCAAGGCGGCCGCGTCCAGGTTCCGCGCGATCTCGCCGCCCGTGACCAGAGAGATCGCTCCCGTCTCCTCCGACACCACCATGGCGATGGCGTCGGTCTCCTCGGTGACCCCCACGGCCGCGCGGTGGCGCGTCCCCAGATCCCCGGATAACTCGGGGTTGATGCTCAGGGGCAGGAAGCAGCCCGCGGCCACGATCCGGTCGCGGCTGATGATGACCGCCCCATCGTGGAGGGGCGAGTACGGGTAGAAGATGGACTCCAGCAGACGGCGGGACACCTGGGCGTCCACCACCGTCCCCGAATCGGTGCTGTCGGAGAGGCGCGAATCGCGCTCCACCACGATGATGGCCCCGATCTTCTTGGCCGCCAGCGACGTGACCGCCCGCACGACCTCGTCGATCATGTGGGCTTCCTGGTAGCGGGAGAAGGCTCGGAGGAGGCTCCCCCGTTGCCCCACGCTGGCCAGGGCCCGGCGGAGCTCGGGCTGGAACAGGATGATGATCAGCAGGAACCACACGGCCAGGAGGTTGGAGAGGGCCCAGTTCACGGTGAGCAGGCCAATGCGCAACGAGACCCGCGAGGCCAGATACAGCAGGGCCAGGCCCAGGAGCATCTGAAACGCCCGGGTCCCGCGAAGCGCCAGGATGATCTGGTAGATGGCGAACGTGACGATCAGGATGTCCAGCGCGTCGATCCAGCGGAACTGATGCAGCAGGTCAAGCATCCCGCTACGCCCCCTGGAGCTTGCGAGGTCACTCCCCTTCATCTCCCCGCATGGGGCGCCCGGGCCGCCGCGCTGGGGACGAGATCACGTTGACAGGTCTGGCGTCAAACGGGCGAAACAGCGGAATGTGCGGGAGGCGCGGCGGGACGGGATCGGGGGCGCCGGCCCGGGCCGGCCCCGCAACGCCTCCACCCGCTCGAACCGTCGGATGTGCGTCGGGGATCGCTGTGCCCCGGGTGGTGGTGACCCCCTGCCCCATTGGTCATCCGGCTCGGTGTCCCGTGACGCCACAACATCCCGCAGGCCAGCCCCCCGGGGCGCGCGGCGGCGCCGACCACCGGACGCGGCGGCTACGCCGCAGCCGCGGGCGCCGGGGATCCGGCCCCCTTCACGATCGTGTCGATCTCCTGGCCATTCAGGACTTCGCGTTCTAGGAGGGCCTCGGCCAGGCCGCGCAGGGTCTCCAGGTGACTTTGGATGAGCTCCTTGGCCCGCTCGTAATTTTCCATGACGATGCGGCGGACCTCGCGGTCGATCTCCATGGCGGTCCGCTCGCTGTAATCCTGGTGCTGGGCGATCTCCCGTCCCAGGAAGATCATCTCTTCGCGCTTGCCGAATTGCAGCGGGCCCATCCGCTCGCTCATGCCCCACTCGCAGACCATCTTGCGGGCGAGCTCGGTGGCCCGCTCGATGTCGTTCATGGCCCCCGTGGTGACCTCCTGCGCGCCGAAGACGATCTCCTCGGCGATGCGCCCGCCGTACAGGATGGCGATGTCGTTGAGGAGGAACTCCTTGGAGTAGTTGTGCTTGTCCTCGGTGGGGAGCTGCTGCGTGACGCCCAGGGTCCGGCCCCGCGGAATGATGGTCACCTTGTGGATCGGATCCGTGCCCGGCAAGAGCTTCGCCACCAGGGCATGGCCGGCCTCGTGGTAGGCGGTGATCTTGCGCTCCTTGGCGCTGACCACCAGGCTCTTCCGCTCCACCCCCATGAGCACCTTGTCCTTGGCATTCTCGAAGTCGGACATCTCCACCAGCTTCTTGTCGGCGCGCGCAGCCAGGAGCGCCCCCTCGTTCACCAGGTTGGCCAGGTCGGCCCCGGAGAAGCCGGGCGTGCCGCGGGCCAGGACCGGCAGGTCCACGTCCGGACCCAGGGGGATTTTCTTGGTGTGGACCTTCAGGATGCCCTCGCGCCCCTTTACGTCCGGCCGCGCCACCACCACCTGCCGGTCGAACCGGCCCGCGCGGAGGAGGGCCGGGTCCAGGACGTCCGGCCGGTTCGTGGCCGCGATGAGGATCACGCCCTCGTTGCTCGCGAACCCGTCCATCTCCACCAGCAGCTGGTTCAGGGTCTGCTCGCGCTCGTCGTGGCCGCCGCCCAGCCCTGCGCCCCGGTGGCGCCCCACGGCGTCGATCTCGTCCATAAAGATGATGCAGGGGGCGTTCTTCTTCCCCTGCTCGAACAGGTCCCGCACCCGGGAGGCCCCCACCCCCACGAACATCTCCACGAAATCCGACCCGGAGATGGAGAAGAACGGCACGTTGGCCTCGCCCGCGATGGCCCGGGCCATGAGGGTCTTGCCGGTGCCCGGAGGGCCCATGAGCAGGACGCCCTTGGGGATGCGCCCGCCCAGCTTCTGGAATTTCTGGGGGTCCTTGAGGAACTCGATGATCTCCTGCAGTTCCTCCTTGGCCTCGTCCACCCCGGCCACGTCGGCGAAGGTGACCTTGTTCTGCTTGTCGGAGAGGAGGCGCGCCCGGCTCTTCCCAAAGGACAGGGCCTTGGCCCCGCCCCCCTGCATCTGGCGCATGAAGAAGATCCAGACGCCGATGAAGAGTAACATGGGCAGCCACGAGAAGAGGGCCTGCACGTACCAGGGGTTGCCCTCGGCCGGCTTCGCCGTGATCTTCACCCCCTGCTTGCGCAGGAGGCCGATCATGTCCTTGTCGTCGGGGGTGTAGGTGCGGAAGGCGGTGTTGTCGGTCAGCCGGCCGGTGATGTCATTCCCCTTGACGGTGACCTCGCTGACCTCGCCCCGCTCCACCTTGCTCATGAAGTCGCTGAAGATCAGCTCCTTCTGCATGGGCTGGCTCTGGTTGAAGATGTTGAACACCAGCACCATGATCAGGCCGATCACCAGCCAGAGGGCCAGATTCTTGAAGAACGGACTCACCCGAAATCTCCTTCCCCGCGGTCGCCAAGACCGCAACCCACGCACCGAACTTGTAACACGAAAGTCCGCGAAAGACAACATGAAACATCCGGTTGCGGCGGCGTTCCGGGCTCGACCGTCGCGGCCGCCGGTCCGATCGCGCGCGGATCGCGGACGAGGGCGAGGCGAGAATCTAGTGCGTGTTTCCGGAAGTTGGCGCCATGAGGCGATGCCCCCGGGGGCAGGCGCACGCGCATCTTTGCGGGAGACTTCTAACTCTCGGGCAGGTTCTCCAGGACAGCGATGTGGGGGAGGTGGCGGTAGTCCTGGGCAAGATCCAGGCCGTAGCCCACGACGAAGGCGTTGGGGATGACGAAGCCGCAGTACTCGATGGGCGTCGCCACCTGTCGCCGCTCCGCCTTGTCCAGCAGGGCGCACATGGCGAGGCTCCTGGGCGAGGCCGCGCGGAGCAGATCCCGGAGGTGGGCGCTGGTGTGCCCGGTGTCGATGATGTCCTCCACCATCAGGATGTCCCGCCCCGAGAGGGCCACGTCCGCTGCCTTGGTGAACCGCGGCGCTTCCAGGGGCGAGGTGGAATCCCCATAGCTTTCCATGGCGACAAAGTCGCTCTGGCTCGGGATCCGAAGGGCGCGGCAGAGGTCGGCCCAGAAGATGGCCGCTCCCTTCAGGACGCAGAGCAGGAGAAGATCCCGGTCGGCGTAGTCCCGGGAAATCACCGTGGCCAGCTCGTGGACCCGGGCCTGGATCTCAGCCGGCGTGATCAGGGTTTTCCCCAGCCGGTATCGCATGGTGAACACTGCCTCAATGAAAAATTGAAAACCGACAACCGGTCAATTCCGGACAGAAGACGGATGGCCGGTTTTCAAGTGTCAGTTGTCCGTTTTCAATTGGCGCCGCCCTCGCGGGAACTCGACCTCGACGAGACAGGCCGGGCCGTCACCCCGGAAGCGGAAGTCCTCTGCGACGCGCTGTCCGACCACCCACGCGATCCGCCCGCCGACGAGCAGCAAGGGGATCCGCGCCCGCTCCTGGCGGGGGACCTTGGCATCCACGAAGAAATCCTGGAGCTTCTTCTCGCCCGACATCCCGAGGGGCCGGAACCGGTCGCCGGGGCGCCAGCCGCGGAGCGCGAGCGGCGCCTCCAAGAGTCGCGGGCTGAGGATCTCCCGCCAGGGGGCCCGGCGGGCCACCCGCGCGCCGGCCGCAAGCCGTCGCACGCGGACCCGACAGTGCAGGGGCAGCCATCGCGTCCAGACTCCGGGTCGAACCGGGATCTCGCCCGGAGGCTCCGCCGCCTCCGCATTCGTTCCCGGGATCCCCCGTGCCGCGCCGGCCGACGGCCCGATTCGGATCACGGCCGCCTCGCGGCGGGCCTCGGCCCCCCCGGGGAGGCGCACCATCCCGTCATGCGTGAGCAGGCGCCGTAGCGCCTCCACATGGCGACGGGTCAGGGCGTGCCGGCCCCGGCTCGCCCGCTGGAAGGCGTCCTGAAAGGCGCGGCGCGCGACGGCCGGCGGCGCGGCGCGCAGGGCCTCGACGGCGAGACGGACGGTGGGGCCGGCTTCCCGCGCCGCCTGCGCGAGAAGCGATGCGGCCTGCTCCGCCAAGGCGGACTCATCCTCCCGCACGAGGGCGGCCAGGGCGGCCAGCGACCGCACGATCCGGGGGTTATACTCCTTCGCCAGCAAGGGCAGGAGATGGTGCCGGACGCGATTCCTGAGGTATGCGTCCGAGGCGTTGCTGGCATCGGTCCGATAGGCGAGATGGCGCGCGGCCGCGTACGCCTCGATCTCGCCCCGCGAGACGGTGAGGAGCGGCCGCAGGATCCGATGGCGCAGCGGGGGGATCCCGGCCAGGCCGCGGGGTCCCGTCCCGCGGAGCAGGTGGAGCAGCACGGTCTCGGCCTGGTCGTCCAGGGTGTGGGCGACGACGATGCGGGAGGCCCGCACCCGCGCCGCGACGGCATCCAGACAGGCATACCGCGCCGCGCGGGCCCACATCTCCACCGACTCGCCCCGGCGCCGCTCGGTCGGATCCAGCCGGCACAGGCTGGCCCCGAGATTCCGCCGCGCCGCCTCGGCCACGACGAAGGCCGCGTCCCGGTCGGCCGCCTTGCCCCGCAGGCCGTGATGCACGTGGGCCACGTGCAGCCGGAGGCCCAGCCGGTCCTGGAGGCGGGTGAGGACGTCGAGGAGCGCCATGGAGTCCACCCCGCCCGAGACCGCCACCAGCAGGCGCTCCTCACGCGCCACGCCGGCGTCCTGGAGGGCGCTCGCTGCCCGATGGACCATGCTGATTTTGCGCATCCCGGTCGTCCCGTGCCGTTGCTCCCGCCTCTGCTCCCGTGCTCCCCTGCCCCCCTGCTCCCTTGCCCCCGCGGCGAGCTTAGTGAAGCCGCCGTTCGCCGTCAACCGAATTCCCCCCGCGCCGGAGAACTGGGCGCCAGGCAGATTCTTCTTGAAAGCCCAGCCTCGCCTCTGCTATCGTTCCCGACCATGGAAGCCCAGACGCCCGATACGGTGCTGGTAGTGGATGACGAGCGCTTCGTGCGCGAACTGTGCGTCGAGATCATCGCCAGTGAGGGCTATCGGGTCCTGGCCGCCCCCGATGCCGACGAGGGGCTGCGTCTCGCCCGGGAGGAGCCGGTGGGGGCCATTCTCCTGGACCTGATGCTCCCAAGGACGAGCGGCTTCGAGGCGCTCCAGATCCTCGGGCGCGAGCAGCCGGACATCCCGGTGGTCATCATGACCGCCCACTCGTCGCAGAGCCGGGTCATCGACCTGCTCAAGCTGGGGGCGTATGACTTCCTCCTCAAGCCGTTCGAGCCGGGCGACCTCATCTACGCGACCCGCCGCGCCCTGGAGCGCCATCACCTGCTGATGGAGAACAAGCGGCTCGTCCGGGAACTCCAGGACCGGGTCCAGGCCCAGACGCTGGAGATCAACCGGGGCCGACAGCTCCTGGAGAACATCATCTCCCGCATGGGCAGCGGCCTCCTGGTCACGGATCGAGACGGGCGGATCTGGATGATCAACCAGCACGGGCAGGCGACGCTGGGGGTGACCCCGGATCAGGTGGTGGGCAAACGCCTGCTCGACGTGTTCCCGGGGGCCGGCCCGCTTTTGGAGGTCCAGGTGGACACTATCCTGCGGGAGCTGGACCTCCCCTCCCTCGACGGACGCAGCGTGCCCTTGGGGTTCAACAACTCACGCCTCCTGGACGCCGGGGGGCAGCCCGAAGGGACGATCATCATCTTCCGCGATCTCTCCGACCTCCGGGCCATCCGGGCGGAGGCGCGGCGCAAGGATCGCCTCGCCGCCATCGGCGAATTGGCCGCGGGCGTCGCCCATGAGATCCGCAATCCCCTTTTCGGGATCAGCTCGGTGACGCAGATTCTCATGACGGAAGTGAAGTTCGACCCCGTGCATCAGGAGCTGCTGGGGGCCATGCAAGCCGAGATCAAGCGCCTGAATGTCCTGGTGGAGGATCTGCTCCACTACTCCCGGCCGTCCAAACTCCAGCGCGCGCCGCAGGCCCTGGAACAGATCTGGGACGAGATCCTCGGGCTGGCCAGGGAAGAGCTCGCCGGGGCCAAGGTCCAGGTGATCCGGGACATCGGTGACGGGTTGCCCAAGGTCCCGGCGGACGGGGACAAGTTGCGCCAGGTGTTCCTGAACCTGCTGAAGAACGCCATCCAGGCGACGCCGCCGGGTGGCCGGATCACCATCCGACTCCAGCGCGTTCCTCGCGGCGCGCTCCCGGCACCCGTGCAGCGCAGCCTGGAGCTGCAGGCGGGCGCCGGCGAGCCGTCCCGCGAGTACTTGGTGAGCGTGGTCGCCGACACCGGGGTCGGCATCCCGGCGGCAGACCTGGACCGGGTCTTCGACCTCTTTTTCACGACGAAATCCACCGGGTCAGGGCTGGGCCTGGCGATCTGCCGGCGCATCGTCGAGGATCACGGCGGCGCCATCGGCATCGAGAGCGCCGAGCAGGTGGGGACCACCGTCGCCGTGGCGCTCCCCCTGTCGGCTGCTTCGTAGCCGGCCGCGCCCAACGCCCGAGTCAGCGAGTCCAATGGCAGCAACCGTCCTGATCGTTGACGACCAGTTGACCATCCGGAAGAGCCTCCGGCACCTCCTGGAGCGGAAGGGGTACCGCACCTGCGAGGCGGACAGCGGCGCGGCCGCGGTCCAGACGGCCCAGGCGGAGGAGCCGGAGGTGATCCTCCTCGACCTCAAGCTTCCCGACGGCGATGGCCTGGAGATCCTGGAACGCCTCCAGGGTGTGTGCCCCGAGGCTGCAGTCATCCTGCTCACCGGCCACGCCAGCGTCGAGGTTGCCGTCACGGCCATCAAGAAGGGCGCGGAGGATTTCCTCGAGAAGGACCCCGGCAGCCTGGAAGTGACCGAGCTCCGCGTGGAGAAGGCGCTGGAGATGCTGAAGCTCCGGCGCGAGAACCTCTACTATCGCCACCAGGCTCACGGGCGCGCCCCGGGCCAGATCTTCGGCAATTCTCCCGCCATCCGGGAGATCCATGCCATGGTGGATCTCCTGGCCAAGGCGCCACAGACCACGGTGCTCGTCCAGGGGGAGAGCGGCTCGGGCAAGGAACTGGTGGCTCGCGCCATCCATTACCAGAGCCCGCGGGCGGACAAGCCGTTCCTCGAGATCAACTGCGCAGGCCTCTCCGAGCACCTGCTGGAATCGGAGTTGTTCGGGCACGAGCGGGGCGCCTTCACCGATGCCAAGGCGTTGAAGCGGGGGCTCTTGGAGATCGCCGACGGCGGGACGCTGTTCCTGGACGAGATCGGGGACATGCCCCTCGCGATCCAGCCCAAGTTTCTGCGCGTCCTGGAGAACCGGACGTTCCGCCGGGTCGGCGGGACGCGGGACATCTCCGTGGACGTGCGGGTCATCACCGCCAGCAACAAGGACATGTCCAGGCTGGTGGAGAAGCAGACGTTCCGGGAGGATCTGTACTACAGACTGAAAGTGATGCCCCTGACGGTGCCGCCCCTCCGGGAGCGAGGGAACGACATCCTGGTCTTGGCAGACCTGTTTATCCAGGAGTTCTGCGGGATGCTGAAGAAGCGCATCCGGGGCTACAGCCCGGAGGCGCAGCAGGTCCTCCTCGCCTATTCCTGGCCGGGAAATGTCCGGGAACTCCGGAACGTGACCGAGCGGGGGATGATCCTCTGCCAGGGCGACGTGATTCCAGTCTCGTGTCTCCCTGCCGAGATACAGCAGCTCGCTGGTACGGTGTCTCCCCCGCCCCTCCCTGCCACCGCCGGGGCTCCCGCAGAGGCGCCCGCCGGAATGCCAGAGGCCGGTCGGCCCCCAGACGTCGCGGGGACGCTGGAAGAGATGGAACAGCGCTACATCCGCGAGGTCTTGGCGTCAGTATCCGGAAACCGCAGCCATGCCGCCCGGGTCCTCGGGATCTCCCGATCCACCCTTCAGGACAAGATCCGCAGGTACGGTCTTTCATAGATCCCTCGTTGGTACACCGCTTGCTCCTGTCATGGCTGAAAGCCTGGGAATCCGATTCCCGGTCAGCCAGTGTGCCCGGTTTCTTGGCAGGAGACCCTATGGCCGAAGCGGTTCATATCCTGATTGTTGATGATGAGCCCACGATTCTGTTGGGGCTTTCGCATGTGCTGAGGCGCGCTGGGGCCCACGTGACACCCTGCCTCGGTCGTGACGAGGCTGAAGAGGCCATCCGGAAACAGGTCTTCGATCTGGCCCTCCTGGATGTCCGCCTTTCGGGCAGCGAGTCCCATGCCGGCCTGGACCTCCTCACCCTTTTGAAGCAACGGTCCCCCCGCACCCACGTCATCGTCATGACGGCCTACGGAACGGACGAGGTCCGGCGCGAGGCCATGGCGCGCGGCGCGTCACACTATTGCGACAAGCCGATCAACCTGGATCATCTGCTGGGCCTGGTCAAGAATCTGCCGACGCCGCCCTCGCGCTCGTCCTGATCGCCCCGCGGGCAAACGAAACGCCCTTCCGGTCGGAAGCACCGGAAGGGCGTTGGTGTTTCATGGCTCCCGCCTCACGTTTCCCGTTTCACCCCTCCCGGCCGGAGCCCCTTCCTCTCGCGAGAGGATGAGTTCGCCGCCCTCGAGGTCTGCCAGGATCCGATCGCCCTCCTGGAATTCGCCCTCCAGGATGCGGTGCGCCAGCGGATCCTGGACCAGCCGCTGGATCGCCCGCTTGAGCGGCCGCGCGCCGTAGACCGGGTCGAACCCCTCCCGGGACAGGTACTCCCGTACCCGGTCGGTGACGCTGAGTTCCAGCTTTCGAGTGCTCAACCGCCGCTGCAGGTACCCCAGCTGGATGCTGACGATCTGCTTGATCTGGGGCAGCCCCAGGCGATGGAAGATCACCGTCTCGTCGACCCGGTTCAAGAACTCGGGGCGGAACGCCGTCTTCAGCAGCTCGTTGATCCTCTCCCGGATCTCGGCCTCGTCCAGGTCCTCCTGGATGTACTGGCTGCCGAGGTTGGAGGTCATAATGATCAGGGTGTTCTTGAAGTCCACCGTCCGTCCCTGGCCGTCGGTCAGCCGCCCCTCGTCGAGAACTTGCAGCAGGACGTTGAACACCTCGGCGTGGGCCTTCTCCATCTCGTCGAACAGGATGACGGTGTAGGGGCGCCGCCGGACGGCCTCCGTGAGATAGCCGCCCTCCTCGTAGCCCACGTAGCCCGGGGGGGCGCCGATGAGGCGGGCCACCGAATGCTTCTCCATGAACTCGGACATGTCCAGGCGCACCAGGGCCCGCTCGTCGTCGAAGAGAAACTCCGCCAGCGCGCGGGCCAACTCCGTCTTGCCGACTCCCGTGGGTCCCAGGAACAGGAACGAGCCCAGGGGCCGGTTCTCGTCCTGGAGGCCGGCCCGCGCCCGCCGGATGGCGTTGCTGACCGCGATGATCGCTTCGGCCTGCCCCACGACGCGCTGCCGCAACCGGTCCTCCATCGTCAGGAGTTTCTGGGTCTCGGTCTGGAGCATCTTGGCCACCGGAATCCCCGTCCATCGCGAGATCACCTTGGCGATGTCCTCTTCGTCCACTTCTTCCTTGAGCATCTGTTCCGGCCCCTGCGCCGCCGTCAGGGCCGCCTGCTCCGTCTTCAGTTCCTTCTCCAGGCCCGCCAGCGTTCCGTAGCGGATCTCGGCAACCTTGCCGAGATTTCCTTCCCGTTCCGCCTGCTCCGCCTGGAGCCGCGCGCGCTCGATCTGCTCCTTCAGGGCACGGAGGCGCTGGATGCTGGCCTTCTCCTTTTCCCACCGGCTGCGGAGGACTGCTTGCTGCTTCTCAAGCTCGGACAGCTCCGCCTCCAGCCGCTCGAGCCGCTCCAGCGTGTCCAGGTCCGTTTCCCGCTTCATCGCCTCTCGCTCGATGTTGAGCTGGCGGATCTTGCGCTCGACTTCATCCAGCTCGGTCGGCAGGCTGTCGATTTGCATCCGGAGCATGCTGGCCGCTTCGTCCACCAGATCGATGGCCTTGTCGGGCAGGAAGCGGTCGGTGATGTAGCGGTTGGACAGCGTCGCAGCGGCCACCAGGGCCGAGTCTTTGATCCGCACGCCGTGATGGACCTCGTACCGCTCGCGCAATCCACGAAGAATCGAGATGGTGTCCTCGACGGTGGGCTGGCGCACGATGATGGGCTGGAACCGCCGCTCCAGGGCGGCATCCTTCTCGATCCGTTTCCGGTACTCGTTCAGCGTGGTGGCGCCCACGCAGCGCAATTCGCCCCGGGCCAGGGCAGGCTTCAGCATGTTGCTGGCGTCCACCGCGCCCTCAGCCGCACCGGCACCCACCAGCGTGTGCAGCTCGTCAATGAACAGGATGATCCGGCCGGCGGCTTCCGTGACTTCCCGGAGGAGCGCCTTCAGCCGGTCCTCGAACTCTCCCCGGTACTTCGTCCCGGCCACCAGCGCTCCCAGGTCAAGCGCCACCACCCGCTTGTCCTTGAGCGACTCCGGGACGTCGCCCCGCACGATGCGCTGGGCCAACCCTTCCACGATGGCGGTCTTCCCGACCCCCGGTTCGCCGATCAGGACAGGGTTGTTCTTCGTGCGGCGCGAGAGCACCTGGATGACCCGCCGGATCTCCTCATCCCGCCCGATGACCGGGTCCAGCTTTCCCTTCTGCGCCAGATCCGTGAGGTCCCGGCTGTAGCGCTCGAGCGCCTGGTATTTTTCCTCGGGGCTGGGATCGGTGATGCGCTGGCCGCCCCGCATGGACTGGAGCGCCGCATACACGGCATCCTTGGTCACCCCGTTCGATCGCAGCACCTGGATGGCGACACCCGAGGCGTCGTCCAGAACCCCCAGGAGCAGGTGCTCGACGCTGACATATTCGTCCTTGAGCCGACCGGCCTCTTCCTGGGCCCGCTTGAACACCTCGTTCAGGCGGGGAGTGATGTATGTCTGGCTCGGGCCATAGACCTTGGGGAGTTTTCCCAATTCCTCTCGGAGAGACGCGGCGATCTTCTTCGGGCTGGCCCCGACCTTTTGCAGCAGGGGAACCAGGATGCCCTCTGGTTGTTCCACGAGACCCAACAGCAGGTGCTCAACATCCACGGCCTGGTGCTGCATCTCATCCGCAACCTTCTGAGCGGCCTGGATTACTTCCTGTGCCTTAAACGTGAACTGGTCGATGCGCACTCTATTGTCCTCCAATCGTTCAACATTCAAATCTTACTTGCCATGAAATATAAAAGCTGAGTCTCAATCTGTCAAGAATGAGCTATTCCATAAAACTTGAACGTAAATCACCGTCAATAAAAATAAAATGTTACGAATATCTTGCCGCTGGATGGCTTGCCGAAGTCCAAGTCGCCTCCATCCAGGTTGGATCCTGACCGGCGGGGATGGAACGTGAAGGACGCGAACTCTTCTGGGCCCGTCGGACTCCCGGGCCTTCCGTGTCTCAGGATAGCGGGACCACGCGTGTCAACCGCCAGCGAGCTTGGTGGCGCAGCCGTGCTGCCGCAGGTACTCGGCCACTTTTTCCCGCTGATCGCCCTGGATCTCGATGACCCCGTCCTTCACGGTCCCGCCGGCTCCGCACAGGCGTTTCAGATCTCCGGCCAGCTCGACCAGACCGCGGCCCGGGAGGCCGCGGACCACTGTCACGATCTTGCCGCCGCGTCCGCCCCGCTCGCGGAAGATGCGGACCACGCCGTCATTCGGGATCCCCGGTCCGGATTTCCGGGATGAGCGGGGGCGCTCGTCCGTGATGGGCAGGCGTCCGCCATCGGTGGAGTAGACCAGGCGGCTGCCCCTCACGTGCCGATGCCCTTCAGGGTCAGCTCGGCGCGGTGGCAGCTTACGAAATGGCCCGGCTGGATCTCGCGGAGTGCCGGTGTCTCGGTGCGGCAGGAATCCGCCGCGTACCGGCAGCGCGGGTGGAAGTAGCAGCCCGACGGCGGGTTGGCCGCGTCCGCGACCTCGCCCTCCAGCACGATGCGTTGCGACCGCAGCCGGGGGTCCGGCTTGGGAACCGCCGACATGAGGGCCTCGGTGTACGGGTGCTTGGGCGTGGCGAAGAGGGGTGCCGTGGGGGCCATCTCCACGAGGCGGCCGACGTACATGACGGCCACCCGGTCGCTCACGTGCTTCACGACGGAGAGGTCGTGGGCCACGAAGAGATAGGTCAGGCCGAGTTGGGCCTGCAGTTTCAGCATCAGGTTCAGGATCTGGGCCTGCACCGACACGTCCAGGGCCGAGACGGGCTCGTCGGCCACCACCAGGCTGGGGTTCAGGGCGAGCGCCCGGGCGATCCCGATGCGCTGCCGCTGACCGCCCGAGAAGGCGTGGGGGTAGCGCCGCATGTACTCGGGTCGGAGCCCCACCAGCTTGAGCAGCTCCGCCACCCGCTCGATCCGCTCCTGCCGGTTGCCGACGCGGTTGACCACCAGGGGCTCGGCGACGATGTCGAGGAGCGTCCGCCGCGGGTTGAGGGACGAAAAGGGATCCTGAAAGATCATCTGCATCTGACGGCGCAATGGGCGAAGCTCCGCCTTGGGCAGCGTCGCCACGTCCACGACCGTTCCCTCGCTCGTCCGGAACAGGATCTGGCCCGCCGTCGGCGCGACCGCCCGCAGGATGCAGCGCGCCGTCGTGGTCTTGCCGCAGCCGCTCTCGCCCACGAGCGACAGGCACTCGCCCTTCTCCACGAAGAAGCTCACGTCATCCACGGCGCGGACGTGGCCGACCATGCGCTGCATGATCCCGCGGCGGATGGGGAAGAACTTCTTCAGGCCGTTGACCTCGAGCAACCGCACCGGCGATCCCATGATCAGGTCCGCTCGTAGAGGAAGCAGCTCACCGCCTGCCCCTCGCCGACGACCGTGAGGCCGGGCTCGGCCTTGTCGCACGTCCCCGGCATGCAGTCGGGGCAGCGCGGGTGGAACGGGCAGCCGGCCGGCCGGTTGTAGGGGTGCGG
>Ga0315279_10005117_pt1 | contig 17169 bp, 17 predicted proteins | sample YL17G06_20_MG_FD_203694 | JGI IMG/M metagenome (GOLD analysis project Ga0315279, IMG submission 203694) | Sediment microbial communities from Yellowstone Lake, YNP, Wyoming, USA - YL17G06_20 | ecosystem: Environmental > Aquatic > Freshwater > Lake > Sediment | place: USA: Wyoming | collected...
GATTCTTGAAGGATGCTAGAATTGAGGTTTAGTATGAGAAATAACATTATAGACCATTGGAAATTAGTAGCAATTGCTGTTCTGTTTGGTATTTATTGCGGGCGGATGTTCGGACAAAAATACACAGCAATCAAGGGAAAATTCTTCCAATATAACAGAGAAAACCATTTCCCAAGGATATCCTCATCGCTTCCTTCTGAAGCCTTGAGACAACTTTAAATGAAAGGAGGTAAAAACTATGAGGTTGGCTAAAAAAAGATTTTCTAATTTAATTATATTTGGAATATTAATCGCAATTTGTATTTTTGGCGCGTCGTATTTAATTTATGGTCAAAAACCAGTTAGTAATATTGAAGAAGACACAAGTAGCAGTAAAAATACACAAACTGCAAGCGAGCCAGAAGCTGAACAAGAGGCTTCTGCGCTGGCGGGAAAAGTCACCATAAAGGCCTATTTGCACTTAGGTGCCTGCGGGAAAGAAGTAACTGATTTGTTGGATGGCTTAACAAAGGAATATAAAGGGCAGGTATTTGTAGAATATATAGATTTTAGCACAGAAGAAGGATATAAACGCACGATAGAAGACGGTTTGAATTGTCAGGGGCTTGTTATAAATGGCAAGCAAACATACACCATCAAGGATAGTAACGGCAAACAAAGAGAAGTAACATTTTCTCACCCTCTAAATATGCAATACACCGCCGATGATCTAAAAACCTTGGTAAAATTATTATTAGTAAAATAGAATTGAATTATGTAGCTGGATTCAATAAACAAGTGCAACAAAGGAGCAAGCGGCCTCAAGTGGGGTTTTAAACCCCAGACACTTTCTTGGGCGATGGTTGAAAGTTGATTCAATGTACATAATTTGTTCATCCGATAGTTTACTAAAATCTGTTCCTTTTGGCAAGTACCAGCGAATCAAACCGTTATTATTTTCGTTGGTACCGCGTTCCCATGAATGGTATGGATGTGCGAAGTAGCATTTGGTTCCGAGAGATTTCGATATGTCTCCATGTTTAGCGTTTTCTGTGCCGTTATCCATGGTTAATGTCTGTTGTGCGTAAAACGGTAGAGATTATAATCGGTTAATAATGGCAACCGAAGTTTCTTCTGCAGTTTTCTTTGGCATTTTTGTCAAGAACAATAACTTGGTCTTTCGCTCACAAGTAGAATTTAATGCCGCAGAACTCTTACGGGAAATAAGACTGTCAGTTTCCCAATGGCCGAATTCTTCGCGAGTTGTGACATCTCTGGTCGCTGGTCAATGGGAATTCGGTTCGGAATCTTCGTCTGCACGAACATCTTCATTACGCAGCCGGTGATGATTGTGCGAGTTTTTTGCTCGCAGGCCTGCCCGCTGCTGTGCGCGGTTTCCAAGTAGAAGTTAATCAATAACCTTCCTAAAACCCTTATTAGACAAGGGTTTCAGAGTTTTCTGAAAGGCACGTTTAAAACATTAATAAAGTATAGGTGAAAAATGAAAATTAGCATTATTTATGATAATAAAATAACAGAAGGCATTAAAGGATTAAAAGCAAGATGGGAGTTTTCTTATTTTATTTAAAGAGCAGTCTTTAATTATTTCAACTATTAATAGAACGACTAATTGAATGGCGTGATAAAAAACAAGTAAATCTATAGGAGGTAAGGATAATGCAACTATTTAATCTTAAAACAATGAAGTCATATCCCTATGAAGAGAGAGATAAGAATGTCTTTTATAAAGCAAAGGAATTTAAAGCAAGAATTATCGAACTTCCATCCGATGGAGAGATGCCAACCTGTGAAATGCTTTCTTATGTAATCTTTTATGTTATTAAAGGAACAGCAGAAGCAAAAGTTAATCAAGAAAAAATTATCCTTAAAGAAGGACAGTGTCTAATTGCTGAACCAGCAATACTATCTATGAAAACACAAGATGGCGTCAAAATGATGGGTATACAGATAATGAAAACTTAAATATCATATCAATTTATAAGAGTCATGAAAAGTGGATAATCTACTCTGTTAATCAAAGATTTGAGACTATTGAAATTATCCGGGGATTAAGAGAAGAAGCTAAATTGTCCTCTAGGGATCTAAATAATTTTAACAAATGTAAAAAAGAGAAGATAAGAGAGAGTAAAAATAAATCATCATGAAACAAAAATACAATTTTTAATTCTATTTGGAGTATTTACATTCTTATTATTTGCTGCTATTTGGTCATTTCAAAATACCATTAAGTTAAATACTATGCTTTTATTTAATTAAAAGTGATTGTAAGATTTCCTTATTAAATTTATCCTGAATAAAGATAACGCTATGGTATTTATCAGCATTATCATTATCATCATTTTTGGTTAATTCAATTTTAGAAACAAAGTTAAATTTCTTCTCCTCCAGGGGTACAAGCTGATAGATATCCTGACTATCAAATACATCTTTAACCAGATAAAAAAACTCGCTTCCCTCACCTTCAAAATAGATTATTCCACCGATGATTAGATTTTGTAAAAGTTCATGGCTAATATTTTCTAATCGACCCTGAATAATTATTTTATTTCCAAAGTAAGATTTTTCAGCAATCAGGTCAATAGGTGATGTTTTGGCCAATTCCTTTTCAATAATGCTCTGGTAATATAAATAATGCTTCTCAATATCGTCACAATCACAACATAATCCCTGAACACGTTCAGACAGACCGTTAAAAAAAATATCCGGCGTTCCCTTAACACCGTCTTCTACATACCAGTTATATCGTTCATTGGTTTCCGGGGAATCATAACCATCCCCCCAGATATGTTCTTCCACCAAAATAACTTTGCCGGATTCATAACTCCAGGCTAAATCTTCCAGGCAAAATGCTGCTTTTGGGCAAATGGTACATTCGGCATTAATAAATAGCTCAATTAAAACATTCTTGTCATTCAATTTTTCCTGAACAATTTCACTGCTAACACTCATATTTAAAAGATAAAATACGAATAGAGCCAACAAAACAATAAAAATTGGTTTTTTTGCGATTTTCTCCATAAAGTTCTCCAAAAATATTACACAATTTTTAACAACTCAAAATTTATTTCATAATAGTATTTTCCTTTGGATTTAAACGTTTAAACGATTCTATATGAAAAATCTTTTCCTAATTCATATTTCACATCAATTTATTTATTGACAAATAAATATTTAATGTTATTATTATTATATAGCAATATAGCTATGTAGTCAAGGAAAATATTGATTATGAAAAGATTATCTCAAATTTACAATATGTTATCCGATAGGAATCGGCTCCGTATTTTGAAATTATTGGAACATAGACCGATGTGTGTCTGTGAGTTGACTTATGTATTGGACATCCGTCAGCCTAGTGTTTCCCGGCACCTCAAAAAACTCAAGGAAGCCGGTCTAATTGATAGCCGTCCAGACAAGTCTTGGAATGAATATTTCATTAACCGAAGAGGGGATGAGTATAGTCGAATTATAATGGGGAACCTAAGTGGCTGGCTCAATGATGACTCGATTATTTTAGAAGATTTAAAAAAAGCAGTCAAAGCTAATCGGGATACTCTTTGCGGCAATCAATAAAAAAGCATTGCCTGATTTTTTTTAATTAACACATAGCAATATGGCTATCTTTTATTAGAAATAATATTAGTTTTAAATAGGAAATTAAATTATCTTCTAGAGATTTAAAATGTTTTAACAAATGTAAAAAAGAGAAGACAAGAGAAAGCCGAGGATAAAACAATGAAGAAAAAATATAATTTTTTAATTATTTTTGGAATATTTGCATTTTTTTATTTTATGCCCTTTAGCGGCTCTAAAATATTAAATGCCCTGATGGAATCCTTATTAATGGCACAAGATTATGCCCGCCAACACGTATTATTGTGCTTGATTCCTGCTTTTTTCATCGCTGGAGCAATTGCTAATTTTATCAGTCAAGAAAACGTTACTAAATATTTTGGAGCAGAGGCCAATAAATTTTTAAGTTATACGGTTGCCTCTGTTTCTGGCACCATCTTAGCAGTTTGTTCTTGCACGGTTTTACCGCTTTTTGCTGGAATTTATAAACGTGGCGCAGGAATAGGGCCAGCGACCGCCTTTCTTTATTCCGGACCAGCTATTAATGTATTGGCAATTATCTTAACTGCGCGGGTTTTGGGATTTGAGTTAGGTTTAGCTCGTGCTGTTGGTGCTATTACTCTTTCCGTAGTTATTGGTTTGTCTATGTATTTTATTTTTCGTGAGGACGAGAAAAAGAAAAACAGCAAGGCAAATAAAAATTTAGCTATGGGCAAAACAGAGCAAGAAGAGAGACCTTTATGGCAGAACACCTTTTATTTTGCCACTATGATAGGAATATTAATTTTTGCTAATTGGGGAAAAGATGAATCAATTAAAATTTGGCAAATAATTTATAGTTTTAAGTGGTTTATAACCGCTATTCTTTTAATTATTTTATCCTGGATGATTATTAAGTGGTTTAATAAAGAAGAACGAGTTCAATGGGTAACTTCCAGTTGGGGCTTTGCTGAGCAGATCTTACCTCTTTTACTGGGAGGGGTTTTAGTAACCGGTTTTTTATTGGGTAGACCAGGGAGTGAAGCATTAATGCCAAGAATTTGGATTGAGAATTTAGTGGGAGGAAATAGCTTATGGTCAAATTTATTTGCCTCGGTAGTGGGAGCTTTGATGTATTTTGCTACCCTTACTGAAATCCCTATCTTACAAGGGTTATTGGGAGCAGGCATGGGTAAAGGTCCAGCCTTAGCTCTTTTGCTAGCCGGTCCGGCATTGAGCCTACCCAGTATGTTGGTTCTCGGGAGTATTTTAGGAACTAAAAAAACTCTGGTATTTATTGCTTTGGTAGTAATTATGGCCACCTTTAGCGGAATGGTTTTTGGCCATTTTTTTTAAGCATACAAGGAGGAATTTAAGATGAAAATTGAAATTTTGGGACCGGGTTGTCCGAAATGTAAAAAATTAAACCAACTCACCGAAGAAGTTATTAATGAGCTTGGCGTGTCAGCAGAAATTACTAAAGTAACCGATCTTAATAAAATTATTGATTATGGAGTTATGCTAACTCCTGCTCTGGTTATCAATGGAGAAGTAAAAATAGCCGGTAAAATACCCAGTAAAAAAGAAATTACTGAATGGATTGAAGAAAAAAAATAGCTATTATGTTGATATTGAATTTTATCATTACTTTAGTAACTTTGGTAGAGATCATCGGTGGCTTGCTATCCGGAAGTCTTTCTCTACTATCAGATGCACTTCATAATTTTAGGGGTATCGCGAATTGTCGGCTGGAAAGGTGTTATTAATTACACTTTTTTTCGTATTATTTACCATGGGAGCTGGGTTATCATACTAATGGTTCATTGGAACTCTTCAGGGAAGGAAGGTTATTATGTATCCTAAAATATTGAACTTGCTAAGAGATTCAAAGGTTAGGTTTAAAGAATAAGATAAAGCATTCTAATACTTTTATCAAAGAGAGTTTTTGACTTTTTAAAAGGTATAAATAAATATGGAGGTGTGCGATGTTTTCTAAAATAATTATTGGAACTGATCTCTCAGAGGCATCCATGGAAATCGTTCGATGTGCCTGTGGACTTTTGCCTCTAGGAACAAAAGAAGTTTTTTTAGTGAATTGTATAAAACCGTGGGAAGCTGCTTCAATTGCTTATACTATGTCCCTGGATAAAATCAAAGAGATGCTGAAAGAACAGGAAAAAATTCTTATTAAACAAGGCTTTAAAACTCACAGTAAAATTATTTCCGGTTCGGCACATAGGGAGATTAATCAAATAGCAAAAGATGACAATTATTCAGCTATCCTGATCGGTTCACATGGACATACGCTGTCGCATGAAGTTCCTTTGGGAAGTGTAGCATCAGAAATGATTCATCATGCACTTAAACCGATTATTTTGATCAAACTCGAAGTGATTAATAATGGAAAAGAGAGGGAGAATGTATGCAAGGCAATCTCTCCTTGTAATGAGTTTCTTTCTTCAATTTTATATCCTACGGATTTTTCTCAAAATTCAGACGAAGCATTTGCCTATGTGGAAGGATTGGTAGAGAATAATGCAAAAAAGGTTACCCTGCTTCATGTGCAAGATATGATAAAGCTAGAAAAAAATACGAAAAAAGAACTCAAAGAGTTTGATAGGATAGATACAGAACGATTAGGAGTAATGAAAGAAAGACTTATAAGGATTAACAAAGATACGAATATTGAAATAAAGATATTACATGGAAAACCAAGTATAGAGATTGTAAAATTCGCAAATTCTAATTTATCTTCTCTTGTAGTTATGGGTAACCAGGGAAGAGGATTTGTGAAAGAGCTTTTTATTGGAAATGTAAGCCATACAGTAGCCCGAGAAATAAATACATCTATGCTGTTAATTCCATCAAAAAATAGGTAGTATTCAATTATTACAGGATTTAGAAAAAGGAGCTATCCAGCGGCAACAAAAAATAAGGGGTAAACGTTGTAGCACATTATCCTTCTGGGGAATTCCACCAAGAAATAAATAGAATTGCTGAAGAAGTGGAGATAGACTTGATTGTGACGTGTTCTTTGGCAGGAAGCCTGATGGATAACCTGGTCCTTGATCCAAGGGGTGATAGCCTTATACGGAACGCACGTTACCAATTACTCACCTTTAGTTGTCGAATAGATGAGGAAAAGAAAACAGTACAATTTCCAATACGTAATGTTTTAGGAAGAAATTACTGAATGGATTGAAGAGAAAAAATAAGGAAAGGAGCAAAAATATAATGAGTAAATGTGGCTGTGGCGAAGGAATAAAATTAATTTACTCCTGTTCAGGTGGTGCTAACACCGGAGAAATGGCTGATCAAATTTCAAGAAAACTCGCTAAAGAAGGATATGGTAATATGACTTGTCTTGCTTCTGTGGGTGCTCATATTTCAGGTTTTATAGAATCAGCAAAGAGTGCTGAGGAGAATATCACCATTGATGGCTGCCCCACTGCTTGTGCTAAGAAAATCCTTGAACATATAGGAGTGACCCCTACCCAATCCTATGTATTAACTGGAATGGGAGTGGAAAAGGGGAAGACGCCGGTAACAAAAGAAATAATCAATGAAATAAGCAATAAAATTAAAACTATTAAAAAAGGCCTATCCTTTAAGGCAGAACAAGGGAATAATGCTGGAAGTGATAAAAAATCAGGATGTTCTTGCGGCTCTTGCTAAAAGTGAAAATAAAATTAAGTAAGAAAGGATATATATAACAGATGAATAGAAAAAAATATATTTATATTATAATTTTTTTGGTACTCTTAGCTATCGTTTTTGGTTTTAAAAAGGTGTCTAATCACACTGAAGCTACTTTAAATGAATCAGCACTTGCTCAGGAAAGTGTAAAAACTGAGGATATAAAAGCAACTTTTGTAGAACTGGGGTCGGTGGGGTGTATCCCTTGCGATAAGATGCAGCCAATTATGAAAGAAATTGCAGAAGAATACCAAGGACAGGTAAAAGTTATTTTCTACGATGTTCGGACTGTCTTTGGTGCACCTTATAAAGATAAATTTAAAATTAGAGCAATCCCTACTCAGGTCTTTCTGGATAAAGATGGAAAAGAATATTTTAGGCATCTAGGTTTTTTTGCTAAAGCTGAGTTAGTGAAGGTCCTTCAAATGCAAGGGGTTAAGTAATGATTACCACTATTCTTGAATGGCTATCTAAGGCAATTCAATTAAACCCAATGATTGCCTTAACTGCTTCTTTTATCTGGGGTATATTCAGTATCTTATTAAGCCCCTGCCATTTAGCCAGTATCCCTTTAATCATAGCATTTATTGGTGAGCAGGGTAAGGTATCAACCAAAAAGGCCTTTTGGCTGGCCACACTTTTTTCCCTGGGCATTTTAACCACGATCGCCATTATCGGTCTTATCACCGGATTTTTAGGGCGTATGCTGGGTGATATCGGCTCTTATGGAAATTATATCGTAGCAGTAATTTTTTTTGTGATGGGCCTTCATCTTTTAGAAATCATTCCCTTACCTTTTCTGGGAAGATCTAATCAACCAGCTTTCCGGAAAAAAGGATTATTAGCTGCTTTTGGATTAGGCCTTATTTTTGGTATCGCCCTTGGTCCCTGTACCTTTGCTTATATGGCACCGATGCTGGGTATTGTGTTTAAACTGTCAGCTACACAATTTTTCTACGGAGCTGCACTTTTTTTTGCTTATGGTATTGGTCATTGTTCAGTAATAGTGTTGGCGGGAACCTTTGCCGGGATGGTTCAAAAGTATCTAAATTGGAATGAAAGATCTAAAGGTGCAATATTAGTTAAAAAAATATGTGGTATTTTAATAATTTTAGGTGGAATATATTTAATTTGGAATATTTGAAAGGAGATTAAAATTAATTATGGTTAAAGAAAAAAGAATAGGTTTAAGTGTTTTTGAAAAATATCTTACGGTATGGGTTTTGTTGTGTATTGGTATTGGAATTATTTTCGGTAAAATGATTCCCGGGGTAGCAAAATATCTTGATGGATTAGCAATTTATGTTAACGAAGCACCGGTTGTTTCTATCCCCATTGCTATTTGTCTATTTTTTATGATGTATCCGATTATGGTAAAGATTGACTTTAAAGAAGTAATAAAAGCCGGGAAATCTGTTAAACCGGTAGGCTTGACTTTATTTGCTAACTGGGCAATAAAGCCTTTTACTATGTATGCGATAGCTATCTTTTTTTTAGGCTTTCTTTTTAAAAATTTTATTGGAATCAATGCTACCGATTTGGTTAAAATTCCTTTGGGCGCGGATTGGGCAGTAGGAACAATTCATGGAGCCGGGACGGTAATTCTAAATAATGGGATAAAAATGCTACAAATCCCTCTCTGGAGAAGTTACCTGGCCGGATGTATTTTATTAGGTATTGCTCCCTGCACCGCCATGGTGATTCTCTGGAGTTATTTGGCAGAAGGTAATGATGGACATACCCTGGTTATGGTAGCCATAAACTCTCTATCTATGCTCTTACTTTATGGACCACTAGGTGGATTCCTGCTTGGCATAGGAAGATTACCGGTACCCTGGCAAGCATTAGTACTTTCTATCAGTATTTATGTTGCTCTACCTTTAGTGGCGGGTTATTTTTCTAGAAAATGGATTATAAAAGCGAAAGGAGAAAAATGGTTTAAAGAGAATTTTATTCATCTCCTAACTCCAGTATCCATTATCGCACTTTTATTTACTCTGATCTTACTTTTTTCCTTTAAGGGAGAGGTTATTTTAACTAAACCTCTAACTATTTTATGGATAGCTATTCCACTTTTTATCCAAACCAATCTTATTTTCGCAATTACCTACGGACTGGCCAAACTAATGAGATTAAAATATGAAGACGCCGCTCCTTCTGCCATGATTGGGGCAAGTAATCATTTCGAAGTTGCTATAGCTACTTCTACCATGATCTTTGGCTTATCTTCGGGCGCTTCTTTAGCCACCGTGGTAGGAGTTCTCATTGAAGTCCCCACCATGCTAATGCTGGTTTCCATTTGTAAAAGAACACGCTATTTCTTTAAAACTTAAAAAAATATAGTTTTTATAGAATAAAAACTAGTAAATTAAATTGCCTGTTTATATTTCTTATTTATCTTTTTGACTTAGTGTCCCCAAAAAGGTCAGAGAATAGTATAAGCAGGTAATTTAATTTACTATCTAAATAATCAATAAAAGATTGCCCGCCTCCCCTTTTTTGGGTAAAGCAGGAAGAAAAACAAAATTATTTTTTCCGGCACTATCATTTAGTTTTTATTCGTGGTTCATGTGCCATTTTTTCAATAGACCAAACTTTATGAAATCGTTAATTACCAATGAGAATAGGAATGCATATATAATCACTACTATCGTTTCAATCAATGGGATCGCCTTAAGACCCAAGAGGCCAAAGGTCGAAAGAACTACTCCTAAAGCCATGTCTGCCAGAAGAATAGAAAGTAAAGTTTTACTAGGTGCAGAATCCCAAAAATGTCCTTTCTCTCTAACTACAAATATTGAGAACATGGCAAAAAAGAATAGTATCTCGAAACTGAAAGTACTGAGGGCTCCGTTATCTACGCCCAAGTTGAAATAATTCAAGCCGATATAAAGAAGTCCGAATGCTTCTGCAACCATGATCAAGCCTAGTACTATAGATACTTTGGCCAACCCATTGATGTCCCAGATAGATGGTTTTTTTGACCATCTCACATTGTCCGTAGATAATGATATTTTTACAAAATCAGTCATGAAGATCATTATCAGCATCGCAGATGCTGAGATAACAAATTTCCCCAATAAAAGAAAGGCCAGAACAACAAAACAGGTTTTCAAAACAGTTCTGGTGATTTTGTTAAGTATCCAGGTATTTATGCGCTGAAACATCATTCTACCGATCTTAATTGTACCGAGAATATTGCATAGCCCTTCTTCAGTTAATACGATACTGGCAGCACCTTTTGCCACATCGGTTGCGTTGCTAACTGCGATACCAACCTCGGCTTGTTTTAGTGCAGGAGCATCGTTCACTCCATCACCAGTCATACCAACAATGTGACCTTTTGCCTGAAAATCTTTTACAATAAGATATTTATCTTCTGGATAAACTTCCGCAAACCCATCGTTTTTTTCTGCCAGTTCCACAGCTTTTAGCGGATTGGACTTTGCCAGTTCTTTTAATTCAGAGACCTTAATTATTCTGTCCCCTATACCAGCTGCTCTGGCGATCTCCTTAGCTATTGGAAGAGCATCTCCTGTCAGCATCTTGACTGACACCCCTAGATTTCTGAGTTCAGCAATTAATTTTTTGGAATCTGTCCTAAGGGGATCGTGCAAAGCCGCCAATCCGACAAGTTGGGGTTTATTTTTGATTTGCGATTTGGCCACGGCCAATGTTCTGTATCCATCCTTTGCTAATTCATCTATTTTAGTTTCTAGATTTGCCTTAGTATTATCATCTAAACCACAAACTTGGGCAATTACGGGAAATGAACCTTTTATCACCCGGAATTCATTTTTCTCATTCTTTACTATGGCCTCTGTTCTTCTGGTTTTAGGATCAAATGGAGTGAAAGTCTTCTGCACAAAAGAACTACTCAGAAGGTTTTTCTGCCTGGCTGCATCTATGAATGCCGTGTCTATGGAATCGTGATTTGCTTCCTGTGAAGCCAGTGCCCCATATAATAGAATTTCATTTTCACTATAAACATTGAGAGGAATCAACTTTGCCACGGACATTTTGTTCATAGTTATGGTGCCTGTTTTGTCCACACATAGAATATCCATGCGAGCAGCATCGTCCGGAGCACTTAATCGCGTTACCAAAACACCTTTTTTAACTAGTTCCAATGACCCTAAAGCCATACTAACCGTGAACATCGCAGGTAATGCTACTGGAATTGCCCCAAGCAATAAAACTAGCATCAACGGAAGAGTCTCTAGTAGGTTTATTCCTTGTAACAACAAAGTAACAAAAGCCACTGACAACAATACTGCAACGATTATCAAAAGCCATTTTACAACCTTTGAAATAATATCTTCAATATGCAACCTGGGTTTGGCTATCTGAACCAGCTGGATTATTCTTCCGAAATAAGTATTGATTCCAGTTAAAACTACAATTCCACTGGCCTCGCCCCTAGTGACTATTGATCCAGAATAAACAATTTCTTTGGGTTTCTTCTCCGCTTCGATAGATTCACCGGTTAGTACTGATTGATCTATGCCTATTTCACCTTGAATTATCTTCACGTCTGCAGGTACAAAATCCCCGATCCTAACTCTGATTATGTCCCCAGGCACCAACTCTCTTGCTGGAACAGTTTGCCATATTCCATCCCGCAATACTTTCGCATTTATATGTAACTTCTTTTTTAAAACCTCAACGGCATTTGCTGCATTCTGTTCTTGAGTAAAACCGATTATTGCATTAAAAACTAATAGACCGACTACAATATAAGCGTCAGATTCTTTATGCAAAGCCCATGAAAGGATGATTATAAACTCTAACATCCATGCAGTAAGTCCCCAAAATTTGGTAAGGAATCTAAACACTGGATTAACTTTCTTTTCCGGAACTTCATTGTAACCATACTGCTTCAAACAATTTTCAATTTCTGTTTGTTTTAACCCAGAGGTAAGATCAGATTTAAATAGCTTTATGGTGCTTTCCGTATCCAGGATACGAAGATCCTCAATTTCTTTTTTTTCTGCCATAAATAATTTCACCTAAAATACCTTATTAAAGTTTATTCCTCTAGCACGCCAAAATTTATTTCACTTAACGTTTGAGCATAGACGACGTTTTTGACTGGCGCGATTTTTGCTCCTTTTAAAAATAGTGACAGGCAAAAATGTGCCGAAGGCCGAACGAGGTACTCCCAGCGATGCGTCTACGCTTTGTTGTACAAAGTCCCAGGGCTGTTTTATTTGGGTCTCCAAATTGAATAATTAATACTACCAACACCCTTCAAATCACACTTTAATATCGTATCCGATTTCCAATTACTGTGAAAGCCAGTACAATTCATATTTACTGTGTCCAATTGAGGCATTATTTGGGGAATTAAATCATCCCTAACGCCAATAGCAGCAATTATTGAATTTGGCTCTTGTAGTTCTGAAATAGACATCAAGCGCTTTGCAACATGTATTGATTCTCCAAAGATCATCCATTCAGAATATTCAGATATTTTAAGTTCATCTAAATATAGCTTACCATATGAAAGACCAATTCGAAATTTATAATCAACATTTTGAATATATGAATAATATATGCTACCAAACAATCTGCCGAGCATAATCAAGCCAGGTAACCCTTTATTTTCTTCCATGTAAGGTAGGATAAACATAATTTCATCACCAATTGTTTTATCGATTAAACAATGATTCTCTGTAAGAAGATTAGTAATATTAGTTAAAAATGGTAATAAATAATCTCTTATTTGTTCTGGGGTTTTTTTATAACAAAAACTACTGAATGCTTTTAGATCAATAAATCCGACAAAGCCATATATTTCTTTTTTTCCGAAAGTATCTGTAAACGATGGACCTACCCTATTTTTATCCAATGCTTTCGTTGAAACTATTGGTAAATCGTTTGGATCAATTACAACACCAAATCTATGCAATAACCAATTTTGCGTAGATTCCTCTTTAATGATCATTTTGTCCTCTTTTGCCCTGGGATTTCGTACAACTTAAAATAACCGAATTACTTCGTTTATGCTACCAAATTAACATATTTTGCGAAGTAGTTTGTTTATGCACGACTCTAGGTGAAGCTTTAAGTTGTAATTTTTTATTATCATTTTCTCCCAAAATCCAAAGGGCTTTTAATCCGCCTTATATCCCGCTGGCTAACGTGAGTATAGATTTCTGTAGTTTTTGAACTCTTCTGCCCAAGTAGCTCTTGAATATACGTAAATCTGTACCACCTTCCAAAAGATGAGTGGCAAAACTATGACGCAAGGTGTGGACAGTAACATGTTTAGTAATGCCTGCTTTTTGACTGGCTTCTTCCAAAATCTTCTCTACTGTCCTTCCTTGTTGTCAGATGGCTATTTTACTTTGGGTGTGGGAAAAGCCAGTTTTTAGGCTGATAGACCTGCCAATATATCACTTATTTTTCCAGAGTTTCGAACTTCTTTTCTCCTAAATTTTTTCTGTAAATTTTGAAAATTATCTCCCCAGGAATACCCATCAATTCAGAGTTACTATAGATTATCAAGCTAATCGGTTGATATTTTGAAAGCATAAAAAGCTTATTTACGGTATTATAAATTTTTTTCACCTATAATAACCGCGCTATCAGCAGCTAAAACTATTACTGTCTTATTCATTATTGTAATTTCTGCAATCATATTTTATACCTATTTTAACTTCTCTATTTCTTGCTTAATCTCATCAATAACTTCTGTATTATAAATCTTCTTATTATCGCCGTCCTTAACGGATATAACGTAAAAAACTTTACCACCATATTTAGAAGTAAACTTTTTATGAGTTTCTAATTGATGCGTCTTCTCATTTATGATCTGAGTAATGAAAGCATACCCAGCGGGCTTAATTTGCAAGCCAATAAATTTATCTTTTATTTTAATAAAGAAATCCACATTAAACAATCTATCCCATTCATCAGGTGCTGGTTCAATCTTCACTCCTAAAATCTCTTGGAGTTGTTCATAGATTGTTTTCTTCTCTGTCATATATCCATCGAAAGTCCTATTTATTACCAAATTAATGACATAATTTATGCAATCTTCTTCTGTAATATTGTCAATTTCGGCTCGTAAAACTTCGGTAATTTTCACATACAGCTTTTTACCTATTTCAACAAGATGCTCTTTCGAATACACATTCTGGAAATAATACTGTTCCCAATCCTTCGCTGATTTGGGTGAAAATTTTCTTATCTCATCAGAAACTGCTCCTACCATTCTCTTTTTTTGAAGCCCCCACCTATTAATTGCACTGTTTAGAATCCATTCTTTAGGCATGAATTAATCCTTTCTCTTCCCAAATGCCCATTTTTTCTCGCATAGCCTTCTCTTCATATTTTATAAATCTATCTTTGTGCTGAAAGTCTAATTTTTTATCGCATCTTGCGAGGCCATTCATTATCAATTTTGCATTTAAGAATGTCTTATTCGTCAAATAAACGTAGGCTAAAAGATTTTTCTTATCGTCAAATTTCAAGTTATCATACTTTAAATAAACCTTATTTCCACTTACAAAGTTTTTCAAAAACAAAATCGCTTTATTCTTATAATCTTGAACCTCTATAGGAAGAACTCCCAGAAGTTTAACTTTTAATCCCGAATCAAGAATTAACTCGTTAGGGCTAGGAATAGAAACAATCTTATAGGTGTCTTCCCTCTCCTGTTTCCCGTTCAAATCTATGACGGTCCCAAACTTAAATTTTTTTGGATCAACTAATCTCTCCAAATGGTTACCATTAGTCGATATTGATGATTTTCTTTCTTCTTTTGCATTATCTCCTTGCTGGAATATAATTTCGTAATCAAAATACTCTTTATATAATGAATCCCCGGTGTTTATACCAATCTTTTCTTTTATTGTTTCCAAGAAATCCTGGTTTATTTCATAACCAATAGAGTTTCTTCCTAAATCTAGAGCTGCCCTTGATGTTGTACCACTTCCTAAAAATGGATCTAAAACTGTATCACCGTAGAAACTAAACATTTTCACTAGACGCCGCGGTAATTCTATTGGGAACATCGCAATATGGCTATTTTGTTTTTCTCCGGGAAAATTCCAATGCCCATTAAAATAATCATTCCATTCCTGTTGAGTAAGTTTAGATTTCTCTTTTATCTCCTGCGAAGGTTTTGGATCTTTCCCTAACTTCTTAAATATAATTATAAACTCATAATCAATTTTGATTATTCCACCTCTTGGATACGGATAGGACCCCATTACAGTGGCACCGCCTGTCGTTTTACAAGTTGTAACCTTCTGCCAAATGATCCCGCCCATATAATCAAAACCTATCGACTCACAGAATTTTATGATCTCTGTCCTTATTGGAATAACTTTATATCTACCATAAATAATTGCTCGCGCAAATTGATCTCCTATATTAATGCACAACCTGCAACCAGGATATAAAATCCTATAGCATTCTTTCCATACTTTATTTAAATTATCGATATAATCCTGGTAAGAATCATTAAAACCAATTTGATTTTTGGCTCCATAATCTTTTAATTGCCAATATGGAGGTGATGTAATTACCAAATGAACTAACTCATCTTTAACCTCAGTCATGTGACGTGAATCGCCAATTATTACTTTATGTAATGTTTTTTCTTTCATTTCTTATTATTCCTCTCGCGCTCCGCTAATTCATCGATCGAAACATTAAAAACATCCGATAGCTTCGTGAATGTTTTATAGGAAAATTCCTTGCAAAATTCGTTAAGTTATGTATGGTCGGGGCGAGAGGATTTGAACCTCCGACCTCTTGGTCCCGAACCAAGCGCGCTAACCGAACTGCGCTACGCCCCGCCATGTACACTAAACATTAATTAACTATTCTAATTTAATAAATTATATCATAATAATATAAGTTGTGAGTTATAATTTTTATTCAATTTATTACGGTTATATTAATGGGATGACCAATTTTAATTTACTGGCGATGAAGGAAGCAGCAATTATTTTTAGAATATCTCCAGGCAAGAAAGGAAATACCCCTACCATTAAAGTTTTCTTTATTCCCATACCTGTTACTAAAGATAATTGAGCTATCCCGATTATATATATAATTACAATTCCTAACCCACCGGCTAGAAAATAATAAAAAATATCTTTTTCTTTTTTTAGCTCTATAATCTTCCCAATAATATAGGATGAAATTATGAATCCAAATAAAAAACCACCGGTCGGTCCAAACAAAACACCTATCCCGGCTTTAAAACCGGCAAAAACAGGTAAACCTATTAGCCCTAATAATACATAGATTATTTGACTTGACCCCCCCAAAACACTTCCCAGGGTCATACCAGCCAAGAGAGTAAATAAATTTTGTAAAGTAATAGGGACTGGATAAAGGGGGATAGAAATAAAGGCACCTACCGCTGTTAAGGCAGCAAACAAAGAAACTAAGGTCATCTGGTGAATATTTATTTTTTTCATTCTTAAATCCTCCAAGTTTCTGATAAATTAATGTTAACCTATATATTATTTTAAGTTAACGACGATGTTAAAAAAATTTAAATTATCGTTCCGGAAATTATTTCTAACAACTCACCATCTTCTTTCTTTAAAATTAATGCCCCTTCTTCATTAACATTAATAGCTTCTCCGCTAACTACCTTTTCTCCTAGATTAATTTTTATCTTTTTCCCCAGAGTATGCGAAGATAGTTTCCATTCCTTCAAAATAGAAGAAAATTCTCTTCTTTTTAACCTTTCGTAATACTTTTCAAATTCTTCTAATAAACTTTGTGCCAACCTAACCCGTGAAATTTCTTTCCCTAAAAATTCTTGCAAAGAAATTATCTTCTCCTGAATATCTTCAGGAAACTCCCGATGATCTACATTCACATTTATACCTATTCCTACTACTACCCAATTTATCATATCTAATTCTGCACTCATCTCAGTTAATATTCCAC
>Ga0315279_10005118_pt1 | contig 17167 bp, 12 predicted proteins | sample YL17G06_20_MG_FD_203694 | JGI IMG/M metagenome (GOLD analysis project Ga0315279, IMG submission 203694) | Sediment microbial communities from Yellowstone Lake, YNP, Wyoming, USA - YL17G06_20 | ecosystem: Environmental > Aquatic > Freshwater > Lake > Sediment | place: USA: Wyoming | collected...
TCCATCCCCCTGCTCGACCAGGCCGCCCTGGATGCGGTCCGGCAGTGGGTCTATGAGCCGATGATCATCAACGGGCGTCCCCGCGGGGTCATCTTCACCGTTACCGTCCGCTTCACTTTGAAGTGAAATTGAATGGTGGGCTCAAAGCATTCGGGCAAAAATACGCTCGTTCTCCCCAGTGCCGTTCTTCCTACGATCGGAAGAACGGTATTCGACGCTCCTTTTTACTCGCTCTCATCGCTCTTGCGTAGAACCATGCTTGTTTAGTCGTCCCAGCAAAGGCGTAGGATAGTACTATGCTCGCTTTTACTCTAGCGAGCATAGTACGTCGCACGGATTTTTCCCCAAACGCTATTCGCCCGGCTTTATGTTCTACGGGAAACCTTTAATCTCGGCGGGTGACGTGACGGATACACCCGTCCGCGCGCAGCGAAAGGGACCCACTGGGGGATGGGTGGAGCGAGCACGGACGGGGGCGCCGGAGCGGCAGAACCCGCCCACTTATTTACCCTTCCGCCCCCCCACTCCCCCTTGACAGGAGCGCGCCCCCGTCGATAATCAAGACGAGACACGGAAAGGAGACGCGCATGCCCCTGATCGAAGTGCACTTGCTCGAAGGACGGTCGCCCGAACAGAAGAAAGCGCTGTTGACGGCCCTGACCAAGGCCGTCCAGGAATCGATCGGCTCGCCGGTCGAGACGATCCGCATCTGGATCGATGAGTTCACGCCCAAGGATTACATGGCCGCCGGAATCTGGTACGGCGATAAAAAATAGGTGGCGCGTGGGGTTGGGATAGGCGGGGGAAAACACGCTCGTTTCCCGCAGCGTGGGAAACTTCGTTCCGACGCTCCTCTTTCGCTCCCCGCGCTCATCGACAACTTACGATGAGCGCGGAACCATGCCCGCTCAATCGTCCTAGCCAAGGCGTAGGACTGCAAAGCCCGTCGCACGGGTTTTCCCCCGCCTATCCCAACCCCCCGCGCGATATAATTTAATTCGGCGCGACTCTTCATTTAATCTAAAACGTCGAGTTCCGCTAAGCGCTGGTCGAAAGCGGCTTGCTTCGTTTCGTATTCGCCCAGGAGAGGTTCGAGTTCCACGAAATAGGCGTCGATCATCCGCCGCAGTTGATGGATCGTCTTGGACAGTTCGACGATCCGGGCGCTGTCTTTGGTTTGCGAGGCCGTGACGATTTCCGCGTTCATCCGGGTCTGTTCCGCTTCGGCCGCCTCGATCGATTTTTCCAGCTCGTCGATATGCCGCTCCAGGGGCCGCAGGACTTTCGATTTTTCGGCGATGAGATCCGAGCGCATCTTGCGCACTTCCTTGCGGCTGGGGGGCAGGGGCGTCGGAATACCCGGTCCCGCCGGCAAGGCGGCCGCCTCTTCGCGCGTCCGGCCGCGGTCGTCCTCGCCCGACCATCCAACCCGCTCCAGGAAACGTTCATAGGAGCCCTCGAAGACGGTCACCCCGCCGTTCTGAAAAACGATCAGCCGCTCGGCCAGGGCCTCGAGAAACATTTCGTCGTGGGTGACCATGATGACCGCCCCGGGGAAATTGTCGATGGCCGTGAGCAGGGCCTCGCTCGATTCCAGGTCGAGGTGGTTGGTCGGTTCGTCGAGGAGGAGCAGGTTGACCGGCGTGGCGATCAGCTTGCCCAGGAGGACCCGGCTCTTCTCCCCGCCCGACAGGACGGCGATCTTCTTCAGGGCATTGTCGTCCTCGAACATCATCAGCCCGGCCAGCCGCCGCGCTTGGGACGGCTCGATCGAGGCGTCGCCGGCCGAGATTTCATCGAGCACGGTGTTGGAGGCCACCAGGCCCTGGACGTTGGTCTGCTCGAAATAGCCGGCCGTGACGGCCATCGGATTGGCGATCGTTCCGGCGTTCGGCGCCATCGCCCCGGCCAGCAGCTTGAGCAGGGTCGTCTTCCCTTTCCCGTTCGCTCCGACGACGAAGATCCGGTCGCGCGAGCCGACGCAGATTCCGAAATCCCGGAACAGGGGCGCCCCGGGATGGTAGCCGAACGTCAGCCCGTCCACGGTCAGGACATATTTGCCCGTGAATTTCTTGTAGGCGAAATCAAACTCCAGGGATTTGACCGTTTCCAGTTTGACCTTGCGCCCCATCTTGGTCAAAGTTTTCTTGCGTGATTCGACCAGGCCCTGGAGCTGGGCGCTGGCCCGGAACCTGGCGATGAACTGCTCGATCTCCTTGCGCTTGCGCTCGTCGTTGATCCGCGTCTTCTCGTACGTTTCTTCCTCGAGCGCGATCTGGGTGTAGAGCTTGGCCGTGTCTCCTTCGATCTTCTTGATCTTCCGGCGATGAATGGCCATGGTGTGGGTGACGACCTTGTCCATGAAGCTGCGGTCATGGGTGATGAGCATCATCTCGCCCGGCCAGGCGGCCAGGAATTTCTCCAGCCAGCGGATGGAGGTGATATCCAGATAGTTGTTCGGCTCGTCGAGAAGCAGCATGTTGTAATCGGCCAGCAGGACCTTGGTCAGGTTGAGGCGGACCTGGAATCCGCCCGACAGTTCCGTGGGATTCTTGGCCCAATCGGCGCGCGAGAAGCCGAGGCCGTCCAGGATCTTCTCCACCCGCCAGACCTGATCGCGGCTTTCGAGAGGCAGCCCATGGACGGCCTCCTCGAGGACGGTCGGCCGGGAGAAGGCCAACTGCTGTTCGACATAGCCGATCCGGTAATTACGGGGAGCGGATATCGTTCCTCCATCCGGCTCTTCCAGACCGGCGATCAGACGGAAAAGCGTCGTCTTGCCGTGGCCGTTGCGGCCGACCACTCCGACGCGTTCCTTGCGGTTGATTTTGAAGCCGACGTCCTCGAAGAGGACCTGCTTGCCGTAGCTTTTGCTCAGGTTGTCGGCTTGGACCATCGGCGTTCGTCAGGCCGCCGGCAGAAAAGGCCGCCGCTTGTGCACGGCCTTGGCCAGTTCCATGGCCAACAACGGGAGAGAGGATATGGCCACGAGAACGGCGATGTCGAGAAGGCCGAGGCCTTCGACCTTGAAAATCCGCTGGGTGAAGGGAATGAAAATGATGGCGAACTGAAGGGCTAGGGACGCGGCATTGGCCGCCAGCAGCTTTCCATTGGAGAAGACGCCTATCCTGAACAGCGAGATCCGCTGGTTGCGGCAATTCAGGGCATGGAAAAGCTGGCTGCAGGTCAGGGCGATCAAGGCGGCCGTCCGGGCCCGGGCCAGGCCCTCGTGCTCGACGAACAGGACGAAGGCGAAGGCCAACAGGCTGCAGGCCCCGATGAAGCCACCCTGGGCCAGGATCAAGCCGGCCCGCCCGCGGGTGACGATGGGCTCGTCCGTCCGCCGCGGCGGACGGTCCATGATGTCGCGATCGACGGGATCCATGCCCAGGGCCAGCGCGGGCAGGCCGTCCGTGACGAGGTTGACCCACAGAAGCTGGATGGGCAGGAGCGGAGCGGGCCAGCCGAGCAGGGCCGAGATGAACATGACCAGGATCTCGCCGGTGTTGCAGGACAGGAGATAGTGGATGAACTTCTTGATGTTTTCGTAGATCCCCCGCCCTTCCTCGACGGCGGCGACAATCGAGGAGAAATTGTCGTCGGTGATGACCATGTCCGACACTTCCTTGGTCACGTCCGTGCCGGTGAGGCCCATAGCCACGCCGATATCGGCCTCCTTGATCGCCGGCGCGTCGTTGACGCCGTCGCCGGTCATGGCCACGACCTCGCCGCGCCGGCGCCAGGCCCGGACGACGCGAAGCTTGTGCTCGGGAGCGACGCGGGCATAGACCGGCGTGTGAACGACGCGGGCTTCGAATTCCGCTTCGCTCAGCCCGTCGAGCTCCCGCCCCGTCAGGGCCAGGGAATCGCGCTCGTAAAATCCCAGCTCGCGGGCGATGGCCACGGCGGTGTTTTTATGGTCGCCGGTGATCATGACCGTTTTGATGCCCGAAGCCCGGCACTTGGCCACCGCGGCCTTGGCCTCGTCCCGCGGCGGGTCGATCATGGCCGCCAGGCCGGCGAAGACGAGGCCGCTTTCGAGCGCCTCCACGTCGCCCAGATCGGGCGCGGCTTCAAACGTCCGAAAGGCCACGGCCAGCACGCGAAGAGCCCCTCCGGCCAGGCGGTCGTTGGCCTCGTTGATGCGGTCGAGGTCCTCCTTCGAGGCGGGGCGCGCCTGGCCCCCGTCGAGAATGCGGTCGCAGCGCTCCAAGAGAACGTCCGGGGCCCCCTTGACGTAAGCCGTGAATCCGGCGCCCGTCTCGCTGCGGCGCAGAATGGTCATGCGTTTGCGCTCGGAATCGAAGGGGATCTCCTCGACGAACGGCTGGAGCGCCTCGAGAGAGGATTTGTCCAGGCCGGCCTTAGCCGCGCAGGTTAGGAGGGCGGCTTCGGTCGGATCCCCGACGATCCCCGTTTTTCCCTCCGCCCGGACCAGCGCGGCGCCGTTGCAAAGAACCCCGCCCCGCAGCACGGCCAGGAGATCGGCCTCGGTCTCCGGACGGACGGGCCGGCCCTCCCGCTCGAATCCGCCGGCGGGCTCATAGCCCGCCCCGGACACATCGTACAGCGCCCGCAGGGTGAAGACGGCCCGGACGGTCATTTCGTTCCTGGTCAGGGTCCCCGTTTTATCCGAACAAATGACCGTGGCACAGCCGAGGGTCTCAACGGCGGGCAGCTTGCGGATGATGACGTGACGCCGGACCATGCGCTGAACCCCCAGAGCCAGGGCGATGGTCACGACGGCGGGCAGACCTTCCGGAATGGCGGCCACGGCCAGGCTGACCGAGGTCAGGAAGACGTCGAGGATGCGGCCTCCCCGGAGCAGGCTGACGCCGAACACCAGCCCGACCAGGATGAAGCAGGCATAGATGATCCACTTTCCGAATTGCTCCAAGCGTTTTTGGAGAGGGGTCGATTCCCGTTCGATAGACTGGATGAGGCCGGCGATCCGCCCCAGTTCCGTGGCCATCCCGGTTTCGACGACCAAGGCCCGGGCTTTGCCCCCGACCACGGCCGTCCCCATGTAGAGCATGTTGGCCCGGTCGGCCAGGGCGATTTCGCCCTCCTCCAGGACCCGCTGGGTTTTCAGGACCGGGGTGGACTCGCCGGTCAGCCCGGCCTCCTGGACGGCGAAGTTGGGCGACGGCCAGACGACCCGGGCGTCGGCCGGGATGCGGTCGCCGGCCTCGAGCTCGATCACGTCGCCCGGCACGATTTCGGTCGACGGCACGGACATCCGGGCCTCGCCCCGGATGACCTTGGAAAACGGCGCGGCCATCCGTTTCAGGGCCTGCAGGGATTTCTCGGCCCGGAATTCCTGGACGAACCCGAGCAGGGCGTTCAGGATGACGATGGCGATGATAGCCAGGGCGTCGACGAGGCCTTCCGGGAGAAAGCCCGAAACAAGGGCCGCACCGATGAGGACCCAGATCATGAGGTCGTTGAACTGCTCGGCGAACATGCGCCAGGGTCCGGCCCCTTTCTTCTCAAGGAGTTGATTGGGCCCGAAGCGTCCGATCCGCCCGAGGGCTTCGTCGGGAGATAAGCCCGCTTGGGGATCGGAGGCCAACGTCCGGGCCGCCTCGTCGAAATCGAGATGCCACCAATCATTCATCGCGTCTTCTCCGGGACCGTATTTCCGGCAGGGCGGGTATTATACAACGTTGGGCCGCCGGCCGGGAATCCGAAACCCGTCCCGATCCTGTATAATAGTCGCTGCGCGATGCAATTCCGCATAGAGGAAGCCGCTATGGACATGCCCGTCGAATCCTGGTACGGAGCGATTTTCGCCCGCAAATCGCGGCGAAGCTTCAACGGTCGGCCGGTCGATCCGGCCGTTCTGGACAAGCTGTCCGCGTTCTGCGGGCATTTTCGCCCCTTTCCTGCCGCGCGCGCGGTCATCGTCCCCCGCCCGCCCGAAGCCGTCTTGCGCGGCCTGATCGGAAATTACGGGCGGATCACCGGCGCCCCCGCCTACGCCGCTTTCCTGGGCGAGTCCGAGGCGCGCAATGTCCAAGCGGCGATCGGCTATACGGGGGAAGCCTTGATCCTGGAAGCCACGACTCTGGGTCTGGGGACTTGTTGGGTCAGTGGATTCTTCCGCCCGACCGAAGTCCACGCCCATCTTAGTCTCGCTCCGGGGGAACGTGTTTTCGCCGTCACGCCGATCGGTTGGGCTGCGGAATCCTACACTTACCGGGACCTCCTCTACCGGAAACTGGCCCGTTCGGACGGGAGAAAACCCCTGGCCGAATTAGTCGAAGCGGCCGGACTGCCCCTCGAGCCCTGGCAGGAAAAGGCCGTCGAAGCCGCCCGCCTGGCTCCCTCGGCCTCCAATCGCCAACCGTGGCGCTTCGCGGCCGGGCCCGGGTTCGTTGAAATCGCCGCCTCCGGCGCCCGCGACGGCGAACGCTTCGCCAAGCGCCTGGACTGCGGGATCGCCATGCTCCACCTGGAATTGGGCGCCCGGGCCGCCGGGAAAACGGGCGCCTGGACCCTCCTCGATTATCCCCGCATCGCCCGTTACGAAATAATCGTTTGAATTTTGGCCCGATCCGGGTATAATAAATTTTTCATTTCGGGGAGTAGCGCAGCCTGGCTAGCGCACAGCGTTCGGGACGCTGGGGTCGTGGGTTCAAATCCCACCTCCCCGACCATTTCTTTCCCTCCCGCAGCAACGGTCGAGGGACGGGTTTAAATCGCATGTTTCTCCGCATCAGAAACCGGTTGCGCCGCCGCTTCAGTTGGCGCCGGACGTTCACCGCCCTGAAATACCGCAATTACCGGCTGTGGTTTTGGGGGCAATTGACGTCGCTCTTCGGAAGCTGGATGCAGGCGGCCGCCCTCGGCTTCCTGATTTTCGAATTGACCCGCTCGACGGCTTTTCTCGGGCTGACCGGTTTCGTCGCCGGGGCTCCGACCTGGCTGTTCATGCTGTACGCCGGGGTCGTCGCCGACCGCGTTCCGCGGCGGCGCCTGATGCTCATCACCCAGACGGCCATGATGGGACTGGCCTTCGCCGCGGCCGCCCTCGTTTTCCTAAACGTCGTCCGGCCCTGGCATATCCTGGTCCTGGCCTTCGGTTTCGGCACGGCCAACGCCTTCGACGCCCCGGCCCGCCAGGCCATCGTCCAGGAACTGATCGACGACGCCGACGACATGACCAACGCCATCGCCCTGAATTCGGCCATGTTCAACGCGGCCACCGCCCTCGGCCCGGCCGTGGGCGGGCTGACCTATGCCGCGTTCGGCCCGGGCTGGTGTTTCGCCATCAACGGCCTGTCGTTCATCGCCGTGATCGCCGCCCTGCTGATGATGAACCTCCGCCCCTTCGCCCCCCACCCCAGGGCCGCCTCGACGCTTGCGGATTTGAAGGAAGGCCTGAGCTATGCCGCGAAAAACCCCCTCATCCGGACCATCATCGGAATGATCCTGGTCATCACTCTTTTCGCCTTTTCATCGGTGACGCTGCTGCCGGCCTGGGCGGTGAAAATATTGCACGGCAACGCCTCGACCAACGGTTTTCTGCAATCGGCGCGCGGCCTGGGCGCGCTGGGCTCGGCCCTGCTGATCGCCTCGCTCGGCCGGTTCAAATTCCGGGGCCGCCTCCTGACCGCAGGCTCGCTGGCCTTTCCGGTCCTCCTCATCGTCTTCGCCTTCATCCGCAGCGAGGCCTTCTCCTACGTGTTCCTCTTCGCCTCCGGGTTCGCTTTAATCCTCGTCTTCAACCTGGCCAACGCCGCGGTCCAGACCCTGACGCCGGACGCCCTGCGCGGCCGGGTCATGTCCATCTACTCGTTCACCTTCTTCGGCTTCATGCCCATCGGCGCGCTGTGGATCGGGAACTTGGCCCACCGAATCGGGGAGCCTCAAGCCGTCGTCATCAATTCCGTGATCACCCTGGTTTTCGCCGCGGCGATTTTCCTCTTCATGCCGAAATTGCGGCGGATGCCGTAATCGGCCGCGGCCTAGCCGATCTCGAAAAGCTCGGCATACGGCTCGCCAAGCGCCAGGCGCAGCGCGCTGTCTCTGTTGATCCCCAGGATGCGTTCGTCGAACCCGTATCCCCTTGTCCGAAGGTTCCGCGCCTGCTGGGAACGATGGCACAGCAGAAGCCTCCGTTTCCAGTCGGCGGCCGCTTCATCGAAGGGGAAGCAGGCGTCCTCACGGAGGGCGATCGTTTTGGGGTCGCGGAAAAGCAGGGCGGGGGGACGGCCCGGCAAGACCGCCTGCAGGCGCAGCCACCAGGCATGAACAAGCCGATGGTCGGGATTGCTGTCCCGGCCATGGGGAAGAAACAGCAAGGCGGGCCGTAGGGCCGCCGCTTTTTCGGCCAGGACGCCGAAGGAGCCCGGCGCGTCGAGCAGATATCCTCCCGGTCCGGTCGCTAGGCGGAGGAATTCCGCCCGGCCTTCGTCCAAGCCGAAAAACCGGAGGCTGGCCCGCTGTTCCTCCTCCCGCAGGGCGGCCTTGGCTTCGTCCGGCGGCGGGCGGCAGAAGGCATCCTCCACTCCGTTGGCGCTCGAACTGCACACCAGCAGGGTGATTTTGGCGTCCCGCTCCTGGAGCCGCCGCAGGGTCACTCCCGTCTCGTCGAAATCGTCGGGATGGGGGGCCAGGACGAGCACGCGCAAACCCGGCGGAAAATCCGTCCGGTCCAGGCGGACGGGACGCGCTCCGGCGGGAAGGCTCCAGGACGCCGGGGTCATCGCCTCTCCTTTCTCCGTCCCGTCATCCGGCGATGGGGACCAGCGTGTAGCGGGTCGATCCCAGCCCGATCGCCTCGCCGTGCTTCAATTGAAACGACCAATCGATCTCATACCCCCGGCGGAAAACGTCCCGGCCGCCGGCCGTTTTCAGGACCAGGTCGGCCGAGGCCTGATCGATCGCCACGGGATCAAGGGAGGCCAAAATGCCGATGTCTTCGACGATCGGGGCTTCGCCCTTGGCCATGCAGTCGCAATCCTTGGTGACGCGGATCAGGAAATTGAGAAAGGCCGCCTTGCGCGGAAAGCCGCGCCGGACGAGCAGCGCGTACTCGGCGATCTTCTCCTGGATGCGCCGGTAGTCCTCGTCCCAGCGGATCCTGATCGCCCCGAATTTGCAGACGACCAGGCATTCCCCGCAGCCGATGCAGCGGGCATCGTCGATGGTCACGTGGCCTTCGGCCTGGACAATGGCGCCGGCCGGACAGTGATCGAAACAGAGGCTGCAGTTGCGGCAGGCCTTGGCCTGGACACGGGGGTGGGCGACCGAATGCTGGTCGAGCTTGCCGGCGCGCGAAGCGCAGCCCATGCCCAGATTTTTGATGGCCGCCCCGATCCCGGTCTGGACATGGCCGGTCACGTGGGACAGCACCAGCAGGGCATCCGCGCTCAAAATGGCGCTGGCGATCTTGGCCGAGCGAATATGGGCGTGGTCCCCGGCGGCCGGCTGGACGTCGCGGCCGACCAGGCCGTCGGCGATGAGGACCGGAACATCGAGGATGTCGGGACGGAACCCATGGCTCCAGGCCAGGCGGATGTGCTCGACCGAATTCGAGCGCGGGCCGACATAAAGGGTGTTGGAATCGGTCAGGAAGGCGCGCGGAGCGCGCCGGCGCACGGCGCCGACGACGTCCCGCAGCCATTCCGGCTTGATGTAGCCTTTGTTGTTGCGCTCGCCGAAATGGATTTTCAGGGCGGTGAAATCCTCGGCCTCGAGCATCTCCAGAAAATCAAGGGCGGCCAGGGCCCGGCCGGCCTTGGCCGACAGGGCCTCCGGGCCGTCCACCCCGCGGGCCGGGACGAAATAGACCCGGCCGGCGTCGCCGGCGCTCATGGGGTCAGCGCCGCCGCCGCAGCCGTGCGGGAAATCCCGGGTTCGAAGCGGTGCCCCATCGCCGCCAGGGTCCGTTCGAGGGCTTCGAAGGCCTGAAAAATATCGGCTTCGCCGAGGTTGCCCATATGGCCGATGCGGAAAACCCGGCCGGCGGTTTCGCCCAGCCCTCCGGCCACGACGACGCCGTTCCCGGCCAGAAGCCCGCGGAATTTTTGATCATCGAGGCCGGCCGGATAGCGAACGACCGAAAGCGTATCGGCCAGGCAGGTCTCGTCGGTGAAAAGGCCGAACCCGAGGGAACGCAGGCCGGCCCGCATGGCCGCACCGGTCCGGGCGTGGCGGGCGAAGCGGGCGGGCATTCCTTCCTCCATCATGATCCGAGTGGCCTCGGCGAAGGCCCGCACTTCGTTGACGCCGGGCGTGGAAAAGTATTGGGAAGGATCCTTCATGACCGGGAGCCAGCGGAGAATGTCGGAATAATAGGCCGGCACGGATCCCAGGCGGCGCCGTTTGGCCAGGGCCCGGGCCGAAAACACATCCAAGGCCAGGCCGGGAGGCGCGCCGAAACATTTCTGGGCCGCGGTCAGGACGACATCGATCCCCCAAGCGTCCATGCGTTCCTCGATTCCGCCGGTGGCGCAGACGCCGTCGACTATAAAAAGAATGTCGCGTCCTCGGAGCACCTCGGCGTACGCCCGGACGGGCGCGCAGGCGCCTGTACTTGTATCGACGTGCGTGACCACGACGAGGGCATAGCTCCGCGCGTCCAGGGCCCGGGCCAGGTCCTCGGGCGGAACGATCCGGCCCCAGGGGCTGACGATCAGGTCATGAGCCAGTCCGAAGCTTCGGCAGATCTGCCCCATGCGATCGCCGAAAAAGCCTTGGGACAGGACCACAATCCGGTCCTCCGGTCCGGCCGTGTTGAGCAGGGCGATTTCCATGGCCAGCGTGCCCGCACCGGCGATGAGAAACGGCTCGCCGTCCGCGGTCAACACGATCTTTTTTAAATTGGACAGGGCCGTTTTCATATCCTTGACCAGGTCCGGGCCGACGTGGGAAACGGTCGGCGCGGCCAGCGCCGCCAGGACGCGCGGAACGACCGGGCTCGGTCCGGGAATCAGCAGAAGATTGTCCATGACCTCTCCTTCCAGGCGATCGAGGCGCCGCCGCAGGCGGACATTTATTTCGTTTGGACCCGGCCCACTTCGAAAAGCGGCTCGCCGGAATTCGCCGGAGGCGTCCCGAGGACGTACAGGATGAGGCCGGCGAACGGCGCCCGGACCTCGGTCGGGGCCGTCCCCCAGTAGTCCCGGATGATGCCCACAACCTGTCCGGCTTGCACGTGATCGCCGCTTCGTACGAGGGAAGTGAACAACCCGTCGCGGTCCGAGGGGACGACTTCGTACTTGTCGATCCAGACGGGATCGCGCACGGGGGCCGCTTGGCCGGCGACCATTCCGAGCTGGCGCAGGACGCTCCAGACGCCGCGGACGTTGGCGGCGACGGATTCCTCGTCCGTCCGGCCCAGCAATCCCGCTTCGGTGGTGATGGCCGGCTTCCCCATCAGCATGGCGGTGTTGCCGAGATACTTGGATCGGGCGGGATCCTTGTCCCGGGTGGTGTCGATGATGATGTGAGGCAAACCGAAGGCCAGGGCCAGGGCCTTCGATTCTTCGTCCAGGGCCGCTTTCCCGCTGATCATCCAATACGTGTAAGGCATCAGGTCCTCGTTGGCGTCGCCGCAGTGCATGTCGACGAGGACGTCGCAGCGCTTGACGATCTGCTCGGTCATGACGAAGGCGATGCGCTGGCTGAGGGTGCCCGAGGAGTCGCCGGGATAGACCCGGTTGAGGTTCTGGCCGTCGACCGGGCTGTAGTAGATCGTGCGGCGCTGAAAGGACGGCAGGTTGGACACATGGACGAGGATGACGGTGCCGGACAGCGTTTTCGGATCCAGCGTTTCCCGGATCCTCTGCAGGGCGAGGATAGGAGGATATTCGGCGCCGTGCGTTCCGGCGACCAGGGCGAGTGTGCGGCCCGGCCGGACGCCGTGAACGACGCTGACCGGAATGAACGTTTTCACCGCTTGGGGCCCGCTGACGTCGAGCGATCCGGACCGCGCCTGGCCGGGAGCGGCGACGATCGGGCCGAGCCGGAAATCGTCTCCTGCCCGGACCGTACCGGCGAGAGAGAAAAAGGCGACCAGAAAAGCGATCGATCGTGTTTGGACCATGCCTGACCTCCTTGGACGCGGACGGCGCGCTGGACTTTCATTTTATATGAGACGCCGACGAAATCAAGCCGCGGCGCTCCCTGCTCCCCGCCGCCGGTTTGCGTTGCTTTTCTCCTTTTGCTATAATCCGCCCGGAAAAACCAAATTCGGAGGGAGGTCCTTATGGGTAAGTACCTGGCGATTTTCGGTGGCCTGATTGCCGTTGCCGGCGGAATCCTGCTCGGTGCGCTGGTTTGGAGGCATGAATTTTTCTGGCTGATCAAAGGCTGCATTCCTCCTTTCCTCTTTTTCGGCGGACTGATCGCCCTCATCGCCGGCGTCAGCAGCATCAAGGACGCTCAGCGGACGAAGAAGCTGGAAGAAGAAGCCAAGGACGAGAAGCCCGCGGTCAAGGCCTGAGCCGACGATTTCGTGTGGCCCATCTCGGCTTCGGCCTGATCGCCGCTTTTCTGTCATTTTATTCCACCATTCCCCGGACGGTGGAACGGGCGTTCCTCGAAAGTAATCCGGCCGTTTTGGCCTCTTTATTTTCGAGGGACGCCCCCCTTCTCATTTCCCTCCCCGAACCCATCGCCTTCTCCGACATGGTCACGAATGACCAGGCCTATTGGGTTTTCGAACGCGTTTTCCGGACCTTCCGGACGACCGAGTTCTTCCCCGAATCCGACCGCGCTCCGGTCTTTGCCCGCGGCGGTTTCATCATCAAAAGCCGCTGGGCGCTGATCGATCCGTCGACCCTATCGCCCTGGGTCCTGCAAGTCTTTCTGCATATCGGGCCCGGCACGGAACCGCACCGCAAAAAACCGCTCTGGGCCATCACCGAGATCAAAGCCGAAAAAATCTGATCCATGATGTCCTGGTTCCGGAACCGGAGGTTGACCGCGGCCGCGGGGCTGGCCGGTCTGGGTGTCCTTATTTTCGGCCTGTCTTTCCTGTTGCGGCCGCTGTCCCCCTCGGATGATCCGGCTCGAAGCCTGCGGCATCTGCGAGAGACGGCGGCCCGAATCAAGGACGAGTTTCGTTCCTTGTCCAGCCGCCAGGGCGTTCTCCTGTCCCGGCTGGCCGCCCGGCCCGTTCCGGCCGAGGCCAAACGTCAATTCGATCGGCTGCAAAGCCTGAATCTCGACATCGACATCGAGGGCGCCGCGTTCGCCGACGAAAAGGGTCGGCCGACGCTGTGGCTCGGCAACGCCTTGGACCTCGAGACCGTGATCGCCGTTCCGCCGGCGGACGGATCCGCGCCGGTCCTGCGCCTGGTCAAATCCAAGGCCTCGGCGTATCTTGTCTGCCTGAGGAAAAGGGATGACGGCGGTTACGCCGCGGTCTTTCGGCTCCTGGCCTTCGTCCCCCCTCTCAAATCCCCCTATCTCGAGGAATACCGCTTCCTGGGCCGGGAATTTCCGGCCGGCGTGGATCTGAGTTTTTACGATTTTCGCGATCCGATGGCCGACCTGGAGCGCTTTTTTTCCAAGAACAGGGACGAATTCATCGGCCAACAAATGCCCCAGGGGCGCATCCAGCAGATCTTCTTTCCCCTCCGCGACGCCAACCTGAGGATCGACGCCACGGTCAAGCTCAGCTCGCCGCCGCCGAATGCCGTCCTGAGCTCGCGCGAGGACGCCCTGCGCCTGGCGGCGTATCTGCTTTTTCTGACCGGATTGATCCTGGCGGCCGTCGATCTCCTGGTGAAAACCGAATTCATGCGCCGGGCGAGCGCCGTCTCCTGGGGCGTCTTCGTGGCCGCGCTGGCCGCCGCCCGCCTGCTGCTGATTCCGCTCGGCCGGCTGCAGGCGGTCCGCGATTTATCCATTTTCTCGCCGGCCTTGGCCGGGTTCCGGTCGGTTCTCGAGCTGACCCGTTCCCCGGCCGAATTCTTCGCCACCGCCATAGTCTTTTTTCTGACCCTGACGTCCGCGGCGGTCCGCCTCCAATCGCGGAGCGGGGGCACCCCCCCGGCCCGGCCGGCTTTCCGACGCTGGCTGGAGACCGCGGCTTCGATCGCCCTGGCCATCGCCTCCTATCCGCTGTTCCATGCCTTGATCGTCCATCTGGTCCGCCACTCCAATATCAATCTGCTGGAGTTTTCGCCCCAGCCGTCCTTCCTCCTTCTCCAGCTCGGATTACTCCTCGTCTGGCTGGGTGTGATCGCCTTTCAAGCACTGCTCTTCCGCCGGGTGCGCCGGGAGACGCCCGCTTCGGCCGCGCCCGTCCTTCTCTTGGCCGCCCTGGAAATCGCCGCGTTCGCCGCCTTCGGCCGCCGCGCGCCCGGCCTCTTCGCTCTCCAGGTACTGGCCCTTGGATCATTAGCCTGGGCCGCGGGACTTCGCCGCCTGACGCGCCGGCGGGCCGGAGTCGTGCTCGTTTTCCTGGCCCAGGTCGTTTTTCTTTATGGCAGTCAAGCCGCCGCCACCGCCTCGCGGAGCCGGATGCTGGCGGCGATGTTCCTGAAAAACAACGTCCAGTCCCTCGAGCCGTGGGCCCGCTTTCTGCTGGAGGAATCCTTCCCGGTGCTGGATCGTAACGCCAAGTCGATCGCCGCGATTTTCCGCCGTCCCGACTCCGAGCGCAACCTGGCCCGGGAGCTGTGGAACAAGACCCTCCTGGCCAAATTCAACTGGTATTCCAGCCTGGAAATCGTGACTCCGGAAGGGGCGATCCTGTCCCGGTTCTCCCTGAACATTCCTAAAATATTCCGGCCCGCGGCCGCCCCGGCTTCAACACCCCAATGGGCGATTTCCCGAGTCACCGTGCCGTTCATGGGCAAGGAACGGGAGTTCCTGACGGCCGTCAAGGATTGGCCCGACGGCGGAGATCCGGTCGGACGAACGGTCCTTTCGCTGTCCCTCGACCCGGAAATGCTATCCTTTCTCTACTCGGCCAATCCCTATTTTGAACTTCTGCGCGTCAATACGATCCCCTCGTTGAACGCCTTTGATCTTCGTTTCGCCGTCTTCGACCGGGACGGCCTGCTCCTCTTCAACCCGTTCAAACTGTCGACGGGCTTGCCCGCCGGACTCCGGGGCAACGGCCCCCCCGATCCCCAAGGCGGTTGGTGGCCGTATCAGGACAAGGGCCGCCGCTTCGATCTGTTCGCCTTTTCCTCGGACGACCGGGTGTATGGTGTTTTCGTCCTGCGGCGCACCTGGCGGGCCCACGCCGTCGGCATCGTCAAATTGGCCATGCTCTACGGACTGGCCCTGGGGTTGCCGCTGCTCCTCGGTGCCCTGCTGGCCGCCCGGAGAAAGGGACGTCCGCCCTTGTGGTCGTTCGCCGACCGCGTTTTTCTGTCTTTCCTGGTCGTGGCTCTCGTTCCGCTGCTCATGTTCACCGTCTTCTCCCGAAACTTTTTCGGCCGCCTCTTCGCCCAGCAATTCGTGGAAAAAGCGGAGATCCACGCCGACCTGGCCCGGGGGGTGATGGACGATTTCCTGTCCCTGCAGAGAGAGGAACCGCCCGGCCCCTCGACACCCCCCGAAGATCTGGTGCTCCTCCTGTCCAATACCATCGGCAATGACGTCAATCTCTACCGCGACGGCCGGCTGGTCGCCTCCAGCAGGCGGGAATTCTTCGACGCCGGCATCCTGCCTGATCTGCTGGACGGGGAGGTGTATTATAAGCTGGGCGAAGAGAATGACCCGTATAACGCGCAAGACCGCCGGATCGGGCTCTTCACCCTGCGCACCCTGACCGTCCCCTACACCGGGATGGGGGCGCGCTACTTCCTTTCGCTGCCCTTCCCCTTCGAGCGCCAGGACATCGCCAATGCCGGCCAGGAGCTCATCGAGTTCCTGGTTTTCATTTCCGTGTTCTTCATCGCCATCGTCCTGCTCCTGGCCCGGGGCATCGGCGCGAGCATCGTCACGCCCGTCCGCCGCCTGCTGGCCGGGACGCGGGAAGCGAGCTTGGGCAATCTGGAGATCGAGCTGGCCTATGACCGCCGCGACGAGATGAAAACTCTTGTCGACGGCTTCAACACGATGATCCGCAGCCTGAAAGAGCACCAGCAGGAATTGGCCGAGCTGGGCAAGAAGGCAGCCTGGGCGGAAATGGCCCGCAAGGTCGCCCATGAAATCAAGAACCCGCTGACGCCCATCCAGCTTTCGGCCGAACACATCCTGCGCGTCTTCGAAGATGGGCGGGGCGATTTCGAGTCGGCGCTCCGCGAATCGATCTCCTATATCGTCAGCGAGGTTGAAAACCTCCGCCGCATCGCCCATGAATTCCTGGAGATTTCGCACCAACCGCTTCCGCGCCGCGAACCCTTCGGGCTGGACGACCTGGTCAGGGAAACCGTCGAGCCCTACCGCAAGCTCCTGGCCGAGCGCATCGACATTTATGAAGATTACCAGGGCTCCGATTTCATCCTGACCGGAGACCGGGCTAAGCTGAAAATCGCCCTGCGCAACCTCCTGACCAATGCCATCGAGTCGATCCACGGGCGCGGCGAGATCCGGGCCCGGGTCGAAGCCCGGCCCGGAGAGCTGGCCTTGACCATAGCCGACACGGGCGAAGGCATGGACCGCGAGGTCATGGACCGCGTCTTCGAGCCCTATTTTTCCACCAAGGACGCCGGGACCGGGCTGGGCCTGCCGATCGCCAAGAATATCGTCGAAGATCACGGGGGATCCATCCAGATCACCAGCCGGCCCGGCCAGGGCACGTCGATCGTCCTGCGCTGGCCGCGGCCGCGGAGCTAGAATATTTCCGGATTCTGTGGAAGAATACGCCCATGAACAAGACGCTTGTCGCCTATTTCAGCCGCACCGGAAACACCCGCACGGTGGCGGAAGCCATCTTCGATGCCCTCGACGGCGAGAAAGAGATCAAGCCCATCGACCAGGTCTCGTCCTTCGACGCCTACGATTTCATCATCATCGGCTTTCCCGTCCAGATGCACAGCCTGCCTTATCCGGTCGAGCAGTTCATCAAGACCATCCCGGCCCGGAAAAAAATCGCTTTTTTCTGCACTCACGGGTCCCTGCCCGGCCACCGGCTTTCGCGGGAGGCCATCGAGTACGCCGTCGTCCTGGCCACCCAGACGAAGGTCTTGGGGACATTCTGCAGCCGAGGCAAGCTTTCGGTCCAGGCGCTCGACGCGCTCAATAAGTCACC
>Ga0315279_10005119_pt1 | contig 17164 bp, 16 predicted proteins | sample YL17G06_20_MG_FD_203694 | JGI IMG/M metagenome (GOLD analysis project Ga0315279, IMG submission 203694) | Sediment microbial communities from Yellowstone Lake, YNP, Wyoming, USA - YL17G06_20 | ecosystem: Environmental > Aquatic > Freshwater > Lake > Sediment | place: USA: Wyoming | collected...
ACGTCGTCGCAACACCCGTCCTCATGATATTAGCAATCGACGCGTTGATCTTAACCACCTCAACCATCTTCGGCTACGTCCTCATGGGTATCGAAAGAGTCGACGAAAAAGCCAAGATACCATTCCGAGAAGTGGCCAAGAGCAAACTGTTCATCGCTTTTTCTCTTCCATACGCTCATGCAGCGATAACCCTCCCCACTGCATTCTATGCTATGACATTCCTTGCACACAACGACCCGCTCCTAGTGACAATATACATCACAGGAATAAACACGATAGGACACACTGCAATGTTCTTAGTACAATACTTCGTCGTTAGCAGAGCAGTAAAATTCCAGATTCCATGGAACACCATTGGAAAATACGCCATAGCCTCAGCCGCCATGGCCGCGATACTGTACTTCACTCACCCAACCAGAAGGCTGACCACACTGATAATAACAGCTATCGGCGGAGCCATATACATCGGCGTCCTACTTGCCATCGACAAAGGAACAAGATCGCTCCTGCGAATGTCAATAGGAATACTGAGGGATAGAATCAGACCAAAAGGCAGAACCGACAACTCGCCTTAGAGAAGCAACGCCGAGAGAATACTGTTCAATTCATCCTTGCTCTCCAAACCGCGGAAAATGACTTTTCCACTGCTGTAGAGCCTGAAAGAATGATTTTTGAACTCTAACTCAAAGATTATTCCTGCAAGAGACTTCTTTAACGCGGCTCTTTCCCGGATTTTCTTCACAGCTTCATTTCTCCTCTCATACTTGAACGTGACAATGACATCTTTCTCTTTGCCACATGTTCCATCCGTTCTGGAGATATAATCGTCAACCTTTGCCATCAGAATTGACCTATCTCCTCAAGCACTTCCACGAACTTGTCAATTTCTTCTTGAGTATTATAGACATAGAAGCTTGCCCTAGCCGAAGAGTTCAGTTTCAGAAGTTCATGCAAAGGCTGGGCACAGTGAAAACCGCTCCTCACCATTATTCCAAAGTTGTCCAAAAACAGGGCAACATCATGTGAACTCAGCCCCTCCACGCCGAACGGAATAATACCGCATTTCGAAGAGAAATCAGTAGGACCATAAATTTCCACTTTTTCCGAGCACTCCTGCATTCGCGGCACGGCATAACTGGTCAATCTCTCTTCATGCTTCTTCACGTTCTCCATACCCAGCTGCCTAAGGTATCGGACGGCTTCTCTCAAACCAACCGCCCCACTAACATCGGGGGTTCCAGCCTCAAATTTCCACGGCAACGAGTTCCATGCAATCGAGCAACGCCCCGTTTTCCCGCTGAACGAGACTTCCTTAATCATCTCGCCACCACCCTGAAAAGGCTCCATCTTGTCAAGAATCTCGCTCTTGCCGTACAATACACCGATACCCGTAGGACCCAACATCTTGTGGCCGGAAAAAGCCAAGAAATCCATGTCAAGATCCTTAACGTTCACAGGCATGTGTGGAACGGATTGTGCCCCGTCGACCAGCATCAAGGCTCCGTATTCATGCGCAAGTTTTGCGACTCTCTTCACATCATTGATAATTCCCGTTACGTTTGAAACATGAGAAAGACACACGATTTTGGTCCTCTTTGAAATCAAGTCTTCAAACGACTCGTAATTCAGTGCGCCGTTCCTGTTCACTTCGGCAAACCTGATCTTGAACCCGCGTATTCTTGAAATCAACTCCCATGGAACTATGTTGCTGTGATGCTCCATCAAAGAAACAACGACTTCGTCATCCTTCTCCAGGTTATGCAGACCCCACGCGTAAGCCACGAGGTTAATGGCTTCAGTGGTTCCTCTGACAAAAACTGTTTCCTCTATCCCCCTTGCGCTTATGAACCTAGCAACCTCATCGTGAGCATCCTCATAAAGCTCTGAAGCCTCCTGCGAAAGAGTATGCACGGCTCGATGGACGTTTGCGTTATGCTTTTCATAAAAGTCTTTGATAGCGTTGATGACTTGAATCGGCTTCTGCGACGTCGCCGCATTGTCGAGATATATGAGCGGATAATCGTTCACTTTCCGTTTCAATATAGGAAAGTGCTCACGAATCTTATGTGGGTCGAACATCATTTTCCTTCTGCGAGCTTTGTCCGTTTCTCAAGCATCTTTGCCAATTCCTCTTCTTCCAAAGCCTGCTTTTCCTCGAAACTAGGTTCTTTCTGAAGCCAAGACGGCGTCGTTGCCTTCATCGCAAAATACTTCCTTATCGCCCTCTTCAAAGCTCCTACGGCCAATATTCCGCAGTGAAATTTCACGCTCGGCAAACCGCCGACCGCTTCTGCAACGCTCTTATACGACGTGTTCCAAGCGTCTTCAAGCTTCATGCCCTTGATCATTTCCGTCACTATGCTTGACGTTGCAATGTTAGCAGCACATCCGTAACTCTCGAACGAAGCCTTCTCTATAAAACCTTGTTCGCTGATTTTCAAGTAGAAAGTTATCATGTCACCACACATCGGGTTCCCCGCAACGGCTGACACGCTTGCGTCTTCCATCTTTCCAAGGTTCTTCGGGTTCCTAAACAGTTCCAGAATCTTCGGGTTGTATGGTAAAGGCGCACGTGACAATATCAAGACACTCCTGTAGAACCACTGATCCCTCTAATCCGTTCAACAGCTTTTGGAATTACCTCCAAAGCATAATTTATGTCTTCTTCACTGTGAACTCTCGAAACTTTCATCAGTATGCTGCCGTGAGCCTGATCAAACTTCTTTCCAATCGCGATCAAAACGTGGCTTGGCTGCAGCAGTCTCCTGGAGCAGGCGCTTCCACTCGAAACGTAGACACCGCTCAGACTCAGCTCGATCGTCAGAGCCTCACCTTCGCACCTCAAGAAACTAATGTTCACGTTGTCAGGAACCCTCTTCACGCCTTTGGGACCATTAAGCTCAACATCAGGTATCCCGCTGATTACCCCGTCAACAAGCTTGTCTCTGAGACTCCTGATCCTTGCGATGTTCTCCTCGAATTTTCCGAAAGCCAACTCCGATGCCTTTGTGAAACCCACGATCAGGGGCGTGTTCTCTATCCCCGGCCACAGCCTCTGCGTGCCAATCTGACCCTCCAATATTCTTCCCAAATCCACGCCTTCCTTCGCGTACAGACAGCCTACTCCTCTGGGCCCCAAGATCTTATAACTACTGACGGTTGCCAAGTCCACGTTCACCGCTCGAACATCAAACGGAATCTTTCCGTACGCGTCACAGGCATCAGTGTGAAAGACCGTTTCCTTGTTCTTGTCCGAAACAATCTCCACAGCTTCCTTTATGGGCTGAACCGTTCCTATCTCATGGTTCACCGCTGACAAACTCACAATAGCGGTCTCATGATCCACAATTTCACTAAGCCTCTCGAGGTTAAAGAAACCCTCCTTGTCAACAGGTATCTTTGTCAAAGTGTAACCGTCTTTCTGAAGCATCTCAGCAACCTGCAACACGTTTATGGGCTCAACCTCCGAAATCACAATCTTCTTAGCCTTCTCCCTCATTGAACGTGCGATCCCTATTATCGCCAAGTTGTTTGCCTCAGTTTCTCCAGGAGTGAAATTCACTTCCTCGACGTTTTCGCAGCCTAGAAAAGAAGCGATCTTCTGTGAACACTCCATAATAGTCTCGAAAGCTTCCCAACCAGGCTTGTGCGTCAGAGTCGGATTACCATAGGCAACCTCGCTATAGTAAGGCAACATCGCATCGACAACCTCTCTCGGAACAGGACTAGAGTTCTCAATGTCAAAGTAGACTTCACGCTTCAGACCCTCGTGTGCCCTCAACAACTCCCTGACGTTCTCGACCATACAAAACGCAACTCCCGCATCTTCTGCATTTTACTAATCATTGCCACTTGTACAAAAACGTAACCCAGAAGAGTAAAATCTCCCGCACACAACACTATAGCCCAACTCAACCAACCGTCGGATAACGCAAACCATGGACGCGTGACCGTGAAAGTAATTGACCTATCAATACCTGAACCAGTAAAGCAGTTGGTAATTCAATCTGGAATAACAGATCTTTATCCTCCCCAAGAGGAAGCAATCAAAGCGGGAGCCCTCGAAGGCAAAAACCTCGTCTTGGCAAGCCCAACAGCTTCAGGAAAAACACTCGTAGCCGAATTCTGCGCCCTCAAACACATAATAGAGAAAAACGGAAAAGCAGTCTACCTCACACCGTTGCGAGCCCTAGCGAACGAGAAATTCGACGAATTCAAAAAGTACACCGCACTCGCTAAAAAAGACGGAAGAAAAATAAGAGTAGGCATAAGCACAGGCGATTTTGACACCGCAGACGCTTGGCTCGAACGTTTCGACATAATCATAACAACAAACGAAAAGGCAGACTCACTCCTAAGACACAGAGCCAAATGGATGGACGAAATCTCACTTGTCGTCGCCGATGAAGTCCACCTGTTGAATGATGCTGACCGCGGACCAACGCTGGAAGTTGTGCTCGCAAGATTGATGCAGGTCAACCCCGACATCCAGATCCTAGCACTGAGCGCAACGATAAACAACGTCGACGAAATCGCAGCATGGCTGAAAGCCCAATGCGTGACAACTGAATGGCGCCCCGTCGCGTTGAAAGAAGGAGTTCTACTTAATGATGAGATACAGTACCGTGACGGAGACGCACGCAAAATAGAGAAAAGAGCAAGAGACAGCGCCATAAACCTCGCCCTCAACACCGTCAAAACAGGCGGACAGGCGCTCATGTTCGCCTCAACACGCAAGAACGCCATGACTCTCGCAAGAAAGGTCGCAGATGAAATCACAGGAGCCCTGTCTAAACCTGCGAAACGCTCTCTCGAACATGAAGCAAACCGAATCCTAGCCGCGGGCGAAAGAACAAGACTTAGCGAATCACTGGCAGAAATTGTAAAATGTGGAACAGCGTTTCACCACGCAGGATTAGGAGGCGGACACAGAAGAATAATCGAAGACGCTTTCAGGGAAGGGAAAATAAAAATATTGACAGCCACGCCCACACTGGCCTTCGGAGTCAACCTACCGGCGCGAACTGTCGTCATACAAGACTACCGACGCTACGAAGCAGGCTACGGCTACTACCCCATCAGCGTATTAGAGTACAAACAGATGGCAGGCAGAGCAGGAAGGCCCAAGTACGACAAGACGGGAGAAGCAATACTTATCGCCAAGACCAGTGACGAAGCGGACTATCTGGTCCAAAGCTACATTCTGGCACGGCCAGAACGCATCTGGAGCCGACTCGCAGTAGAACGCATAATGAGATCCCACGTTCTTGCGACAATAGCCGCCGACTTCGCGCACACTGAAAACGGAATCTATGATTTCTTTGGCAAAACCTTCTACGCTTGCCAATACGACGTCGACGCAATAAAAAGCCTAGTGGCAAAAATCCTCAAGTACCTGTACGATGAAGAAATGATCGAGGTTTTCGGCCAAGACATCAACGCCACAAAATTCGGAAAACGCGTCAGCGAACTCTACGTAGACCCAGTCACAGGCGTGATAATCCGCGACGCGATAAAAAGAAAACCCGAATCGTTGACAGACGTCAGTCTTTTGCACATGATATCCCACACGCCCGATATGGGCCCTGTCCTTCGACCATACTCAAGCGAGATGGACCAAGTAGTCCTGTTCATGGAAGAACACCGACAAGAGCTACTCATCGCTCCGCCGGAAGAATGGGAAGACAACATAGGTTACCAGGAATTTCTTGGCGAAGTAAAAACCGCCATGACGCTCAAAGCGTGGATAGAGGAGATGAGTGAAGACTGGTTGATCGAAAGGTTCAGAGTCCAACCAGGTGACCTTTATAGGACGCTTGAAAACGCAAAATGGTTGCTCCATGCCACGCACGAGCTTGCTCAGCTGTTCGGCAGCAAACAGGTTATCCCTCTAACTCTGGAAGCCCAGCAGAGAGTTGAGAAAGGAGTCAAAAAGGAATTGCTGCCTCTCGTCAAATTGGAAGGAGTCGGCAGAGTCCGCGGACGCATACTATTCAACTCTGGATACAAGACAATCAACGACATAAAAAACGCCCGCCTAGAAGACCTTACGGGTATTCCATTGGTCGGACCAAGACTGGCGAAGAAGATAAAGGAACAAGTCGGTGGCTTCGTCAAAAAAGACGCCTGGGAAAAACTCGAAAAGGAAGACGAATGGAAACAGAAAGCTCTAACCGAATACTGACCAGGCCAGCTAAACTAGCAACTGAACGTCAGGAGTTCTTTCTAGCCACAAGAACCCAACATTCACCCACAGGCTTCACGTCAGCTCTTGCTATTTCGGCCACTTCGAAACCAGCGTTCTCAAACTCTTCCACATACTGAGTCCGAGACTTCGGCCAAGCGGCTATGATAGGCAGAAAAACTTCTCGTTCTTGACGGTTGACCTTGATTTTTCTGGAAGTCAAGGTCCCAGGTTTCTCGGTACGCCCCCTGTAGAATTCTTCGACAGAAATTTCCTTGTCTACCCCGAGGTTGCACGACAAATACTTACCCCCAGCCTTCATGATTCTTTTGGATTCACGAAGATGTCGATCTCTTCCCTCTTGGTCTGTAATAATATGCAGACAAGCAACGTTAATGGCCAGATCAAAAACCCCATCCTTCGTGGGCAAGCTCCGAATATCTGCAACAACGAACTCCGCGACCGCCCTCTCTTTCTTCGACCGCCATTTTGCATTGACCAACGCAGAACGCGCAGTGTCTACGCCCAACACACGGAACCCTTTTCGAGAAAGGAAAACTGAATCTCTTCCTTCACCGCAGCCAAACTCGATCACTCTTGAACGTTTTGGCATCCTGGTTTCCGAAACGAACTTAGCAAGGGTCTCAGTAGGTTCTAACCGTTCCCAGAATTCGGCGCCGATCTCATACACTTTTCTGTATCTTTTCTCGTAGGCTTCAGGATCGTAAGAATATCTGCTCATTTCAGCCCGCTGGCCTTGCGCTCTGCTTCAGTTTTCTCGACCATCAAATCAACCTGTTTCGCAGCCGTGCCCAAATAACTGCAGGCGTCGAGAGCCTGATCGATGTCCCTTTTCGTCAACCTTCCCGTTACTGTTTTGTTCCCGAGAAGCACCTGTCTGAAAGACGTTTTCTCAAGTTCACTCTTAATCGTAAGCTTCCTCAAAAGCTCATGAGCCTCCTGTCTATTCATTCCCTTCTTAGTCAGAGCAACCATCACTGCTTCGGACATGATCCGACCTTGAGTCACCTCGACGTTCCGGAGCATACGCTTCTCGTCTATGCGCAACGTGCTGACTATGTTGTTCATCAAGAACAACAAATAATCCGTCAAGATGCAAGTTTCAGGAAGGAGAAAACGCTCCGTAGACGACTGTGTCAGATCACGTTCATGCCAAGTCGTAACATCCTCCAAAGCGGGAATAACGAGGCTTCTCACGATCCGCGCTAGCCCACAGACTCTTTCACACAACTCGGGATTGCGTTTCTGCGGCATGGTTGAACTGCCAACCTGCGCGCCAGTTTCAAAAAACTCAAACAATTCGCCAATCTCAGGTCTCTGCAACTCCCGAATTTCAGTAGCGAAGTTCTCAAGAGAAGAAACAATCAAAGCCATCACACATGCGAACTCGGCATGGCGATCCCGCTGTATGATCTGCGTGGAAATGTCAGCCGCCTCGATGCCAAGCTTCTTCATGACAAGTTCTTGAATCTTCATTGCATGGTCGCCCAGCCCGGCCTGCGTACCTACGGCACCGCTCATCTTTCCAACAAGAAGGCGGACGCTGCACTCTTTGACGCGCTCTATGTGTCTTGCGACTTCACGCATCCAAACCGCAAACTTGAACCCCAACGTTATCGGTAACGCGTGCTGTCCATGCGTTCTACCCACCATCACCGTCTTCTTGTACGCGACAGCCTTTTCCATCAAGATCTTTTCAAACTCGTTCAACTTGCTTGTGATCAATTCCAACGCGTCTTTCAACTGCAAGGCATTCGCGGTATCAACGATGTCATAGCTCGTCGCTCCAAGATGGACGTATCTGCCGCTTGATCCGCAAACTTCCGACAAAGCCCGAACCAAAGAAGCGACATCATGCTTTATTTCACGTTCGATTTCCTTAATCCTAGTGAGCTTAACGCGCCTCAATGAAGCCATAGCGCCGATTTTATCTGCGTCCTTGCGCGGTATGTCACCCACTTCTGCGTGTGCCCATGCCAGCGCGGCTTCCACGTCAAGAAGCTTTTGAACACGATTCTCTTCCTCAAAGATACCTCGCATCTCTGGAGTTCCGTAACGACCTGTGTCGATGGGCAGAATCGGCAATTCCTTGACCTCGCGACTAGATTAGACGAATTAAAGATTAATGTTTTACCAAGCCATAAAATATCGGTTCGAAGTGAAAGGTCTTCTGAATGGGCGCTATAGTCGGAGTGAGACACAAAAAAGATGAGGATGCAACGGAAACTGTACGGGGCATGCTCCAAGCACTGTTGCTCAAAAATGTCGAGAACTTTGGAATCGCCTCGTCAGACACAATTAGCATAGAGAGATCTCTGCAAACATTGGGTAAGCGAAGATTGGCCTCACCAACTGTCATTGGATATGCTTTTTCGGGCATTACAGAGCGAGATAGACCACAACCTTTGAGAACCATCGATGCCACAGTAGTCTTCGACGGAAGGATCTATCCGACTGACAGGCACTTCTCTGACGCACAGGTCTTTGCCAGACGACTACGCCAAAATAGAGAGGACGTGATCAAAGCATTCATTGCAGAAGTCGAAGGTGATTTTGCTTTTGTGATAGCCGAACCTGAAAGACTCATCGTCGGGAGAGATTCAGCAGGCATCCGCCCGCTCTACTATGGTGAAAATACAGTCTTCTCGGCCTTAGCATCTGAACGAAAAGCACTTTGGAACATCGGAATAGAAAATGTCCATTCATTTCCTCCGGGATACGTTGCCATCGCGGACCAATTTGGATTCAGACTCTGCCGGGCAAGAAGATCAGCTAATTCTAGGCTGCCGAGACAGGTCAGGATGGAAACAGCTGCAAGAGAACTTCAAGCCCTTTTGGAACGTGCAGTCGAAGAAAGACTGACAAGTCTCGGTGCAGTTGCTGTGGCTTTTTCAGGAGGCTTGGACAGCAGTATTATCGCGTTCTTGTCCAAGAAATTCTGCTCAAACGTGACTTTGATACACGTAAGCCTGAAGAATCAGCCCGAAACCGAACACGCTAAAGCCGTAGCAGAAGAATTGAACCTACCAATTAGAATCTGCATTTATGATGAAAACGATGTTTCCAAGACTTTGCCTCTGGTTCTGCGTCTCATTGAGGAGCCAGACCCAATTAAGGCAAGCATCGGAATTCCCATTTATTGGGCGGCGGAGCAAGCCGCAAAGATGAGCCTACACGTGATGCTAGCAGGCCAAGGCAGTGATGAACTTTTCGCCGGTTACAAACGATATGTTGATAGTCTGGTGAGACGGGGAAACGAGAAAACTCGCGACATGATCTTCCGGGACATCGTTGAAATGCATGAAAGCAACTTCGAAAGGGACTTCAAAATCTGCAATTTTTACGGCGTGGAGCTAAGAATTCCTTTTGTGACACATCAAATAATCAGATTTGCGACCGATCTCCCTGTTGGACTAAAGATCCAGGCTTTTGAAGATACACCTCGAAAACTCGTGTTAAGAGAAGCAGCGCGCAACCTAGGATTATCAAATGCTATTGTGAGCAGACCAAAAAAGGCAGTTCAGTATTCCACCGGTGTCACCAAGGCCCTGAGAAGGCTCGCGAAAGAGAAACGTTTGTCGCTGAAAGAATACATTCGAGGAACATACAGAGAGGCTAGAAAAGGGATAGTGCCTGATGCCTAGAACAGCCGTGATTTTTTCACCTGAATACTACAAGCACAACCCAGGTAGAGACCACCCAGAATCGGCAAAGCGTCTGAGTGCTATCGTCAAGGAGCTAAAGCAAGGTCAACTTTCGAGAAGCAGGAATTGGCGATTTGTCAAGCCAGACAAAGCAGGGGTCGAGAAGATTAGGTTCGTCCATAAGACGAAGTACATTGATTACGTTAGAGCGTTGTGTAAATCGGGCGGGGGTCTCCTCGATTCGGGAGACACAGTAGTTTCTCCAGAAAGCTACGAAACTGCTCTCCTTGCGGCGGGTGGAGCGTTGAAGGCAGTATCTCTTGTCATACGGAGAGACTGTGAAAACTCTTTTGCCCTTGTGAGGCCTCCTGGACATCACGCATCAGAATCTTCAGGGCGGGGTTTCTGCGTTTTCAACAATGTCGCGATCGCAGCCAAGCATCTGCTTAGAAATTGCGGATTGGAAAGGATTCTGATTCTGGACATCGACTCCCATCATGGCAACGGCACTCAGCAAGTCTTCTTCCAGACAGACCGTGTCTTGTATGTAAGCTTGCATGAAGACCCGCGCGGCTTTCCGGGAACGGGATTCATCAAGGAAATTGGAGAAGGCCCAGGGCGTGGCTACACCGTGAATATCCCGCTACCATTGAGAACAGGCGATCAAATCTACTTGAAGGCATGGAAGGAAATCGTGACACCAATATCTCTTCAGTACAAACCGCAGTTCGTCTTGGTTTCTGCCGGCCTAGACTGCCATTATGCAGATCCGGTTGGTCAACTCTCTCTATCGGCTTTTTGTTATGATGAGATCTTCCTTTCAATCACAAGTTTGGCGTCCCATCTGTGTAAAGGAAGACTTTCACTGATACTTGAGGGAGGATATGGCGTCAGGTTTGTTGGAAGAATTGCTTCCGCCGCACTCGCCAGATTGAGTCAAGCCAAATATCAGCTCGATGATCAAGTTCCAATGGTTCCTCAGAGACTAGTAGACAAAGGTGAAAAAGTCATTAAAAAGGTTAAAGAAGTTCAGAAAGATTATTGGAACCTAAATTAGAAAACATCAGCTTGAATGACTGACGGAGATTACTCGATTACTTGAATTGCGGCTTCAGGACATTGGACCTCACATGCCCTGCACACTAAGCATTCTTCAACTTTAACCGCGACTGACTTCTTGTCTTTGATTTCGTAGACAGCCACCGGGCACGTATCAGCGCATGTTCCGCATCCTGTGCATTTGGCGTTATCTACTACTATCTTGACCATTTTGGATTCCGTCCAATTTGGAATTTCATGAAGAGTTGAGCAGTAGAATAAAAGGATTTAGGTGCGCTTAATGAATTTCTTCACGTAGTCTTAGAAGGATTCCGTCTATAGTTGTTTCAACCTTTTCTTTTCGGCGTTGGTAGTCCCCGAAGAGTTTTCTGTACCCTTCCAGAGAAAGCTCGCCGCGACCGTGACGTGCTTCAATACTCTTAAGGTTTGTCTCAACTTCATTTAGCTCTATCTCAGTGACCTCAAGCTCACGCATTAGGCTGGCATAATGACCTCCAGCTGCCCGCAGGTTATCCTTGTACTCCACCAGACCCCTAGATAGCGCATCGAGACGAGTCTCCAAGGTTTTTCGTTGTATTTTATATCTTTGCCTTGGTATCCTGCCTTTTCTGGCCTTCTCTTCAAGAGAGTCTGTTTCAGCCATTATTTTCATCTTCTCTTCATATGAACTCAAGAACGACCTGAGGTATTCAGGGCGAAGTCGTGTAGCGGTTGTCGGTACTGAAGGTGCCGTAAGAGCCCTTGGTCTTCTTATGACTAAGATAGCGAAGCAACCGATCATGGACAGAAAAATGGCCCACGTGGTCGGTCGGAACGAAGACCACAATGAGTTAAAGGTATAGGATATTCCGAAATCAAAGCTGTCAAGAAGGCTGATCCCGTCCTTGCCCACTGCAAATCTCTCCTGAAAGACATCCTTAGTGATGCCATAGTAAACAGAAGACGGGACTCCAAACGTCTGAAGGTCTGCGCCTTCAGGCATTACAACAGTCACGCCCGTTGCGTTCACATAGTAATCAATGTCCTGGAAGAGAACCATATCAAATCTGTAACTATTAGCACCGTCTTGACGTTCGATGTAAACCTCATTTGGCAGATGGTAGGCCACTGTGAACTGCGTGGGTTCGTTAAAGTCTAACGGGCGAGCTGTTGCGCTTGTGAGATTGATGTCATAACGCGTTCCATTAAGTATCAAGAGCGTTGGCTTTTCCATTGTCGTCCCGAACTGGTCGTGTGCAGTTACGTCGAAAGCACCAGTAGGCAGAAGCACTTGAACCGAAGTTATCGTATTGCTTGCTTTGTTCGTTATGGAGTAAGAGTCCAAGCATGAAATGTCTCCAAACTCGCTTATCATCACCTGCCGATTGAGAGAATCCACGTCGAAGACTTGCATTCCGTCCCCAGATGTCAGAAATGTTATCGTGGACACGTTATAGGCGAGTGGTGGAAGATTGACTTCGCTGTAAGTTGTGTTGCCAATTGCACCACCAGTGTATTGAGCCCCGCTGGGCAAAATGATCGAACTGTTACACGTGCCAATCGTTTGCGTCAGACTGGGGAAAGCTGGAAATATCATGGTATAAAGAGATGCATTCTGTGATTGCTGGAAAACGAGACGGTTGGAAAACAGAACTTGAACCCTGATGGCCTGTGGCATACCAGAAGGGAAGTTGACTTTTAGAGTGTAGAACCCGCTCCTGTTTTGGAACGGCTCATTGACGATGACCGGGAATGTTGTGGACGTTGTGTTAGGGTCGAATGCGTTGTACCACACCACAAATGACCCGAACCTGTACGGCAGACCGAAAAAGAAATCACTTGGGCCTTGCCCGGAGATTCGTATCGTGTCATTCATTAGCACGTAGCCATTAGACATCAGACTTACCCTGTGGTCCAGATGTTCTATTTGGTAAGGGTCTTGCGCCTTTGCGAATCTAAGATTGGACGAGAATGAAATGAATAATATTGCGACCACTGTAAATGCCGTAAGCATCAGTATCATCTTTCTCAAGCGATTATCCTCCGCTGGTTTTCCAAAGTTTTAGGCTTCCTATCTATTCATCAGCCCATTTATTTACTTTTGGAGAACACATTGCCAGTGTGACGTATATAGTTACCCGTCATGCACTGCATGTTCAAAAAGAGTATGGAGAATTCAAACTGCCCCGACTAACATTCGCCATGAGTTAGATAATAGTCGTGTTCTTTCTTGGTTCCGAAACTCCTCACACCTTTTTCTTCCAGTTGTTCCCGCAGTTTTTTGGCATATTGTTCGTCTATCTCACCGCGTTTTTCCATATAGACAAGTATCTCTTCTGCTTGCGCAGCCGTATCGCATCGTCGAATGAAGTCTATGATGTCAGGCATGTAGTTCGTGAATCTTCCCCGAGACGCGTGTTTCTCGCCAGCTTCATTGTTGGTTCTCACAGAATTCACTGAAACTCGGTTCTCTTCAGATCCGACTTCTCTTGCCAAGTTTGGAAACATCTTCTTCAACGATTTTCTGTTTAGCTCCACTTTTCCATCTTCACAGTGCTTAGTTTTTCTTTCATTTTTCTATGGAAAAAACGAATATTTAAGCACTTTTTGAATTTAGGAAGGATCCTCGTGGAGCATCAGGCTGGAAGAAAACGCTTTGTCGGGTTCTCTTTGAGGACCGTTTCGAGTTCTTCTGAACGCAAGCCAGATATTTCGTCACCGTATATCTCGCAGGTCACTTTGATACACGCTTCTTCAGGGCTGTGAACAATGATTTCGACTTCTTCTTTGATTGGGGACAATGCATGTATGTGAAAAGATGACTTCTTTTTCCCTTGCTTTGTAACACTAACCCACTCTGTCCGTTCAATTTTGAGGCCAGTTTGTTCAAGTGTTCTCAGAACCTCTTGAGGTTCTTCATGATGCACAATTATGTCCAAATCACTGTCATGGTGGATTGTACCACGCCAAACGCTTCCCACCAGAATCGGTTCGTATTTCTCGACGATACGCATGATTCTCAAGGCTTCTTTGCGCATTCTTACGAGACGTTCTTCTCTGGCTGGTCCTTCCTTCTCTTCTGCGATTCTATCGATTTCCAGCGCAACTTCAAGGTTGGTTGGCATGTAATGAAGACCGAACGTTTTTGCGGCTTTCAGCTTGGCCTGTTTGTATTCTTTTTCGACTCCATCATATAGTAGAGTCGCTGCTTCTATCGTCACTTTCTTCCGTGAACTGTAAACATCGGCTGCCATGACTTCACCCAAAAACATTGGGCTTGGGCGAGACTTAAGCTTAGTGTTTCAGGATCTGTTGATAAAGCTGAAGAGTCTTTTCCGCTATCTTGTCCCATGTGAACTCGTTGAGAACACGCTTTCTTCCATTTTTACCGAGCCACTTTCTTTTGTCATCATTTTCCAATACGCTGTTTATTCCCCAAGCGATGTCTGACGGGTTGCTTGGATCTATATGGTAGCCACATTGCTCTTCGCCGCAGCAGATGACTATCTCACGCATTCCACTGATTCCAGCCGCGCCAACAACCACCGGACGCTCCATGCTCATGGCTTCCAGAACCACGATTCCGAAAGGTTCATAGAAGCTTGGAAAAACTGCAACATCACAAGCCGCATAATGCAGAATGCGTTCCTCTTCCGGGATAAACTCAAAACGAAACTTGACGTAGTCGCTCATTTTCGTTGCTTTGACCAGGTTTGTGAGATACTCTTGCAAGTCACCCAAACCCACAATGACGAGTTTAGCTTTCGGGTTCTTGGGCAGTATATGAGGCAATGCCATGATGAGTTTGTCTACCCCTTTGACTCCAACCAGTCTGCCTATGAAAAGGATCATTTGCTCGTCATCCTTTATGCCGTATGCAGCTCGGATCTTCTTGACCTGGTCAGCTTTGACTGTGGCGGGATCATATTTCTCGGGGTCCACACCGTTGTATGCAACTTGGATTTTGTCTTTCGGAAAGCCTAAACCCACGAGTTCGTCCTTCATAGCATAGGAAACCGTCACAATAAGGTCAGCTGCCTTGGCAGCGTGAAGCTCAATGTTGCTGACTACGCTTGAACCGTTTCCGAGGGTTCTTCCTTTCTCAGTCGAGTGAACGTGAAACGCAAAAGGTAGCCCAGTTTCTTTCTTGACGATCATTCCGCCTATAGCCGAAAGCCAATCATGCGCGACCACAAGGTCATACTTGATATCTTCTTTTCTAATGAGTTCATTGACCAGCTTTGATGCACTCAGGTAGTTGTAGACTAGGATTTTAGAAAACAATTGTAGTCCTCTTCCCCATTTTCTAATGTCGTCTGCAACCACGTCGGGCAGCGAGTCGGAGATGTCAATGTGTAAGGGTCGATGTATTTCGATACCGCGCCAGATCTCCCGAGTTGGTAGGCTACCTGCATCATCATTCATGGTAAAGACTGTCACGTCGTTATCCGTAAGAACGAATTTACGAGTGATTTCAGCAGCGTAGGTTCCCAGTCCTCCCACGATCTTCGGGGGATATTCGTAAACAAGAACGGCAAGCTTCATTGGTTTTCCACCGCATTCTCCTTTCGAACTTTCGATATTGTTATCAAACATTAGTTTATTTACCTTGCTAACCCGACATTCACTTGAGACGTACTCAAGCTTCACAATGCCATCATACCGTCTCCCCTACCCCGGGAGCTGTGAAAAACCTATTAGGTACTGGCACACAAGTAGACAAAGTGCAACAGCATGAGTATATCACCTGTTAAACGTTTGATTCTGGAAACCATGTGGATGATTGACAAACCCGCCAAGCCTGCAGAAATAGCAAAAGACACTGGAGTGAACTTTAAACAGGCATGGATGCACCTGTTGGGGCTCACCAAGATGGAATACGTTAATTCACCTGAAAAAGGGTTTTACGTCATAACGGAGAAAGGCAAGAAAACGTTGGGAATTCCAGAAGTTGACAAACAAAAAGCAGCAGAAATCTTGACATACCTGCCAATGGAGAAATCGTTCCACTTCTATGCGGATATAGGAAAACCTCTGGACACTTTTGCGACAAGTCTGGGAGACTTCAGTGAAAAAATACGGAAGGTTGATTTAGGTTCAATCGAGTTTCACATTCGACGCGGGGATTTTGAAGCCTGGTTCACATCTCTCGGCGACATCGAACTGGCGAGGAAAACGTTGCTGGCAAGAGAGCAGAAAATGTCCGGCGAAGAGCTTCGCAAGAAGCTTCATGAGATCATAAGAAAGCGGTTCGAGGAACTAGCCAAGATCAGGAACGGTTGACCACTCCTCTCAGACCATGCGATATTGAGATTACTTTGGTTTGTCAAGGGTAATCCCAGAATATTGTATCACTCTTCTTCGAAACTCAGACAGTTGTTTCGCACTCCAAGTATCGCGTGACCCAGTTCTCTAGTCGACCGAAGAGATTCCAGATGAGAACGACATGGAAACCGTCAAATAACAAGAGTTGGAATACTGGAAGAAGAGGGCATTAAAGTGGGCGAGTCTAAGGTTGTATCTGCCAAGATCCCTGGAGACGTCTACGAAGAGATGCTTTTGAGAGTTCCTGAGGGTGATCGAAGTGAATTCATCAGGGACGCGATCATGGACAAGTTACAGAAGACTCCTAGACCCGACAAGATTCTGGATGTGGAAAAACGTATGGACAAGATTGAGAAGGAATTGGCGGAAATTAGAAAGTACCTGGCGGACTTGGAGTTGCTCACTTATGACCGTGGACAAACGAACCCTCACACTTTTGCCGTGGACGAAATTGACCACAAGATCGTCGATTACCTAACGCATTACAAAGGTGCTACAACGCCGGAACTCGCGGAATACTTGAAGACCAACAGATGGCTGGTACTGAACAGGCTGAGAAGAATACAGAGACTGTCCAAGAAACAGCTTGGCAAGCAGGTGATAGACTACTATCCAGGAGAGAAATCTGGAAAGAAGAAAGCCTGGTGGATAAACGAGGAACTTGTTGAGACATAGATTGAGACAGCAAGCATTATTTTCAGTCATGCTTCACTATTATGGGGGCCCGTAGCCCAGTCTGGATAAAGGCGTCGAATCTCAACAGAGGATGCGCAAGCCTCCGGGCAACTAAACGTGGAAGAAAGCCGGAGAACAGGGGTTCAAATCCCCTCGGGCCCGCCACCTATGAGAAATATGCTCTGCAATTGGCGTTGGTCTATACGGACTCGCTTCGTTTTGCGATGCATTGTTTTCGGTCAATCTTGAAGGTTTCAGGCTCGTCTTTCTTCAGTAT